>ERZ780226.705-NODE-705-length-29325-cov-5.564059_pt1 | contig 29325 bp, 25 predicted proteins | sample MGYA00511165_ERZ780226 | MGnify/ENA primary metagenome ERZ780226 (study PRJEB29588, sample SAMEA2152373) | human gut metagenome | biome: human gut; feature: human-associated habitat; material: faeces | place: Denmark | collected 2008/2010 ...
TATGAGGGCATTTCCGCCCGGCAGAACCGCGTGTGCCCTTGTCAATCGACGCTATAAAAAAATCCGTATGCTTCATCGAAATCGAAAAGCATACGGATTTTTTTTACTCTTCGCTTGGTTCCGGTTCGGGTGCCGGCTCCGTTTCTCCGCGGCGGCGGAACTTTGGCAGAGCGCGGTTCAGGCACGCGCTCAGTAGCAGAATGTACTGGCAGTAATAGAGCCAGAGCATCACGACGACGACCGTTACGAGACTGCCGTAGGTACCGTAGCTCCCCGTGGCAGAGACCCATGCCGAGAACGCGCACGAGAAGATCGACCACCCGACCGCGGCGGTCAGCGCGCCGGGCAGCACCTCGCCGAAGCGCGGGCGCAGTCCGGTGCTCCAGCGGAAGATGGCGGCAAAGAAGATCGTCAGCAGCGCGATGACCACCACGAACCGGAGGTGCAGCAGAAATGAGAAGAACGACTGCGAGCCGGGAAGGTATTTTTCCACCAGCGCCTTGATCTGCTGGCCGAAGCCGCCGAGCACGAACGAAAGGATCATCATAAGCAGCATGCCGAGCGTATAGATAATGCCGCGGGCGCGGCGCATCAGAAACCCGGCGCGGCGCGGCTGCTCATAAATATCCTCCAGCCCTCGAATGAGCGAGGCAAAGCCCATCGCCGACGACCACACCGTCGCCGCGATGGAAATGCTCAAAACGCCGACGCCGCTGCTGTATACGTCCGCAATGATGACGCGGATGAGCTGGTTCATCGAGTCCGGCAGCACGGGCGCGACCGTCGTGAGGAGCTGTTCCTCGGTGATGGACGTATAAGGAAGAACAGACACGCACAAAATGACGATGGGCACGATGGAGAGAAAAAACCAGAACGCCGTCGAGGCGGCAATGGTGGCAATCTGCCGCCGGCCCATGTAGTCCGAAATGTGCTGAAAATTTTCAATCAGTTTACGAATCTTTTTCATACGGCGGATTATATCCTATTTTTCCCGCGGTAGCAAGGGGAAAATGGCGTGCTATTTACTTTCGGCGAGGAATCGTGTAGTATGGAAACGGGTGATGCAGATGAAAATGAAAAAAAGAATAGCGCTGCTCCTTGCGGCGGCCATGCTTTCCCTGATCCTCTGCGGCTGTGCGGATGACGCCGAGACGGTCGGCGCAGTCCGCAGCGACGGCAGCGTGAGCGATGCGCTCGCCACCGGCCTCGGCGTGACGGTGCCGGAGGACGAGACCGGCCGGTTCGCCTCGGCCGACGGCATCCATGCCGACGTGGACTATGCCGATATGACGTGGTACATCTACGATGCCGCGGAGCTGCTCGACAAGGCCGCGCGGCTCGGCGAAACGGCGGACGGCAAAGAGGCGGCAGACCTTTACGACTGGCTGATGGCGGAGTATGCCAAGGTGTACACGCTTGACAATCTCGCCTACATCGATTTCTACGCCCATCCCGGCGATGAGACGCTCAGCGACGCCTGCCGGCAGCTCGACAGCGTTCTCAACGAGGTGAACGACGCGCTCTGCACCGCACTCTCCGACGCGCTCGACGGCCCCGCGGGCTCCGCGCTGCGCTCGTATATCGGCGAGGACAAGGCAACCGCTCTGGTCGGCTACGATGAGCAGACCGACCGGCAGCGCGAGATCACCGAACGCGTCTCCGAGCTGACGCTGCAGTACAACGCGCTCATCATGGAATATCTCAGCTATGACGAGGAGACCGAGAAGATCGGCGCACTCTACCGCGAGCTGGTGGATCTCCACAACGAGGAGGCGCAGATCGTCGGCTATAAAGACTATGCCGACTATGCCTACGAGGCGAGCTACGGGCGCGATTTTACGCCCGACGATGCCGCGGCGCTGTGCGAAGCGGTGAAGCCGTACGCGCGGCAGTATTTCGGCTCGCTCTATTATAATGAGGCGACGTATGCCGATTTCTCCGCGGACACCGACCTTACCGAGCGGGAGCTCGTCGGGCTCGTCACGCAGTATATGCCCCGCGTCTCGGACGACGCGGCCAAAGCGGCGGCGTATATGGAAAAGCACGGGCTGTACTTCATGGACAGCGCTGAGCGCGTCAGCGATCTCGGCTTCACCACGACGCTCGACCAGTATAATGCCCCCTTCATCTATCTCGCACTCTATGGCGACCAGAACGACATCCAGAGTATGTTCCACGAGTTCGGCCATTATTACGACGCTTATGTGAACCCCGTGCCGGACCTTTTGCTGAGCGTCGGCTCGCTGGACATTTTTGAGATCCACTCTACCGGCATGGAAGCCCTTTCCACCGGCTGGTATGAGGATATCTACGGCGAGGATGCCGATCTCGCGCGCATCCGGTTTCTGGACAGCGCGCTCTATACCGTCTTTTCCGGCTGCCTGTTCGACGAGTTCCAGCGCGTGGTCTACGCCGACCCGACTCTGACGCCGGAGCAGATCAGCCAGACGTTCGTGACCATCGCACGCTCTTACGGCCTGCGATCCTTCGGCAAGGAGTTTTCGCATTACTGGATGCAGGTCAACCACAACTTTGAGTCGCCCTTCTACTATATCAGCTACGCCGTGAGCATGCTCGCCTCGCTGCAGATCTATGAAATGGCGGAGAACGACTGGGCCGCGGCGGCGGACTTCTATAATGATCTCGTCTCGCTTGGCGCCTTTGATTACACGTACTGCGAGCTGCTTGACAAGGTCGGTCTCGAATGCTTCACCGACGGCCTGCCCGCGTGCATTCCGCAGGCGGTGGAGGATATGGAAGCGCTCTGCCTTGCCTGGGAAAACGCGGCCTGAACGCGGACGGAGGGGGCTGCCCCGATAAAAAACGGCTCTCCGTCCCTACAACGGAGAGCCGTTTTTGTGGTTTAATCAGATGTATCCGCGGACAAGCGATACGCTCAGCGTGAAAAATTCGCGCATCGCGTAGTGGATGAAACCGAACACGGTGGAGTGGGCCGGGACGCCGTAAAACGTGAATCCGCCGTTTTTCCGCGCCAGACACAGCGCGCGGAAAACGTGAAAGTCGTTCGTGACGATGCCGACGCTCTCCACGTCTGTCTCCGGCGAGCGCAGCATGGGGAGACTGTAGCGCATGTTCTCCTCCGTGCTCGTGGAGCGATCCTCCAAAAGAATGCGGTCTGCGTCGATGCCGCCCGCGACGAGATGATCGCGGATGCATTCCGCCTCGCTCATCGGCTCGTCCTCGCCCTGCCCGCCGGAGGCAATGCATACCGTATCCGGGTTTTCCTCCAGATAGACGCGCGCGGCGCTGATACGCTGCCGCAGCGACCCGCTCGGACCGTTTTCATCGACTCTCGCGCCGAGAACGATGATGGCGTCCAGCCCCTCCGGGGGCTTCTGGAACGCGCCGGAAAATACCAGGCACTCCACGGCGAGAAATACGGCGACGGCGGCGATCACGACGATGTTCACTGCCCGGAGCCACGGCCGGGGGATCGGCGCGCTCTTTCCGTGCTTCCACGCCCATTTCCAGAGAAAGAAGCGGCCAAAGCACACGGCCGACAGCATCAGCCAGAGATAGAGCAGCGACTGCCCGAACCGCACGGTGATGCCCTGGCCGAGATAATATATAAGCGTCAGTATCCCGGCATACAGAAAGAGCCGGTTGATGCGTTGTTCTTTTTTTGTCATAGCGTACCTCCGGAAAAAATCTCCTGCCGGAAAGACGGGGAGAAGCCACTGAAAGTTCATTATACATAGTTTTGGGAGAAATACCAATGGGAAACGGAAAATTTGAAGGATATCTGCTCGTTGCGGATTTTGACGACACATTCTGCCCGGAGCACGGCGCTCCCGTGCCGGAGGAAAACCGGCGCGCGGCGCAGCATTTCATGGACGAGGGCAGCCTTTTCACGATCGCCACGGGGCGGGACGTTCGCTCGTATTACTCCATCCGGGACAAATTCACCGTCAACGCGCCGCTCGTTCTCAGTAACGGCGCGGTGATCTTCGACGGCGAATCCGGCGAGAGCTGGTACGAGAGCTTCCTGCCGTTTTCCTGCCGGAGCGACCTTACCGCCGCGCGCGACGCCTTCCCCGGCACGGGCATGGAGGTCCACCGCGGCGCGGATGTGCGCGTCTGCGGCAGCAACGCGACGCTCGAGGAGCACCTTTCCCGTATGGGCGTGCCGGTGTCGGAGGCCGATCCCGGACACATCCTCTACCCGTGGACGAAGGTGGTGCTCGTAGCGCCGGATGCGATCCGCGCCGAGAGCGAAACGGCGCACGCGCTCTGCGCGTGGATCGCCGAGCGGTTCCCCGGCCGGTACGAGGCCGTACCCTCCGGCGCTCTGGTGGACGTGGTCGCCGCCGGGAGCAACAAGGGCAGCGGCGTGCGGCGGCTGGCGGATTTTCTGGATATTCTTCCGGAAAACGTCGTCTGTATCGGCGACGGCTGGAACGATATCCCGATGCTGCGCGCGGCGGGCCGCGCCTTCGCGCCGGAAACGGCGCTGCCGGAGGTTTTGGCGCTTCCCGGCGTGACGAAGCTCGGCGCGCCCGGCCGCTGCATCCGCGACGTGATAGACAGGCTCGAAGCGGATCGAAAATAAATTTTTATACAAATTTTCGCTGAATTATTTGTTGACATTTCCAAGAGAAGAATTTATACTGAACTCAAATTCCGCAGATTGGAGCGAGATCGATACATGAACGTGTCCATTCGTATGTTTCGATACTTTTTTACCCGTACTATTTCATAGTATGGTAATTTGTGATGCGGAAAATGACCTTGGAAGCGAAGGCTTTTTGGGCGGCACAGATTACGCTGTGCCGCTTTTTTGTTTTTGGAGGAACAACCGATGATCGTCATTTTGAAAAACGGCGCTGCCGAAGAGAAGAAAAACCAGCTCGTCGATTGGCTGAAGGAGCAGGGACTGCAGATCCACACCTCCGTCGGCGAGTATCAGACCGTTCTCGGTCTCGTGGGTGACACGAGCCGGGTCGATATGGACCTTATCGCCAGTCTTGGCATCGTCGATTCCGTCAAGCGCGTCACGGAGCCGTTCAAGTGCTGCAACCGCAAGTTTCACCCGGACGACACCGTCGTGCAGGTCGGAGACGTGCGCATCGGCGGCGGGAACTTCGTGATGATCGCGGGTCCGTGCAGTGTCGAGAGCGAGGAGCAGATCGTCGGCATCGCAAAGGCGGTCAAGGCCTCCGGCGCGCAGATCCTCCGCGGCGGCGCTTTCAAGCCGCGCACCTCGCCCTACGATTTTCAGGGCCTTGCCGCCACGGGACTCGAGCTTTTGAAGATCGCCCGGCAGGAGACGGGCCTTCCGATCGTCACGGAGATCATGGGCACCTCCGCGCTCGATCTTTTCGCGGATGTGGACGTCATCCAGGTCGGCGCGCGCAACATGCAGAACTTTGACCTTCTTAAGGAGCTCGGAAAGCTCCGCAAGCCGATTTTGCTCAAGCGCGGTCTCGCCGCCACGCTCAAGGAGTTGCTGATGAGCGCCGAGTACATCATGGCGGGCGGCAATGAGCAGATCATCCTCTGCGAGCGCGGCATCCGCACGTTTGACGATTATACGAGAAACACGCTCGATCTTGCCGCCGTGCCGATGCTCCATGAGCTGACGCACCTGCCGGTCATCGTCGATCCGAGCCATTCTACCGGTCTTGCCCGCATGGTGCGCCCGATGGCGCTCGCTGCGGCGGCCTGCGGCACGGACGGCCTCATCATCGAAGTTCACAATGACCCGATGCACGCGCTGTGCGACGGCGCGCAGTCCATCAAGCCCGAGGAGTACGACGCGCTCTGCAAGGACGTGCGGACTATCCGCGAGGTGGCAATGCGATGACCGCGGGGATCGTCGGCCTCGGGCTGATCGGCGGCTCGCTCGCCAAGGCGTACCGCGCGCACGGCGCGCGCGTCCTTGCCTTTGATACAGACAGCGCGGTGCTCTCCTTCGTGCAGCTCGACGGCACGGTGGACGCCGTGCTGACAAAAGAAAATGTTTCCGAATGCGATATCGTTCTCATCGCGGTGCGCCCCGGCGCGGCGATATCGTATCTGCGCGAAGCGGCGCCGCATATCGGCGCGCGCCCCGTCGTCATCGACTGCTGCGGCGTTAAGCGGGAGGTGTGCGAGACCGCGTTCGCTCTCGCGCGGGAGCACGGCTTCACGTTTCTCGGCGGTCATCCGATGGCGGGCAGCCACCGCGCGGGATATAAGAATGCCCGCGCCAATCTTTTCCATGCAGCGCCCATGGTGCTCGTACCGCCGGAGGGAGACGATATCGCCCTCCTCGCGCGGGCCAAGGAGCTTTTGGCCCCGGCGGAGTTCGGGAAATTCTCCGTGACGAGCGCCGCGGAGCACGACCGCATGATCGCCTTTACGTCGCAGTTCGCGCACATCGTTTCAAACGCCTACATCAAAAGCCCCACCGCGCGCAGCCACAGGGGTTTCTCCGCGGGGAGCTATAAGGATTTGACGCGCGTTGCGTGGCTCGACCCTTCCATGTGGGCGGAGCTCTTTCTGGATAACCGGGACAATGTGCTCTTTGAGCTGGACAGTCTCGCGGATTCGCTCTCACAGTACCGCGCGGCGGTGGAAAATAACGATCTCGCGGCGCTCACGGCGCTTCTCGACGAGGGCCGCCGGCGCAAGGAGGAGGTAGACGGACGATGAAAACGATCCATGTAACGGCGTCGCGCGAATACGATGTTGTTATCGGCGCGGGGCTTCTCGATGAATGCGGGCAGCGCATTGCCGCGGCCGTCCCGGGCGCGGAAAAGGCGGTCGTCTATACCGATACGACCGTGTTCCCGCTCTATGCAAAGCGCGTGGCCGATTCGCTCAAGGCCGCGGGCTTTACGGTATTGCAGGACTACTTTCTTGCCGGAGAACACTCCAAAACGTTCCGCAACTGGGAGCGTATCCTCCGTTTCTTTACCGAAAACCGCGTGAGCCGGAGCGACGTTGTCGTTGCGCTCGGCGGCGGCGTTGTCGGCGACATGGTCGGGTTTGCCGCGGCGTGCTACCAGCGCGGCGTCCGGCTTGTGCAGATCCCGACGACGCTTCTCGCCGCGGTGGATTCTTCCGTCGGCGGGAAAACGGCGGTCGATCTCCCGATGGGGAAAAACCTCATCGGGGCGTTCTGGCAGCCGTCGCTCGTTATATGCGATACGGACACGCTCCAAACGCTTCCGGACGCCGTCCGGCGCGACGGCTGCGCCGAGATCATCAAATACGGCGTACTGGATGGCGCGGCGCTTTTCTCCCGGCTGGAAAACAGCCTGCCGGACGAAATACCGGAGGATATTCTCGCGCGCTGCGTGGAGATAAAGCGGGATATCGTCGCCGCGGATGAATTTGATACCGGCGCGCGGCATCTTTTGAATCTCGGCCATACCGCCGCGCACGCGGCGGAGCTTTTGAGCGATTATTCGCTCTCCCATGGCAGCGCCGTGGCGATGGGGCTGTGCTCCATGGCGCGCGCGTGCGCCGCGCGCGGTCTCTGCAGCGAAGAGGACGCCGCGCGCATCGAAGCGCTTATCAAAAAATGCGGCCTTCCGACGGAGCTGCCGTATACGGCGGAAGCGCTCGCCAACGCTGCGCTTTCGGATAAAAAACGCGCCGGATCAACGCTTCCCGTCATCACCGTTGAGGGGCTGGGACGCTGCACCGTGCGAAAGATCGCCGCGTCCGATTATGCCGGATGGCTCCGGCAGGGGGGCGCAAAATGAACTTTGTCATTTCTCCGGGAGCACGCACCGGCGCGGTGCGCATCCCGGCTTCCAAATCGCAGGCGCACCGCCTGCTCATCTGCGCCGCGCTCGGCAAAGCGCCGGTAACGGTCCGCTGCGACGGGCTGAACGCCGACATTCTTGCCACGGCCGCGTGCCTTCGCGCTCTCGGCGCGAACATTGCGGAGCAGGATGGCGCGCTGCGTGTCGAGCCGGTCAAAGCAGCGCCGGACGGCCTCTGTGTCCTGCCCTGCGGCGAGAGCGGATCAACGCTCCGGTTTTTGCTCCCGGTCGTTGGCGCACTCGGCGCGGACGCGGTGTTCCTGCGGGAAGGACGGCTACCTGAGCGCCCGCTCGAACCGCTTTTGAGCGAGCTTGTCCGCGGCGGCATGATGTTCCGATCCGAGGGCGGGAAGCTCTTCTGCTCCGGAAAACTCGCGCCGGGAGAATATACGCTTCCCGGAAACATTTCCTCGCAGTACATTTCCGCGCTGCTTTTCGCGCTGCCGCGCCTTGCCGGGGACAGCGCGCTCACGATCACCGGCGCGCGGGAGAGCGAGGGCTATATCGCCATGACGGAGAACGCCCTCGCCCAAAGCGGCGTCCGGCTATTTGAAACGGATTCCGGGTATGATATCCCCGGCGGGCAGACGTACGCCCTGCCCGCCGCGGTCAAGGTCGAGGGGGACTATTCCTCGGCGGCGTTCTTTCTCTGCATGGGCTCTCTCTCGCGCGCCGGCATCACTGTTTCCGGCCTGCGCGCCGATTCCGCGCAGGGCGACCGCGCCGTGCTCGATATTCTCCGCGCGATGGGAGCATGCGTGGAGGAAGCGGCCGCGGGTATCACGGTGCGGCGCGGCACGCTTCACGGCGCGGTCATCGACGCCGCGCCCGTCCCCGATCTCATCCCCGCGCTCTGCGCGCTCGCTGCGGCGGCGGAAGGGGAGACGCGCGTTGTGAATGCCGCGCGGCTCCGGCTCAAGGAATCCGACCGGCTCGCAACGACCGCGGCAATGCTCGCTTCTCTCGGCGCACACGTCGAGGAGCTGCCGGAGGGACTCATCGTTCACGGCGGCGGACTTCGCGGCGGCGCGGTGAGCGCGCAGCACGACCACCGCATTGCCATGGCGGCGGCGGTGGCGGCGTGCGCCTGCACGGAACCGGTCACAGTAGAGGGCTGGGAGTGCACGAATAAATCCTATCCGCGCTTTGGCGAGGACTTTAACGCTTTGAAAAGGGAGGAAACGCCGTGAGCAGTCTGGGAAAAAACTTTCGCATCACGATCTTCGGCGCTTCGCACGGCGAGGCCATCGGCGTCGTTATGGAAGGGCTGCCCGTGGGCTTTGCCATCGATATGGATGCGCTCAATGCCTTCCTCACGCGGCGCGCGCCGGGGCGCGGGGCGTTTGCCACCGCGCGGCGCGAGAGCGATGCGCCGCTCTTTCTCAGCGGCGTGAAAAACGGCGTCACCTGCGGCGGCGCGGTCACGGCGGTCATCCGCAACGGCGACGCCCATCCCGGCGACTATGACGCTCTGCGCAATACGCCGCGCCCCGGCCACGCGGACTTTGCCGCCCGCATGAAAGACGGCGAGGCTGTCGATCTCTCCGGCGGCGGACGCTTTTCCGGACGGCTCACCGCGCCGCTCTGCGTTGCGGGCGGCATCGCCATGCAGCTTCTGGAGGAGGAAAACATCCGCATCGTTTCGCACATCGCCTCCATTGCCGGTATCGCGGACGAGGGCATCTTCCCGGCATCCACACTGGGAAAACCGTTCCCGACGCTCAGCGAAGCGCGCGGCGAGGAGATGCTCGCTGCCATTGCAAAGGCACGCGCCGACGGCGACAGTGTCGGCGGCGTGGTGGAGTGCGCGGTGCTCGGTTTGCCCGCAGGGCTCGGCGACGCGCTTTTTGACGGCGTGGAGAGCCGTCTTTCCGCGGCGCTCTTCGGTATTCCCGCTGTGAAGGGCGTGGAGTTCGGCGCGGGGTTCGCCGCCGCCGCGCTGCGCGGCAGCGAGAATAACGACGCCTTTGTGCTGCGCGGCGGGAGGGCTATGACGGAGACGAACCGCTGCGGCGGTATCCTCGGCGGCATTACGACGGGCGCGCCGCTCGTGTTCCGCGCGGCGTTCAAGCCGACGCCGTCCATCGCGCGGCGGCAGCGCACCGTTGATCTCGCCGCCATGCGCGAAACGACGATCGAGATCGCCGGCCGGCATGACCCCTGCATCGTGCCGCGCGCCGTTCCCTGCGTGGAAGCGGCGGCAGCGGTCGTGCTATATGATATTCTTTGTTCGGAAAGAGGGAGAAAGCCATGAACATGGACGAACTGCGAGGCAGGATCGACGCGGTGGATGACGAGCTGCTGCGATGCTTTGCCGAGCGCATGGACATCGCCGGGGACATTGCCCGGTATAAAGCCGAACACGGCCTTCCGGTGCTCGATGAGCGGCGGGAGCGGGAAAAACTCTACGCCGTGAGCGAAAAAGCACCGGAGGAGCTGCAAAGCTACGCCGTGTCGCTCTACGCGCTGCTCTTTGAGCTCAGCCGCAGCCGCCAGAACCGCCTGCTGCATAAGCAGAGCCCGCTCGCCGAGAGCATTCAGACAGCGATCGAGCAGACGCCGCCGCTTTTCCCGGAGAAGGCCGCCGTCGCCTGTCAGGGCGTCGAGGGCTCCAACTCCCAGATCGCGTGCGAGCGGCTGTTCCGCCTGCCGAACGAGCTTTACTTTTCAAGCTTCGACGCGGTGTTCAACGCCATCGAAAAGGGCCTCTGCCGCTACGGTGTGCTGCCCATCGAAAACAGCACCGCGGGTTCGGTGAACGCCGTGTACGATCTTATGATGCGCCACCATTTCCACATCGTCCGCTCGGTGCGCGTGAAGATCGACCACAACCTGCTCGCGAGGCCCGGCGCAAAGCTCTCCGGCATCCGCGAGATCTATTCGCACGAGCAGGCGCTCAGCCAGTGCGCGCAGTTCCTCTCGTCGCTTCCGGGCGTGAAGGTCATCCCGTGCGAGAATACGGCGCTCGCGGCAAAGCTCGTTGCGGAGTCCGGGCGGGACGACGCTGCGGCGCTCTCCACGCGCGCGTGCGAACGGCTGTACGGTCTGGAATGTCTCGCCCCCTCCGTGCAGGATACGGCGAACAACTACACGCGCTTCATCTGCATTGCGCGCGATCTGGAGATCTATCCCGGCGCGGATCGGACGAGCCTTATGATGACGCTGCGCCACGAGCCCGGCTCGCTTTATAAAGTGCTCTCGCGCTTCTATGCGCTCGGCATCAACCTGAACAAGCTCGAAAGCCGTCCGCTCCCGGAGCGCAGCTTTGAGTTCATGTTCTATTTCGATCTGGAAAACCCGGTGTACGATCCCGCCTTCCTTCAGCTTGTGAGCGAGCTGGGGGACATCAGCGAGGAATACACCTATCTTGGAAGCTATAGTGAGGTAATTTGACATGATGCATTGCGGACTTCTTGGACAAAAGCTCAGCCACAGCTATTCTCCGGCCATCCATTCCATGCTCGGCGACTATGAGTATAAGCTCTATGAGACCGAACCGGAGAATGTGGAGACCTTCCTTCGGAAGGGCGATTTTGACGCGCTGAACGTCACGATCCCCTACAAAAAGTGTGCCGCGGCGATTTGCGACGAGCTCTCCGAAACGGCGCGCGCCATCGGCAGCGTCAATACGATCGTCCGCCGCGCCGACGGAACGCTCTACGGCGACAATACGGACGTCTACGGCTTTGAAGAGCTGCTGCGCCGCGCGGTGTTCTCGCCGCGCGCGAAAAAGGTGCTCGTGCTCGGCAGCGGCGGCGCTTCCGCCGCGGTGGTGTACGCGCTCGAAAAGCAGCAGGCGCGCGAGATCGTCGTCGTCTCCCGCGATGGGAAGGACAATTACTCCAACCTCTCCCGCCACACGGACGCCGAGCTCATCGTGAACACCACGCCGGTCGGCATGTACCCGCGCAACGGCGAGTCGGTCATTGATCTGCTGCGCTTCCCGCACTGCCGCGCCGTCGTCGATCTCATCTATAATCCCGTGCGCACGGAGCTTTTGCTGCAGGCGGAAAAACTCGGCATCCCCTGCGCGAACGGCATGGTGATGCTCGCGGCGCAGGCCATCCGCGCGAGCGAGATCTTCACCGGCAAAAAGGCGGCGTCCGGCGCGCTCGAGCACGCCATCGACCTCGTGAAGAGCAAGACCATGAACATCGTCCTCATCGGCATGCCCGGCTGCGGCAAGTCCGCCGTGGCGGAGGCGCTCGGCAAGGCGCTCGGCCGCGAGGTGCTCGATACGGACGCCTATATCGAGGAGCACACCGGCTATACGCCCGAGCAGATCATCACGATGCAGGGCGAATCCGTGTTCCGCACACACGAGAGCGAGGCTGTGCGCGAACTCGGCAGCGCCTTCGGCGCGATCGTCGCCACCGGCGGCGGCGCGGTGCTCCACGAGGAGAACTACGCGCCGCTGCACCAGAACGGCGTCATTTTCTGGCTGCGCCGCGATCTTGACAAGCTTGAGCGCGACGGCCGCCCGCTCTCCCGCGCGGGAAATCTCAACGCCATGTACGAAATGCGCGAGAAGCGCTATCTCCGCTTTGCGGACTATATCATCGACAACAACCGCGCGCTTGAGGACACCGTGGAGGACATCCGCAAGGTGATCTTATGAAGATCCTCGTCATCAACGGCCCCAATCTGAACCTTCTCGGCGTGCGGGAACCGGAGCTTTACGGAAAGCGTGACTTTGCCGCGCTTGAGGCATATATCCGTGCGTCCTGCCGGGAGTATGGCGCAGAGTGCGAGCTTTTCCAGTCCAACCACGAGGGCGCGATCGTCGATGCCATCCAGTCCGCCCTCGGACGGATGGACGGCATCGTCATCAATCCCGCGGCGTATACGCACACGAGCGTCGCCATTCTCGACGCGCTCAAGGCCGTGGCGCTCCCGGCGGTAGAGGTGCATCTCACCGCTATTCAAGAGCGCGAGAGCTTCCGGCACGTGTCCTACGCGGGCATGGCGTGCGAAAAGGCGTTCGCCGGGCTGGGCTTTGAGGGCTACCGGAGAGCAGTCGAATATCTTGTGAACCGGGGGAAAACCACATGATCCCATCCGAAGTATACGCGCTCGGCGCGTCCGGCAACCCCATTCGGGAGATCGCCGATTACGCCATGCGCCGCGCCGAAGAGGTCGGCGCGGAAAATGTTTACGATTTCAGCATCGGCTCGCCGAGCATCGCCCCGCCCGCGGCGGTGCAGGAGACGGCGCAGCGCCTTATGCGGGAAATGTCTCCCACGCAGCTGCACGCCTACAGCCCCGATCAGGGCCTGCCGGAGGTGCGCAGGGCCGTGGCGGAGTATCTGAACGGCGCGTTTTCCATGACCTACGCGCCGGAGGATATCTACATGACGAGCGGCGCGTCCGCGGGCCTTGCTATCGGCTGCCGTGCGCTGCTCTCGCCGGGGGACGAGTGCATCACGCTCACGCCGTATTTTTCCGAGTACCGCACTTATGCCGAGGCCGCCGGCGGCGTCATGCGCGAGGTACCCTCCGAGCCGGAGACGTTCCAGCTCGATTATGAGGCCTTCGCCGCGGCGGTGAACGGGAAAACGTGGCTCGTGATCTTGAACTCCCCCAATAACCCCTCCGGCGTCGTGCTGGGGGAGGAGAGCATAAAGAAGATCGCCGCTCTGCTCACCGAGCGCTCGGCGGAGTACGGTCACCCGATCTACATCCTCGCGGACGAGCCGTACCGCGATCTTGTCTACGACGGCGACGCCGTGCCGTACATCCCCAGTTTCTATCCCGACACGATCTACTGCTACTCGTTCAGCAAGTCCCTCTCACTGCCCGGCGAGCGCGTCGGCTATCTCGCCGTGCCGCCGGAGAGCAAAGACCGCGCCGCGCTGCGCGCCGCCATTTCCGGCGCGGGCCGGATGCTGGGGTATGTCTGCGCGCCGGTGCTCTTCCAGCGCGTGTGCGCCGCGTGCCTCGGCCAGACGGGGGAGCTGCGGGAGTATAAGAAAAACCGCGATCTCATCTGCGAAGGGCTCGCCGCGCTCGGCTTTTCCTGCGCGAAGCCGCAGGGGGCGTTCTATCTCTTCGTAAAATCACCGGAGGAGGACGCGCGTGCCTTCTGCAAAAAGGCGATGGCGCACGATCTTCTGCTCGTGCCGGGCGACGATTTCGCCTGTCCGGGCTACGCCCGCCTTGCCTACTGCGTGCCGGAGGAGCGGCTGCGCCGCTCACTGCCCGCCTTTGCCGCCCTCGCCGAAGAATACGGCTTAAAAGCCGAATAAACCAAAGAAAAGGCCGTGCCTCCCAAAATTGGGAGGCACGGCCGATTTTTTACCACCGTGTCGGGCGGCGCAGGGCGCTGATCTTCCGGTAGCAGCTCTGGCAGAGACGTCCGCTCTGGTGGAGCGGGAGCGCCGCGCCGCAGCGCGCGCAGAAGCGGATGTTGTTTTTGAGATTGTAGAGCAGGATCTGGTTGATGCTCTCAGCGGCGTCCTCGCGCTTATCATAGAGCGCGTCGCGGTCGATCAGGCAGCCGAACGCCTTGGAAAACGAGAAATAGAGATCGAGCTTCCGGCAGTATTGCTCGAGCTGCGGGAGCGTGGGCGCATGTCCCTCGGGAAGCTCCGGGCAGGAGAGCGGTTGGCCCTCCCGGAAGCAGCGCAGAAACGAGAAGAACAGCTCCAGAAGCTCTTCCTCCGTCTCGTCGAACGGAATGTTCGCGCACCGCAGCTCCTGCTCGCGCGTGAGCGAAAAGCCTTCCTGCCGCACCTTGCCGATGAGCGTGATATATCGGCTGACATCAAGCTTTACATACGGCGCGACGGTTGGCATTTTGTTCCACTCGGTTAGCACCTCCAGAAGATCGTGCTCTACCTGCAGTACGAGCTCGGAAAACCCGGCCACCGCCGTTTCGAGCGGCGGCACGGCCGCTTCCAGCCCCTCGCGGATGAAGTCCAGATTCTCCGTTGCGCCGACGTAGCCTTTGTCGTACATACCGTAGCGCCCGGCGCGTCCGGCAATCTGCTGGATCTCGGCAGGCTTTAGGTCGCGCCGCTCCACGCCGTCAAACTTGCGCGTGTCCAGAAAGATCACGCGCCGGATGGGGAGATTCAGCCCCATGCCGATGGCGTCGGTCGAAACGACATACTGCATCCGCCCTTCGAGAAAGCCCTCCATCTGCCGCCGCCGCGTGGAATAGGGGAGCGCGCCGTAGATGATGGCGGACTCCTTTCCGTGCGCGCGCAGATCCTCGGCCACGGAAAGCACCCCGAGCTTTGAGAACGTGATGAGCGCGTCGCCGGGCTTTACGTCGTCAAAATCGATCTCCCGGCGCATGCACACGAGCGGCGTTTTGCGCAGATGCCGGATCTCCTCCCACGTGTCGCCGGTGCTCTCAATGATGCGGATCAGAAGATCGCGCGCCTCGGGCGCGGCGCAGAGATGCACCTCCGGCGCGAGCACGCCGAGGATCGCGCGCGTCCAGGCAAAGCCGCGCTCTCGGTCGGCGATCATCTGGCACTCGTCGATCACCGCCACATCGTACCGCGCGGAGAGATCGAGCTTTTCCGCTGTGGCGGCAACGTGGGTATCCCACTCGCGGCGATCCTCTTCCTCGCCGGTCGTGAGCGAGCACGCAACGCCGAGATCAAGCAGCCGCTCCTGCGCTTCAAGCGCCAGCAGACGGAGCGGAGCAAGATATACGCCCGTTTTGGCTTTACGCAGCCGCTCAAACCCGGCGTAGGTCTTGCCGGTATTCGTCCCGCCGGTATGGAGAATAAAATGGCGCTGCATGGCGCGCGCTTCCGGATACTCGTCCTTCGGGTTGAGCGCCACGAGCAGCTTCAGGCTCGAGCGGATCGCGCGCGGGATATAAAAGACCGAATAGAGATAGGAGAGCGGGTGCTGCAAAAGCTCCTGCACGGGAAAGGCGCCCTTTTCGAGAAGCCCGTCCATGTTCGCCTCCGGCTGCGCGGCGGTAAAAGAGGCAATGTCCCGCGCGCTGATCGCAAGCAGCACCGCGGCATAGCGCGCCGCGAGCTTTCCGGCGAGCGGAGAAACTGCATTCGCGCCGAGCCACGGCGCGGCGGTCACAAACCGGCGGAGCGTTGCGCCGAGCGGCTCGGCGCCGGTGCCGGTCTCCAGATGGAGAAAGTGCTCGATATAGCTGATGCTCTGTCCCGGCCGCAGCCGCTTGGCGAATCCGACCGCCGGGATCTGGCGGAGGATCGCTTCATGGTAGCGCGCCGCGAGCGTCGCTTCACGGCTTTCCGGCAGTGCGGCGGCATCCCATGCACCTTCCAGAAGCTGCGACGCTGCATCGAGCGCCGCATCATCCGGTATGCTTTCCGTATTTTCGGCAGACGCCGCGCGCAGCGAGCGGAAGCTATCGCTCTGCTCGGCGCGGCGGATATCGTCTGTGCGCCAGGCGCGCACGCGGCGGCCGTTCCGATAAAGACGCTGCGGCTTCGGCAGGAGAGAGGCGATCAGCTCCTCCGTCCAGCCGCGGCTTTTGAGCGTGCCCGCCGTCCATAATTTCGTATTTTTACTCACTTGCGTTGTTTCTCCTTGAAAGATCGCAAATACTATACCAGATTTTTTCCCATCGGGCAAGGCAGGGGCTTGACAGATAGACTGAATTGTGTATAATGAGCATACACAATAAAATATCCGACAGGGAGGAATGCGCGATGGAGCTTTTGTCCGTGCGCGATCTTTGCAAAACGTATCCGGGATTTACGTTGGATCATGTCTCGTTCTCCTTGGAGAGCGGGTATATCATGGGGTTCATCGGGCGCAACGGCGCGGGAAAGACGACGACGCTCAAAAGCATGCTCGGCCTTGTTCATCCGGACGGCGGCACGGTGGAGATGTTCGGCATGGATCTCCGGGAAAACGAATCGGCCTGCCGCCAGCAGATCGGCGTGGTGCTGGGCGACGCGCGCTATTACGGCTCAAAGCGCCTGCGCGATGTGGCGGAGACGACGGCGCGGTTTTATGAGCATTGGGACGACGCCGCGTACCGCGAATACATGAAGCGCTTCTCGCTCGACGAGACGAAACGCGTGCGCGAGCTGTCCACCGGCATGTGGGTCAAGTTCACGCTGGCGCTCGCCCTCTCGCACGGGGCGCGGCTCCTCCTTCTCGACGAGCCGACAAGCGGCCTTGACCCGGTGAGCCGCGACGAGCTTCTGGACATTTTCCGCGACACGGTCGCGAACGGGGAGCGCAGCATCCTGTTTTCCACGCATATTATATCCGATCTCGAGAAGTGCGCCGACCTTATCACCTACATCCACAACGGAAAGATCCTCACAAGCACCGACCGCGACACCTTTACCGACGCTTACCGCAAGGTGACCGGCGGCAAGGAGGAGCTGACGGACGCCGTAAAGGAGAGCGCCATCGGTCTGCGGGAGCAGAGCTTCGGCTTTGAAGCGATGATGAAGACGGAGGACGCAATGGCTTCCGGTCTCGCGGCGGAGCCCATCGGCATGGAGGACATCATGGTGCACATCGAACGGGAGGGGAGAGAATGAAAAATCTGCTGTATAAAGAGTTCCGGCTCGCCATCCATCCGAGCGTGTATATCTTCTTCGCGCTCGCGGCGCTGCTGCTTGTGCCGTCGTATCCCTATTATGTCAGCTTTTTCTATCTGACGCTCGGCATATTCCTCACGTTCAAAACCAACCGCGCCGAGAACGACATTTTCTATTCCGCGCTCCTGCCGGTGCGCAAGGGCGACGTGGTGCGCGCCCGCGTCCTTACCGTTGCGCTGCTGGAGCTTGCCAACATCCTCATCGCCATCCCGTTTGCGGTAATTTCTGCAAAGATCAATCCCGCGGGAGGCAATAACGCCGGCATCGAGCCGAACGTCGCGTTTTTCGGCCTGTCGTTTCTGATGTACGGCGGCTTCAATCTCATTTTCTTCCCGGTGTTCTATAAAACCGGGCGGAGCGAGGGCAAGGCATTCCTCTGGGGCGGCGTGTTTACGTTCCTCTATATCATCGCCGCGGAATCGCTCGCACAGTATATCCCCTCGCCGATCAGCGCGTATCTTGACACGCTGGAGAAAAGCGCGCAGCTCCGCCAGCTTCCGGTGCTGTTCGCCGGGATCGTTCTCTGGGCAGCCTTTACGCTACTCTCGGCAAAGATCAGTGCCGAGAGGTTTGAAAAGGTGGATCTATGAAGCTGACAGTGACGAATACATCGCCGCTGCCGCTCTACCGGCAGATGTATGACCAGCTTGCCGCGCAGATCCTGCGCGGGGAGATAGCGCCCGGCGAGGTGCTGCCGCCGATACGGACCGTGGCGCAGGAGCTCTCCGTCAGTCTCATCTCGGTGCGCCGCGCCTGGGAAGAGCTGGAGCGGGACGGCTTTATCCACACCGCCGTCGGGCGCGGGACGTTTGCCGCCGCGCTCGGCGAGACGGACAAAGCGGCCATGCGCCGCGCCATTTTAAAAGAAAAGCTCACCGACGCCGCGCAGTTCTGCGCGGCTGTCGGCGCATCCGGAGAGGAAGCGGCGGCGCTGCTGCGCGAGCTGATGAAGGAGGAAAACGCATGAGCAAAAAACTACTGCTGATCGCCACCGGAGGCACGATCGCCTCGCGCCCGGCGGAGGACGGCCTGACGCCCGAAATGACGAGCGAGGAGCTGCTGCAATGCATCCCCGAGGTACGCTCTCTCTGCGAGATCGACACGGTGCAGCCCTTTAATCTGGACAGCACGAACATGCGCCCGCAGAATTGGGTCGAGCTCGTGAAGATCATCCGGGATAAGTATGAAAGCTACGACGGCTTTGTCATCACCCACGGCACCGACACGATGGCCTATGCCGCCGCAACGCTCTATTATCTCATCCAGAACAGCCCGAAGCCCGTCGTGCTGACCGGCTCGCAGGTTTCCATCTATGCGCGCGATACCGATGCGCGGGAGAATCTGCGCAATGCGATCACCTATGCCGCCGATGACGACGCCTGCGGCATTCATCTCGTGTTCGATAATAAGGTCATCTGCGCCAACCGCGCGCAGAAAACGCGCACGCGCAGCTTCAACGCCTTTTCGAGCATCGATTACCCGGAGGTCGCTGTCATCCGCGGCGGCGAGGTGCGCTATTATATCCGCGAGTCGTTCCCCGGCCCGGTGCGGTTTTATGATGCGCTCGACAGCCGCGTCTGCGTCATCAAGCTCATCCCCGGCATGGCGCCCGGCATTCTCGACTATGTGGCCGAGCACGCCCACGCCGTTGTCATCGAGAGTTTCGGCGTCGGCGGTGTGCCGTACTACGATAACGACGAGTTCACCGAGAAGATCGGCCACCTGCTGAGGAACCACGTGAAGGTCATTTTTACCACGCAGGTCTCCCACGAGGGGAGCGATATGGAGCTTTACCGCGTAGGCTTCCGCATCAAGAAAAAGTATGAGCTGCTCGAAGCCTATACGATGACGACAGAGGCCGTCGTCGCCAAGGTCGAATGGGCGCTGGCGAACTCCGCCGACGACGAGGAGTTCCGAAAGCTCTTTCTCACCCCCGTCGGCAACGACCGGCTGTAAGGGGGCGACGCCGTGTATACGATCGGTCAGCTTGCCTGTCTGGAGGGCGTGACACCGAAAACGCTGCGGCACTATGAAAAGCTCGAGCTGCTCATGCCGAGCGCGCATTCCGATTCGGGGTACCGGCTGTACTCGGAGGAGGACCGGCAGAAGCTGCATGAGATACTGTACTACCGGGATCTCGGCTTTCCGCTCAAGGCCGTGGGGGAGATGCTCCGCTCGGCGGAAGGAGAGCGGCGGGAGCTTATCGAAGAGCAGATCAGTCATCTCGGCAACACGATCCGCCGCTGCGAGAGCCTGCGCACGGAGCTGCTGGACATCCGCGAAAAGGAGAAAGGACACGGCGAAAAAACGGCGCTCCTGATCGTGGACATGCAGCGGGACTTTCTGGAAAACTCACCGCTGAGCACACCCCGCACCGCGCGGGCGGCGGAGAACATCCGAAAGCTCCTCGACGGCATCCGAGGTCTCGGTATACCGGTGGTCTATATATGCGACTGCCATTCGGAGGACGATCCGGAGCTTCGCCACTGGCCGAGGCATACCATGAAGGGGACCGCCGGTGCGGAGATCATCGATATCCTTGCACCCGCCGCGGGGGATAAGGTGTTTTACAAAAATTCCTTCAATGCGTTCAGCAGCGGCGAGCTCAATCCGTATCTGCACGAAAACCGCGTCTCCCGGCTGATCGTGACGGGCGTGCACACAACCATATGCATAACGGAGACCGTGATGCGCGCGTACTATCTGGGGTACGACACGGTCGTTCCGCAGGAGTGCGTGGAGGCCTATTCCGACGAGGAACAGCTCTTCGGTCTCAACCAGCTGCGGAGCAATTACCAGACAAGGATCCTTTCCACGGAAGAGCTGCTGCGCGAGCTTCAGGACGCGCGGCAGCAGATCCCCGTGTGGAAAAAATAAGAAAAGCCCTGTTTTTGCAAAGCAAAAACAGGGCTTGAAATTTATTCGGTTTTATTCGGTGACGGAAAACGCCCGGAACGGGATCACTTCATAATGTCGGCAAGATCGCAGATCGTCGCGCCGTAGATGGCCTGAATGTAGCCGAGACCGCCCTGATAGCCTTCCTCGGTGGTGGTGTCGGTCGTTTCGCGGGGGACGATGATCTTGAAGCCGCGGAAGAATGCGTCGGCGGAGGTGTGGCGGCCTGCCAGCCGGTGATGATGACGGTATCGACGTCCAGCTCGCGGAGCACGAGCTCCAGCGGTGTCTGGAAGAAGCCGCTGTAGGTCTTCTTGGGGATGATGTGGTCGCCGGGCTGCGGCTCAAGCTCGTCGATGACCTCGGCGCCTTTGGTGCCAACGACCGCGTGGGGACCCCACACCTTGAATTCCTTATCCACCTCGGGTGTGTGGCTGTCGTTGGAGTAGATCACCGGCATGTTGTGCTTGCGGGCGTAGTCGCACAGATCCTTGATCGGCTCAATGATGTGATGGATGCGGGGACTCGCAATGGGGCCGGTGACGAAGTCGTTGAGCATGTCGATGACGATAACGGCGGTTCTGGACATTTTCGGTTCTCCTTTTTTGTTGAATTCCGGATGACCCGGTGCTGTATAAAGCATACAGCTTGCCCTTGGGACAAGGTCAAGCGCCCGAAGCGTAGAAAGAACGGCTGCCAATTTGGGGAAAATGCCGATCCCCCCGGCAGCCGGACGGCTGTCGGGGGGATGCGGGAAAAGAAATATCGGTTTTGCTTAGAACTCGCGGCCCTTATAGTGGACATGGAGCAGTTCGTGTTCGCGCTCGCCGATGTCGCGCAGCAGCGTTTCAATGACGGGGTTCTGCTCGCTGCGCTTGATAAGGGCGGTCTTGTCGGCGTTATAAAGGCCCGCGGCGCGGTCATACTTGTCCTTCGTAAGGCCGTGCGGCTGGCCGGCGCCGCCGACGCAGCCGGCGCGGCAGGTCATGACCTCGATGAGGTCAAAGTATTCGCGTCCGGTCTCGATCTCGTCGATGAGCTTCTGGGTGTTGAGAAGGCCGTTGCACACCGCGAGGCGGATCGTCCGCTCGCCGACGAGCATGCTCGCCACGCGCACGCCCTCCACGCCGCGAAGACCGGAGTATTCGATGGCCATCGCCGCGTTTTTCGTTTTGTCCGGGCAGCAGCAGCGCGCGACCGCTTCCGCCACGCCGCCGGTAGCGCCGAAGATGACGCCGGAGCCGGTCGTAATGCCGAACGGCATGTCCACGGCCTCGTCCTCCAGATTGGCGAAATCGATGCCGCTTTCCTTGATCATGTTGATAAGCTCGATCGTCGTGAGCACGGCGTCCACGTCGGGCTTGCCGTTGTGGGTGAACTCCTCGCGCTTCGCCTCGCCCTTCTTCGCGGTGCAGGGCATGACGGCGACGTGGTAGACCTCGCGGCCGTCGCTGTTCTTTTCATAGTGGTCGCGCAGCACGGCGGCGAACATCTCCATCGGGGACTTGCAGGAGGAAATGTGGCGGAGCAGCTCGGGACGCTGATATTCGACGTATTTGACCCACGCAGGGCAGCAGGAGGTGAACATCGGGAACGTGCCGCCGTTTTTGAGCCGGTCCATAAACTCCTTCGCCTCGACGACCGTGGTGAGGTCGGCGGCGAACGAGGTGTCAAATACCTCGGCCGCGCCCATGAGCCGGAGCGCCGCGACCATTTTGCCCATGGCGTTCTCGCCCGGACGAAGTCCGAACGCTTCGCCGATGGCGACGCGCACCGCCGGGGCGATCTGGAAGACGACGCGCTTATTCTTGTCGTGCAGCGCGCGCCACACGCGGCCGATGTCGTTATACACGGTGATCGCGGCGGTGGGGCACACGGCGGCGCACTGACCGCAGCCGATGCAGTCGGTCTCGGCGAGCTTCTGGTCGAACGCCGGCATCACGCGGAGATCGGCGCTGCGGTGCGTGAAGTCGATGATGTTCATGCCCTGGATCTCCTCGCACGTGCGCACACAGTCGCCGCAGAGAATGCACTTGTTCGGATCGCGCACGACCGAGGGACTGGAGGTGTCGAGCGGGAGCTGCTCGCGCGTATCTTCAAACCGGACGCGGCGCACGCCGAACCGGAGCGCCAGCCGCCGCAGCTCGCACGCGCTGGACTTTTCGCAAACGGTGCAGTCACGGTCGTGCGAGGCGAGCAGAAGCTCGATGATCATCCGGCGGTATTTGAGCAGCCGCGCGGTGTTGGTCTGGATGGAGAGCCCGTCGCGCGGCTCCATGGAGCAGGAGGCGTCGATGCGGCCCTTGTCGTCCTCCACGACGCACATACGGCACGCGCCGTAAACGGAGAGATCGGAGTAGTAGCACAGCGTCGGCATATTGATGCCCGCCTTGCGGATAACGGCGAGAACGTTTTTCTCCCCGTCGAACGCGACGCGCTGGCCGTTGATATACATGATTCCCTTTGCCATATCTTTACACCTCCCGAATCGCGCCGAACTTGCAGTTCTTGACGCAGGCGTTGCAGCGGATGCACTTTTCCGTGTCGATCACGAACGGCTTCTTGACCTCGCCGGTGATCGCCTCCACCGGGCAGTTGCGCGCGCACAGGCTGCACCCCTTGCACTTTTCCGGATCGATCTGCAATACCTTTGGTTTGCCGTTGCAGAGCGGGCAGAATTTGTCGCGCACATGGCGCTCGTAGTCCTCGCGGAAGTAGCGCAGCGTGGACTGCACGGGCTTGCAGGCGCTCTGACCCAGACCGCAGAGCGCGGTGTGGGAGATCGTGTCGGAGAGCTCCTCGAGAAGCTCGATATCCTCTTCGCTTCCCTCGTTGCCGACGATGCGCTCGAGAGCTTCCAGCATGCGCTTCGTACCCTCGCGGCAGGGGATGCACTTGCCGCAGGATTCCTTCTGCGTAAATTTCATGAAGAAGCGGGCGACCTCGGCCATGCAGGTGTCCTCATCCATGACGACGAGACCGCCGGAGCCCATGATCGCGCCGACGTGCTTGAGCGAATCGTAGTCCAGCGGGAGATCGAGATGCTCCTCCGTGAGACAGCCGCCGCTCGGCCCGCCGATCTGCACGGCCTTGAATTTCTTTCCGTCCTTGATGCCGCCGCCGATATCGAAAATGATCTCGCGCAGCGTTGTGCCCATAGGCACCTCGATGAGACCAGTGTGGCGGATGTTTCCTGCCAGCGCAAAGGCCTTGGTGCCGGGGGAGGTCGCGTTGCCGATGGCGCGGTAAGCGTTGGCGCCCTCGTTGATGATATAGGGGATGTTGGCAAAGGTCTCCACATTGTTGAGCACGGTGGGCTTTGCCCAGAGACCCTTTTCCACGGTGCGCGGGGGCTTGGTGCGCGGCATACCGCGGTTGCCCTCAATGGACGCGGTCAGCGCGCTGCCCTCGCCGCAGACGAACGCGCCCGCGCCGCGGTTGATGCGGATATCAAAGGAAAATTCCGTGCCGAGGATGTTCTCACCGAGCAGACCGACGTCGCGTGCCTGATCAATGGCCTTCTGCAAGCGATCGACCGCGAGAGGATATTCCGCGCGGACGTAGATATAACCGCTGCCGGCACCGACCGCGATCGCGGCGATCATCATACCCTCCAAAATGGAGTGCGGATTGCCCTCCATGATGCCCTCATCCATGAACGCGCCGGGGTCGCCCTCGTCGCCGTTGCAGACGATATACTTGACCGGAGAATCCTGACGGCGCACGCTGTCCCACTTTTTGCCGGTGGGGAAGCCGCCGCCGCCGCGCCCGCGCAGACCGGAGGAAATGACCTCCATGCAGATCTGCTCGTCCGTCATTTCAAAAAGGGCTTTTTCAAAGGCGGAATAGCCGCCCTTGGCGATGTACTCCCAAATATCCTCGCAATTGGAGAGACCGCATTCCCGGAGAATCAGCCGCTGCTGCTTCAAATAAAAGGGAATATCGTCGCGCGCCTTGTACTTTTTTCCGTCCTCCTCAAAGAGAAGGCGCTGGATCACCTTGCCGCCCTTTATGGTCTTTTCGATGATTTCCTCGCAGTCCTCGGGCTTGACATGGGTATATATGACGTTCATCGGGGAGATGTTCACAAGCGGGCCGATCTCGCAGAAGCCGTGGCAGCCGGTTTTCTTGAGATGGACGGCGTCGTCGGCGTGCTCCGAAAGACTGACGGAAACCGGCAGGCCCTTTTCCTTGCACAGCCGGTGCAGCGTCTCATATACTGCCATGGCGCCGCTGGCGATGCAGCCGGTGCCGGCGCAGACCATGACCGACAAGCCCTCGCGGGCAAGGGCCTTTTCCGCCTTCCAGCGCTGGGCGTCAAACGTAAGCTTTGTGCGTCGGATCATTTCGACTCCTCCTTCCGGATGCGCTCCACAAGCGCGACAGCCTTCTCCGGCGTCATTTTCGGATGAACCTCACCGTTCACGGTGAGGACCGGCGCAAGGCCGCATGCGCCGAGGCACGCAACGGTCTCCAGCGTGAAGAGCATGTCGCTGCTCGTCACCTTTTTCTCGTTCAGCCCGAGGTGCTCCTGCAAAGCCTCCAGAATGGGCTGCGATTTGCGCACATGGCAGGCGGTGCCGTCGCATACGCGCAGAATGTACTTGCCTTTGGCTTCCAGCGAGAAGCGGTCATAGAACGTCGCCACGCTGTATACCTTGCCCGGACTGATGTGCAGCCGTCCCGCCAAATGCACCAGCACCTCCGGCGGCAGGTACTTGTAATGCTCCTGCACGTCCTGCATCATGCCGATCAGATTTTCCCTCTTGCACTCGTGGTTGTCCACGATCTGATCGGTCAGTGTGAAATCTCCATCAAATAACATAACGTATGTTCCCCTTTTGTTGATTAAATGACTTTTTAACGCAGAAAAATACTATCTCAATAAGTATATCATATAACTGTTGAGTTATCAACCTATTTTTTGCGAAATGACAGGTTTTTCACACATTCCGGATCGCTGCATATCCCGTTGCGCAGAAAGGAGAAATGTGGTAAAATATAAAATTAGTCTGTAGATATGGGAGGCATACCATGCCGGAACCGAAACTTTCCATCGTCCCCTGCGGGGATTATACACCCGAAACGGTGCGCGCCGCGCTCCTTGCGGCGCTTGACGCTGTCGGCGGGCTTGACTGGGTGAAGCCCGGTATGCGCATCGGCATAAAGCTCAATCTCTGCGCGGCGAGAAAGCCGGAGCAGGCGGCGACGACCCATCCGGTCATGGCCGCGGAGCTCACGCGCCTTCTGCGCGAGCGGGGCGCGGAGGTCGTTCTCGGCGACAGCCCCGGTGAGCCGTTTACCTCCGTGGTGCTGAGCCGCGTGTACTCGCTCGGCGATTACGCGCTCTGCGAAGCCGCCGGCGGCGAGCTCAACCGCGACTTTTCGCATCACACGGTCGAATTTCCGGACGCCGTCACGGTCAAGAGCTTTGAATATAGCGCGTGGCTCGAAAAATGCGACGCCGTCATCAACTTCTCCAAGCTCAAGGCTCACGGGCTCATGGGCATGACGGCGGCGGTAAAGAATCTTTACGGCGTCATCCCCGGCACGGTGAAGAGCGAGTACCATTTCCGCTACCCCGATCCGATGGCGTTCGCCAACATGCTCGTTGATCTCAATGAATTTGTCCGCCCGGCGCTCTGCCTGTGTGACGCCGTGGACATCATGGAGGGCAACGGCCCCACGCAGGGAACGCCCCGGCACATGGGCGCGCTCCTTGCCGCGACGAGCTCCTATGAGCTCGACCGGCTGTGCGCGTGGATGCTTGGGCTGGAGGAAAAGGAGCTGCCGTACCTCACGGCGGCAAAGCAGCGCCGGCTCCTCTCCGAGACGGGCGAGCCGCTCGGCATGAAGGACGCCGCGCCGTACCATGTAAACGACTTTGCCCGCTCCGGCGCCACAAGCAGCTGGTTCGTGTCGAACCCGAACGATAAGCCGTTCCGGAAGCTCGTAAAAAAATGCGTCGCCGTGCTGCTCCGCTCCAAACCGGCGCTCGGCGATGGCTGCACCGGCTGCGGCCACTGCGCGCGGCTCTGTCCGGCGGGCGCGATCACGATCGTGAACAAGCACGCCGTGATCGACCGGAAGAAATGCGTCCGGTGCTTCTGCTGCCAGGAATTCTGCCCCTCGGGGGCGATGCGCGCGCAGCGCTCGTTCGTCGCGCGGCTTTTGAGCAAATAGCGGCATAGAAACCAAAGAAAGAGAGAAAATACGGGAGTAATACGAGGAAAAGTATCCATGCACTTCTTTTCACAGTACCGGGGACTCCGCCGGGAGAACTATGTTCTCTTCTTCGGGCGGATCGTGACGAACATGGGCTCGATGGTCTGGCCCATGCTCACGATGATCCTCAACCAGAAGCTCGGTATGAGCGCCGGGAACATTGCCATACTTACGGCGGTGTTCGGCATTTTGATGATGCCGGCCACGCTTTTCGGCGGAAAGCTCGCCGACCGGCTCAACAAGAAGAACATCATCATTGTCGGCGACATCGTTTCGGTCGTGTGCTACATCCTTTGCGGATGCGTTCCGCTCGGTATGGGGACGATCGTGCTCATGTTTGTCGCCAGCCTTTTCCAGACCATTGAGGGCCCGGCGTACAACGCCATCATTGCCGATATCACGCCGCTCGAAGAGCGAGATAAGGCATACTCGCTCCAGTACTGGGGCGCGAATCTCGGTCTTGTCCTTTCGCCGACGCTCAGCGGTCTGCTGTTCAAAAACTATCTGTGGCTCGCGTTCATCATCAGCGGCGTTGCCATCGGCTGCTCGACGATCCTCATCTGGCTTTTCGTGCGGGATATCACGCCGGTCGAACAGATCGGCAGCCGCGCGGAGTATCAGCGCGCGAGAGACGGGGAGAGCATTTTTGCGATCCTCCGCCAGAATCCGACGATCCTTCTGTATCTTGCCGTGTCGGCGCTGTGCAGCGCGGCATACGACCAGTACGGCTATCTCATGCCGCTGGATCTCGGGCGCATCCACGGCGAGAACGGCGCGGTGATCTACGGTACGGTCTCGAGTCTCAACTGCATCGTGGTCGTTTTGTTTACCCCGTTCATCACGCGCCTTTTCCGCCGCGTGATCGATACGAAAAAGCTCCTGACGGGAAAGCTGCTGTTTCTGGCAGGATATATCCTGTTCCTCACGTTCCTCGGCACGATCCCGATGTATTACGCCGCCATGCTCATTTTCACCTGGGGCGAGATCATCAATACCATTGCCGACGGGCCGTATCTCTCCGCGCGCACCCCGGCCTCCCACCGCGGACGCATCAACAGCGTATCCGGTGTGGCGTATACCATCCTGCGCGGCGTTTTCAACATTGCCGAAGGCAAGGCATATGACGCTTACGGCTCGACGGCGGCCTGGGGACTGACGATCGGCGCGCTCACGATCTCGATTTTGCTGTCCGTCTGGCTCATTTTCCGCGACCGCGCGCGCTATCCGCGCCTGTACGAGGAAAATGCGGTCGAACCGGCGGAATAAAAATATCCCCTGAAGAGCCGCTGTACGGCACTTCAGGGGATACGTTATACACATCATGGATCAGTCTTTCGGCGCGTGCCAGATCATCGGGATGTGGGGGATATCGTCCTCCAGAAATTCCTCGCCGTCCTGCCGGAAGCCGTGATCCTCGTAGAGCTTCCGGGCGTAGGTCTGCGCCTCGATGCGGATGGCGTCGGCACCGTACTTTTCCCGCGCCGCGGCGATGCCCGCGTCGAGGATCTTGTGGCCGTAGCCGCGGCGGCGCTCGGTCGTCAGCACGCGGCCGATGGACACCTCTTCAAACGAAACGCCCCGGTCGAGCACGCGGAGATACGCCTTGATGCCGGTCTCGTCGCGCAGAAACACATGGTACGCCTGCCTGTCGCGCCCGTCCACCTCCTCGTAGGGGCATTTCTGCTCCACGACAAAGACCAGCACGCGCACGTGCAGAATGTCGTACAGCTCGTCCGCCGTCAGCTCGGAATAGTGTTTTACGACAAGCTCCATGGTGCTTCCTCCGAAATATGTTCTATTATTCTGATTATACTTCCGGCGGAGGAAAAAGTAAACCGTGATTCCCGCCGAAGAAAGGAGAGACACATCCCATGAAACGATGCCTTGCCGCACTTTTGGTTCTTTGCGCGCTGCTTTCGCTCTGCGCGTGCGGCGCTGCCGCGCCGGAGACGGACGGCGGCACATTCTCTCTGGACATTCTCGATACCGGCAAATCCGACTGCATCATCGTATGCATGGACGGCGTGACGGTCGTGAACGACGCTGCCGACGAGGACGATTTTGATTCCATCTGCGCCGTGCTTGAGCGCCGCGGCGTGCAGCGCATCGACTATCTCGTGCTCAGCCATTATGACAAGGATCACATCGGCTCCGCGGCGGCGCTCGTGCGCGCTTATCCGGTGGGGCAGATCCTCGGCCCGGACTACGAAGAGGATTCCATGTATCTCACGCTGCTCAAGCGCGCCGCGGAAGAGCGGAATACGCCGTTCCGCCGCCTGACGGAGAACTATACGGTTGAGACAGAAAACGGCTCGTTTACGCTCGACCCGCCCGACATCGACTACGGCGACGACAACAACAATTCCCTCGTCACGACCGTCACATGGCGCAAAACGAGCTTCCTCCTCCTCGGCGACGCGAAGAAAAACCGCCTGAACGAGTTTCTCGACGTCGCGCTCGACAGCTATGAGCTCATCAAGCTTCCGCACCACGGCGACAGCAATAAGCCGCTTTTAAAGCTCATCGCGCAGACAACGCCGCGCTATGCCGCGGCGACAGTCTCCCCAGCGGAGGAGATCGAAGATAAGCTCCTCGCAGCGCTCGCCGCCGCCGGCACGGAGGTATTCCGCACCGACGGCGGGACGGTGAGCGCCGAATGGACGGGCAAGGGCTTTACCATCATACAGACAAAATAAAGAAACGACACCCCCGGCGTGACTTTGCAGTCACGCCGGGGTGTTGCACGAGAAACAAAAACTTTGTGCAGCTAAAACCAATGCTGCTGCATTTTCTTCAAAAATTCTTTGGTGATCGGATAGCGTCGATTGACAAGGGCACACGCGGTTCTGCCGGGCGGAAATGCCCTCATA
>ERZ780226.714-NODE-714-length-28984-cov-5.709115_pt1 | contig 28984 bp, 29 predicted proteins | sample MGYA00511165_ERZ780226 | MGnify/ENA primary metagenome ERZ780226 (study PRJEB29588, sample SAMEA2152373) | human gut metagenome | biome: human gut; feature: human-associated habitat; material: faeces | place: Denmark | collected 2008/2010 ...
CTTTTAAAATCTGTAAAAGTTTTGCCTCTATTATACTCCTTTACCCATTTTAAAATAGTTGTTGAACTATGAATTTTAAATTTTATGGCTATATCTTTGTAGGATCCATCTCCATTGAGGTAGGATTTAACTACTTTATTTTTAAACTCTGCTGTGTATATAATATTGTGACAATTTTGCGTAAATACCGATTCTCCAAATGCTGTATATTTTATATACCATCTCCGTACTGTGTCTCGATTAACTCCATATTTTTTGCCTATCTTCTCTTGTGATATTTCACCTACCATTAATTCTTTTACTGCTTTTATCTTCTCTTCCGGCTTTATTTCCTTTTTCTTCTTTTCTTCATACATAAAAATATGCCCCCATTTCGTAAACAGTTTTTATTTTTTACCTGTCTACTTTATGGGTAGCATATCAAATACTGGGCTCTCGACGTGTATCAATAGATACGTTAAGTTGTGGTCGAGGTGACAAGATTCGAACTTGCGGCCTCTGCGTCCCGAACGCAGCGCTCTACCAAACTGAGCTACACCTCGAAATAAAAAGCTCAAAATGAGCAATTTTAGTTATACACATATAAATTTTACAAGTAATTTACATAAGTTTTTGCTTCAAATAAAGCCATTTTATAATTTTTTTAACAACTTAACTACTCCTTGACAAAAGTAATACACTTTAACAAAGGTAATTTTTTGTTGGCAGTGATGTTCAGCTTAAATACTTTGTTCGCTTTCTTGACAACAAAAATGGCTGCGGCACTAGGATTCGAACCCAGACAAACAGAGTCAGAGTCTGCTGTGCTACCATTACACAATGCCGCAACAATAAGTGATATTATATCGCAAAAAAGTGCATAAGTCAATAGTGTTAGCAACAAAATAAACAAACCCAAAATAAAAAAGCATAGACTTGGCTTGTCTATGCTTTTTTGTAATAATTAAATTCAATTCAACTATTTAACTTCTATTTCAGCGCCAGCTTCAGTTAATTTAGTTTTAATAGCTTCGGCATCTTCTTTAGAAGCCCCTTCTTTAACAGCTTTAGGAGCACCGTCAACAACTTCTTTAGCTTCTTTCAAGCCAAGACCGGTGATTTCTTTAACAACCTTGATAACAGCGACTTTGTTAGCGCCAGCTGATTTAAGAATTACGTCGAATTCAGTTTTTTCTTCAGCAGGAGCAGCGCCAGCAGCAGGAGCAGCGGCAACAGCAACAGGAGCAGCAGCAGAAACACCAAATTCTTCCTCAAGAGCCTTAACAAGCTCGCTTAATTCTAAAACAGTTAATGATTTAACATCTTCAATTAATTTTGTAACTTTCTCTGACATAATAAATAACCTCCAAAAATTTTGATAAGTAAGGACAGAAAGTCCATTTTTTATAAATTTTCAAATTTTAAGCACTTTGTTTTTCTGCAATAGCATTAAGTGCAACAACAAGACCTTTAATTGTGCCGTTAAGCACCGTAACAAAGCCAGAAATAGGAGCATTCAAGCCACCAAGAGCTTTTGCAACAAGAACTTCTTTTGTAGGAAGTTTGGCAAGATTGTTAACTTCAGCCTCGCTGATAACTTTTCCCTCGATGAAACCAGCTTTAGCTTTAAAAAAGTCATTTTCATCGGCGAATTTACAAAGAATTCTAGCAGCAGCAACATGATCCTCTTTGCTGATAGCGATAGCAGTAGTACCTTCTAAAACAGGCTCTAAGCCATCTAAACCAGCTTCTTTTGCGGCTCTTTGAAGCAAAGTATTTTTCACAACAAAATACTCAACGCCGGATTCTCTGAGTTCCTTACGCAGCTTAGTATCATCAGAAACGTTGATACCTTTATAGTTTACAATTACACCCGCGCAAGAATTTTTTAATTTATCAGATAAACTGGCAACGAGAGCCTTTTTTTGTTCTAAAATTTTCTCGCTTGGCAAAATATTCACCTCCACAGATAAATTTAAAACTGCACATAAAAAACGAAAAGCCCTTTCCGCGAACCGCAGAAAAGGCGTAAATATCCAATAAAGTATACTCGCACAAATCCTCGGTAGGCGTGAAAATCACATTACGCATCATGCACCTACTGTCTTTGGAAAAACAGTTTTAATAATGATAACATATATGAAAAATATTGTCAATAGAAAAATGAAATTTTTGCAATAAATTAAAACTCGGCAGTGCCGGTAGTTCGAGGGAAAGGCAGCACATCTCTGATGTTAGAGATTCCGGTTAAATACATAATAAGGCGTTCAAATCCCAAACCAAATCCAGAGTGTACAGCTGTTCCGTAGCGGCGGAGATCAAGATACCACCAATAATCTTCCTCTGGTAAATTTAATTCCTCCATACGTGCAACTAAACGTTCCAATCGCTCCTCACGCTGACTTCCGCCGATAATTTCTCCAATCCCTGGGACTAATAAATCCATTGCAGAAACGGTCTTACCATCCTCATTTTCGCGCATATAGAACGATTTTATTTCTTTTGGATAATCGATGACAAACACAGGCTTTTTATAAATTTTCTCAGTTAAATATTTTTCGTGCTCAGTCTGAAGGTCAATTCCCCACGAAACTTTGTAGTCGAAGTTATCATTGTTTTCTTCCAAAATTTTAACAGCATCAGTGTAAGTGACCACGCCAAAGTCAGAATTTACAATGTTTTCAAGCCGACTAAGCAATTCTTTATCGTAGAATTGGTCAAAAAATTCCATGTCGGCGGGACAGGTCTCTAGCACGTACCTTATAATAAATTTCATCATATTTTCGGCAATTTCCATGCACTCATTGAGATCAGCAAAAGCAATTTCTGGTTCAATCATCCAAAATTCTGCAGCATGACGTTGAGTATACGATTTTTCGGCTCTAAAAGTTGGCCCAAATGTATAAATTTTTCCAAAAGCCATAGCCATACATTCACCCTCAAGTTGCCCCGAAACCGTCAAAGAAGTATGTTTTTGAAAGAAATCTTGAGAATAGTCAACTTTTCCATCTGCAGTTTTAGGTACTTTTTCGAGGTTAAGCGTGGTAATCGTAAACATTTCGCCAGCGCCTTCGCAATCGCTGCCAGTAATTATTGGAGTGTGTGCATAAATAAAGCCTTGCTCTTGAAAAAATTTGTGAATAGCATAAGCGGCCGCAGAACGAACTCTGTAAGCGGCGCTGAAAGTATTTGTGCGAGGACGAAGGTGAGCAATAGTTCTAAGGTATTCGAGTGAGTGCTTTTTTTTCTGCAAAGGGTAATCACTTGTTGATTTACCTTCTATAAAGACTTCTCGAGCTTGAATTTCGAGCGGCTGTTTTGCTTCTGGAGTTAAAACGACATTCCCTTTTATACGAACTGCAGAACCAACATTAAGTTTAGCAACTTCCTTAAAATTTTCAATATGGTTTTCTTCGAAAACAACCTGAATGTCCTTAAAGAAGCTACCGTCATTTAGCTGCATAAATCCCAGTGATTTGGAGTCTCTAATAGTTTTCCCCCAGCCACAAACAGTAACTTCAGTGTTAGAAAAATCTGCAGAGTTTTTATATAATTTAGCTATTTCTATTCTTTTCATTGCAAAACATAATCAGCATTAAAGTGATTATGCGTTCCCACCTTTCAGGTAAAATTTTAATAATATTATACCCTATTGAAAGAAAAACGTCAATTGGGAGAAAAAATTTGTTGCAATTATTTTCACAAAAACTGTTGACAAAAATCGAATTTAATGGTATAATATTAACAAGTTGCGTAACTTAATTTATTTTTATAGAAAGAAGGAGTAATTAAAGTGAAAAAGAAAGAACACAAAAACACAAACCCATGTAAATTGAGTGATGGCTCAATAAGCGAAGCTTCTGGAGGAACGGTTGAATTTCATGTATTTGAAGATGGCCGTGCCGGCTGGGTTGCTTCTGCTGCACCTGGAGATATTTTTCAAAGCGCTGAGGAAGCTATAGCTGCAGATAAAGATTCTGGAGGAAGCGGGTTATCTGCGGCAGATGAATACATCCGTGCGAAGCGTAAGGATAATGTTGGTGGCTGGACGCCTCCTAAATACAAATATTAGTTGACTTGAGGAGAGGTCAAATAGTTAAATACATTATTAAACTGTGGATACAATTTATATGTATCCACAGTTTATTTTGTAGCGCCGGTTTTCATCAGTCTGGCTTGAGCGCTCCGTTCATTTTCATCCAGTTTCATAGAGATATATCGAATGCCATTTTCTGCCTGAGGAATAACAACATACTCGAGCGCATTAACTCTGCGGCGAGTTTTTTCTATTTCTGCGGCTAAAAGCTGACAAGATTTTTCTACTTCTGCAAGTTTCAACATATCTTCAAACACGTCAGAGAGCGACTTTACCGCAATATCCAGACCGGATGAAGTAAAAGCTAATCCATAAGAAAAAATATCATTTTTATCAGCGGTGCGAGTTTTGTATTCAAATTTAGGCACATTCACGCTCATGATGTTTTTGCTAGAGACATCGATGGAAACTGATTGTTTTGGTGCGAGCAGTGCGACATTTAAAGCTTCGTCGCTCATTTCGGACTTAGCCAACAAAAACATTTGGTTAGCTTTTTTTATTCCAATTTCAACTTTTTCACGAAGCTTTTTGTTTTTTTCCATTAAGGAAATAAATTGTTTCATCAATTCGTCACGTTTGTCTTTTAAAAGTTTGTGCCCGCGCACAGCCATTATGCGTTTTTTCTTTAAACGAGTGAGTTCCATCCGAGTTGGATTTACATGAACATTTGCCATAATCAATCACCAGTTTTTCCGTAGTATTTATCAAGAAATTCGTCACTGATTCTTTTAAGTTCACTTCGAGGCAAAATGGAGAGCAACTTCCAACCGATATCCAAAGTTTCTTCGATGCTTCGGTTGTTTTCATACCCCTGAGAAACGTATTCAGCTTCAAAAGCCTCCGCAAATTTTGCATAAAGCTTATCAATATCTGTGAGAGCTGCCTCACCAAGAATTACCATGAGCTCTTTAGCTTCTTTGCCTCTAGCATACGCAGAAAACAACTGATTCATCGTGCTAGAATGGTCTGCACGAGTTTTTCCCTCGCCAATTCCTTTGTCTTTCAATCTAGAAAGTGACGGTAAAACATCGATAGGTGGGGTAACACCTTTTCTAAAAAGTTCACGACTAAGAATGATTTGCCCCTCTGTAATATAACCGGTTAAATCGGGGATAGGGTGAGTTTTGTCATCCTCTGGCATAGTTAAAATCGGAATCAAAGTTATACTTCCATTTTTACCTTTTTGTCGGCCGGCTCGTTCGTAAATCGTAGCCAAATCCGTGTACATATATCCGGGGTATCCGCGTCTGCCAGGGACTTCTCTTCGGGCGGCAGAAACTTCGCGCAATGCGTCAGCATAGTTGGTGATATCTGTCATAATGACAAGCACGTGCATATTTTTTTCAAAAGCCAAATATTCAGCAGCGGTAAGCGCCATTTTGGGGGTGGCGAGGCGTTCAACGGCAGGGTCATTGGCAAAATTCAAAAACATAACAGTGCGGTCAATAGCTCCGTTTTCTTTGAAGCTTTCGATAAAAAATTGCGATTCTTCAAAAGTTATTCCCATTGCGGCAAACACCACAGCGAAAGGTTCATCAGTACCGCGAACTTTGGCTTGACGTGCAATTTGAGCGGCTAAATTGGCGTGAGGAAGACCACTTGCAGAGAAAATCGGAAGTTTTTGCCCTCTAACGAGTGTATTTAAGCCGTCGATAGCAGATATTCCAGTTTGAATGAATTCTTGAGGATAATTTCGTGCAGCAGGATTCATCGGCAATCCATTTACGTCCAAACGTTTTTCTGGCAAAATTTCCGGGCCACCATCGATAGGTCGTCCCAAACCGTCAAAAACGCGACTTAGCATATCAATAGAAACGCCGAGTTGCATGCTTCTGCCCAGAAAACGAACCTTGCTGTTCGAAAGATTTATTCCAGCAGAATTTTCAAACAGCTGTACAAGTGCATTAGAGCCGTCGATTTCCAATACTCTGCAGCGACGTTTTTCTCCATTGGAAAGTTCTATTTCACCAAGCTCATCGAAATTCACATTTTCGACGTCGCGAACCAACATTAAAGGACCGGCAACTTCATCAATAGTTCTGTACTCTTTTGGCATCAAAAATCCTCCTTTTTCAATGTAGATCCGACTTGTACGGCAACTTTCTGTAAAATGTTTTTATATTCTTCACCTGACTTTTTGCTTGAAACATACTTAAATCGGCCAATCTGTTCTTTTACAGGCAAATTAAGCAAATCATCGACGGAGACACCGTTTTCAACGGCGTGCAAAGAGAAATTATAAAACTCCAAAATCAAGTTCATCATTAAAAATTGCTTGCTTATTGGTGTATAAGTATCCTCATCGTGGAATGCGTTTTGATGTAAAAAGTCCTCGCGAATTGAGCGAGCAGCCTCCAATTTTAGTCTGTCCTGAGGCGATAAGGCATCCATACCAACAAGTTTAACGATTTCCTCAAGTTCGGCCTCTTCCTGAAGGAGCTTCAAAACTTGAGCGCGGCGTTCCATAAAAGACGAATCTACATTTTTGTTAAACCAGTCCGATAAAGTGTCGACATATAACGAATAACTATTTAACCAGTTAATGGCCGGAAAATGGCGTTTATAAGCGAGAGAAGAGTCTAGGCCCCAAAAGACTTTTACAATTCGCAAAGTGGCTTGAGAAACCGGTTCAGAAATGTCTCCACCAGGAGGAGAAACTGCACCAATAACTGATAAAGCGCCTTCTCTTGAAACTTTTCCCAAAGACATAACTCTACCAGCACGCTCATAAAATTGAGCCAATCTGCTGCCAAGATATGCTGGATAGCCTTCCTCACCAGGCATTTCTTGCAACCGACCAGACATTTCGCGTAAAGCTTCAGCCCAACGCGAAGTAGAATCGGCCATAAGCGCAACAGAATAACCCATATCACGAAAATATTCCGCGATGGTAATTCCTGTATAAATAGAAGCTTCACGCGCCGCAACAGGCATATCCGAAGTATTCGCGATAAGCACCGTACGTTTCATCAAAGATTGCCCGGTTTTTGGGTCAATAAGTTCCGGAAATTCATTTAAAACATCAGTCATTTCATTTCCGCGCTCGCCGCAACCGATATAAACAACAATATCCGCGTCAGCCCACTTAGCCAGCTGGTGCTGAACGACAGTTTTTCCGCTGCCAAAAGGGCCCGGAACCGAAGCAACGCCACCTTTAGCGATAGGAAAAAGCGTGTCAATAACTCTCTGGCCGGTGATTAGTGGCATATTGGGAGATAATTTCTTTTTGAAAGGTCTGCCAACGCGAACCGGCCATTTTTGCAAAAGAAAAAGTTCTTTTTCGCCGTTTTCAGTCTTAATCACCGCAACGGTCTGGTCGACGGAATAATTTCCTTTTTTTATCGACTTAACAACGCCGGAAATTCCGACTGGCACCATTATTTTGTGTTTAACGAGTTCAGTTTCCGCAACGGTGCCGATGATATCGCCAGGTTCAACCGTGTCACCAACGTCGACACAGGGAACGAACGCCCATTTTTTATTTCGTTTTAAAGAGGGAACCTCCACGCCGCGTTTCAAATTATTCCCAGAAACCTGCATAATGTCATCTAAAGGGCGCTGAATGCCGTCAAAAATGCTACCGATAAGTCCAGGGCCAAGTTCAACGCTTAAAGGCTCTCCGGACGATTCTACCGGAGCACCAGGACCCAATCCAGAAGTTTCTTCATAAACTTGAATAGAAGCTTTATCACCGTGCATTTCGATAATTTCGCCGATTAAATGTTCGTCGCTAACCCGCACGACATCGAACATATTGGCATCTTTCATACCCTCGGCAATAACAAGAGGACCCGCGACTTTTTTTATAATACCTCTGCTCATTATTTCACCTGCTTAAATTATTTATGAAAACAAAATATCTGTTCCGACAGCTTTTATAACGGCTTTTTTCAGATTTTCAACACCGATTTTTGTTTCGCCCAACAAGCCAGGAATCGGGATAACCGAAACAAAACTATTCGCAGTAAGTTCGGCTAATTCATGATAAATATTCGCAATAATTGACTCTGTTAAATAAATAATAGCGACGTTTTCATTTATCAACCGCTTTACTGTGGACTTAGCTTCGTGAGAATTTTTAACCGAAAAAATCTCCAAACCGAGCGCCGCAAAGCCATAAATGCTGTCTTTTTCGCCAACCACAGCTATTCTATGCATACATCATCCGCAACCTCTCTTTTATCAAGTCGTTTTCGATGCGGTGTAATTTCCCAGAAAGAATAATTCTAACGACCTTAAACTCATTTTGACGAGCTAAAATATAAGCAATAATCGGGCCGATTGAGAAAGAATTATATTTTTCTGATTTTATAAGTTCAATAATTTTATTATCACGCCAAAATTCAAATTTTTGTAAAGATTCTTTTATAAAAGGCACAGCATCAGAGTAGGGAGTAAACTCAAGATATTCGCATAAACCGTCAATTCCACCAGAAGTTGCAGCCGCCAGTTTTTGAACATCAATCGAGTCACATTTAACTAAAATAGAATTTAAAAAGTTCATATTTTTTTTCAAAATCAGACTCCGAACAGTGATTTTAATATTAGAACTGGCGACATAAAATTCAGCATAGTCTCTAATTAATGCGCTTTTTGAGCGGTTGCCCTCGCCGATAATTGCCTCTAATAAAGCCTTGTCTATAATGTTGTCGCAAAGTTGTCCGTCGCCGGTATGAAGCAATTTTTCAAAAGCCAGTTTGGCAGATTCAGCCATATAAGCCGGCAAGTCAGAAAAGTTACGTTCTTCAATGCACCGCGTCAAATGAGAAATATCTGCATTTCCACCAGGAATAAACAAATTTTCTGAGAGCGATTCTGTAATATACCCCTTAACAGCGGCTTTTAAATTATGAAAATCCGTAGGCAATAAAACCACATTAAAAAGTGATTTGTCCGGAACCAATTCAGAAATCAACTGCCAAAGTTTAGCTTCTTCGATTTTCAGCAAAGCCTGATAATCGGCGACATCAACAGTTTCGCTGCCCCAGCCTTTGTCGCGCAAAATGTTAATACACTCCTCGAAAGTTTCGCAGGACATCAATCTGCTGACGTCCTGTGCCGAAAGCAAAGATAATTCCTTGGCACGTATACGTGCGACAGCATAAATAAATTGTTCGCGCATAAAAAACTCCCTTCAAAGTTCACACTCTACGAAAACAAAATTTCGTTGACTTTATCGGACAAAAAATCGAAATTACTTTCAAACAGCGCATCAAATGAGCAATTTTCTTCGATGTCACCATAAGACAAAATGAATCCTCCGTTGATATCGCGAGTTTGTTCAGAGATATAGAGTTCGCCGCCAATAGAGTTAACCAATTTTGATAAATTAGCCTGAAAATCCTGCGGAACTTTTTTCAAATCCGCGCTAGAAAAAATGATTTCACCTTTCAAAGGGCTAACATATTTTTTACACAACTTTAAAATTAGTTCAAAATATTCCTCAACAGGCAGACTACGTAAAGACTTTTTAGTTTCGTCAAAAACATAATTAATTTGTTCACGCTTTGCTTCAAGAATCATTTCGCGCTCTTTTAAGTTTGCCAAAGAAATGGCACGTTTTAAGATGAATTCAGCCTGATTTTCAGCATTTTTGATGATTGAACTCGCAGTGTTTTCAGCGTCGGCTTTAGCCTGAACGACAATTTTTTTAGCCTTCTCCTCCGCAGAATTAATTATTTCATAAGCCGAGGCTGAAGCTTCCTCGTCGATAAGATTAACAATTTTGTCCAAACCTGTCATAAATAAAACTCCCCACAAATAAGATAGGCAAAATTAAATATTAATTTTAGGGATATTTAAAATAGATAAAACAGAGACCAAAAGTGCCAAAATCGCATAAGTCTCGACCATAGCTGGAAAGATCATGGCCTTACCCATTTGTTCAGGGCGTTTGGCCACAGTTCCGATACCAGAAACAGCAGCTCTAGCTTGGCGAATGGCTGACCATAAGCCAACAAAAGCGATAGGTAAGCAAGAGACCAAATATAAAAGTCCTTGACCTAAAGAAACATCAGAAGAACCACCTAAAATTCCGATTTGTATAAGAGTTAAGACGGCGACTAAAAGACCGTAAATGCCTTGTGTACCTGGCAATAATTGAAGTAACAAAACTTTACCAAATTTCCCAGGGTCTTCTGTAACGACACCAGCAGCGGCCTCGCCAGCCATACCAACTCCAATTGCAGATCCAATTCCTGCCATGAGCGATGCTAAAGCCGCACCCAATAAAGCTAAAACAATTCCGAAATTACTCATTATAAATATCCTCCGTAACATTAAAATATTTTGTATTTACAAAAAACGGTGAAAATTTTCTTCCTCCGCCCTCATAAAACTTGCCAAAAAACTCCACAAATTGCAATCTATTGGTATGAACATATGCTCCCAAAAGGTTAATAGCGATATTCATGGTATGTCCCACAATAAACACAACTATGAATAAGACTATTCCAACAGGGCCATTTCCTGCCATAGTACCCATTTTGTTGAAAACTTGAGCAATAACGCCAGTGGCTAGACCCAGTGCCAAAAGTCGTGAATAAGAGAGAATGTCGCTAAGATAACCAGTAACGCCATAAAGGCCATATAACCCCTTAAGTAACCGCTTGAAGGGGCTTTTTGATTCTCTGCCGGCAGTAAATAAAATCAATAAAGCGCCTACTATAGCACAGATTAGGCCGACGTTTCCAATAGAATGAGACAAAATAAAGTTTAAAACCAACATTTCTGCAACCATTGGTACCGAAAGCATGTAAATTATAAGCCCACCAACCAGCAAATACCAAGAGACCACATCATATATAGCATCCTTGAATTTTTTAGCCAAAATTAATTCATATAATTGCATAAAAAGTCCGGTAAACAGGTGAACTATACCGATTCCGAATGAAAATGCGAGCATTCGCATAGGCTCGTTAAGTGGAACAAACCACAGTGCAGGAACGATTACAGGTGAATTAAAGAAGGTCGTAGAGACCACGTCAATAACATCTCCGAAATAGCTTCCGAATAAAATGCCCCAAAAAGTCGTGGAAATTCCGCAAAACAAAAACATCTTCAAAGCTTTTTTCATTCCGGGTTTAATGTTTTTATATTTTGTCAAGACGAATCCGCAGGCCGCAACGATTATAAGTCCATAAGCCGCGTCAGAAAGCATCATTCCGAACAAAATATAATAAAAAATTGCCATCACAGAAGTAGGGTCAACTTCACCTTTTCCCGGTAAGCTATAACTTTCGAGAACGCCTTCAACCGGCGAAGCGAAGGCATTATTTTGCAAAGTGACTGGAACATCGTCATTATCATCCGGCGCAGAGAAGTCAATTGCAATATCGAACTTGGGAGTCAAAGCAGTCTCCAATTTTTTTGCATATTTTTGAGGAATAAATCCACTCAGCATAAATACGTTTTTTGTGTGCCAAAGTTTAGAGATGACCTCATATTTTTGCGAACGCATGGTATGATAATCAACCATAAACTTTATTGCATTTCGCTGACCTTTGTAACTTTTAATTTCTTTTTCCGCATTAAAAATTTGTGTTACGAGATCTTTTATTCTGTGCAAAATTTCCTCTATTTTCAAACTAGGAACTTCATCAGAAACGAAAGTCGGCAATGCGAAGTCATTTTCTCTGAGCACAGACCAAATTTTGTCGGCTAATGAAATATGACACAAAATGAAAATACAAGTTTGTTCAGCGCTTCTAGATAAAACTTGCAATGTGTACATTTCTTCATTTGGCAATGCCTCAGCCAGCAGCAATTTTGCGTCAGATTCGCTGATGTCTAAAGGTAAAGAGCCAATAAAAGCACGAGTTTTTTTAGTTCCTTCAAAATTCATTGGGACATCAAGAGGTTTCCAGTCGGACAGTGCATCAATTTGAGCGTGTAACCGAACGACTTCAGCATTTTCATCGTCAATTAATTTAGAAAGACGTACGATTTCATTTGCAACGCGCATGATTTCTTCAGTTTCGTTTGCAAAAATATAATAATTTTCCTTTGAAATGTCATTTTGCCCCCGTATACTGCTGAGAAAGACTTTTTCTTCTGGGAGGTATTTCTCGAGGATTTCCAAAGCATTTTGAGCTATAAATTTATTTTTATCAAAAACTGAACGCATATTAAAAGTGTCGATTGTCTTAAAATCGGTCGAATTTTTATCCAAATCAGAAACCTCTACCAATCCCAAACGCTGTAAAGTTTCGAGGACAGACTTTCTGTCTTTTTTGAGCGCACATATATTAACTTTTTTCATAGGAAGAACGGCCATAATTGCACACCTGCCTTTGCTAGGTTAGTCAACAATCAAATTAATGACTGTTTTTATTGTTTGAGCCTTCATATTTTCTGATTTTTCTTTTAATTTTCTGATATTTTCTTCACATTTTTTAATATTTTTTTTGTAGGCTTCTTCAACAGAACTTTTTGCAAAATTAATTCTTAAATCGGCCTTAGCTTTAGCTTCTTTAATTTTTGCTTTAGTGATACTTTGAGCCTCTTTATTAGCGTCCTCAATAATCAAATCGGCTTGCTTTTTGGCCATTTTTTGTTTGTCCATAGCAGATATCTCGGCATTTTTGACGGCATCAATCATCTCAGAAACCAATAGTATCATCACCTTTTTATAAAAATTAATCGCAATAGCAACCTCTATCACCACTTGGAGAAACCACATAAATACCACAACGATTTACGCCTGCAGAAAGTGAATTTTTGAGACAGTGAGAGCTTAACTCGCCGGACTTTTGTAAGGAATCGCAAAATAAGATCCGATTGCAGCAAGAATGGCTTTTAAGTAAATAATCACAATTTTCTATTCCGACACAGTGCTTTATGGCAGTATTATTAGCATAATCGACAGAAATTTTGCTGCCGGCATGATATTCTCCGTTTGAAATTATAATGTGAGAGCAAGTTAAACGATTTAAAACATCACTCTGATAATTATTTGTGCCATGATGAGGGGCTTTTATTACATTATAGACCTGAAATAAATCATTTTCAAGTAAATTTAAAATATCACGAGTAACGTCGGCGGTCATCAGTATGTTTCCGCCGTTAAAAGAATTTTGAAGTTCATTTTGAAAAACTATGCTGGCAGAATTTTGCGCAGAGCTGTATTGTATACGAGTATTTTCATCGTTTAAAAACGACATTATTTCATCGGCAACATCGATATAGATTAATTTTTTTGATAAATTGTTTAGCTCAATAGTGCAGAAATTAAGATTTTTTATTGATTCAGTTATATTTTCATCAAAAAATGAATCAGTTTCTCTGCATAAATCGCAACAGTTAATGTATTCGCGGCAAAATAAATTTCTTAAATGGAAAAATTCATCAATCAAATCAGTCTGCAAAGATTTTTTTAATAAAGCGTCAAGAGCACCAATAATATCGGAAAATCCCTGCGAAAACGGAAATGATTCACAAAAAGGATTTAGCACGTTATATTTTATTCCCGCGAATTCAAAAATATCGTCGCGTTTTAGAGGAATGACATTGTTTGCAAAGCTGTTTTTCCTCAAAAAATCAAAGATAAACAATGCGCTCGTGCTCATACTAGCGCAGGCTTGTTGCCTTTTAAGAAAAGTAAAAGCGTAAATTGCCATCTCCAAAAGCAAAGTTTGCCGCGACTCATTCAGAGCGGGGTAGGGAATGTAGATATTATCAAAAAATTTTTTTTGTTTTTTCAAAATGTACTTCAACCCGCAGAAGTGGTCTCTGTGAAAGTGCGTCAGAAGAAAACTTTTTTCAAGCGCGTCGTCGTATCGAGGCATAATGAAGTCAGAAACGTAGTCCTTAAATTTGATGTGGCTGTTTTTTAAAATAGTATTCATAGAGCCACAATCGACCATCAAAATTTCATTTTTTTCGCCCTCAAAGACGATACATTCGCCGTAGCCCACATCATGAATGTCAATAAAATGCATCGTTTTACATTAAAGTTGGCTCATCGGAACGAACCTGTGACACTGAAAGTTTGCCATCTTCGATATTATAACTGGCGAAATTTCCGACTTTTTTACCATTCTCAATTTTTCCGGCGTACAATAAATTTCCAAATTCGTCAAATTCAGCAACCATACCCTGCGCGATTCCATTTTTGTATGCTCGGACAATGATTTTATTCTGAGATTTATCAAAAGTTATGCCGATATTATGTTTTTTATCCTGCTTAAAACCGCCAACATACCGAATTTCGCCTGATTTATTACAAAAAACGCCCAACCCATCTTTTTTATCGTTTAGATAATTGCCTACATAAGCCGCAGTGCCGTGTTCTGTGAGAGTAACCCCTTTGCCGTTTCTTAATTCAGAATTCATCTGGCCAAAGTAGTAAAATTTCTCATTATTTTCGGTTTTTATAACCTTTTTATACGTTAAATTACGTTCAATGCTATTCTCGCAGACGATTTTTTTATTAATAACATTATTTTTGCCTGCATTAGATTTAATTTCATTGTTTTTATTTTCTAAGATGGAATTATTATTTTCAGAATGTTTGTATTTTTGATTTTTTACGCTGTTTTCATCAGTTTCGAATTTTTTCATGTTTTCTAAAGCCGCTAATTGTTCTTGCGTGCTGTAGGTTACCGTGCCTTGGTCAGTTAAGCACAAAAATGTTGTGAAATTTTTATCAATAGCTGCAAATTTATAATTTTTCAAATTTATATTAATTGGATAAACAGTATAAGAAACAGCATTATTTGTGTCATTTTTATATTCTGTTACCGATAAATCGTTTTTACTTAAGTTAAGCGTCAAGGCTTTTTTACGAATTTCACTGTTATTTAAGAAATATTCAATTTTTTTAATGCTATGTTGTTGGTCGAAGTAAATAATTTTTGAAATAAATCTGGTTGCGTCGAAAAACAAAATTTCATAAGAGCCGTCACCATTTATGCGGCTTTTTTCAATGACTTTGTCTCCAAACATACGTTTCCAACGCATAGGTTTGCCGGCCTCAAGAGCGTATGAGTAGTGATACACTTTATTGGAAAACTCTTTGGTTATTTTATTTTTTTGTTTTTTTCCACTTGTAAAAAAGTTTTTTCTGACCTGAAAAAGCCAGTCACAGTCGTATTGTAGCAAGTTTTTGTCGTACTTAGGGCAGATTATTGAATAATAATTGACATCATTTATATTGGCCATGATTTTATTAAGACTCCCATCAATTTACACTTAATTTATTATATATTATATTAAATGTGAAACTTTTTCAAGAAGTTTTGATTTAAACAGGTAACTCTACCAAATATGTGCTATAATAAATGTAATTGATAAACTAAAAGGTGGGTATTTTTATGGATATAATCAGTTCGACATATATGCCATTCATTTTAAATAAATTAATTCCTGCGGTGCTAACGTTTTTTATTGGGTGGTTTTTGGCTGGCAAACTTACAGTTATAATAAAAAATGCTATGATAAAGTCAAGTGTGGATGAAAGTATCATTTCGTTTTCAAATTCTGTACTAAAAGTAACCTTCCGAAGCATAGTTATTTTAATGGTAATTACTTGTTTTGGAGTGAATATTTCTTCGATAATTGCTGCAGTGGGCGCGACTTTTATAACAATAGGACTGGCAGTGAAAGATAACCTTTCTAACGTGACTAGTGGCATAATAATTATTGTAAATAAACCTTTTAAAATTGGGGATTCTTTGGAAACTAGCAATGTAAAAGGAAAAGTTACCAAAATTGAGATGCTATATACGACTTTAGTGACTCAGGACAATAAAGAAATAGTTGTGCCAAATTCAAAGCTTACCGCCGATTATATCATTAATTCTAGTGCGAATAAATGCCGACGACTGGATGTAACTTTGCCAATAAAAAAAGAAGCTAAATTTTCAGACATTCAGCCTATTCTTGATAAAATAATTAAAACCGACAGGAATGTCCTCTCGAAGCCAGAGCCGGTTGTAGCAATAAGCAGCTTTAACGATGAAACGATAAATATTGCTATAAAGGTTTGGTGTGAATCTGAAAAATACGATTATTTAAGCAAAAATTTGCATGAAAAAATAAAAATTGAACTCGAAAGTAATAATATAAGCTTTTAAATATGGAGGGTTTAAACATGAAATTTGATGCTTTTTCTGCCGGTGTAAATTTAGGCGGACTGAGAAGCAAAAATGATATCAAACTGTTGATTTGTTATATGCTTGCCAGTGTAAATCAGGCACTTGCGAAAGATGAGATTGTTTCTGTACTGCAAGAAAACGGGCTTGCAAATTATTTTGAGATAAATGACGCATTTTCTGACCTTATAGGCAATAATAATATTTCAAAAGACCGCGATAATCCTGATAAATATGTAGTTACAGAGAGCGGAAAATTAATTGTAAACCAACTGGATACCGCGTTGCCAATTTCTATAAGAGAAAAAACCCTTGCAGCGACAATAAATTTATTGGCAAAGGTTAAGCGCGAAAATGAAAACGTTGTTACGATAAAAAAAGAAGAGAATGGTTGCTATGTTTCTTGCAATGTTTCTGGCGGAGATAATGTAAACCTTTTGACAATAAATCTTTTTGTTCCAGACACAAAGCAAGCAGAGCTCGTTAAACAAAATTTTCAAGAAGACCCGAACTTAATTTATACTTGTATGTTGGCTTTGCTCACAAAAAACCATGACCTTATTAAAAGTGCACTTGAAAATATCCAAAATCATAACTAATTGTGATTTTGGATTAAAAAAGCAACGATTATCAATCGTTGCTTTTTTGCGGATTAACATTTTGTTAATCTGTGTTTTCAAGTGCATATTGGTGAAAGAAAAACTGTTTTTGTTCCTTATCATAGCTACATAGCACATTTTCACCGGATTTTATTTCACCTTTTAAGATTTCTTCAGACAATTTATCCTCAACCTTTGATTGAATTGCCCTTCTGAGTGGACGAGCGCCATAAACCGGGTCAAATCCAGCATCAGAAATTGCTTCAATGGCATTTTCATCAAAGTTTACGCCAATGTTGAGGTTTTTAGCTCTAGCTTTTACATCTTTAAGCATATTTTTAGCGATAAGTTTTATATCATCTGGTGTTAACTTATTAAAGACGATAGTGTCATCAACACGATTTAGAAATTCAGGTTTAAACACTTTTTTTAGTTCTGCCATAACAGTTTCTTTTAGCTTTTCTTTGTCTGATTCACGACTGTTGTTCACAGAAAAGCCTAAATTAGCCTGTTTTTCTGTAATAAGTCTAGCACCAACATTAGAAGTCATTATTATAACGGTGTTTCTAAAATTTACCTTTCGGCCTTGAGAGTCAGTTAAGTGACCATCATCTAAGATTTGGAGGAGCATATTAAACACGTCTGAGTGAGCCTTTTCAATTTCGTCAAAAAGTACCACAGAATAAGGTTTTCTGCGCACTTTTTCAGTAAGCTGACCGCCTTCATCAAAACCGACATATCCAGGAGGTGAGCCGATAAGTTTGGAAACGGTATGTTTTTCCATATACTCGGACATATCAAATCTAATTATAGCGTTTTCATCACCAAACATCGCCTGAGCCAAAGCTTTGCAAAGCTCAGTTTTTCCGACGCCGGTAGGGCCTAGAAATATGAATGAACCAACTGGACGTTTTGGATCTTTTAGGCCGACTCTGCCACGACGAATGGCTTTTGAAACTTGTTCAACAGCTTCGTCTTGCCCGATAATTCTTTCATGCAGAATATTTTCCATATTTAAAAGCCTTTCACTTTCGGCCTGCGTCAATTGAACTACAGGAATGCCACTCCAATTAGAAACTATCTGTGCAATGTCTTCCTCGGTGACTTCTCCGTTTGTATTTTCGTGCTTACTTTGCCATAATTTACGCTGTTCATCCAAGTTTTTCTTTACAGATTTCTCTTCATCTCTTAATTTTGCTGCACGCTCAAAGTTTTGCTCATTTATTGCAGCAGATTTTTCTTTATCCAGTTCTTTAATTTTATTTTCGAGTTCCTGTAAGTTGTCAGGTACAGTATAGGCTCTGAGTCTGACCCTTGATGCAGCTTCATCGACTAAGTCGATGGCTTTATCTGGTAAAAAGCGATCAGAAATGTATCGTGAGGACAAGTTTACCGCAGCTTTAATGGCCTCATCAGAAATTTTAACCTTGTGATGAGCTTCATATCTATCGCGAAGGCCTTTCAGGATCATTACAGATTCGTCTTCTGTAGGCTCGCCAACGGTAACAGGTTGAAATCTTCGTTCGAGAGCTGCATCTTTTTCAATGTATTTCCGATATTCTTTTATTGTTGTTGCGCCAATAACCTGAAAATCTCCTCGAGCGAGGCTTGGTTTCAGAATATTAGCCGCGTCCGCAGAGCCCTCAGCAGAACCGGCACCAACGATTGTATGAAGTTCGTCTATGAACAAAATTATATTTCCGGCTTTTTTGATTTCGTCGATAGCGTTTTTTATTCTGTCCTCAAAGTCGCCACGGTATTTAGTTCCAGCAATCATACCAGTTAAATCTAAGGACACCACACGTTTACCTTTTAAAAGTTCCGGAACGTCACCAGAAGCGATTTTAAGTGCCAACCCCTCAGCAACTGCGGTTTTTCCGACTCCCGGTTCGCCGATTAAGCAGGGATTATTTTTTGTACGTCGAGAAAGGATTTGAATAACCCGCTCAATTTCATTTTGTCGACCGATTACAGGGTCAATTGCGCCGTTTTGTGCCAGTTGAGTTAAGTCTCGACCAAATTGATCAAGTGTTTTAGTTTTAGCCTTTGCTGAGTGGCCCCCGGTGCTGATTTCACCAGAGAAAGATTCGCTCATCGAACCGTACATAATATCCTCTGCAGAGGGGTCGCCAAAGGTTTCATTAAGTTTTTCAAAAATATTTCTCGTACTTGTGCCGAGTTCACTTAAAAATCTTACCGCGTAGCTGTCAGACTCACCGATTAAAGCCAAAAGCAAATGCTCTGTGCCAACATAGTTGTGTCCTAAGCCGGCGGCCTGCATTACTGCATTTTGCAAAACTCTTTTTGTTCGGGGAGTAAAATCCGCAGTGCTAAGCGAACTTCTGGAGCCTGTGCCGATTTCAGTTTTAAGCAAGTTTTCCAAGCCGTCAGCATAAATACCAAGTTCATCCAGCACAACAGAGGCCACACCAGTACCTTCTTTTAAAAGCCCCAACAAAATATGTTCACTGCCAATGTAGGTATGCCCAAGTTCTTCCGCACTAGAAATTGCTAAGTTCATTGCATGATTAGCTTTTTCGGTAAAACCATTGAATCTATACATAAAAATTCCCCCTTTTATAATATTTCTATTTTCCCAAATTTTTCATTGATTAATTCAGCTCTTTTTTGGTCACGCTGAAGCGCAGAAAGCTCACAATTTGAATTTTTCATCAAAGTGAAAGGCTGAGATTTAACCACAATTTCATTAAGAACATCATATGAGCCCCCTTTAATGAGACCAATAGATAATCCTAACCTAGCGTTAGAAATCAGCTTCATAAATTCGTCATTATTTAAAAGTTTTGCGGTCTTCAAAATGCCCACAGACCTGCTTATAGAGTCGATTACTTGAATGTTTTTGGCCAATTCTTTTCTGCAATTTCTTTCCTGATTTATTATTTGTAATGTAATATCATTTAAGTTTTTGAGAGCAGTTTTTTCAGAAATTCCCAGCGTAACCTGGTTAGAAATTTGATAAATATCACCCTTAGGCTCTGACCCCTCACCGTAGAGTCCACGAATAGTCAAACCTAATTTTATTAAGCTTGATGAAATTTTTTCAATCATTCCGCATTTTCTAAGTGCAGGCAAATGCAGCATAACAGAGGCTCTCATGCCGGTTCCTAAATTTGTGGGACATTGTGTCAAATAGCCAAGTTGCTCACTGAATGCAAATTTTAAGGATTTGTCGAGTTTAGTATCGATTTCGTCTGCAAGCTGGTAGGTATCCTCGAGAGCTAAGCCTTCCTTCATGGTTTGCAGTCGAATATGGTCTTCTTCATTGACCATGATACTTATATCATTAGCATCTGACAAAAATACCGCTTTAAACTTGCCAGGAGCTATAAATTCTGGACTTACTAAATGACATTCCACCAAACTTTTCATACTAATTGCGTTTATGTCGGAAGTATCTAAGCAATTGAAGTTATAATTTTTGAAATCATCGTCTGCTAAAACTGATTTTATATCATTTATAACCGCATTTTTCATATTATCATTTAATCTGCACGGAAAAGGATATTTAGAAATATTTCTTGCAAATCGAATTCTCGTGCTTATAGCAACATCGCAGCATTCGCCGGCTTTTTCGTACCATTTATTCATTATTAGGTTGCTCCCTTTCTTGCAAATTTTTAAGTTCATCTCTAATTTTTGCAGCTTCCTCAAAGTTTTGTTCATTAATTGCGACTTTCATTCGATCATTAAGAGACTGAATTTTATTTTTAATGATATTTTCTTCTCCCGCCGCAGAAGCGCATTTTCCAGAATGCTTAGTATTTCCGTGGATTCTTTTTATAGAAGGCATAAGTTGCTCAAAGAAAACATCATAACATTTAGCGCAGCCAACTTTTCCAGTATTTGAAATGTCTTCGAATGAAGAACCGCAAAAGTCACAACGTTTGTTACTTAAAGGCGTGAGTTTAGGTTCACCATTTGTAAAAAAACTTCCCAACAAGTTATTAAAATCAAAGCCAAACCCTTCAAAAATATTCGAATATCCCAACTTGGCGGCACATTTTTCACAAAGCATGTATTCTGTTAATTCACCATTAATAATCCTTTTTATATGGGTGTTTGCCTGATTTTTTCCGCAAGATTGACACAACATAAATATTCCTCCTTACATTTGAGTTAATAGCATATTTTTTAAAATAGAAGCTCTTAAAATACATCGCAAATTTACTGGAATATCGGTATAAACTCTGTCAGAAACAGCACTTAGCATAAGTTTGCTGGTGTTTTCAGAAATTATTCCGCGCTGAATTAAACTTTTTATAATCATTTCTGCTGAAAGAGCATCCAACTTTGAGCCTATAGAATTTATTATATTCATGATTGCTGTACTTTTTTCGGTTTTTATGCGAGTAATTCTGATATATCCGCCGCCGCCGCGCCTACTTTCCACAATATAGCCGTGTTCTGGGGTAAACCTTGATGTTATGACATAGTTTATTTGGCTGGGTACGCAGCCGATATTATTTGCTAGTTCATTTCGTTGAATTTGAATGTCACCATGAGACTCCTCCAATAATTCTAATAAATATTTTGCGACTTCATCGCTAATTCTCAAAACTTTTCATCTCCTTTTAAATTATTTTAACTTTAACTTTCTTTGACTTTTAATATTATAAAACAAAGATCAAACTAAGGTCAAAGTTAAATAAAGTCGATTTAATACAAAATGAATATATATATATTATTTTTTCTCAATATTTCTCGCGATTTCGTATGTTTTCTCAAAGTTTTAAATTACTTTAACAAAAATTTAAATTTTCACGGTAACCAGCCGTCGGTAAACTCCATAAGATGATATTGAAATAAACAAAAGGAGGCAAACAATATGTGTAACAATGGTTTTGGCGGAGGTTGTTCTTGGGTTATCATATTGATACTCATTTTATGTTGCTGCTGTGGAAACAATGGCAACGACTGTGGTTGCGGCAATGGCTGCGGCTGCTAGTTAAGTTAAAGATTGACTGAATTAAATCGCATAATAAAGCCCCGCGCGGTATAGTGCGGGGCTTTACTATTAAAATTTATCTCTGTAAAAATCGTCAGGCAAAAGATGCCTGCCTTTTTTTCTGCGTTTTTTATGTCCGAAGATTTTTTGAATAGGAACATCCGCATTGCTTTTACCTTTAACCATAACAAAAATTACAATAGCAACACCTAACAAAATGCAAAGCCAAGCAATAATTCCAGCAAGATAGTTAATAGATTCAGTTTTTTCTGTGCTGGAAGGGGCCACAACTTCAGGAAAATCAATTTCAGAGGGTTTTACTTTTGGCAAGTCCTCTGGAGCTTTAGATTTTTCCTCTTTATTTTTATCAGCGTCATCTGGTTTAGTTTCAGAAGTTGTCTGTTCGGAGACAACATTGTTCGGGGAGGATGAGTCGCTATTGGTGTGTACAGCAACTTCGGGTTTGTTCTCGGTGTTTTCTCTGGATTTATTATCTTGAGAAGGTGTATTTTTGGAATTATTTGCCGGAGCAGAAGTGGTTGGATTTGCGGCAGGAGCTGATTTTTCTGATTTTGAAGCGGATGTGTTGTTGCTAGTAGATGAATTTGAGTTAGGCTGAGCTTTTGAAGAAGGAGGCGAAACAGCAACTCTCGACCGGCTTGAATGCCTTGACGGAATGTTAACTTTGCTTGCAGAGCTAGAAACATTAGAACTGTTGGTACCAGAACTTGTGCTGCTATTAACCGAATTTGATGAAGCCTCATTAGAATTTGCGGCAGAATTTGGCGATGAATTTTGTGATGGATTATTGCTTTCAGTTATGATTGCAAAGGTATTTAAATTGCAAAAAGTAATTAAAAATACGCTTAATAACACGCAGAAATGGAATTTAAAAAAGATAGTATGGTTATTTTTCATTTTTAATCGTGCACTTTTGTGTTAAAAAAACGCAAAAATGCATGCACAGACCTCCTCTTTACAGCAAAATACATAAAAAAATAGAAACTGATACCTACATTATAACACAATCATATTTTTAAGCAATACAAAATTTAAAATTCACATATTTTTTGACATATTTTTTACTGCACTCGCAAATTGATTCACATAATTTAAAATAGCATCTGTTACGTCGTATAAGCCAGAAAAATCTACAGTACAGAATTTATTCATAAATCTGATTTTAAAATAATGACCATCATCATAGGAATCTTTGTAAATAAACCAAGGATTATTATCGGCGAATCCTATTTTTCGAGTATTTTTTTCCACTATAATAAATCCCAAAAGCAAAAGCAAGATAAGCGATGTAGCAATCATGCTATTAAAAATAGTTTTAATTGACAAGATTTTTTTTTGCATTTAATCACCCTAAAAAAATTTTTCAAAGTCCTTCAAAAACATTAACGAGTGCATTTCCGATTAAAGTACCGCTGTAAACTGCCTCATTTAAGGTATTGACTTCTGTTCCGACTTCAATCAACAAAGACGAGTGGGTTTTGTTCATATTGTACTTTACCGGACCAAAAAATAAAGAGCGAGTCATGCCGGGGTATAAGGTTTCGGCGCTTTTTTGAAGCCTAAGCGCAAAGCGTAAGTTAAATTCCCAATCAGGAAAGTTCATACTGCCGTCTAAATCGCACCCTGACATAATCATAATCTGAGCAGCTTTTTTGTCACCGACTCTAAAAGTAGGCTTTATTTTACCGCGCTCGTTATTGCCGATAGTATCGCGATGGATATCGATTGTTACTTGAATGGATGGATGCTCGGCCAAATTTTTGTCGATAGTTTCGGCACTTCGTTTATAAGAGCCGCTAAAACTCGGAGAATCATGACAGGTCGTGTCATGAATGAAACCGATACCGGCTTTTTTCAAGCTTTCACATATTGCGTCACCAACCCGGACAACACTGTAGCGTTTGTCTTCTGTTCGAGGATAAAAGCTTTCAAAGTAAAAACCTTGGTCTCTATCCATAAAAGATTCGCATGTGTGTGTGTGGTAAATCAAAACTTGTGGAGAACCATCTTTTTTTATGTTCATATCGGGCTTTTTTGACAGTTCTTCTGCAATGTTAAGTTCGATACCAGATTTATTGTTAACATAAAAATTTTCGTATTTTAAACCGTTGTCACCAAAATGACTTTCAATGATTTTAAAAGTATTTTCGCCCTCATTATGAGGAATCGAAAAGTCAGATATGTCTGGATAATCACCGCTTTGTGCACGTGCATTTTCTATATTACTGTTTCCAAAATTAGAAATTAATGGAGAATTTGGGCTATGAATATCCAAATTAATAACCTCATTGATGTTAAAATCGCCAACATTTATTTTTGTTTCAGCGCAGCGCATATCACCATCAGACATAATAAAACTCAGAGAGAATACCTCAAATAATCCTAAATTTTTTTTAGATATCTCAAAAACTTGGATAGCCAAGCACAAACAGCAAACTGTCGCGGAACTGGTTGACAAAAAATAAAGGATAAATTTTTTGAATTTTTTAACGTCAATTAACATCCTTTTACCTCCAGACATCCATAAAAGATTTAATCTTTAGTAAAAGTATGCAGTTGCCGCAAAATTTATGCTAGTTATCAGACGACTAGTGACATGATATCATCAACAGAAAAATTGGGCTGTAATGCGCCGTTTATAGACATTGCTAGCAATTTTGACGAGCGTTCGATAAGCAAATCTATTTCTCTGGGGGTAACCATCATGAGTTCGCCGCGAGGGGCAGTTTTTTGAGATATTTTTTCAGAGTATCGAGTTATGTCTGAATTCAATAAATTTCTAGCCAAAGTTTGAGCATCTACAACGGTTGGAACGCCGATTCCAATTACCGGAATTCCCATAGATTCTTGATTTAATCCTGGCCTAGCATTTCCAACACCTGAGCCTGGAGAAATTCCAGTATTGCAGATTTGGATGGTTGTACCAAGTCTGCTGGTTTCCATAGAAGCGAGCGCGTCGACTACAATTAACGCAGCGGGTTTTATTTTTTTTATGATGCTTTGAATAATTTCACTGACTTCGATTCCAGTTTGCCCCAAAACTCCAGGAGCGATCGCAGCAACAGAGCGCAGTGCGTCAAGTCCGGTTGAACGGGCGATTTCTCCCGTTATATGTCTGGTAGCCAAAATAGATTTTATTGTTTTAGGTCCTAATGCGTCGGGAGTTATCGCTTCATTGCCCAAACCTACCACAAAAATTAAGCCTTCACTCGGCAACAGATATCGTATTTGTTTAGAAATTACCTCTATTTTATCGTCGATATTTTGAAAATTGTCCGTAAAAGCCGGCAATTCGATGGTGATATATTTTCCTTTTAGTTTGCCCAATTTTTGAGCAGCAGCGTCGGTTTCAATTGTAACTTGAGTTATTTCTAAATCACCGACATTTTTTTTATGCTGTTTTATTCCGCTGTCCGTCTGTTTTAACAGCTGAACAGCCTCCATAGCTAAATCTGTTCGAAAATTCATTAAAAAACACCTCTATTTACGCATTTCTATTTATATTATTGAGTTTTATTTACACTCATATTCCGCTATATGTAATTTTTTAATCAACTTTACATAAAAAAGCTCAAAACCTCTTGATTTTTTGTCCGCTTGGTGTTATCATATTCTGTAATTGGCAAATTATTAAAGGAGGTGCTCGTATGCCCAATATTAAGTCTGCAAAGAAACGCGTTAAGGTTATCGCTACTAAGACTGCTAAAAATAAAGCTTATAATTCTGCTTTAAAAACTGCCATCAAAAAGGCGGTTGTTGCTGTCGATTCGAATGCTGCTAATAAGGCTGAATGCGTTCGTTTAGCTGTTAAAAAAATTGACCAAGCAGAATCTAAAGGAATTCTTCATAAAAACACCGCTTCTAGAAAAAAATCTGTGCTAGTTCGCAAATTGAATGTTGTTTCAGCCTAGGTTATTTTTAGGTAGCCGTTTAAGCAGAACTTTTTGTTCTGCTTTTTATTATTTGTTGACTTTTGAGAGAGTTTTTATTATAATTGTCTTATTAAACTACGGAGGTGCTCTTATGAAACGTAACGATAAATTTGGCTTGATTATTGCAATCGTCGCTACTGCTGCAACAATCGCAGCTGCTGTCGCTACTGCTATTGTTTACTTTGAGAAAAAAAGAAAAGATGATGAAGACTTAGACCATTATTTAGATTGTTCTATTCAGTAATTTAATAGAAGTTTAATTTAACATGTAAAAGGGGAGCTGCACTATACCGCGCAGCTCCTTTTTTGATTTAAAGGCGGCACACTATATCGCGTGCCGCCTTTAACCGAATAAAAAATAAAAGAATTAGTTAAGCAATAATTCCGCCGCCAAGGACGGTATTACCGTCGTAGAAAACAACAGACTGACCGGGCGTAACGGAGCGCTGTTGACGCTCAAAAGTGACTTTAATCTTGTCATGAGATAACTGAATTAACCGAGCCTTTTCTGGTTTAGCTTGATATCTAATTTTGGCCGTGACTTCAATTTCGCCTGGAATTCTGTCAAACGGGATAAAATTAACGTTTGTAGCAATAAGTTCTCCGGAATATTGTTCGCCCTCCTCGCCTAAAATGACAGTATTATCGGCCGAATTGATGCCAATAACATACATTGGTTTGCCAAAAGTAACGCCCAACCCTTTTCTTTGGCCAATTGTATAATTTAAAATACCGTCGTGTTTACCGAGAATATTACCAGATTTATCCACAAAGTCGCCTTTTTTGCCGATAAAATTAAAATGATTTTTAATAAACTCAACGTAATTTTCATTTTTAATAAAGCAAATTTCTTGACTATCTGGTTTTTGAGCAACAGGAAGTCCAAAATCTTGCGCAATTTTACGAGTTTGAGTTTTTTCTAAATTCCCTAAAGGAAATAATGTGTGCGCCAAGTGCTTTTGCGTAAGATTATACAAAACATAGCTCTGGTCTTTGCTGCTGTTGGCGCGTTTTAAAAGCCACCTGCCTTTTGACGTATCGAATTCCACAACAGCGTAGTGACCTGTTGCAATGTAGTCAAAACCATGCTCCATCGCGTAATCAAACATAGCACCGAACTTTAAAAATTTGTTACACACGACGCAAGGATTTGGAGTTCTGCCGTTGCAATATTCGTTTACGAAATTTTCTATGACTTTTTTCTCAAATAAGTCAGTAAAATCCGCGACCATGTGTTTTATTCCGAGTTTATCCGCAACAATTTTTGCGTCGACAATGTCTTTATTCGGGTTATTTTCGCCTTGAGCACCCAGATTTAAATACTTTTCCGGCTTTAGTCTTAAAGTAACTCCAGTAACGTCATACCCCTTTTGCTTAAGCAGCAGCGCGGTAACAGACGAATCCACACCGCCGCTCATACCAACCATAACTTTTTTACTCATAATTTTTAATAAGCTTTTGCTTAAATCCTCCCATCATGCTTTAGTCGTGTCATTTACAATACGCCATTTAACGCCTTGCGGAGTATCTTCCAGCACGACATTTTTACTTTTCAACTCGTCACGAATTTTATCTGCAGTTGCCCAGTCTTTATTTTTACGTGCTTGTTGCCTTTTTTCTATTAATTTTTCTATTTCATCGTTTAATGAATTTTCTTCTTTGTTATACACTAGACCTAAAACATCGGCCAGTTCATCAAATAAGTTAATAGTAAACTGAACGGTAGGTTTTGAAACGTTTGTTGTCATATTTATATTTGCGTTTATTTCTCTAACCAAATCAAATAAAACCGCAAGAGCATCGGCTGTATTCAAATCGTCGTCCATCGCCTCGATAAATTTAAATTTGTAAGACAACAACTTTCCACGCAACTTCATTTCAGCAACGGATTCATCATTAAGAGATTTTTCAAGAATAAACTTTAAATTATTTCTGCAAGTGTATAATCTTTCCAACGAAGCGATGCATTGCTCGATTATTTCTTTGCTGTAATTTATAGGACTTCTGTAATGAGATGACAGCATCAAAAAACGAATGGGTTCATAACCGTATTGAGTTGCAACGTCTCTGACGGTAAAGAAATTGTTGAGCGATTTGGACATTTTTTTATTATTTATATTGATGTATCCATTGTGCATCCAGTAATTAGCAAATGGTACACCGTTGCAACATTCACTTTGTGCAATTTCATTTTCATGGTGAGGAAAAATCAAGTCTTGGCCGCCACAGTGAATGTCAATGGTTTTGCCAAGGTATTTATTTGCCATCGCAGAGCATTCAATATGCCAACCAGGTCGGCCTTTTCCCCACGGAGACTGCCAATAAGGTTCATTTGGCTTTGCAGACTTCCATAAAGCAAAATCCATTGGGTCTTCTTTGGTTTCACCTATGCTTATCCTTGCGCCGGCTTCCAAGTCCTCCAGCGGCTGATGCGATAATTTTCCATATTCTCTGAAATGCTTTGTTCTAAAATAAATGTCATCATCTTTTGTTCTGTAAGCGAAGCCTTTTTCCATCAACTTTTTTATTATCGAAATCATCTCGTTGATATTATCTGTAGCTTTTGGGTGAACGGTAGCTTCTTTTATGTTTAACCCTTTTGCGTCTATTTGATATTCTTCTATAAATTTTTGAGCGACGCTATTATAATCGGTGCCTTCTTCATTAGCTTTTTTTATTATTTTATCATCTATATCTGTAAAATTTTGAATGAAATCAACTTTTAACCCTCTGTATTCTAAATAACGGCGCAAAACATCGAATACGCAAAGTGGTCGAGCATTACCAATATGAATATAGTTATAAACAGTGGGGCCACATGAATAAATTTTTGCATGCCCTTCTTTTATTGGAGAAAAATCTTCTTTTTTTCGTGTCATGGTGTTGTAAATTTTCATTTTTGAAGCTCCTTTATTAAAATTATTTTTAATTTTGCAAATTAAGTAGCAATTTTATAAAAAACAAACCGCCACCATCTTCCTAAAAAAGGAAAACAGAGGCGGCAAAATAAAAATTAAGCCACGGTTCCACTCCGAATTTATCGCTCAAAAGTCATATAACGGTGACAAAACCGCATAGAAATACTGCTAAAAAGGTTCCTTCTATGAGCTAAAAAGTGCATTCTTCAGACATTTAATAAAAAGTAATCGCAGCAAAATACTTTCTCTCTGAGTATTAAATTTATCTGAATACTAGTCTTTTTCAACGCATTTGTACGATATTCATACCATATAACAACTATTATATACAAAAAAAATAATAATGCAACCTTATTTTGAATTTTTTATAATATAAAAATT
>ERZ780226.716-NODE-716-length-28972-cov-3.441678_pt1 | contig 28972 bp, 25 predicted proteins | sample MGYA00511165_ERZ780226 | MGnify/ENA primary metagenome ERZ780226 (study PRJEB29588, sample SAMEA2152373) | human gut metagenome | biome: human gut; feature: human-associated habitat; material: faeces | place: Denmark | collected 2008/2010 ...
CTGCAACAAAGTCAGGGCACAAAATTTCCGCAAAGCACCGCCGCTTTAATTGTGCGGTGTTGCCTTAGTATACAAGCATGCAAAAAGGACACCCGAAGGTGTCCTTTTTTTCATAATCAGATGCGCTTCTTGCGGAACTTCTTGCGGAATACATTCCACAGGCTGCACGAGAGCAGTACCGAGGACCAGCCGCCTGCGAGGATACCGACGATCAGCGGCAGGGTGAACTGCTTGAGGGACGGTACGCCGAGGATGAATACCATGCCGATGGTGAACAGCGTGGTCAGCGTGGTGTTGATGGTACGGCCCATGGTCTGCCATACGCTGCGCTCTGCGACGGACGCGAAGTCCTCGCGGCGCGCGGTGCGCAGGTTCTCACGAACGCGGTCAAATACGATGATGGATGCGTTGATCGAGTAGCCGAGGATGGTCAGCGCCGCTGCGATGAAGTTGCTGTCGAGCGGAATCTGGAGCCATACATAAACGCTCAGCATGATCAGCAGGTCATGCATCAGGCAGCATACAGCCGCCATGCCGCTCGTCATTTCGAAGCGGAAGGTGATGTACAGCATCATGAGAACGATAGCGAGCACCGAGCAGATAACGGCGGAGCGCTGAAGGTCGGAGCCGATCGATGCGGATACGTCGTTGTTGTTCAGGATGTCGGTATCAGCCAGGCTGTACTTCTCGAGCATCTTGTCGATGACTGCGGCGCGCTGCTCGGAGGTGATGGAGGTCGAGCGGATGAGCACATCCTCGTTGCCGTCGCCGGAGGAGGTGACCGAGGAAGCGTCTACGCCGGTCGCGTCCTTGAACAGGCCGGAAACCTCGGTCTGAACGTCCTGCGTTACCTCGGTGTGCATATTGAACTCCATCTCGGTGCCGCCCGCGAAGTCAATGCTCAGGTTGAACAGGTTCTTGCCGAACGGCAGCAGGATGAGAGCGACAAGACCGGTAACGACGAGCAGTGCGGAGATGCCGCCGAAGATCTTGAAGTTCTTGAGGATCGCAAAGCGCTGCTTGCCTGCCTCGCGGTCGCGCAGGCCGTAAGCCTTCGGGTTGCGGATGCGGAAATCGACCATGCGGTTGAGCAGGAAGTGGGTAACGGTCAGCGCGGTAAACATGGAAACGATAACGCCGATGCCGAGCGTGGTGGCGAAGCCGACGATCGTACCGGTGCCGAGGAAGAACAGCACCGCACACGCGATCAGGGTGGTGATGTTGGAGTCAAGGATCGCGGTGAACGCACGCTTGAAGCCGGAGTCGATCGCGCTCTTGACGGTCTTGCCGTTCTTGAGCTCTTCCTTGACGCGCTCGAAGATGATGACGTTCGCGTCTACCGCCATGCCGATGGACAGGATGATGCCTGCGATGCCCGGCAGGGACAGGTTGACACGTACCAGGCTGAAGATCAGCGCCTCGAGCACCATGTAGAAGCACAGAGCGATGGAAGCGACGAGACCCGGGATGCGGTAAACGATCAGCATGAACAGCATGACGAGCACGATGCCGATCGCGCCTGCGATCAGGCTGGTGCGCATTGCGTCAGCGCCGAGCTGCGGGCCGACCGAGCGGAGCTCTACCTGCTTGAGGGAGAACGGGATCTGGCCTGCGTTGATCAGGTCAGCCAGCTCGGATGCGCTGTCGCGGGTGAACGAGCCGGAGATGACGCAGCTGTCGCTGTCGATCTGAGAGGAAACGGACGGAGAGGAGATGACCTGGTTGTCCATGACGATGGCCATGATGTTGGTGCCGTCGGTGCGGGCCGCGATATTGCCGGTCGCCTCAGCGAACTTCTTCTGGCCCTCGGAGGTGAACTGAACCTGAACGTAGTGAACGTCGGTGACCTCGTTGCCGGTCGGACGGCCGTAGCCGTAGGTTGCCTTCTTGATGTCCGAGCCGGTCAGCCATTCCTTGCCGTCAGCGTCGATAAAGGTCAGCTGTGCGGTGGTGCCGAGGGTCTGGACAGCCTCCTCCGGGTTGGTGATCTGCGGGATCTCGACCGTTACACGGTTGTCGCCGGTCAGGGTGACGGTCGCCTCGGTGAAGCCCTTGTCGGTCAGGCGCTGACGGATGACCTTCTGAACCGAGTTCATGTCGTCCGCGAGGTTGGCCTGATTATAGCCGTCCGGGATCTCTGCCTCGTAAACGATACGGGAGCCGCCTACCAGGTCAAGACCCAGACGGATGCCGTTGTCGGTGTCGAGGACGCTCGGGATGATCGCCTTGAGGGACGATGCAGCGGTGGTGTCGGCGGACTGCGCCGTATCAGCCGAACCGGTGGTGGTGTCGGCAGAAGTATCCGTGCTGTCGGATGCTGCCGCGTCAGACTGCGTGTCCGCAGAATCGGACTGGGTGGTCTCTGCATTCCGGAAGGGCATGGTCCAGCCGCCCGGAATGTACACTCCCGTTACCGCCGTAACGCCGAGAAAACAGATCAGCAGCAGTACAGCGATAAAGGAAACTACACTCTTTTTCAATGAAAGTGCCTCCTTAATGGTTTATTCGTAACTGAATAAGTATAGCGCAAAAGCGCAGAAAAGTCAATCATACAGTCGTGCATCCGAGACGGTTTTCCGCCCCGGATGCTGCGGGTTTTACAGATTGATCTCTACCTTGATCTCCTCGCCGGTCAGATAGGGCGCGATCGCCGGGCGAACGCACTCGGAAAGGAACTCATCGACCTGCGACGGGCAGCGGCCGATGTAGGCGGAGGGCGACGAGGCGAAGGCCCGCTCGGCCTCCTCCCGCGTGTCGAACGACTTGAACCGCGCGCCTTCGTAACCTTTGGTCTGCAGCTGGCAGTCCGTCCAGCTGTCGTAGATACCCGGGGCGACGCCGGCCCATACGACGTAGTATTTCTGCTTCTTTTTCATGCGGCAAAGGTACAAATATTTCCCGTTTCCGGCCCTGCACGTTGCAGAATTGCTTACCTTTGCCCGCAAATCACAGGCTGTTATTATGATACGCATCTTTTTGACCGGCTACATGGGTGCCGGAAAGACTACCCTTGGCAAAGCTTTTGCCCGCGAACTGGGGCTGACCTTCATCGACCTCGACTGGTACATCGAGGAGCGTTTCCACCGCACCGTCTCCGAGCTCTTCCGTGAGCGTGGCGAGGACGGTTTCCGTCGCTTGGAGCAGTCTATGTTGCACGAGGCGGGCGAGTTCGAGGACGTCGTCATCTCTACTGGAGGCGGTACGCCCTGCTTCTTTGACAACATGGATTATATGAACCGCCAGGGGCAGACGGTATTTCTTGACGTGCCTGTTGATGTGCTTTTCCGTCGCCTGCGTGTGGCCACCCAGCAGCGGCCCATTCTACAGGGCAAGACGGACGACGAGCTGCGCGCCTTTATCGGCAGTGCGCTGGAGGGCCGCATGTCCCACTACAGCCAGGCTCGCTACCGCTTCGACGGCAGCCGGTTGGAGGACCGCCATCAGATAGCGGAGTCCGTCGGCAGTCTGCGTCGCCTGTTGGAACTGTAAAATCTTTGTCATTCATGTGTATTTTCGGCCGTAAAGGCTGGTTTTACGGGATTTATATGTATTTTTGTCCACCAAATAGTTAAACCTAATTTAAACTGCTAAGTAACAGACAATGAGAAAATGGCGTATTGAAGATTCGGAAGAGCTGTACAACATCACGGGTTGGGGCACTTCCTACTTTGGTATCAACGAGAAAGGGCATGTAGTGGTAACCCCCCGCAAAGATGGTGTGGAAGTTGACTTGAAGGAACTGGTTGACGAACTCCAGTTGCGCGACGTGACGGCTCCCATGCTGGTGCGCTTTCCCGACATACTGGACAACCGCATCGAGAAGGTGTCCTGCTGCTTCCACAAGGCGGCCGACGAGTATGGCTACAAGGGAGAGAACTTCATCATCTATCCCATCAAGGTGAACCAGATGCGTCCCGTCGTGGAGGAGATGATCAACCACGGCAAGAAGTTCAACCTCGGTCTGGAGGCGGGTTCCAAGCCCGAGCTGCATGCCGTCATTGCCGTCAACACCGATCCCGACTCGCTCGTGGTGTGCAACGGCTACAAGGACGAGAGCTTCATCGAACTGGCCCTGCTGGCCCAGAAGATGGGCAAACGCATCTTCCTCGTTGTCGAGAAGCTGAACGAACTGAATCTCATCGCCAAGATGGCCAAGCAGCTCAAGGTACGCCCCAACATCGGCATCCGCATCAAGCTGGCCTCCAGTGGCAGCGGCAAGTGGGAAGAGAGCGGCGGCGACGCCAGCAAGTTCGGCCTGACGTCCAGCGAACTGCTCGAGGCCCTCGACTTCCTCGAGAAGAAAGACATGAAAGACTGCCTGAAGCTGATCCACTTCCACATCGGCAGCCAGATTACCAAGATACGCCGCATCAAGAACGCCCTGCGCGAAGCGTCGCAGTTCTACGTGCAGCTCCACAAGATGGGCTTCAACATCGAGTTCGTCGACACGGGCGGCGGCATGGGCGTGGATTACGACGGTACCCGCTCCAGCAACAGCGAAAGCTCCGTGAACTACTCCATACAGGAATACGTCAACGACGTCGTGTCGACCTTCGTCGATGCGGCCGACAAGCACGGTTTCCAGCATCCCAACATCATCACCGAGACGGGCCGCAGCCTGACCGCCCATCACTCCGTCCTCATCTTCGAGGTGCTGGAGACGGCCTCCCTGCCTCAGATGGATGACGACTGGGAGCCGGGCGAGGATGCCCACGAGCTGGTGAAGGAACTCTACGACATCTGGGACAACCTGAACCAGCGCAGCATGCTCGAACCCTGGCACGACGCGCAGCAGATACGCGAGGAAGCGCTCGACCTCTTCAGCCACGGTATTGTCGACCTCAATACGCGTGCCCAGATCGAGAAACTCTACTGGAGTATCTGCCGCGAAATCAACTCCATCGCCAGCGGGCTGAAGCACTGTCCCGAGGAGTTCCGCAAGCTGAACAAGCTGCTGGCCGACAAGTACTTCTGCAACTTCTCGCTCTTCCAGTCGCTGCCCGACTCGTGGGCCATCGACCAGATGTTCCCCATCATGCCCATCCAGCGCCTGGACGAGAAGCCCGACCGCGAGGCTACGATACAGGACATGACATGCGACTCCGACGGTAAGATAGCCAACTTCGTCACCTCCCGTCCCGATGCCACGACCTTGCCCCTGCATTCCCTGCGCGACAAGGAGCCCTATTACCTGGCTGTCTTCCTGGTAGGCGCGTATCAGGAAATTCTGGGCGACATGCACAACCTCTTTGGCGATACGAATGCCGTCCATGTGTCGGTCAACTCCAAGGGCTATACCATCGACCAGCTCATCGACGGCGAGACGGTGGCCGAGGTGCTCGACTACGTGCAGTACAACCCTAAGAAGCTGGTACGCAAGCTCGAGACGTGGGTGACCCAGTCTGTCAAGGAAGGCCGCATCTCGCTCGAGGAAGGCAAGGAGTTCCTAGCCAACTACCGTTCGGGACTGTACGGATATACTTATTTGGAATAACCAACTTTCACCACAGAGGACACAGAGTGACACAGAGGGAGAAGAAAACCCTGTGAAATTTTGTGTCCTCTGTGGTGAACTCATATATGAAGGAATATGAAAGAGAAACTCACACTCATCAAAGTAGGCGGCAAGATTGTAGAAGAGGAGGCAACCCTCCACCGGTTGTTGGACGACTTTGCCGCCATCGAAGGCCGCAAGGTGCTGGTACACGGCGGAGGCCGTTCGGCCACGAAGCTGGCCGAACGGCTGGGCATCGAGAGCCGCATGGTAAACGGACGCCGCATTACTGATGCCGAAACGCTTAAGGTGGTCACCATGGTTTATGGAGGTCTGGTGAACAAGAACATCGTGGCCGGTTTGCAGGCCCGTGGCGTCAATGCCTTGGGACTGACCGGTGCCGACATGGACGTCATCCGCTCCGTGAAGCGTCCGGTAAAGGATATCGACTACGGCTTTGTAGGCGACGTGAAGCAGGTGAATGCCGCTCTGCTGGGCGACCTGATAGCCAAGGGAGTGGTACCTGTCATGGCTCCTCTGACCCATGATGGCGAAGGCCACATGCTCAACACCAATGCCGATACCATTGCAGGCGAAACGGCCAAGGCGCTGGCCACCCTCTTCGACGTGACCCTGGTCTACTGCTTCGAGAAGAAAGGCGTGCTGCGCGACGAGCACGACGACGACAGCGTCATCCCCGTCCTTACGCCAGCCGAATTCAAGCAACTGGTGGCCGACGGTGTGATACAGGGCGGTATGATTCCCAAGCTGGAGAATTCTTTCGAGGCTTTGGAGGCCGGTGTGTCCGAGGTCGTAATTACCTTGGCATCAGCCATCAACGGACAGGGCGGTACCCGCATCCGAAAATAAATCGAAAAAAAGTGCATATCCGCTGTAACTTTTCTACTGCTGAACCGTCAATTCATTAGAAGATGCAAAAAATCGACTTTCGTACCGATATTCTTCCGCTGAAGGACAAACTCTTTCGGCTGGCTCTACGGATTACGTTCGACAGGGCAGAGGCGGAAGACATCGTACAGGAGACGATGATACGCGTCTGGAACAAGCGCGACGAGTGGGACGGGCTGGAATCGGTAGAAGCCTACTGCCTGACAGTAGCCCGCAATCTGGCGATAGACCGCAGCGAGAAGAAAGATTCGCAGACGGTGGAGCTGACCCCCGAAGCCGAGCAGACGCCTGATGCATCGAGCCCTTACGACCAGCTGGTGAACAAGGAACGCTTGAAACTGGTTCATCGATTGGTCGGCGAGCTCCCCGAGAAGCAACGCCTGATCATGCAGCTTCGCGACGTGGAGGGCAAAAGCTACAAGGAGATAGCGGAAGCCCTTCGGTTGACGGAAGAGCAGGTCAAGGTAAACTTGTTCAGGGCGCGGCAGAAGGTCAAACAAAAATTTATGAACATAGATGGTTATGGACTCTAAATACATAGAACAATTGTTGGAACGCTATTGGCAGTGTGAAACCTCGCTGGAGGAAGAGGCACAGCTCCGTGCGTTTTTCAACGGTAAGGATGTGCCTGCACGCCTGCTCCGCTACAAGGATTTGTTCGTATGCCAGCAGTTCCTGCAGCAGGAAGGGCTGGGTGAGGACTTCGACCGCAAAGTTTTGGCTCAGGTGGAAGTTCCCGTATTCAAAGCCCGCCGCATGACGTTGCTTTCACGCTTCATGCCTTTGGCAAAGGCGGCTGCCGTAGTGGCCCTGATGTTTTCGTTGGGTAGTGTCATGCAGCGTTCTATCTTTGACAACGAGGGCGATGTGACCGTTCCCGATGCGATAGACAAGCAGGTATCTGCACCGTCTGTGGCCTTGTCGGGTTCGACTTCCGAAGAACATGAGAAACAGATGATAGACAGTCTGAACCATGTGGAGAAAAAGATGGAGGTCGAGAAAAGATGAATTTTCATTGTTTTTAAATATACATTTTCATTTGCTTTAAAAAATAGTTAGTGTGCTTTATTAAAACAGTTGAGGCTGTGAAGTTTCAATTCTCTCAAAAATCTTATAAAAACTAACTAAAATAAATGGGATGCCGCGTGATGCAGCGTCCCTTTATTGTTTCTGTAGGGTTTGTCCATAAAAAAAGGAAGGCCCGTAGACGGACCTCCCTTCGTCAGAGAGTTTTGTCTGCCCGCAGGCAGATGTCAGAGAGAATTTGATTTGTCGAGTTTAGTTGTTATTAGAGTTTGTATAGTTTCTTCTTTTCGGGGTAATCCAGTTGCGGGTCGCCTTTGTAGCCGATGCTGCCACTGCCGCTGACGCGGGCCTTGAGGAAATCTACAGCATAGCATTTTATTTCGCCCGAACCAGCTACACTGGCCGAGATGCGCTGTACCTTGAAATCGCTGGTGAGGAGGTCGCCCGAACCGGCTACACTATAATCTGCGTTGTCGGCGTTTCCACTGATCTTTACTGTGCCCGAACCGGCTACGCTGGCATTGGCAGAAGTGACTTGGGCATTTTCAATCTTCAAGTCACCCGATCCTGCTACAGAGATTTTCAGGTCGGTAGCCGTAAGCTGGTTGCAGGTGATGTCGCCCGATCCGGCTACACTGGCCGAGAAGCTTTGTGAGCACTGGAGGTTGTTGGCTGTGATATCACCTGATCCGGCTACGTTCAGTTTCAGGCGGTCGGTTTTCAGTCCGTTGGTGAAGTCAAAATCGCCCGATCCGGCTACGTTCACCGTATTCAGGTCTTCCGACGTCACACGGATTTCCAGCTTGTTATAGGATACTTTTACGTTTTTCTTGAAGCCCAGATTCAGCTTGCCGTCTTTGACGTTGATGTCAAGCAGGTCGACGATGTTGTCCGATGTATAGATTTCCACTGTCGGTTTGCCGGCTTTTTGTGTGTAGGTGACGTCGAGGCTGCCGCCGACCGATATCTGGTTGAAGTCTTTCACCTTGATTTGTTTGGTCACGTAGTTATTGCTCGCCTTGACTTCTGTGCCGCCCAGCCAGGAGCTGCCCGAGCTGAACTGATGGGTGTACGATTGGGCGCAGGCATTCAACGAAAGTGCCAGCAGGAAGATGGAAGTGTAAGTCATTAACTTTTTCATATCTGTCAGTCTTTAATGTTATGTTCTTGTTTTATCTATTAGACGGATGTCGGAGGCTGAACGTTGCAAGGGTAGGCGTCTTTTTTCTTTTTTATTTTTCGTTGAAGATAAAGCAAGAAGCGTACCAAAAATGTAACCGGTTGATAATTAAGATAAATAAGATTTTCCTATTGTCCGTTATCGGACAGTGTGTCCGCTTTTGTGGACAAGATGCTTGTGGTTTTGCATGAAAGTTCGTTCTTTTGCAAAGGTGTTTTTAAGGAAAGACAGACAATGGAAGATAAAGAGCGGTGTATGACCGGGCAGGCGGTTGCCGATGATGAGTTGGGTACGATTGGCGTGCGGATCAATGCTCGTGCCCGTCGGCTGACGTTTCGCGCCGTTGCGGGAGGCTTCATGGTGACCGTTCCGATGGGAGCGACATGGGGAGATGTCAGGAGGGGTTTGGAAACCCTGCGTCCCCGTCTGCGTGAAGCGCAGGCAAAGAAACAGGCGAAGCTGATAGACTTGGATTATCGGATTGAAGCGGAGCATTTCAAGTTGAGCCTGGTGGAGCAGGACACCCGTCAGTTTCAGGCACGTTCGGAGTTTGGAGCGACGCAGATTGTCTGTCCGCGGGGGACTGACTTTTCTGATCCACAGCTCCAGGCCTGGTTGAAGAAGGTAATAGGCGAAGCTTTGCGGAGGAATGCCAAGCTGGTGCTGCCGCCCCGTCTGTATGCCTTGTCGAAGCGGCATGGCCTGCCTTTCCACGATGTCAAGATCAACTCCAGCTCCGGCCGTTGGGGAAGTTGCTCTACACGTAAGGATATCAATTTGTCCTACTACCTGTTGCTCCTGCCGCAACATCTTATCGACTATGTGCTGTTGCACGAGCTGACGCATACGCGCATCATGAATCATGGTGCGGAGTTCTGGGCATTGCTCGACCGCCTGACCGACGGCAGGAGCGAGGCCTTGAAGCAGGAACTGGAAGCCTTTTCCGCTTCCTTGTAGGAAGGGTGGGGTGTTACTCCTGCGGAAGTTGCTTCACTTCGTCGCCTTCTTTCTCGAAGCGGTAGGTACCTCCCTTTTCACTCAGTTCGAAGAGGGAAATCCGTTCGGTCGCATTGTCCACAATCATCAGGGCACTCTCTTCGGCAAAGCGCTTCACTTCAAGGTCGAACGGCGAGCAGTCGATGATCTTGTTCAGCAACAGACTGTCGTTGAGGAAGATGGAAACGGAATCGCCTTCGAATCCCTTGACCAGCGAGAAGGTATAGTGTTCGGCATAGTAGCGTCCGCCTTCGTGTTCACGCTGGAGGCGCATGCTCATGTAGACGAAGAGGACGACCACGAAGATGACGGCGAAGGCCAGGATGCCGTTGCCTATCATGAATTGCTTGTTGGTGTTCAGACGGTGTGCCATAGCGGTGTTCTTTCATTGATTGTTGCGGCAAATGTACCGATAATCTCCGAACTTTCAGCACGAAATGAACATATTCTTGGATTGGGCGGTTTTTTGCTTGCATCGGACGATTAATCTGTGTAACTTCGGCGTGGTAAAACGATGAGAATTTGTAAATACGATAGAACCATGATGAAAAGATTTTTTTTCCTTGCAGCTTTGATGCTGGTGGGCATGGTTGCCTTCGCGCAACAGGCCCTGTGGGGAAACGCTCCGATTGTTTCTCCCGAAATACATGCTGACCATACGGTGACATTCCGCCTGCGGGCCCCCAAGGCCGTGAAGGTGCAGGTGACGGGCGATTTCCTGCCCTCGCAGAAGGTCGAGACTCCTTTCGGCAAGTTTGACGGGCCAGGTGTGGCCGACCTGCAGGAAGGGAAAGACGGCGTGTGGGAATATACGACGTCCGAATCGTTGGCTCCCGAACTCTACAGCTACTCCTTTCTGGTGGACGGCCTGAAGATGATGGATCCCAGCAATGTCTACATGATTCGCGATGTGGCCAGCGTGACCAATGTATTCATCATCGACGGAGGGCGTGCCGACTTGTACAAGGTGAACGATGTGCCCCATGGAACCGTGGCGCGCGTCTGGTATGACAGCCCTACGTTGGGCATGAAGCGCCGCATGACGGTCTATACTCCAGCCGGTTATGAGACAAGCGGCAAACGTTATCCTGTCTTCTATCTGCTCCATGGCATGGGTGGCGACGAGGAGGCCTGGATAGCCTTAGGCCGTGCTTCGCAGATATTGGACAACCTTATAGCACAAGGCAAGGCTGAGCCGATGATTGTGGTGATGACCAATGGCAACGCCTCGCAGGAAGCGGCTCCGGGCGAAACCCACTACGGCCTGCTGCCTCCTACGATGAACCTGCCTAAGACGATGGAAGGCAGTTTTGAGACAGCTTTCCCCGATGTCGTGAAGTTCATTGACAAGACTTACCGTACCAAGGCCAACAAGAAAAATCGCGCCATCGCAGGCCTTTCGATGGGAGGCTTTCATTCGCTTCACATTTCCAAGCAATACCCCGACATGTTCGATTACATCGGCCTGTTTTCGGCAGCCATCCTGCCCGACAAGAAGGTGCAGTCGCCCATTTATGATGACTTTGACAAGAAACTGCAAATACAGTTCTCCAAGAAGCCAGCCTTGTACTGGATTGGGATAGGCAAGGCAGACTTCCTTTATAAAGCCAATGCCGACTTCCGCAAGCTGTCGGATGAGAAGGGATATAAATACACGTATTACGAAACGGAGGAAGGGCACATCTGGAAAAACTGGCGAATTTACCTGACAGAGTTTGTATCGCAACTGTTTAAATAATATCTATGCACATCTTTTTTAGCACTCAAATAATTTAATAGTATGAAGAAACAACTTTTTGCGGCAACTATTGCTGCCGCTGCGCTGACGGGTTGCGGCCCGAGTGTACCACAGCTGGGCAAGGCTTCGATTGACGAGGTCATCGCGGCTATGACCCTGGAAGAAAAGGCCCATCTGGTGGTGGGTACAGGCATGAGTGGCTTTTCAGGTGATAGCGCCGTGATAGGGGCGACAAAAAAACTTGTACCTGGTGCCGCCGGAACATCCTATCCCATTGAACGTCTTGGCATTCCTGCCGTAGTATTGGCTGACGGACCTGCCGGATTGCGCATTGATCCCACCCGTGAGGGTGATACGGCAACTTACTACTGCACCCATTTCCCCATTGGAACGTTGCTGGCCTCTACCTGGGATCAGAACTTGGTGGAACAGGTCGGTAAGGCTATTGGTAATGAAGTGCTGGAATATGGTGCCGACGTATTGCTTGCTCCGGCCTTGAATATTCATCGCAATCCGTTGTGTGGCCGTAACTTTGAGTATTACTCGGAGGATCCGGTTGTAGCCGGTAAGATAGCTGCCGCCTACGTACGTGGCGTGCAAAGCAACAGAGTGGGCACCTCCATCAAGCATTTTGCTGTCAACAATCAGGAGACTAACCGTATGGGAAACGATGCACACGTATCCCCCCGTGCCTTGCGTGAAATTTATCTGAAAGGCTTTGAAATTGCCGTAAAAGAATCGAATCCGTGGACGGTAATGTCGTCTTATAATTACGTGAACGGCATCTATACTTCTGAAAATCCTGAGTTGCTGACTACTTTGCTGCGTGACGAATGGGGATTCAAGGGCATGGTCATGACCGACTGGTTTGGCGGTAAAGACGCGGTTGCGCAGATGAAGGCTGGCAACGATATGTTGCAGCCGGGTACCGACAAACAGTATGAGGCTATTGTAGCAGGTGTGAAGAGCGGCAAGTTGGACGAAGCTGTACTCGATTGCAATGTAAAGCGTATTTTGGAAATGATTGTGCAGACGCCCCGTTTCAAAGGCTATCAGTATTCCAACAAGCCCGACCTGAAGGCTCATGCAGCAGTTACCCGCCAGTCGGCTACCGAAGGTATGGTTTTGTTGAAGAATGACCAGTCGGCATTGCCGTTGGCCGCAACAGTCAAGAATGTGGCTCTGTTCGGTTGCACTTCCTATGACTTTATCGCCGGTGGTACCGGTTCGGGCAATGTGAACCGTGCTTATACCGTTTCTCTGCTTGACGGTCTGAAGAATGCCGGATATACGGTTGACGAAGGCTTGAAAAATATGTATGAACAATATGTGGCTGCCGAGAATAAGCGTCTGGCTGGTGAGCGGAAAGAATGGTTTATGCCGTTGGGCCGGCCGGTTGAGATGGAGGTTAAAGCGGCTGAAGTCAGTCAGTTGGCTGCCAAGACAGATGTGGCACTTGTGATGATTGGGCGTACCTCAGGCGAATTCCTTGACCGTCAGTATGCAGACTTCAACCTGAGTAAGGAGGAATTGGACTTGCTTAAGACTGTCTGCACAGCTTTCCATGCTGCAGGTAAGAAGGTTGTGGTTGTACTCAACATTGGAGGTGTGATAGAGACGGCTTCATGGAAATCTCTGCCCGACGCCATTCTTTGCGCATGGCAGGCAGGCCAGGAAGGTGGCAACAGTGTAGCCGATGTGTTGAGTGGAAAGGCTTCTCCGTCGGGACGTCTGCCTATGACCTTCCCTGTCAAGTTTGAGGATGCTGCTTCTTCGGCCAACTTCCCTGTCGACCTGACAGCTAATATTGATATTACGAACAAGGAGGAAAAGAAAAGCAATATCAAGAACGTGGATTATACCAATTATGAAGAAGGTATCTACGTGGGCTATTGCTATTTCGACAGCTTCGGCCGTGAAGTGTCCTATCCCTTTGGCTATGGGCTTTCTTATACCACCTTTGAATTTGCCAATCCGTCTCTCAAGGCTGAGAATGGAGTTTACACGGTGATGGTAGATGTGAAGAATACAGGCAAGGTAGCAGGCAAAGAGGTGGTTCAGCTTTATGTGTCAGCCCCTGATGCCGGACGGAATAACAAGCCGGAGAAAGAGCTGAAGGCCTTTGGTAAGACAGGCGAGCTGCAGCCGGGCGAGACAGCCACCTTGTCTTTGAAGGTCAATGCTGCTGATTTGGCTTCGTTCGACGAGGCGACGTCTTCGTGGGTAGTGGATGCCGGGACTTACAAATTCCTCCTCGGCGCTTCTTCGCGCGACATCAAGGCTACGCTGGAAGCCGAAGTAGAGGCTTCTTCGCAGAAAGCAAATGATATCCTGAACCTGCAAGAGCCTATTCGTGAACTGAAACGGTAAGAAGCACAATTCTTCTTGCGACTTGTAGGAAGGGTTTGGTGTTCTTATCAGCGTGCAGGCATGAAGGCTGGGAAAAGCATCGCTTTAAGCTGGACAAAGCGATGCTTTTCCCAGCTTAAACGACTGCTTTAGACTGGACAAAGGAGGCATTTAAGCTGGGCAAAAGAGGAACTTGCCCAGCCTAAACTGCCTGCATGGACGGCTTAACTTTGGACTTAGCGGAGCCAACTGCCTACGTGGCTGTGCATATATGTGTGTCATCATTTGCATTTCTCAGGAAAAAATGCGAATATTGCATCTGCTCAAACAAACAGTTGACAGGGTATGAAATCGGTTTTCGGTTTTTTGTTCACCTTTCTGTGTGTGATTGTCTGTCACGCGCAAGTTTTGACGTTGCCAGCCTCGGAGGCCGTGTTGCCAGGCATGTGGCTATGCTATCGCATGAATGTGCCCTTGAATGACGAACCGTCGGAGGTGGAACTGCGTATTGCGGCAGACAGCAAGTATTGGCTTTGGGTGAACGGAGAATTGCAGGTGAGGGAAGGCGGATTGAAACGCGGCCCTAATCCGAAGGATACATATTGTGATGTACTTCAGGGGGCGCATGGTTTGCGTAAAGGGAACAATCTGGTGGCCGTATTGGTGTGGTATTTCGGTAAGGACGGTTTCAGCCATCGCAATTCGCTGACACCTGGACTGGCTTTCCGCCTGTCGGTGAACGGCGAGGCGTTGGATACGGACAGTGCTTGGAAGGTGCGTAGGCATCCTGCGTATTACCTGCCCGAGGGAGAAGAACCCAACTATCGTTTGCCTGAGTCGAACATCGGTTTTGATGCGCGAAAGGATATCCCTTTTCAGCAGGCTGATTATGATGACAGCGGTTGGGGCAGGGCGCGGCTGGTTTCGTTGGAAGAGGCTGGATGGAATGGTTTGGCGGTTCGGCCCATCCCTCAGTGGAAGGACTACGGCCTGAAGACGTATGCAAGAACGGAGCGGCAGGGAAATCGGATTTTGGCTTATTTGCCTTACAATGCGCAGGTGACTCCCTATATCAAACTGAAAGCGGCGGCCGGCCATAGGATTGACATCCGTACGGATGACTATCAGGGCGGTTCGGCCACCAATGTATTTGCAGAGTATACGACTTGCGAGGGTGTTCAGGAGTTTGAATGCCGCGGGTGGATGAACGGCCATTACGTTATTTATACCATACCCGAAGGTTGTGAGGTGCTGGAGTTGAAATACCGCGAGACGGGCTATGATACGGATTTCGCAGGCAGCTTCTGGTGTGACGACCCTTTCCTGACCCGCCTGTGGACGAAGTCGCAACGCACACTCTACATCACGATGCGCGACACCTACATGGATTGCCCCGACAGGGAGCGGGCCCAGTGGTGGGGCGACGTGGTGAACGAGCTGGGTGAAGCCTTTTATGCCTTGGACGAGAAAGCCCATCGGCTGACGCGCAAGGGTATCTGCGAGCTGATGGACTGGCAACGGACAGACAGCACCATCTTTGCTCCTGTACCTGCCGGGAATTACAAGGATGAACTGCCCATGCAGATGCTGGCAAGCGTGGGCTATTATGGCTTCTGGACGTACTATATGGGGACGGGCGACAAAGAACTGATTGAATACGTGTTCCCCAAAGTGAAGAAATACATCCACGTCTGGAAGACGTCTTCCGACGGACTTGTCATCCCCCGACAAGGTGGATGGACCTGGGGTGATTGGGGTGACAACAAGGATATGGAGCTTCTGTTCAACTTGTGGTATTCCATTGCATTGGAGGGCTATGCTCACATGGCCCGTTTGGTGGGTGAGGTGGAAGAAGCCTCTTGGGCGGACAAGGTGAATCTTCGCTTGCATCAGGTTTTTCATCAGAAATATTGGACTGGGTCTTATTATAAGTCGCCCGATTATAAAGGCTTGCCCGATGATCGTGCACAGGCCTTGGCCATTGTGGCAGGAGTGTTGCCGAAGGAACTATACCCCGTTATCCGGCCTTTCTTCAAAGAACAATATCACGCCAGCCCCTATATGGAGAAATACGTCTTGCAGGCCCTTTGTGAGATGGGCTACTATCAGGATGCCATGGATCGGATGAGGCTGCGCTATGGGGCAATGGTGGACAGCCCGTTGACCACGTTGTGGGAAGGTTGGGGGATAGGCAATGAAGGTTTTGGCGGAGGCAGCTACAATCATGCCTGGAGCGGAGGTCCTTTGACCATATTGAGCAGCTATATAGCAGGTATCCAGGTGGTGGAGCCAGGCTTCAAGGCCTTTTCTGTTTGTCCTAACTTGGGAAATCTGAATCAGGTAAATGTGAGCGTACCGCTTTCCGGCGGCCGTTCCATTCGGGCCGATCTGAAGAAAACCCCGGCCGGTTGCGCATTGGAGTTGGTTGTGCCTGAGGAGACAACTGCCATTTTGGAACTGCCCGAGAGCTATACGAGGATGAAGGTGAACGGAAAATTGAAAAAACAGGAAGTACGTCTGAAAGAAGGGACGTGGCAGATTGTTTACCAGTGAGTTTCATTCGGAAGATAATTTTATCCGTTGGAAGATAAATTGAAAGGACTTTCCTGCTGGAGGGCAGAAGTGTCCATCCTGGAGGAAATGCTTGTCGCGACATGGATTTTTCCCACTTTTTTCTTCTAATATTTTGTACTCGAAGAGATTATTTATATCTTTGCCGTCGGAAACGGATGAAAGGTGGAGGGGCAGTCAAGCTCCTCTTTTTTATTCTTATACGGTTTAATCTGGTATGATAGAGAAAAAAACGATTTGTGAACTTGTAGAAGAGTGGCTGAAGGACAAGGATTATTTCCTGGTAGAAGTTTCCGTAAGCCCGGATGACAAGATTGTGGTGGAGATTGACCACAAGGACGGTGTTTGGATTGAAGACTGTGTGGACCTGAGCCGCTACATCGAGTCGCGTTTGAACCGCGATGCCGAAGACTTCGAGCTGGAAGTGGGTTCGGCCGGCATCGGACAGCCTTTCAAGGTGCTTCAGCAGTACCTCAACCACATTGGCGAAGAAGTGGAAGTGATGACCAAGGACGGACGCAAGCTGACAGGCGTGCTGAAGAATGCCGATGAACAGCATTTCACCGTTACCGTTCAGAAGAAGGTGAAGGAAGAAGGGATGAAGCGCCCGAAGATGGTGGACGAAGACCTGGACTTCACGTACGAAGAAATAAAATATACTAAATACTTAATCAGCTTTAAATAAGATTATGGCCAAGAAAGAAGAAACAGTCAGCATGGTTGACACATTCTCGGAATTTAAGGAACTGAAGAATATAGACAGAACCACGATGGTGAGCGTGCTCGAGGAGTCGTTCCGGAGTGTGATTGCAAAGATGTTTGGTACGGATGAGAATTATGATGTCATCGTGAACCCTGACAAAGGTGACTTTGAAATCTGGCGTAACCGGGAAGTGGTGGCCGATGAAGACCTGACCAATCCCAATCTTCAGATACCCTTGAGTGAAGCTCAGAAGATTGACGCTTCGTATGAAGTGGGCGAAGAGGTGACCGATGAAGTGAATTTTGCCAAGTTCGGCCGTCGTGCCATTCTGAATCTGCGTCAGACCTTGGCTTCCAAGATTCTGGAACTGGAAAAGGACAGCCTTTATAACAAGTATATTGACAAGGTAGGTACGGTGGTGAATGCCGAAGTTTATCAGATTTGGAAGAAGGAGATCCTTTTGTTGGACGACGAAGGCAACGAACTGCTCTTGCCCAAGACCGAGCAGATACCGAGCGACTTCTACCGCAAGGGTGAGACGGCGCGTGCCGTAGTGGCCCGTGTGGACAACAAGAACAACAATCCCAAGATTATCTTGAGCCGTACGTCACCTGTGTTCCTGCAGCGTCTGTTCGAGATGGAGGTGCCCGAAATCAACGACGGTCTCATCACCATCCGCAAGATAGCCCGCATCCCCGGCGAACGTGCCAAGATTGCCGTCGAAAGCTATGACGACCGCATCGACCCCGTAGGAGCCTGCGTGGGCGTGAAGGGCAGCCGCATCCATGGCATCGTGCGTGAGCTGCGCAACGAAAACATCGACGTCATCAACTATACGTCGAATATCCAGCTCTTCATCCAGCGCGCCTTGAGCCCGGCCAAGATTTCTTCCATCCGTCTGAACGAAGAGGAACACAAGGCCGAAGTCTTCCTGAAGCCCGAAGAAGTGTCCTTGGCCATCGGTAAGGGAGGTCTGAACATCAAGTTGGCCAGCATGCTGACAGAATACACCATCGACGTCTTCCGCGAAGTGGATGGTACTACCTTGGAGGATGAAGACATCTATCTCGACGAATTCCGCGATGAAATAGAAGGTTGGGTCATCGACGCCATCAAGGGCATCGGCATTGATACGGCAAAAGCCGTGTTGAACGCTCCGCGCGAAATGCTGATCGAGAAAGCCGACTTGGAGGAAGAAACGGTGGATGAAGTATTGCGTATACTGAAACAGGAGTTTGAAAAAGAGTAATTGATGTGCTGATGGTTGGATGTGCCAATGTGTGCTGCTTAAGCCCGGTTGAGGCACATTGAGGAAAGAACGTATACAACTTGGAAGCACACTGGCACATTGGCACATTAAATCATTAAAAGTAATATATGACGATAAGGTTAAATAAAGTAACAAGAGATTTGAATGTAGGCATTACGACGGCAGTCGAATTCCTGCAAAAGAAAGGTTTTGTCGTAGAGGCAAACCCCAATACAAAAATTACCGACGAACAGTTTGAGATGCTGAAGAAAGAATTCAGCACAGATAAGGACCTTAAAATAAAGTCTGAACGTTTCTTGCAGGAGCGTCAGTCGAAAGAACGTAAGGGCTCAGTCGCCATTGAGGGTTATGAGACCAAGGACGAAACCAAGGCAAAGTCTGATGAAATCAAGACTATGATTCCTGAAGATATTCGTCCGAAGTTCAAGCCTGTAGGTAAAATCGATTTGAACAATCTCGGCAAGAAGCCTGTGATTGAACCGGAGCCTGTTGTGCAGCCTGAAGTGTCGGAAGAGCCTGAACAAAAGAAAGAGGAACCGATTGCCGCCGAGCCGCAACCGGTTGTGAAGGCGTCGGAAGAAGCTGCTGAAGTCGCTTCAGAGGAGGCTGCTGCACCTGTCGCAGAAAAAGTGGAAGTAGAAAAAGCTACGAGAGAAGTGGAAGCAGAAGCCGTTTCGCATGAGGAGGAGGCTTCTTCAGCCGAAGGGCAAACAGAAATAGAAAACGAAGAAAAAACGCAGCAGATGGATGCTCCAAAAGAACACGAAGAAGAAATCTTCAAGTTACATAAACCTGAATTCGTCTCAAAGATTAACGTTATTGGCCAGATTGATCTTGCCGCTTTGAACCAGTCTACCCGTCCCAAGAAAAAGTCCAAAGAGGAAAAGCGAAAGGAACGCGAGGAAAAGGAAAAGCAGCGGATGGATCAGAAGCGTCAGATGAAGGAAGCCATCATGAAAGAAATCCGTCGGGAAGACAACAAGCTGAAAGACGATCAGGATGGCGAAGGAAACAGCAAAAAGAAACGCAACCGGATCAATAAGGAGAAGGTTGACATAAATAATGTATCCAACTATCAGAAAGGCAGCGACCACTCGAAGGGCGCCAATGCCGGTGGCCAGCAGGGAGGTGGAAAGAAGAATAAGGACCGCTTCAAGAAGCCTGTCATCAAACAGGAGGTGAACGAAGAAGATGTGGCCAAGCAGGTAAAGGAAACGCTGGCCCGTCTGACATCGAAAGGAAAGAACAAGGGAGCCAAATACCGTAAGGAAAAACGTGAACAGGTAGCTGACCGCATGCACGAACTTGAAAATCAGGAACGGGCAGAAAGCAAAGTGCTGAAGCTGACCGAGTTCGTGACGGCCAACGAGCTGGCCAGCATGATGGACGTCCCCGTTACGCAGGTTATCGCCACTTGCATGAGCATCGGAATCATGGTGTCTATCAATCAGCGTTTGGATGCGGAAACAATCAATCTGGTAGCTGAAGAGTTTGGTTTCAAGACCGAGTATGTTAGTGCTGAGGTAGCCCAGGCCATTGTTGAGGAAGAGGATGCGGAAGAAGACCTGCAGCCTCGTGCGCCGATTGTCACAGTGATGGGTCATGTGGACCATGGTAAGACGTCGTTGCTCGACTACATCCGCAAGGCAAATGTAATTGCCGGTGAGGCGGGTGGCATTACCCAGCATATCGGTGCCTATAACGTGACGTTGGAAGACGGACGTAAGATTACGTTCTTGGATACTCCGGGTCATGAGGCGTTTACCGCTATGCGTGCCCGTGGTGCGAAAGTAACGGATATTGCCATCATCATCGTAGCTGCCGATGACAACGTCATGCCGCAAACCAAGGAAGCCATCAACCATGCCATGGCTGCAGGTGTCCCCATTGTGTTTGCCATCAATAAGATTGATAAGCCGACGGCCAATCCCGACAAGATTAAGGAGGAACTGGCCAATATGAACTTCCTGGTAGAGGAATGGGGCGGTAAATACCAGTCACAGGACATCTCGGCCAAGAAGGGTATCGGCGTGCATGAACTGATGGAGAAGGTCTTGCTGGAAGCTGAAATGCTGGAGCTGAAAGCAAATCCGAACCGTAAGGCTACGGGTTCCATTATCGAATCGTCGCTCGACAAAGGTCGAGGCTATGTGGCCACGGTACTTGTTTCCAATGGTACATTGAAAGTCGGCGATATCGTTCTGGCAGGAACCAACTATGGTAAGGTGAAGGCCATGTTCAATGAGCGTAACCAGCGTATGACTCAGGCTGGTCCGTCTGAACCGGCCCTTATCTTGGGATTGAACGGCGCACCTGCTGCCGGTGATACTTTCCATGTGATTGAAACCGAGCAGGAAGCCCGTGAAATTGCCAACAAGCGTGAACAGTTGCAGCGCGAGCAGGGCTTGCGTACGCAGAAGATGCTGACCCTCGATGAAGTGGGCCGTCGTCTGGCTTTGGGCGACTTCCACGAACTGAATGTTATAGTCAAGGGTGATGTGGACGGCTCGGTGGAGGCGTTGAGCGACTCGCTGATCAAGCTCTCTACGGAGCAGATTCAGGTCAATGTGATTCACAAGGGTGTCGGTCAGATTTCCGAATCTGATGTCTCTTTGGCCGCAGCGTCCGATGCGATTATCGTCGGTTTCCAGGTACGCCCGTCTGGCGCGGCAGCTAAGCTGGCCGAGCAGGAAGGCGTGGATATCCGTAAGTATTCGGTCATCTACGATGCGATCGAGGAGGTGAAGGCTGCTATGGAAGGTATGCTTGCTCCTACGGTGAAAGAACAGGTTACGGCTACCATCGAAGTGCGTGAAGTATTCAATATCAGCAAGGTCGGTATGGTTGCCGGCGCAATGGTGAAGACCGGTAAGGTGAAACGTACTGACAAGGCTCGTTTGATTCGCGACGGTATTGTGGTGTTTACCGGCAATATCAATGCGTTGAAACGTTTCAAGGACGATGTAAAGGAAGTCGGAACCAATTTCGAATGCGGTATCAGCCTGACAGGTTGCAACGATATCAAGGTTGGTGACGTCATTGAAACTTATGAGGAAGTGGAAGTGAAGCAGACGCTTTGATTCTGAACAATAGATTTTTCAGCCGCAGACAACGCGGATGACACGGATTTTAATGTTGCGCGAATGTTCGTGCTGCCGATTTGCGGGAAAAGGTTAAATCTGCGTTGTCGGTGTTGTCTGCGGCTGGTGTTATAATATAATTGAGGAGGGTATGACAACTATAGATATTGTAATACTCATAGTTTTGGGAGCCGGTGCGATTGTGGGCTTTACCAAGGGATTTCTGAAACAATTGGCGGGCCTGCTGGGATTGGTTGCGGGTCTGCTGATTGCCAAAGCTCTGTATGCAACCGTGGCCGAACGTTTCTTCCTGCCGCTTACCGACTCGCTGACGGTGGCGCAAGGCATTGCTTTTGTTGTCATTTGGCTGGCCGTACCCTTGGCTTTTCTGCTGTTGGCCACGTTGCTGACCAAAGCGATGGAAGCTGTTGCACTGGGGTGGGTCAACCGTTTGCTGGGAGCTGGATTGGGCTTGTTGAAATCGGCTCTGTTGGTAAGCCTGCTCATTTGTGTGGTTGAATATATTGATTCGGACAACACTCTCCTCAAGAGAACAAAGAAGCAGGAGTCTGTGTTATATTATCCGATGGAGAAGTTTGCGGGCATATTCTTGCCGGCAGCCAGGGAGGTGGCCGGTGAACTTCTTCAATAGGTTGAACGATGAACTTGAATTATAGACAAGATATGCGACAAGAAGAACCCAATAAATACGTCAAGGAACTCACGCAGGAAAAGTACAAGTATGGCTTTACGACCGATGTGCATACCGATGTGATCGAGAAGGGTTTGAACGAGGATATTATCCGTCTTATCTCCGAAAAGAAGGGAGAGCCCGACTGGATGCTGGAGTTCCGCCTGAAGGCTTACCGCCACTGGTTGACGCTGGAGATGCCTACGTGGGCCCATCTCCGTATTCCTGAGATTGATTACCAGGCTATTTCTTATTACGCCGACCCTACCAAGAAGAAGGAGGGCCCCAAGAGCATGGATGAGGTAGATCCCGAGTTGATCAAGACCTTCAACAAGCTGGGCATTCCTCTGGAGGAGCAGATGGCGCTGAGCGGCATGGCCGTGGACGCCGTGATGGACTCCGTTTCCGTGAAGACTACCTTCAAGGAAACACTGATGGAGAAAGGCATCATCTTCTGCTCGATGAGCGAGGCCATACGCGAACATCCCGACCTGGTACAGAAGTACCTGGGCTCTGTGGTGCCTTACCGCGACAATTTCTTTGCCGCACTCAACTCGGCTGTTTTCTCCGACGGGTCGTTTGTGTATATTCCCAAGGGGGTAAGATGCCCGATGGAGCTGTCTACCTACTTCCGTATCAATGCACAGGGTACGGGACAGTTTGAACGGACTCTGATTGTAGCCGATGACGATGCCTACGTTTCCTACCTGGAAGGCTGTACCGCACCGATGCGTGATGAGAACCAACTGCATGCCGCCATCGTGGAAATCGTGGTGCACGACCGGGCCGAAGTGAAGTACAGTACCGTGCAGAACTGGTATCCGGGTGACGCTGAGGGCAAGGGAGGCGTATACAACTTCGTCACCAAGCGTGGCATCTGCAAGGGTGTGGACAGCAAATTGTCGTGGACGCAGGTGGAGACGGGTAGTGCCATCACGTGGAAATACCCTTCGTGCATACTGGCGGGCGACAACTCCGTGGCCGAGTTCTATAGTGTAGCTGTAACCAACAACTACCAGCAGGCCGACACGGGTACCAAGATGATCCACATCGGTAAGAATACCCGTTCGACGATTGTGAGCAAGGGAATATCGGCCGGGCGGAGTGAAAACTCCTACCGTGGGCTGGTTCGTGTAAGTCCCAAGGCCGATAATGCCCGCAACTACAGCCAGTGCGACTCGCTTCTGCTGGGAGACAAGTGCGGCGCGCACACCTTCCCCTACATGGATGTTCACAATGAAACGGCGGTTGTGGAGCACGAAGCCACGACCAGCAAGATCAGCGAAGACCAGATTTTCTACTGCAACCAGCGCGGCATTTCGAGCGAAGACGCCGTGGGGCTGATTGTCAACGGATACGCCAAGGAGGTACTCAACAAGCTGCCGATGGAGTTTGCCGTCGAGGCACAGAAGCTGCTGAGCATCTCTTTGGAGGGAAGCGTGGGATAAATGAAGAACGAACAATGAAGATTTAGGATTTTAAACGGAGTGGGGAAGTCGGAATGGAGAAGTGATTCTTCATTCTTTATTCTTCATTCTTAACTACATAAATTATGTTAGAGATAAAAGACCTGCATGCCAGCATCAATGGCAAAGAGATATTGAAAGGCATCAACCTCACCATCCGCGACGGCGAGGTGCACGCCCTCATGGGTCAGAACGGTGCCGGAAAGAGTACGCTGAGCAATGTCCTTGTGGGCCATCCCGCCTACGAAGTGACACACGGCTCCATCATCTTCAACGGCAAGGACCTGCTGGCCCTCTCGCCCGAAGACCGTGCACACGAGGGAATCTTCCTGTCTTTCCAGACACCGGTCGAGATTCCGGGGGTGTCGATGGTGAACTTTATGCGTACGGCAGTCAACGAACAGCGCAAGTACCGTCACCTTCCTGCCCTGTCGGCATCGGAGTTTCTGAAGCTGATGCGTGAGAAAAGGGCCATCGTAGAGCTGGACAGCAAGCTGGCCAACCGCTCCGTAAACGAGGGTTTCAGCGGGGGAGAGAAGAAGCGGAACGAGATTTTCCAGATGGCGATGCTCGAACCTACCTTCGCCATCCTCGACGAAACGGACTCCGGACTCGACGTGGATGCCCTGCGCATCGTGGCCGAAGGCTTCAACAAGCTGCGCACAAAGCAGACCTCGGCCATGGTCATTACCCACTACCAACGCCTGCTGGACTACCTGAAACCCGACGTGGTGCACGTCTTGCTGGGAGGCCGAATCGTCAAGACCGGCGGCCCCGAGCTGGCAACGGAGATAGAAAACCGCGGCTTCGACTGGATAAAGAAAGAGGTAAGCGAGTAGTAATAGATACGCGGACTACGCTGATTGGGCGGATAAACGCGGAGTATATTTTTCTTATGGTACTACATTCCTATATCACAAGCAAGATATTGCGTGCCTTTTATGAGGTTTATCATGAATTAGGGTATGGCTTTCTGGAGAATGTTTATCAGAATGCATTGTATAAAGAATTACTCCGTTCCGGTCTGAAATGCGAGCCGCAGAAGAAGATAGAGGTATATTATAAAGGAGAAGTTGTAGGACTATATTATGCGGATATCCTGGTAGAAGGAGTTGTTATCCTTGAATTGAAGGCAGTTGAGGCAATCACTCCGGGGCACGAAGCGCAACTTTTGAACTATCTCAAGGCTACCGGCATTGAGGTGGGGCTTGTCTTGAACTTCGGTCCCGAACCGGCTTTCAGGCGCAAAATATGCAGTCGCCAGTATAAGAAATAGTCATCTGCGTCCGTCCGTGCCGTCCGTGTCGTCCGCGTATCCTAAAAGAAATAGAATGATGAAACCTGAGCAACAATACATAGACCTGTTCTCGCAGTGCGAAGCCATGGTATGCCAGCACAGCTGCGAGGTGATGAATGCCCCGCGTGCCGCGGCCTTCGCCCACTTCGAACGCCTGGGATTCCCCACCCGCAAGGACGAGAAATACAAGTACACCGACGTCAGCAAGCTCTTTGAACCCGACTATGGGCTCAACTTGAAGCAGCTCGACATCCCCGTCAATCCCTATGATGTGTTCAAGTGCGACGTGCCTAACATGAGCACCTCGCTCTATTTTGTGGTGAACGATGCCTTCTACAGCAAGGCACTGCCCAAGTCGCACCTGCCCGAAGGCGTGCTGTTCGGCAGCCTCAGGCAGCTGGCAACGGAGCATCCCGAACTGGTGAAGAAGTATTACGCCCGCCTGGCCGATGCGTCGAAAGACGGAGTGACCGCCCTCAACACCGCCCTGGCCGAGGACGGCGTGCTGCTCTACGTGCCCCGAAACGTCGTGGTAGAGCGCCCCATACAGCTGGTTAACATCCTCCGAAGCGACGTCAATCTGATGGTGAACCGCCGTGTGCTCATCGTTCTGGAGGAGGGAGCACAGGCACGGCTCCTGGTGTGTGACCACGCAATGGATGCCGTAAACTTCTTCGCCACCCAGGTTGTGGAGGTCTTTGTGGGCCGCAATGCCGTGTTCGACCTCTATGAACTGGAGGAAACGCATACGAGTACCGTCCGGATCAGCAGCCTGTATGTCCGGCAGGAGGCAGGCAGCAACGTCCTTCTGAACGGGATGACGCTGACCAACGGTACGACCCGAAACACCGTTGAGGTAACCCTGGCCGGCGAAAATGCCGAGATTAACCTCTGCGGAATGGCCATCGCCGACAAGAACCAGCACGTGGACAACCACACAAGCATCGACCATGCCGTGCCCCGATGCACGTCCAATGAACTGTTCAAGTACGTCCTCGACGACCAGGCCACAGGCGCCTTTGCCGGCTTAGTCCTGGTGAGACCGGGGGCCCAACATACCTCTTCGCAGCAGACCAACCGCAACCTTTGCGCCACCCGCGACGCCCGGATGTACACACAGCCGCAGCTTGAAATCTATGCCGACGACGTGAAGTGCAGCCACGGGGCGACGGTCGGACAGTTGGACGATGCAGCTCTGTTCTATATGCGACAGCGCGGCATTCCGATGCATGAGGCCCGTCTGCTGCTGATGTTTGCTTTCGTTAACGAGGTCATCGACACCATTCGCCTCGACGCCCTGCGCGATCGGTTGCACCTGCTGGTAGAGAAGCGCTTTCGTGGCGAGCTGGGGCGTTGTCAGGACTGTAAGGCTATATGTAAATAATATATTGTATTGAAGATTGACAAATATGTTTTTATAGAATTGTGTTATATGAAATGTCTAATAAAAAAGTTTGTTAAGGTAGATTGCGGAAAACTCCCTCCGTGTTTTGATATTATAGCTATAGGTATTAGATCGGAGGTTGATATGTATATTAATTTAGAAGATTATCTTTATTCTCATGGAGAATATTTGCCGCCAAAATTTGAAAAAAGACTATGTCCTCCTACAATAGCACAAGCAGAAGAACTTGAGAAAATGTATAACGGATAATATGGGGAATGTAATAGGAAGTCCTGTATTTATTAGATTGATGTCCTATGAATGGAAAACTCCGTTCTCTTTTTATAAAGTAAATCCTAATTCTGTTACAGGTGTGTATGAAACAATTAAGAGGGAAATTGTAAATGAAGAGATATATGAAAATGGAAGGTTGATAACAGTTAAAGTTAGTCACATGCCAAGAGTCCTGTCCTCTATTAAATTAACGTTATTTGAAACAGCAGATGGAAAATGTGCTGAAAATGGTGGTAACGCTGATGAATTATGTGAGAAAATATTTAGCAATGCTATTGTTTCTGGGACTTTTTTGCCACAAAACGATGCAGTAGATGTTAAAGATGTTGTCGAATATGATGAAAAATGGGAATGTGAAGATGATAAAAAATATGATGCTTGGAAAGACTATTATAATTGGGGATATTATAATGATGGATTAGATATGGACCAACAAGATGAACGATTTTGGAACTTTTAATTTGTAAATAGATATGTACAATATTCAACAGATAAGAGTCGACTTCCCCATTCTCGCCCGTACTGTCTACGGCAAACCCCTCGTATATCTGGACAACGGAGCCACGACACAGAAGCCCCGCGCGGTCGTAGAAGCCATCACGGAAGAGTACTACAGCGTCAACGCAAACGTGCACCGTGGCGTCCATTTCCTGTCCCAAAGGGCCACGGAACTGCACGAAGCAAGCCGCGAAACCGTACGCCGCTTCATCAACGCCCGCTCGACCAACGAGATTGTCTTCACCCGCGGCACCACCGAAAGCATCAACCTCCTGGCCTACAGCTACGGAGAAGCCTGCCTCAAGGCCGGCGACGAGGTCCTGCTTTCCACCATGGAACACCACAGCAACATCGTCCCTTGGCAGCTTTTGCAGGCGAGGAAGGGCATCGTGCTCAAGGTGATTCCCATGAACGACCGCGGCGAACTGCTCCTCGATGCCTACCGCGAGCTCTTCACCGAGCGTACCCGACTGGTCTGCGTGGCGCACGTAAGCAACGTGCTGGGCACCGTAAACCCCGTCAAAGAGATGATTCGCACGGCGCACAGCCACGGCGTACCCGTACTGGTAGACGGCGCTCAGAGCATCCCCCACATGCCCGTTGACGTGCAGGAGCTCGATGCAGACTTCTATGTCTTCTCGGGTCATAAGGTCTATGGGCCGACCGGAGTGGGCGTTCTCTACGGCAAAGAGGACTGGCTGGACAGGCTTCCGCCCTACCAAGGCGGCGGGGAGATGATACAGCACGTCAGCTTCGAGCGCACGACCTTCAACGAATTGCCCTTCAAATTCGAGGCCGGAACGCCCGACTACATCGGCACAACCGCCCTGGCGCGTGCCTTGGACTACGTCACCGCCCTGGGTATGGACCGCATTGCCGCCCACGAACACGACCTCACCACCTACGCCATGGAGCGCCTCAGGCAGGTACCCGGCATGCGCATCTTCGGAGAAGCGGCCGAAAAAGGCAGCGTCATCTCCTTCCTCGTGGGCGACATTCATCACTTCGACATGGGAACATTGCTCGACCGCCTGGGGATTGCGGTGCGCACCGGCCACCACTGTGCCCAGCCTCTGATGCAACGGTTGGGCATCGAAGGTACCGTCCGAGCCTCCTTCGGCCTGTACAACACGCGGCAGGAAGTCGATGCGCTGGTGGACGGAGTCGTGAGGGTGAGCCGCATGTTCTGACTTTTTTCCGAAAAAAAACGGGGCCGAATGCAACTTTCCGGCCCTTTTTTTCGACTGATACATACAGATAACTTTTAAAACAAATGCACTATGTTACTGACAACCACATCCATGATTGACGGCGGAAAGATAACCCGCTATTACGGCATCGTATCGGGAGAGACGATAATAGGTGCCAATGTGTTCCGTGATTTCTTTGCCGGAATACGCGACATCGTAGGCGGACGCAGCAGTTCCTACGAGGAAGTGCTGCGCGAAGCCAAGGAGACTGCCCTGCGGGAGATGGAGGAACAGGCCCGTGCCCTGGGCGCAAACGCCGTCATCGGCGTGGACCTTGACTACGAAACCGTAGGCGGAAACGGCTCCATGCTCATGGTTACGGCCGCCGGAACGGCGGTCACCGTCGAATAGTTTTTCTTTCCATAGGAAAACATCCAGTATCTTTGTTTTATTCGGGCTGAATTGTTATATTTAGCCCGAACTATTTTATATAACCTCAAAGCAAAAATATTATGGATACATTGCTTTTCTGGCTTGTTCCGGCCTCTTCCGTGCTGGCACTGGCCTTTGCCTGGTACTTTCACCGGCAGATGATGCGTCAGAGTGAGGGCACTCCTCAGATGCAGAAGATAGCCGCGGCCGTGCGCCGGGGCGCCATGTCCTACCTGCGGCAGCAGTACAAGGTCGTGGGTTGGGTCTTCTTCGGGCTGGTCATCCTCTTCTCCGTCATGGCCTACGGCTTCGGCCTGCAGAATCCTTGGGTGCCCGTAGCCTTCCTTACGGGCGGTTTCTTCTCCGGCCTTTCGGGCTTTCTCGGCATGAAGACCGCCACACAA
>ERZ780226.734-NODE-734-length-28434-cov-7.897812_pt1 | contig 28434 bp, 19 predicted proteins | sample MGYA00511165_ERZ780226 | MGnify/ENA primary metagenome ERZ780226 (study PRJEB29588, sample SAMEA2152373) | human gut metagenome | biome: human gut; feature: human-associated habitat; material: faeces | place: Denmark | collected 2008/2010 ...
ATCATTTATAGACTATAGGCTATAAATGACACTCTAAGATAATAGCTTAGAGTGAACATTAAAAACAATATTTTTCTTTTACAAATTATAGTAATAAAATTGACTTTTAAGTACGCATTTGCTATAATTTATATGATAGGTAATGGTGATAAAATATGAAAAAAATCGGAATTAAAGATAAAAGTTTTTGGCTAATCTTAAGTTTAAGTATAATAACTTTAATAATTCTAACAGTAGGAGTAATCTTTCTAACAAGAAAATCCTCTAAAGAATTTTATAGTGCAGGATATATTATAAATAGTACTGCCACAAAAAGCGACAAATATTACTTTAACGATAATACAGTCTATAAAGAAAATGTATTTAATGAATATACATTTAAAGATGTAGACAACAAAGAAGTAGCCACTAGCAAAGAAAACTTCATTCACTATTTAGATGAATCATTATCATTTATGAAAAATGGAGTAATTCTAGATTTAGATAACTTTAATCAAAAACTAGTACCATACTATAATGTTACAGATAAAGTAATCCTAAAATATAGTAATGGCGGTTATATAGTAGAAACAGCAGATAAAACTTTAATATTTGGAAATCTACTAGGTAGAATAACAGATAATAAATATATAGTTATTGGTAACGATATAAAAATAAAACTAGCGGGTAACGAAGAACCAGTAAAAGGAAAATACTTTGAACTATTATTTGTTGAAGATGGTATTGTCAAAGTAGAAAACAATGAAGGAAGTTATCAAACCACTACCGAAGGAACAACAATCTTTGCTGGAGATAAAATAAAAATAGAATTAGGTAGCAAAAAAGTCTTCTATGACGAAGAAGAAAAACTAACTCTTGATGAAATGACTATTGATGGTAACGAAAACATTAATTTAGACACCTCAAAAGTAAAAGATAATAAAGATGGAAATGGTTCAGGAGATGGTACAGACAGCAATACACCTAATGATAACAATAACCCTAATAATAATAATCCAGGAAATAATACCGACAATCCTAGTGATAATACTGGTAATGGCACAGATGGCAAAGATAACAACACTACTGAAGTGAGAAAAGAAGTATCAGTAGACTTAGTAAAAGCACTATTAGATATCAACAGTCTAAATGCCACAATTCAAGTTATTGACACAGCAAATCAAATAAAAGGAAACTTAATTTTAACATTATATGATGTAGATAATGCTGAAACAGTATATACAAAAATACTACTAACATCATCAGATCTTCAAGAAGTAGCAGTTACCTCACTATCACCAAATACTAACTATTATATGTCAATAAAAGATTCAGATAACTATGAATACTTATCAAGAAACTTTAGAACAGATAACTTAGAATTAAGTTTAAAAAGAGAAATGGTAACTACAAGCTCAGTTACATATTCCGTAGATTTTAGCAGTGATGAAAACATAAAATCCGCTAAAGTAACTCTAAAAGATAGTGAGAATAACATAATAAATAACCACACCTTCATAAATGGTGAAGATGAAGAATTTACATTTAGTGGTCTAACAAAAAACACTTCATACAAAGTAATTCTAGATGAAGTACTATTCAAAAATACCAATTACTCTAAGGTATACACAATAAACACATCGGTTAAAACATTAAAAGCAAAACCATCTCTTGGAGAAGTAAATGTAAAATCAAATGAAGAAAGCAAAACATTTGAACTATCAATGGAAAAGCCAACAGATGAAGATGAAAGCATCTCAAATTATATTTATAAAATATACGATTTAGATACTATAACTGAAGAAAATGTAGATACCTTAACCCCAGTATACACATTTAGTACAGTAAATTTAAAAAATGAAATATTAAAATTAGGTGAAAACAATTTAGCCTCAAACAAAAATTATGTTTATAAAGTAACAGTAAGATACTATGATAATTATAAAGAAAATGAAATAGATTCAGTATTAAGTAGTCCCTTCATTATCGCTGGTTTACCTTCAGTAACTTTCGAAGAGAAAGAAGTAGACTTTAACTCAATGCATTTATTACTAACATTAAAAGATGAAGGCTGCACAATACCGGGAAGAAGCTGCTACCAAGGAGATCCTTCTGATAAAAGTGATATTTACATAACTTATAAAGGAGCCAATGACAAAGAAAGTAAATATATAAACAACATTACATTCGATCCAGAAACATTAACTTATGATTTAAGAGTATCAGGATTAACAGAAAATAAAGATTATAAGTTTGAAGTATGGGGAAATTATGATTTATACAATGGCAAAGGATTACAAGTAAATAAACCATTAGGATCTGCAATAATAACTACTGCCGGTATAGAAAACCTTACTATGTCAGAATGGACTCTAAATAACTATTCTAACGAATTACCAATATCAGTAAATACAAAATTAACTGTAACCAAACCAAGTAGTACAATAATCGATAAACTAGACTCCTTCAAAATAAATCTTTATAAAGGAAGCGAAGTTAAAAAAGAAAATCTTTTAGGTAGTTATCCTGTTGAGGGAAACAACAACATCAAATCAAATTATTACAATAAATCATTCAATATTAATTCAAGTCAGTTTGGTATAACAGATATAAATAATCTAAGAGAAGTATCAGGTGGAAAATTAAATAGATATTACACTATAGAAGTAGCAGATGCTTATGATGCTGATAAGACAAATCAGTTCAAAATTCAAGATAACATATTTATATATGAAATACCAGCAATACTTCTACTTGAAGATGAAGTGTCTTCTCCTGAAGTAATTGTTGAAGAAATAACTAAAAAGCAAGCCCAATCTGGAGAATATGGTGATTTTAACGAATTAGGAATAAACAAAAATCTTTCATCAAATACCGTAGTAGGTTATAAAGTAACCGCTAACTTCGATAAGAAGAAAGTAGAATCATATTTTCAAGGAGATAATCCAATCAAAGAGTTAAACTTCTATGCCAATATGGATGGTAAAGTAATAGAAAAGAAAACCATAAACTTCGCTGAAGAAGAAAATTATACTATATATTTCTTCCTAAAAGATGGAACAGATTACAACACTGTAGATACAGAATTAAGAAGAGGTAATAACTATACCTTCTCAATAGATTTAAGTTTAGATACAAATAACGATAAAGAAATAGATACTAATTATCCAAGTAAAAAACCAACTAGTGAAACCATAACAAGTATTAAAGAAGAACCAAAAATAAAAATGTATATTGATAGTAGTACTTCAAACTCTATAACCTACAAGTATATAGTAGTAGATTATGATAATGCCTTGGTAAAAGAAGAAGATAAATATCTAATACATTACACAGTAGGAGAAGATTCCACTGAAGAATATACTACTGAAATATCAAATACCGCTAGTATGGAAACTTTTACACTATCAAATCTAACTAATGAAACCATCTATAATATATATTATAATAAAGCACTAAATAAAAAAGAAAAACCAAGTGCTATCAGCTTTAAATACTACTTTGATGGCTACCATAATGCCAGTAAATATGGACTTAGTTACATACTAAAATATGATGAATTTGATAATGAATTAACCCTAAGATTAAATAATAATGATTTCTTAGATAGAGTTTCAGCATATCTAGTAACCTTAACTTCAGGTTCACTAAAATATGAGGAAGTAATAACAACCCCATTAGAATGTGGTACAGAAGAAGAACCAAGTAAATGCATAAAAATAGATTATGCTAATATAAAAGACTTTAAAGGAAAAGATATAACAGTAAAACTAGAGGCCTTCTATGACACAGGTTATGTAGGCTTTGGTAGCAAATCATTACTTGGAGATTACTTTACTTCTCGTGGACTAATAGATGATAAAAATGCAAGTAATATAGGATTTATATTACAAGAAATAGGTAATACCAAAGGAAAATACTATTACATATATAAAAATTCAAATAATAAAGTAGAGTCAATAATAAGTGATACACCAAATGGAATATTTGGAATAACACCAACTATATATACTGAAAGTCATAAACAATCAAGTTTATCTACTACTAATGTTGTAGATATCATAAATAAAAGTTTCATAAATTATGGTGAAGTATCCCTAAATTCTGATATAGATGTTTTAACAAATGGTATTAAACTAAAGAGTCATAACATATTCATAGCCCCTAAAGTATTAGACAAAACCGAAATACAAACAACAAATAATAAATTTAAGTTTAACAGTATCATTCCAAAAGTTGATACAAAATTAACACCGCTAATAAATGGAGCAATAATTAATATAAACTTATCAATAGACACTGACACTTTAGAAACAGACTATGTAAAAATAGACGGAAAATATATGTTTTATATAGATATTTATACTAAAGATGAAGAAGGTGAACTAGTGTTCGCAAAATCAGTATCAACGGATTATGAACATTTAACAAATATTTCTTTCGCAGGCCTAAATCCAGATAGCACATACTATTATAAGATCTCCGCATATATGAATGGAAGAGATGAAAAAACACCATTATTTGCTTTAGGTAAAAACGGCTATATACAATATTTAAATACTCTAAAGACATTAGGAAAAGATGATATTTTCAAAAATATTGAGTACTCACACAAATCAACAAAAGGTGAAACAGTATATAGTGAAAGAACATTAAATATAACAACAGGTCTAAAATCAAAAGAAAACTTCAATGTAAGATATGAATTATATGATCCTGAAGGCAACTTGGAAAAATGGGGCGGAACAGTATTAAACAAAGATATAACAAACAAAAATAATGCAATATTTACTGCCGATATTACAGGTAATGACTTCGTTTTTGGAGGAGATTATCATAGATTAGTAATAACTGCAGTAACAACAGATGACGAACCTAAAGAACTAGAATTATACAATGACACACTAAAAGCAACAACATTATTTGGCGAACTAAAAGAACCAAACATAGTTCTATACCAAAGTACCGGAATAGACAAAATATCCGGAAATTATGATTATTACATTGACTATAATATAAATATCGAAGATACAGATAGAGTAATAAAAGATGGAAAATTCTATGCGGAACTTAAATATTCTCCACAAGAAAAAGTCTGTCCAAATGAAGAAGATTGTAAATTAGAAATAGATTTATATAACTTAAAATGCAATTCAAATGGTGCTAATAGTAAAATAGCCTCATGTACCATAATTGAAAACAAAGTAAATAATACATTTACACTAAAAGTTAGATATGCATCTTTAAAACCTAATACTGAATACTATATTTCCACAAGTGCTAATATATATCGTAATAATGTTTCATTAGACACCAAAGAAGAAGTAGTAAAATTTGGAGCATTTCAATATACAAAAAGTGAACTTGGTTTTTCAATAGGAGATCCATATTTAACAGCAGTAGGAAATAATTTAATATTAAAGTTTAAAGGTGCAACAAATAATATTAAAGAATCAATAAAAGGTATCAAATATAATCTTTATGTCAACAGACAATCGGAAATAAAATTAGATTCAAATGAAAAAGGATTAATACCAAGTATGACATCAAATTTAGTAAAAGATGCTATAAATTACGGGGACATTATATATAAAGTAGATAAAGATAATTACCCATATATTGAGATACCAATACCTGACGGAGTTAAAATAGGAACAAACAACGATTTATATGTAAGATATTACTATGAAGATAATGGTGAACTACTAATGCTGTCAATAAACGGGACTACGACTCATAGGTATCAAGTTGGTACTGGTGATAACTAAGAAAGGAAGTAATTATGAGAAAATATGATATAAAAAATAAGAGAAACATAGGAATAATTATAGGAATTTCAATTATAATTATTATCATGTTTTCTCTAGTTATAAAGTTCTTCTTATCATTAAGCAAAGAAGAATACATTGTATCAAAAGGAAATATCGTTTTTGATAAAGATAAAACCACTATAAAACTAAATAGTGAAGGAAAAATAAAAACCAAATGGAAAGGAGAGTATTACCTAACATACGATGGTAAAGACTATGAGTTAGGTAATACCGCCCTTGCCTTTAACGAAGAAACAACTGAAATAAAACTATATGGAAGATATTATGAAATCTCCAGTGGTAGTGAAATAAACATAACAAGTAATGAAACAACAATAAAAAACTCATTACTTACTAAGTTCTACAAACTAGCAGATCGCAAATACCTTATCATCGATAAAGAAATAAAGTCTGCAGATAACCTTTTATCAACAACCGATTTCCTACTAGTAGAATTAGATAAAGCCGGAAATGCAACACTTACTAATCATAAAGTAAATTTAAAAACATTTTCCGAAACACAAATAATTACTTCTAACTATACATTTGATATAGCAACCGAAATATTGACCTATGGAAGCGACAAAATAGATCTAAAAAAGATTATTGGTTCTAGTAATAATTACACCAAAGAAGATTTAATTCCAGACGAAAGCAAAAATATCAATGACAATGTTACTAACATAGGTACAAATGGTAATAATGGAAATAATACAACTGGTGGAAATGATGGAAACAATACCGGTGGCAATGGAAATACAACCGGAGGAAACGGAGGCACCACCATTGAAGAAATTAAAAAAGCCACTAAACAGACATCAGTAGTATCAGTAACATCCACAGTAAATAAAATTATTATAGACTATGTAATCTACGATCCATATAAAGAATACACATCAGTCTATATGGAAGTACAAAAAGAAGATTCAGATAAAGTAGAAGTAATATATCTAAATGCAAACAACACAAGATACGAATTAAAAGACATATTACCAAATACCAAATACAATCTAAAATTCAAATATACGGCTACTGAAGAAGGACAAACTATTATAAAAGAATTTTCCAATACCACCATATCCACACAAAAACCAAAACTATCATTGAAAGTAACCAGAACAAGAGCGGGTGAGATAACATATGTCATAACAACAGATAATAGTTATAAATTAACAAAAGCAGATCTAGTAGTTACCATAAAAGATAGCAAAACAGGTGAAACAAGAAAAAAGACAATATCTGATGTATCAATTGATAGCAAAGAAAAAATAGTCAAACTAGACAAAATGACAGATGGCGATATCATCGAATTAAAATTAATAAATGTCAAATCAGAGGATACCATCATCAAAGGCATTACCGCTAGTGATAAATTCATATATTAGGGAGGTACAATGAAACAGTTCATAAAAGAAAAATATAATATCTTAATACCAGTCTTTCTTGGAGTAGTAATACTAATAGCCCTATTCCTATATGGAAGAGAATATCGAAATAATAGATATGCCTATGAAAAAGAACAAGATGTTTACCAGTACTTCTCAAAAAACAAAATAGAATACAAAGCCACTATCAGTAGAAATAGAAAAGATGTCGTATTAGATATCAAAAGCAAAGACTTTAACGTCAGCCTAGATAGCACACCAATATACATAAAAGATAGTGATAAAGTAATATTTCCTAAAGAAATGAGTGCTGTCTTTCCAATAAAAGATAGACAGTATGCAGTAAATGCCCTAACAGAAATATACAAAAAAAATGACTTATATTACCTAAATCAAAAAGGAATAAATAAGTCATTCGATTATATGTTCCTATATGATGGTAAAGACCTATATTTCTTTATCGATACCGTAACACTAAAAGTGGGAGATAAAGAAATAACCCTAAGTCCAATGTCATATATAGATTGTTCATATCTAAACCTATTATCATATTGTGATAAAGAATCCGATACATACGAAATAATAGAATTAAATAACACCAACAGTTCAGTACTAGTAGAAACAAAATATATGACTATCGATGTGTCCAGTGATGAAATAATATATAAAGACGATTTCACAATGTTAATAAATAATTTCAGTTCACTACCAAAACTAGTGGACAACATAGAAAATAGCGGAGCTTCAAATTAAGCTTCGCTATATATTTTTTTATCAAAATTATGCGTACCATCATTAAGTTCTTCCAAAGTCTTTGTAGTTATCAAGAAATAAGTATCTCTATTAATATTAGTCTCACTAATAGGATCATCCCAAGTCAAATCCAAATGATACCATTTACCATCTAAATAAACTAAATTCCAAATATGTTCATCATTACTAATCTTATAATTAATAATATTAAGTTTATCAAGAAAGATAGCCATTGCATCAGCATAACCATTACAAGTACCATATCCCTGTATCAATACCCCATAAGCCGTATTAGATTTATAAGTAGTATCATTCTTATTATTATACTTAAGTTTATCATATTCAGCATTGTCAATAATAAAATCATGAATAATCTTAATTTTCTCTCTAGTAGGAGTACTATTAGTAATCTTCTCACTAATAACCTTATCAACTACTTTATTAATTTCCTCAATTTCCTTATCAGTATAAGCCTTGTTAACACTAATGCCAATCTTATAATCACCACCATAAGTAAGTTTAATATTATTAGAACTATTATAAGGATGAACAAAGTTATTCAAAACAGAAATAACATCCTTAAATTCCTCACCATCATTACTCGTAAGTCTATTAATATCATTACTATATGATGTATAATCTCTATCAATATATCTTTCCAAATAATCAGAACCACTATTAATAGCATAATACACAAAATCAATAAAGTCCTTCTTATTTATTATACCAGTACCAGTATAATTATTAACATATTCAAAATTATCTTCAAGATAATAATCATTAACTTTAACATTAGTACTAGAATAATTCTTATTTACCGAATATTCATAGTACTTATAAATAATATCTTTTCTAAAAAAAGCACCAGCAGTAACAGTACAAATAGCTATAGCACCAACTGCAATAATTAGTTTACCACCTTTTTTTTCTTTTTTCATCTATTCACCTCTCTTAAATTCATTATACCATTTAAAAACTATGTGGTAAAGTTAAAAATAGTACTTTTTCAAAATATTTTACCAACTTTTCTAATTCCCACTTAAGCCTGTAGTCTTAAGTGGAACAAGGAAGCCTAAATAGTCTTCCTTGTTTCAAATTTTATTCATTATCACATAATTAATACTTGCTATAAATCTAAGAATTGTTGGTAATAATAAAATAATTTAAAAAAAATTTCGAAAAAATGGCAAAATTAGATATCAAATCTTGTATATAAGTATGAGAGGATAAAAAAGGGAGAAGGGAGGAGTATGACATAAACTAATCAAAAATAAAAAGAATACTTAGGAGAATCAAGAAAGGAAAGAAGAAATAATGGTAAAAGAAAAATTAAAGGTAAAATCTAATATATATGTTTTGCAATGTGGCTCTTGAAAAGTGCAAAAAACTTGTGTATAATGTAAATGTAACTATTTTACCCAATGATTATCATAATGATATCAAAAGATATATATAATGCTTATAAATTACTTGATAATAATATACTAAGTACTAAAGAAAAAGATAGGAAATTGCATTAATAGTTTATAATATTTAAACACAAAAATGTACGGTAGTTCGTATCGGAGTTTATGTCTGTGGAAGACTCTAATTACAGAGTTCATGAAGCAGAAATCGCATCACTGCGAAGTGATGTAAACAATTATATTTGTTTTTTATTTTAAATTATCTATACTTATTATTCATTATTTGGTATAATAAAAAAGAAATATGGAGGTAATAGACATGGAAGTAAATTATAGAAACCCAAAAATATACTTATTAAGTGGAAAAGCTAGACACGGTAAAGATACAATAGCTGGATACCTAAAAGAATTCTACGAAAAAGATGGCAAAAAGGTTATCTTTTCACGAGCGGGCAAATATATAAAGTTCTATGCCATGGAGATGACTGGTTGGGATGGCAGTGAAGAAACCAAACCAAGAACGTTGCTTCAGGAGTTAGGCACAGATGTAATAAGAAATAAATTAAACAAAGCAGAAATGTTTATAGATAGGCAGATAGATGATATAGAAATATACTCATATTTTTATGATGCTATCATTGTTCCAGACATCAGATTACCAAGAGAAATAGATAGTATCAAGGAAAAGTTCGATAATGTAGTAACTATCAAAGTAGAAAGAATTAATTTTGAAACCAATTTATCAGGTAAAGAACAAAAACATAGTACAGAGACTGCCATGGATAGTTATGAAGATTTTGACTACGAGATAACAAATGATACACTAGAAAAACTAAAAGAAGATGTATATAAGATATACCAGGAGGAAACCAAATGAAAAAGCTAAAAGGTAATGAAATAATAAATATGTACTTAAATTTCTTTGGAGAAAGAGGGCACACAATAATAGAGTCAGCCTCACTTATTCCCAAAGATGATCCGACAGTACTTTGGATAAATGCCGGTGTAACACCATTAAAAAAATATTTTGATGGAACAATCGTACCAAAAAACAAAAGATTAACTAGTTGTCAAAAATGTATTAGAACAGGAGACATTGAGTCAGTTGGACACACTGCGAGACATCATACTTTTTTTCAAATGCTAGGTAACTTCAGTATTGGTGACTATTTTAGGGAAGAAGCCATCACTTGGGCTTATGAATTACTTACTAGTCCTAAATACTTTGATATAGATAAAGATAAATTATATGTAACAGTGTATACTCACGATGATGACACTTACAACTTATGGTTAAAATTAGGCATAAAAAAAGATCACCTAATAAGACTAGATGGCAATTTCTGGGAAATAGGTCCAGGACCATCAGGCCCTGATACCGAAATTTTCTACGACAGAGGAGAAAAATATGATAAAGAACATAAAGGTATCAGTCTATTACAAAATGAAGAAGAAAACGATCGCTATATAGAAATATGGAATAACGTTTTAAGCCAGTTCAATGCCACTGAAGGATTAAAAAGAGAAGACTATCCAGAACTACCTAGTAAAAATATCGATACAGGTATGGGCGTTGAAAGAATGGCATGCATTCTTCAAGAAACCGAAACAAACTATGAAACAGATTTATTTATTCCAATAATGAAAGGAATTGAAGAAATATCACATTTACCATATACAGGCCAGATGGAATTCAAAGTAATCGCCGACCATATAAGAACCCTAACATTTGCTCTAGCAGATGGAGCAGTATTTGAAAATGTTGGAAGGGGCTACGTTCTAAGAAGATTATTAAGAAGAGCTTCGCGTATGGGAAGAAAACTAAATATAAATAGAGAGTTCCTAAGTGACCTAATAGATATCGTTGTAGAAAATTACAAAGAAATATATCCATATCTAGTAGGAGAATCATCAAAAGTAAAAGATCTAATTACCAAAGAAGAGTTACTATTTCAAAAGACACTTCTATCAGGAGAAAAACATTTAGAAGAATTATTCCAAAATAGTACCAAAGTCATCAGCGGTAAAGATGCTTTCAAATTATATGATACCTACGGTTACCCAATAGAACTTACCATAGAAGCCGCCGAAGAAAAAGGCTTCACAGTGGATACAGAAAGTTTCAAGTCCTATATGAATGCCCAAAAAACACTAGCAAGAAACAGCAGAAAAGTAGAAAGTAGCATGAACATTCAAAATGACGCTCTAATAAATTATAAAGAAGAAAGCAAGTTCGTAGGATACGATAAATTAGGATTAGAAACAGAAGTAACATCCATCATGAAAGATAATCAGTTCGTTGATAGTTCCAGTGATGAATGCTACATCTTTCTAAAAGAAAATCCATTTTTTGCCGAAAGCGGTGGCCAGGTAGCGGACTCAGGATACCTAAAAAACGACAAGTGTAAACTGGAAGTATTAGATGTTATCAAAGCACCAAATGGTCAGCACATGGTATATGTAAAAGTTCTTGAAGGAACAGTAACCAAAGGAGATAAAATTTTAACTCATGTATCCAAAGAAAAAAGACTAAATACCATGAAGAACCACTCTTCAGTTCATCTATTACAAAAATCACTACAAGAACTACTAGGAGACTCCGTTCATCAGGCAGGCTCTAAAGTAGATGACAAAATGTTAAGATTTGACTTCAACTATCATGGTAGACTATCAGATGAACTAATATTAAAGGTAGAAGACTTAGTAAATCAAAAAATACAAGCAGCATACGAAACAAAGATAGAGTATATGAGCTTAGATGAAGCTAAGAAAAAAGGTGCTATGGCTTTATTCAGTGACAAGTATGGAAGCGTTGTAAGAGTAGTAACAATTGGCGATTCTGTAGAACTTTGTGCCGGAACCCATGTAATCAATTCAAAAGATATAAACAAATTTGCCATAGCAAGCGTTGAAAACAAAGGCTCAGACACATTCAGAGTAATTGCTGCTACTGATACAAACATCGAAGAAATATTAGGAGAAGAAGTATCAAAATATAACGAGCAGATGTTAAAACTATTAGATAAAGCCAAAAAAATCGTATTAGCGGCTAAAGAATTAAATATAGACCTAAAATTCAACTTCAAAATAGCAAACGATGCCCCTACTAGTTATAAGGATATCATAATAAATAAGAACGAATTAGAAAGTCTAAAAGATAGTATAAAAGAGTTAGAAAAAGAATTTATTATTAAAAAGAACGAAAAGTCCATAAGTGATTTAACAAGTTTCTTAAGTATTAAAGAAGAAATAAATGGAATTACAACAATAATAAGCATTACCAATGACTATGATATATCAACATTAAAACAAATAGTATCCGCTTTGAGTAATCAGTTGGATAATAGTTTTATCTTACTTGCCAATCAGAATAAAGATGATAGTGTTAACTTCATAGCCAAGTCAACCTCAAACAGAGTAGACTGCGGTATGATTATTAAAGAATTATCAACATCATGCAAAGGTAACGGTGGTGGTTCCAAAGTATTCGCTCAAGGTGGTGGAACAGACGGAACTAACATAGCAGCATTACTTATAAACATTAAAGAAAAAATAAAAAAATTATAAAATACAAAGATTTCACTCAAATTATTAGTGAAGTCTTTTTTTTGCCTCTTAAGCCTGTAGTCTTAAGAGGAACAGAGAAGCCTAAGGTCTTCTCTGTTAAAACATATATATTAAATAATTAATATTTGCATTTTTGTCTATTTTTTGTTATAATTATTAAGTCTTTTACTTAAGAAAAAAGAAAGGAGAAATCAATTTGAGTAAAATAAAATTATTTTCACTAGGAGGACTAGATGAAAATGGCAAAAATATGTTTATTATTGAAGTAGATAAAGAAATATTTGTATTTGAAGCCGGTCTTAAATACGCCGATGAGTTTACTTTAGGAATAGACTATATAATACCAAATATAAGTTATTTAAAAGAAAATAAAAAAAGAATAAAAGGAATATTTTTAACACATGGACACGAAGAAAATATTGGTGCATTACCCGATTTAATGCCAGATTTAGAAGGCGTACCAGTATTTGCCTCAAAGTATACTTTAGATATCGTAAAAAAAGAGTTTGAAACATACAAGATAGATACCAGTAGCCTAAAAGAAATTAAGGCTAATATTCCACTGGAAGTAGGAAAAATCAAAGTGTTTCCTGTAAATCTATCACATTCTGCTCCAGATAACTTTGGATATGCCATATATACAAGTGATGGAGTAATATTTTATGCATCAGACTTTGTTGTAGATCCATTAATGAAAGGTGCATATAAAACCGATATAGGCAAATTAGCATATATAGGTAAACAAAATGTATTATGTTTACTTACTGAATCAAATTATGCTGGCATTGAAGGATTCACATCACCAAGACATAGAATAGCGGACCTAATAAAAGAAACATTAAATGCTACAGAAGGAAGAATAATATTCAATGTTTTAGATTCACATTTATATCGTATCCAAGAATTATTTAGTGAATTAGAAAAAACAGATCGTAAAGTAGTAATAATGGGTAAAAGACTAAAAACAATAATAGATTCCGCTATTGAAAATCATTATTTAAACATTAATAAAAAGATAATTGGAGATTTATCAAATATAAATGATAAAAATGTAGTAATATTAAATGCTAATGAAAAAGAAAAACCATATTACAATATAATGAAAATAGTAAATGGTTATGATAAATTTATTAAATTAAACGAAGAGGACACAATTTTCTTAGCAACACCAATATTTGAGAATAGAGAAAAAACATTCTATCATTTGCTAGATGAAATATCAAAGATAGGTGCTAAGGTAGTAACATTATCTTCACATAAATACTTATCACATCATGCAGCTAAAGAAGATTTAATGATAATGATAAATCTAATGAATCCAAAATACTATTTTCCAATAAGAGGAGAATATAAGGATCAAGTATTAAATGCTGAAATAGGAGAACTATCAGGAATACCAAAAGAAAATATTCTATTAAAAGAAAATGGTGATGTTGTCCTAATAGAAAATGGTATTCTAAAAGAAGATTTTGAAAAAGTACCATCAGGTTCTATCCTAATAGATGGTAATTCATCAGATGATATTGGTGAAATGGTTCTAAAAGACCGTGAGATACTATCAGATAATGGTATTATGATAATATCAGTTACTTTAAACAAGCAAACAAAAGAAATAATATCCGGACCAGAAGTGCTTACCAGAGGTTTTGTCTATGTAAGAGATTCCTATGAATTAATAAAAGAAATAAAAAGAATATCTACTGAAATAATACTATTAAATACAAGTAGTTCAAGATACATAGAGTACAACAAAGTAAAAAATTCTATTAGAGATGAACTATCAAAATATTTAATTAAAGAGACTGGTAATAAACCTATGATTATTACAGTAATGCAAGAAATATAGCCAAAAGCTATATTTTTTCTTTAAAATAATAAAAAAGTATTCCTTTTTATTTTATTTTTTGTTATAATGTAGAAGAGGTATGATATGAAAAAAGTATTAATACTAAGTGCATTGTTAATATTATGCATAGGTTGTACTAGAATAGATAACACTGATGATTATAAGGTAATAATAGACGATATAATAGAGGAAAACAATATAAGTACAAATACAGCCTCAATGGGATATAAATATTATTTACCCATTGGAGTAAAAAAAGTATATGATAAAGATTATAATCAAAAATTCAAATATGAAGATGTAAATATTTATTTATATGTAGATGCTGTAAGTTATTATTATCATAATCCATTAAATTTTAAAGATGAGACTGGGAAAGAGTTTTACTATAAAATAAGTAATGGTGAAAAAATGGGCTATATATCTATAGAAAAAAACGAAAACGATTATTTTCTTAAAATAATATATAATTATGCAAAAATAGAAGCCAATGTTCCAAAAGAAAAATTAAACGAAGTAATAGCAAATAGTATGATTATACTAAATAGCATTGATTATAATGATAATTTAATAAAGAAAATTCTTGAAGATGAATACTATTCAAGTACTGCTGAAGAATATAAAATAAGAAAGCCAGAAAATACAACGAGTAAATTCTCAGAGTATTTAAGTGAATATGTAGTAGATGAGGAAACAGTAATTCCTGATTTACCAGAATATTAACAAAAGGGAGATATGACTATGAAATTTATTGATAAACTAAAAGATTTATTCACTGATGAAGAAGAAGTAGTGGAGACAAAAGAAATAGAACTAGAGAAAGAAGAAAAAGAAGAAGAACATAAACTTCCTACTTTTATGCGAAATAAAATTGAGCAAGAAGAAAAAAGAGAGGAAATAAGAAAACAGCGTGAAGAGTCACCAAAAGAAGATGTCATAAGTGATAGAGAAATAGTAAAGACAAGAAGCAGCAACTTCTCATTTCCTATGGATATGGATGATGATCCAATTCCTAGAACATTTGTAAATACAACTTCAAGCAATTATAACACTGCCTATAATAACAATAAAAATGTTTTAGATAAAGAAAAGAAAGTATCAGAACTATATGCCAAAAAGGAAGAGCCTAAACCAAAAAAATTCAAACCAACTCCAGTTATATCTCCAGTATATGGAGTACTTGATAAAAATTACACTAAAGATGAAGTAAAAGTACAAGATGAAGATTCTTATGAAATAAAAAGACCATCTAGAAAAGTTGATTTTGAGACAGTAAGAAATAAAGCTTTTGGTAGTTTAACAGATGATATAAGAAACAATTTGTGTGAAAATTGTGAATTATATAAGGAAGTAAAAATAACCAAAAACGCTGATAAAAAGTTACTTAGTGACGATGACAATCTTTTATCAGACATGACAAAAGATGATGTAAAAGATGTAACACTAGAGGAGGCAGAAGATAATTATTTTGATTTCGGTGTGGACTATGAAATACCAAAAAAGGAAGAAAAGCCAAGTGTAGTAATTAATGCTAAAGAAGTTGAAGTAAATGATAGTGATGTAAAAATAGTAAATCACAATGGCACTGAAAGCACTGCTGAGAAAATAGAAGTAAAAGAAGAACCACCAAAAAGAACGACTAGAGTAACTGTAAAAAAAGAATTAGAGGATACAAAAGAATTTGAAAAAGTATCACCAGAAGAAAAGACCATAGATGAAGCACTTAATGGTGGTAAAGATATAAGTGCTGATGAAGATAATGATATCTTTAATTTAATAGATTCAATGTACGAAGGGGATGAATAATAGTGACTGCAAGTGAAGTTTTACCAGTAATTTTGTATATATTAGGTGCTATTTTACTAGTGGCATTAATAGTATTAACTATAAAGTTAACAATAACAATACATAAAATAGATAAAGTTGTTGATAATATTACTGAGAAAGTTACTGCTTTAGATGGATTATTTTCTGTTGTAAATGCAGTAAGTAACAAGTTTACATTCATAACAGATAAAGTAGTTAACATAATTTATTCATTAATAGAAAAAATAACAAAAAGAAAGGAAGATTGAAAAATGAGTAAAAAAGGACTTGGAAAATTCGTTTTAGGTGCAGGAATAGGAGCAGGCTTAGCCCTACTATTTGCTCCAAAGAAAGGGAGCGACCTAAGACGTGATATCAAAAGAAAATTTGATGAATTCATGAAAGATGTAGATAAAATTGAAATAGAAGACATCAAAGAAAGTTTTACTAAAAAAGTAGATGAAATCAAAAAAGAACTAGAAGATCTAGATAAAGAAAAAGTAGAAAAAATAGCTAAGAAGAAGGCTAAAGAATTACAAAGAAAAGCCGAAGATCTAGTGGACTTAGCTAAAGAAAAAGGAACACCAGTCCTTGAGGGCATTGCAGATGACTTAAAACACAAAGTAATTTGTGTATGCACAGAAATAATTAACAAATTAGAAAAAGGAGAATAGTCAGTAGTGATTATTCTTTTTCTAGAAAGGGAAATAAAATGAAAGTACTAATAACAGGAGCATCTTCCGGAATGGGTTACGACATGGCCAAATATCTAAGCACATATAATTTTGACCTATTTCTCGTAGCCAAAGACAAAAAAGAATTAGATAAAAAATTCAAAGATTTAAAGAACAAAATAAAAACCTATGGCTTCGACTTATCCAAAGAAGAAGAATGTATAAAACTCTACAAAGAAGTAAGAAATGAAAACATTGACATATTAATAAACAATGCCGGCTTTGGCGACGCAGGTAATTTTACCGAAACAAACCTAGATAAAGAAATGAATATGATAGATTTAAACATCAAAGCCTACCATATTCTTACCAAACTATTTCTAAGAGATTTTGTCAAAAGAGATTATGGTCGCATCCTAAATGTTGCTTCCATGGCGGGCTTCATGCCAGGACCATACATGGCTACATACTATGCCACTAAAAACTATATAGTGAGCCTATCCCTAGCCATTTATGAAGAACTAAAAAAGGATAAATCAAATGTAAAAATATCCATATTCTGTCCCGGCCCAGTAGCAACAAACTTTAATAATGTTGCTAATGTAAAATTTAACATATCATCACTTACTAGTGAATTTGCCAGTAGATATGCTATAGATAATATGTTTAAAAACAAACTAATAATAATACCACCCAATATGAAATTAAACTACTTACTAGCCAAAACAATGCCTAAAAAGTTCGTATTAGCGGTAAATAGCCTGATAGAAGAAAGAGATTCCCAATAATTTCTTTCTTTTTTTTCCAAAATATTATATAATTAAGAAGAAAGAAGGGATACTATGAGTTTTACCAGCACAGTAAAAGAAGAAGTAACTAGATTAGACACCACTAGACTAGAGGACATATCCGAGTTATCTGCCATATTTAGAATAAGTGCTAATATAAATAACAACATCATTTTATCACTAGAAAACAACGCCGTTGCCAGAAGGTGTTTCAAACTAATAAAAAACATCTACAATATAACTCCAAGTATTACAGTTAGAAACAAAAAACTAGGTAAAGGCTTCACTTACATATTAACAATAAACAATGATCCCAAAGAGTTACTCGAAGACTTATCAATTCTAGATGGCAACAAATACTTATCAGTGCCAAAAGAATATATAGTATCCGATGAAGATAGTTTAAGAGCCTACTTACGCGGAGTATTTCTAGTATCCGGTTCAGTAAACGACCCCAAAACATCAAGGTATCACTTAGAATTTGTTTTGGATACCAAAGAATACTCTGAGTTCATAAATAAATTACTAAACAGCTATAACCTTAATAGTAGAATAATAAAAAGAGAAAGAAACTACACTGTCTATATCAAAGAAGCCGAAAAAATAAGTGATTTCTTAAGAGTAATAAAAGCCTTTTCTGCTGTTATGTATTTCGAAGACATAAGAATATATCGTGATCATAAAAACATGACCAATCGTCTTAATAATTGCGAGCAGGCTAATATAGATAAAATATTTTTAACAGCCTCAAAACAAGTAAAAGATATTGAAAAATTATATGAACTAGATATGGTAGATACTCTAGATGATAAGCTAAAAGAAGTAATAGAGTATCGTATGAAGTATAAAGAAAGTTCATTAAGTGAACTAGCAAACATTATATCTTCAGAAACTGGAGTAGAAATAACCAAGTCGGGATTAAATCATCGTTTTAGAAAGATTAAAGAAATACTAGAAAATTATCTCAAAGAAAAAGAGAAGAGTAAGTAATATTATTATATATTCCCTCTTAAGCCTGTAGTCTTAAGAGGCATAAGAAAGCCTAAGGTCTTTCTTATGAAAAAAATGAAAAAAATGTCAAAAAATAGTTGACAAGTATAAAGGAATATTATATACTTATATCATCTAATAGATAAGCACACAAACATATTAATTGTAGAAACATATAAAACGAAGTTTGTTTTATATATCTACCTAAATAGAAGTTTTATTTAGAATATTAATATGAGTGCAGATTAATGGGTGTTAAAGTAGAGACTTTAATTTCTTATCTTACTATTAGATATACATATATGTATGAGAGAAGTAACTCATTAGATAAGAGGTTGGTTGTATTAACTGACATTAATATGATTTAACTATTCGTAAACTTGGGAATGTACTATTTGTCAGATAGTATGTTCTTTTCTTTTATCATAAATTATGCTATACTATTTGCGAAAGAAGTGATACCATGAAAGAACTATTAAGTCCCGCGGGAAATATGGAATGCCTAAAAGCAGCAATTCATAATGGCGCAGATGCCATCTATCTAGGAGGTAAATCCTTTGGAGCACGTGCCTTCGCTGGTAATTTTACTAATGAAGAATTGAAAGAAGCCGTTAATTATGCTCACTTATATGGCGTAAAAATATATGTGACGGCCAATACCATTATCTACAATAATGAAATAAAAGACTTCTTAGAATATATAAAATATCTATATCAAATAGGTGTGGATGCTTTAATAATGCAAGATATAGGTATGATATCATTAGTAAGAAAAATATTTCTCGATATAGAAGTTCATGCTTCAACACAGTGTCATAATCACAATAGCGAAGGTATCAAATTATTAAAATCACTCGGAGTAACAAGAGTAGTACTTGATAGAGAAATGTCATTAAAAGAAATAGAGAACATTAATATAGATATTGAAAAAGAAGTCTTTATACATGGAGCTCTATGTAATTCATATTCTGGTTGCTGTCTATTTAGTTTTATGAATGGCGGAAGAAGTGGTAACAGAGGAGAATGTACACAAGTTTGTAGACTACCATTTAAATTAATAAAAAATGGTAAATACATAGATACTCCAAATAAATATTTACTTAGTACCAAAGAATTAAATACCATTAGCAATTTTGATAAATTACTAGACTCAGATATTGTAAGTTTCAAAATAGAAGGAAGAATGAAGTCACCAAGTTATGTTGGTTATGTAACAAGACTATATCGAAAACTAATAGATAATCATACTAACAAAGTAACTAGCGAAGAAGAAAATAACCTAAAAATACTATTTAACAGGGACTTCACCAGTGGTTATTTATTTAATGATAAAGTAATGAACACAAGTACTTCTAATCATCAAGGGTTAGAAATAGGAAGAGTACTCGAAGTAACCCCTAAAAAAATAAAAATTAAATTAACAAATAATCTATATCAAGAAGATGGCATCAGATTCAAAAACAGTAACCTAGGTATGATAGTTAACTTCATATATAATGAAAAAGATTTACTCATAAATACTGCTAATAAAGGAGATATAATCTATCTAGATAATAAAATAAATTTAAAAGAAAAAGATATACTTATTAAAACTTCCAGTGGGCATCTAGATGAAGAAATCCTATCTACTAGTGAAAAGAAAATAATTATAACTATTGATGTATTGCAAATAAATGATTATTTAGAAATAACATTCAAAGATAATAATGGTAATAAAGTTAGTGATAGAGTAAAAACAGAAGTACCACAAAAAAGACCTACAACTAATGAAGAAATAAAAGAAAAACTAACTAAATTAGGAAATACTCCATTTATATGTAGTAAAATAAATATAAATATAAATAAAGATATCTTTGTTAATATGAAAGATTTAAATAACATAAGAAGATTACTTATAAATAACCTAACAGAAGCAAGAACCAGTATTAAGAGAGACCTTATCGTTAATGAATATCCATTAGATTATAATGAAGAAACAAACTACTATACTGAAATATCTGTTCTTGCCCGAAATAAAGACCAAGTAGAAGCCTCTCTTGCCATGAATGTTGATAGAATATATCTGGGTAGTGATTTATATGAAGAATATAAAGGTAACAGCAAAGTATATTTAAGACTAGAAAGAGTAAATAGTACCTATCCTTGTACCACCAGTAACATACTTGCCACTGAATTGGGAGCTATAAATAAGTATAAAAATAATAATCTAATTAGTGACTATTACTTAAATGTAGTAAATAATTATAGTATCAAGTTTCTTCTTGATAATGGTGTTAAAAGAGTAACATTATCCCCAGAAATAAATTATAACTATCTAGATGATTACATCAAAGATAAAGTAGAAATTATTATCTATGGTACCATTGAAAATATGCTTACCAAGTCCTGCCCAATCAAAGAACTAAAGATGTGTCCGTGTAAGAAAGAAGATATTTATTTTCTAGAGGACATAAATAAAAATAGATATAGAATTCTTCATAACAATTGTCTAACTCATATTATGCACTATAAAAAAATAAATTATATAGACAATATAGAATATTACAAAAATATTGGTATTAGATCATTTAGACTAGAATTACTTGATGAAACTTATGATGAAGTAATTAAATTAATTAATGAAATAAAGAAATAATTATTAATATATAACCTATGAAGCCTAAGGTCTTCATAGGAACCATAGAGCTTATAATCTCTATGGTTAAAATATTGTTTTATATAGTAAACTACCAAAAAATATTCTTTAGGGAGTCTATAGCCTCCCTAAAGCCTCTTAAAACTATAGATTTAAAAGGAAAAAATAACACAATACCAGTTGACAAATCAAATATTTAGTCATATAATTAATACATATTCAATGCAATGATGAGGACACGATTATATATACTTTATTCATAGAGAGTTAGTGGCTGGTGTAAGCTAATAATAAAAATATATAATTACTACCTCAGAGTGGAATGCAAACATTTCCGGTTAACAACCGTTATCAAAATTAAGACCAAAGAAGGATGGTACCGAGATCGTATTCTCTCCTTCAGAAGGTCTTTTTTTCATTAAAGGGAGGTTTAAAAAATGAAAAACACTTACATACCTATAGAGGTTAATAAACAAAATAAAGTAAAAACATGGTATTTAGATGTAACAAATCTAGGACTTGAAGAACTAATATCATTAAAAAATGAATTAAATGGAGTATCAGTAAGCTGTCTAGATGCCATTATTTACGATAGAACATGTTCATCAGCCTTTATGCATCAAATACGCAAAGAAAGAAAACAAACAGGTAAAAGAAAAATTCAAAAGAAAATAAGAAGAAGATAAGGAGATAGATAATATGATAAATATTAAAGAAAATGAAGATTTAAGTAGATTAAATCACTCTTGTGCTCACTTACTTGCACAAGCTGTAAAACACTTATATCCAAATGCTAAATTTTGGGTAGGACCAGTAATTGAAGATGGATTTTATTATGACATTGATTTGGGTGATGAAGTAATAAAAGAAGAGGACTTACCAAAGATTGAAAAGGAAATGAAAAAAATAGCTAAAGATGGTAAGAGAATAGTAAGACATGAACTAACTAAAAAAGAAGCTTTAGAAATGTTCCATGATGATCCATATAAAATAGATTTAATTAGCAGAATGGATGAAAAAGAACAAGTAATATCTTGTTACACTCAAGGAGACTTCACTGATCTTTGCCGTGGACCTCATGTTGATACAGTAAAAGAATTAAAATACTTCAAACTAATTAAAGTATCCGGAGCCTATTGGAAGGCTGATTCAAATAACAAAATGCTTCAGAGAATATATGGCGTATGCTTTAGAAATGAAGAAGATTTAAATGACTACATTAAGGAACTTGAAGACCGTAAAGCAAGAGACCATAGAAAGATAGGCAAAGACTTAGATATCTTTATGAATCATGATCTAGTAGGTAAGGGAATGCCTTTATGGTTACCAAATGGTTCAATAGTAAGAAAAGAACTAGAAAACTATATCTATCATAAAGAACAGAAATTAGGTTATTCTCACGTATATACACCTTGTGTTGGAACAGTAGACTTATATAAAACTTCAGGCCATTGGGATCATTATAAGGAAAATATGTTCCCATCAATGAAAGTAGATGATGAAGAGTTTGTACTAAGACCAATGAATTGTCCACATCATATGTTAATCTATGGAAATACTATCCATTCATATCGTGAATTACCAATCAAAATAGGAGAATTTGCTACAGACTTTAGATACGAAGCTTCAGGAGCAGTAAAAGGTTTAGAAAGAGTAAGGTGTATGTGTCAAAATGATGCCCATCTATTCGTAAGACCAGATCAAATAAAACAAGAGTTCAAAGAAGTAGTAAGTCTAATACTAGATGTCTACAAGGACTTTGGTTTAAAAAATTATACTTTCAGATTATCCCTTAGAGATCCTGAAGATAAACATAAATACTTTGATGATGATGAGATGTGGAATAATGCTGAAAATGAATTAAGAGAAGTTCTTAATGAGATAGGTGTACCATATCACGAAGCCATTGGAGAGGCAGCTTTCTACGGACCTAAATTAGATGTTGAAGTAAAACCAGCAGTAGGACCTGAAGTAACTCTATCAACTTGTCAATTAGATTTCTTATTACCAAGAAGATTTAACTTATCATACATAGATAATAATGGTGAAAAGAAAGTACCAGTAGTTCTACATAGAGCTATATTTGGAACATTTGATAGATTCACTGCCTTCATTCTTGAAGAAACAAAAGGAGCTCTTCCATTATGGTTATCACCAGTACAAATAAATATTATCCCAGTAAATAACGAATATCACCTAGAATACGCTACTAACTTATTAAATAAACTAAGAGATAAAGAGTTCCGTGTGGAACTAGATTCTCGTGATGAAAAGATGGGTTATAAAATAAGAGAGGCTCAAACTAAGAAGATACCATACACTCTAGTACTAGGTAATAATGAAAGAGATAATAATACTATAACATATCGTAAATATGGTGAAGAGTCTACTACTACAATGAGTACTGAAGAATTTATTACTATGATTGAAGAGCAAATAAAAGAATATAAATAACATAAAAATGTAAAGTATACAACTACTTTACATTTTCTATATAAAAGGAGAACTTATGACAAAAGAAGAACTATTACAAAAATTAACACTAGTGGCTATGGATCATGCTGATATTACTACTTTGGACAAACCAATTATAGGCACTCATTCCTTAGCACCTTGTCTTGGAATACTTCTATATGATGAAGAAAAGAAAATGGCCCTCGTTGCTCATGCCAGATCAGGAAACCCAATTCCTGCTTTAGATGAGTTATTTACCATTATCTATAAAAACAGATTATCTAGTACTAAGTTTAAGTATAAAATATTTGATGGTTACTACAAAGAAGAAGCAAAGTTTTATCATACCAAAGAAATAATAAAGAAACATTTCAAAGAATATATACCCTTTAATGAAGAAGAAATACCAAGTACTGCTCTTCTAAAGAATCCTAACCTTGAAGCCAACGAATTCTATTTTGATGCTTCTACTGGTAAATTTGTAACTAGTGAGGTATTACCTCTTTTACTAGAAGATAGCACCATTACTGAAGAAGAAAATAAACCAAAACATAGATAAAAAATATAAAATTGTAAAGTATACTAATTACTTTGCATTTTTTCTATCAATTTGTTATAATATAAGTGGAGGTAATATGAAAGAAAAAGCACTTGAAGTATTAAAAAAATTATCTGAACACAACTATGAATCATACCTAGTCGGAGGTTATCCAAGAGATCTAATATTAGGAAGAAAAACTAATGATATAGATATTTGTACAAGTGCAACTCCTAAAGAAATATTAGAAATATTTGATGATGTTATTGTATCAGATATGCAATATGGATCTGTAGTAATTGTATATAAAGGCTGTAAGTTTGATACCACTACATTTAGAAAAGAAATAAAGTATGAAAGTAATCGAAAGCCAGTAAAAATAAAATACATTAAAGATATCAAAAAAGACCTTTTACGAAGAGACTTTACTATCAATACTTTATGTATTGATAAAGATGGTAATCTACTAGATATACTAAATATAAGAAGTGATTTAGATAACAAATTACTTAAAACAGTAGGTAATCCTAGATATCGTATTAAAGAAGATTCTCTTAGAATACTTAGATGTATAAGATTTGCTACTATCCTAGATTTTGATATAGAAAAGAAGACTAAATACTTCCTAACTAAATATAGTTATTTATTAAAATCATTATCTATAAATAGAAAGAAAGAAGAACTAGATAAAATATTCCTATCTAAGAATAAAGAAAGAGGAAGAAGACTTTTGTTAGAATTAAATCTTACTAATGCTTTAGATTTAGATAAACTAGCTACAATAACTATGTGTACTGATCTTACAGGTATTTGGTGTCAGCTAGAAGTAGATGATATCTATCCATTTACTAAGGTAGAGAAAGAGCAAATGTCTAAGTTAAGAGAACTATTAAAATATGATAAAATAGATAACTATCTACTATATAAATATGGTTTATATCTATGTACTGTCTATGCTGAAATAAAAGGTATACCAAGAAGAAAAATAAATACTATATATTCTAAATTACCAATACTTACAAGAAGAGATATAAATGTAACTGGTGAAGAAATATCTATGATATTAAATAAGCCTCCTGGTAAATATATTAAAGATATACTTGATGATATAGAGGTAAATATACTAAATAGTAGTATTAGCAATGATAAAGAAGAAATAACTAAATATATTAAAGATAAATACTTATAGAAATATAGGTATTTTTTATATATCCCCCTTAAGCCTGTAGTCTTTCGGGGCAAAAGAAAGCCTCAAGTAAAGTCTTTCTTTTGAACACTTTTGGGTATTGACATTTATAATTATTTATAATATTATAGAGACTAAGACAATGATAAAGGGAGTCGATTTAATGAATTAAATAGTAATTAAAAATTAAAATAGAAGATATAATATATGAAGTAAAAAATAAATTGTATAAGATCCTGAGACATCAACAGTTAAATAACATTACAAAGAATATCAAATTTAATTTCTTTGAAAAAAGTTAATAAAAAGTGTAACATATGATTGATTTCTCTAGAAAAATTTTTAGAAAGTTTTGTTCAAACTATTGACGATAATCATAATTTATGATATGATTCATATCGATTGGTACTCAGGAAACTTTCGAAGCCCTGAGTCGTTTTTTTATTAAAGGAAGTGAGTTATGAAAGAATATAAAAATTCTGATGAACTATTAAAATATATAATATCAAAGGGAATATCTGTTAATAATGAAGAAGATGCTTTAAATAAAATTAAAACTTATTCTTATTATTCAATAATAAATACCTATAATGATGTTTTTAAAAACACGAATAATGAATATGAAAAGAATGTATCTTTTGATGAAGTATATGCTTTGTTTGAATTTGATAAAAATCTAAGAAGTATATTTTTAAAATACTCATTAGAAATTGAAATAATTTTAAAATCCTTATTAGCAGAAACAATATCATCAAGGTATGGCATAAAAGAATATCTGATTAAGGAAAATTTTGATGACACAATTAATGAAACTATTGTTACTGAATCAATTAATGTCATTAATGAAGAAATAAATAAACAGAATGGAAAGCATGAAGCAATTACACATTATATTGATAAGTATGGATTTGTTCCACCTTTTGTATTAATTAAAATTTTAACATTAGGGGAATTAAGCAAATTATATGCTATGTTAAAACAATCAGATAGACAAAGTATAAGTAAAAACTTCAAATTATCAGATAAAGTATTAAGACAAATAATTATAAATATGACAATGATCAGAAATATATGTGCCCATAATGATAGATTGTTTTCATTTCATAGTAAATTTAGAATATCATTTAAATACATTGAGAAAGACTATAATGAAAACTCTGTTAATATTTATATGATGATGAAATGTATGGAATATTTGTTGCCTAAAGAAAAGAAAAAAGAGTTAAAAATTAAAGTAAAAAAGAGAAAGAAACTTATTTTAACACTAGGAATACTATTTAATGTTGGTATATTACTAGTTCTTAAATATAGTAATTTCTTTATTACAACTGTAAATAGTATAGTAAAAAGCAATATTCCATTAGTTAAATTTTTATTACCTTTAGGAATATCATACTATACATTACAAGCAATTAGTTATATTGCAGATGTTTATCGTGGAAAATATAAACCAAGTAAAAATATATTTGAAGTTAGTTTATTCTTAATATATTTTCCTATTATTACAGAAGGGCCTATATCTAGGTTTGATGAATTAGCACCTCAATTATATAATGGAAATAAACTAAAGTATGAAAATCTAATAAATGGTGGAGGAAAAGTACTTTGGGGATTTTTTAAAAAAATGGTTATCGCAGATAGATGTGGTATATATGTTAGTAGCGTATTTAAATCAGGTATAACAGGACTACCAATATTAGTAGGTGTAGTATTATATACTATTCAATTATATGCAGAATTCTCCGGATGTATTGATATAGTAAGTGGATTATCAGAAACAATGGGTATTAAATTGCCAGTTAACTTTGAAAGGCCATTCTTTTCAAAGAGTATTCAAGAATTTTGGAGAAGATGGCATAAAACACTTGGTGCTTGGTTAAAAGATTATGTATTCTACCCAGTATCATTATCAAAAGCATCAATGAATGTTACTAAATTTGCTAGAAAAAATTTAAGTAAGAATTTAGCTAAATTTGTGCCAATAGCATTTTCACTATTCTTTGTTTGGTTTTTAAATGGATTTTGGCATGGAGCAAGTCTTAAATATATATTCTATGGATTATATTATTACATAATAATGATGGTTGCACTTTTATTCAAACCACTTACCGATAAATTAGTAGAATTATTAAAAATAAATACAGATTCAAAAGGATTTAAACTATTTCAAATAATTAGAACTTGTATCTTTGTATTTATTGGTATGTTAATATTTAGATCAACATCAGTTAAAGATGCATTTGTAACACTAGGTTCAATATTTGCTCATTCAACACTTAGAGTAACTTCATTTGGACTAACTAAAATTGACTTTCTAGTTATCATGGGTGGAGTAGTATTGTTATTTGTATATGGAATTTTAGAAGAAAAAGGTTATAACGTTATAGATAAAATAAATAATAGTAATCTAGCATTAAGATATCTTATATATTTTATAATTGTATTCGCAATTATAATATTTGGAATATATGGACCTGGATATAATGCAAGTGATTTTATCTATGCGCAATTTTAAAGGAGGGGGAAAGTAAAATGATAAAGATATATATAAAAAGATTTTTTGAATTTGCTGGCTTCTTTCTAATATGTTTAGTTGGAATTATAATAACTTCTAAAA
>ERZ780226.741-NODE-741-length-28320-cov-4.430851_pt1 | contig 28320 bp, 22 predicted proteins | sample MGYA00511165_ERZ780226 | MGnify/ENA primary metagenome ERZ780226 (study PRJEB29588, sample SAMEA2152373) | human gut metagenome | biome: human gut; feature: human-associated habitat; material: faeces | place: Denmark | collected 2008/2010 ...
GGCTGAAAGAGGAGGAGCTTCAGCCGCTGGTATCCGCATGGCGGCAGTCCAATCCGAACATCGTCGCCTTCTGGTGGGATGTGGATGATGCAGTGAAGACAGCAATCCGGAGACGGACGGCAACAGAAACACACGGCATCCGGTTCGTTTACCAGAGCGCCATGCTGTTCATTCAGCTTCCGTCCGGCAGGCGTCTGGCCTATGTGAAACCGAAGATCGGCGAGAATAAATTCGGCGGTGAGTCCGTCACCTACGAGGGCGTGGGTGCTACGAAAAAATGGGAACGGATCGAAAGTTACGGCCCGAAATTCGTGGAAAACATTGTGCAAGCAATCAGTAGGGATATCCTGTGTTACACCATGCGGACGCTGAGCCACTGCTTTATCTGCGGACACATCCACGACGAGCTCATCATCGAAGCGAGCCAAGGTGTGAATCTGCAGGTGATCTGTGAGCAGATGGGCCGGGTGCCACCATGGCTTCCGGGAGCCGTGCTACGTGCCGACGGGTATGAGACAGAATGGTACCGGAAGGATTAAAAAAAGCGCTCACCGATGATGGTGGGCGCTGAACTTTTTATTCCTCGGGCTGATATCCGAAATGCTCTGCAACCTTCCGGTGCGTAGTTCTGTCGTTTAGCATATAGGCGACCAGCGGAATGCTCGTCATACCTTTCTCCCAATATCCCTGGCTTTCGTCCGGCACAGATTTCTTCCAGTCAACTCCGATGAATATCTCTTTCTCCGTAACCAGTTGATCCTTTTTATCCTGATTGATCCATGGCGCTTTCAGTATGGGGGTAGAGATGCCATCTACGGATACGTTGAAATCTTTCATGTACACTGCCTTTGATGTGCAGATACCAATCCCCAGGAAACCGTAGCCCGCAATATGGCAGTAGATAGTATCGCCCATATGAATGTTGCGCAGATACCTGCCGCTATTGGTTTCATCAGCGGAAAGGAAGCTATATTTCAGGGCATCCTGCCAGCTGCGTCCCAGGTATTCAACAGTAAACTCCCTGAGCCGGGTATCCTTGATGAGTTCCTGTTCTTCCTCATCCGTCCAGCCGCCAGCCAGTTCCTTGATGGCATCCGAATCCCAAATATCTATAGCCATCTGAAGATAAATGTTTGCCCGGCTGGTGATGCTATCCTTATTGAAACGAGGAATCGCTTCAAAACCGTACTGAGAAACCAGCGGTAGGAATTGCGGATTATTATGATATGCCGTGGGGTTGAGGGCCTGTGCAAGAATATTATCACCAGCATAGCACTCAACTTTCTCCTGGTATTTCTTGTCCTGATAGCTCCGATTCTTATCGCGAGTGAGAATCAGCAGATTGCCAACATGCTGCCGCCAGGTCTGGAATTCATGAGCATCCGCAAAATCATCTGCATAATCGTCAAAGCGATCAGGGAGAATGTGCTCGATGTCGTAAGTGTTTCCCTTGGCCTTCCGATCCATATATACATCAAACATGGAAGGATTGCCCATGCGAACATTGACATATGAGGTGAACCGGGCAAGGAAATGGAGCATGTAGCGGCCCGTAAACTGATTCAGACTGAAATGGGTTATGCCGTCGATGGAAATGTCCATCTTTTTCAGTTCGCGTACCAGCACCTTGCCGACAGTGTTGCAGTCCTGGTTCCGAATGTCACGAAGAACACGGAAGAGCATATATTTGTTGGTGTTCCAGTTCACCTTCCGATAGTTGAAGATTCGGATGGAGGCAAAGTCATCCACGAACTTGGAGACCATCTGAATCTTCTTTGTGATGATCTCCTCAGTATCATCGTTGCAAACAGCAGCGATGATCAGCATCATCTGATAATTCAGATCGCGATTCGCGTTGTAAAAAACTTCTTCATAGCCCGGAGTGAGTTTCTTCCCGTACTCTTTGATCCTGAGGTACAGGTTGGTCACCTTGGTCATCTCGGTCATGATCAGAGCACGGAAATCTTTTGATTTTGCCAATCCCATTTCAGACCGGGCATTGGCCCGCACCCAAGTGTGGAATTTTTCGCCCAGGAGCTCGAAGTCTTCATCCTTGGCTCCGAGCTTACCTTCACGCAGGGTCTGAGCATATTTTGCGCGAAGCCATGTTGATATGAATTCCACATCCTCAGTGCTGACTACACCGCTGGTGTCATAGGACGATGCATTTTTGATGCGGTTGATGTTTTCCTGCCACTGATGGTTCACATCCAGACGGTCACTTTCAGAAATCTGCTGAATGATGTAAGCCTTCATCATCTCCGCACTGTTCAGGCTGAGGCCCCGGTCATTCATGGTCAGAAAGATCGTATGGGCTTCATCGTCTGAAGGGGTATCCACTTCCAGCAGAAGCACCTTTTCAATCAGCCACCAAATGAAAAACGGGAGTGCTTCACCCTTTAGCTCATCAGGGAAGAGCTCGACGATATCCTTATAGCGATCAAACATGGTCTGCGTGCTTTCGTTATCGGGCTGGTACGTCATATCGTTGTCGAAAAGAGCCTGGAAGCAACTTTTCCGTTCCTCAACATCGATGTTAAAGCTCCGCTTACCAAACTTGTTGCTGAAGATCAGATTGTCAATAGGCACCTGCTCGTATGCCTGCTGGGATTCATCTTTCTGGAGGTTGTTCAGGTAGATCAGAAGGAGCGTGAGGGAAGTAAGCCGCTGCTGGCCATCCACGATATTATTGGAAGCACCTGCTGTGCCCGTGCAGATGATGCTTCCCATGTAGTAAAAACCATAACCCTCTACTTCATCAGTCGTATCATGGTTGTTAGGATCATAGTTTTCCTCGAAGGTGCTTTGGAAATCAGACAGCATCTGCTCGATCTGCTTCTGGCCCCAGCGGTATTCGCGCTGAAAAACATCCACGGAGAATTTCCTGTTGGCCAGGATCTTCGATAGCGTTTCAGTTTTTTCAATCTTATTCATTCTGATCATCCTCCATAATGCTAAACTCCGCTCTGTTTCAGATCATCCCGGTCTTTGCACTTATCCAATTCGGTGCGAGGAATCTTGAAAGCGACGCCCGTCTAATTGATGAGTGTACATTTAATACGCCCGGCTGCATAGCCATCCATTAGGAAAAGCTGAATATTCTTTCCATGCGCTGCCATGCCAGTGATTCCTCCGTTCTTTGATAATCCTTTTGATCAACTCGCACTCTTGTCTTCCGTGTCTTTACGTGAAACTGTACCGAGTTCTTTGATATTTCTTCTCTTCAACAACTCGTTGAAGTCATCAATACTGATTCCTGGGAACCTTTCCAGCAGGGTGATGTAAGTTTTATCCGGCTCTTTGAACTCATCAAGAGGGATGCCCGCTTTCCCAAAAACTCTCTGAGTCGTCCGAAGATCAAACTTGCATCCAACGCATATTGCCATAAGGATTTCTTTGCCCATATTGTTCTTTTTATTGTTCTTGATGTCTGTATGGTAATTCGTGTGAAGCAGTGTTGCATTCCTGAAGTTATAAGGCCGAGTCAGCTTGTTGTTCTCAAACCAATACCATAATGCTTGACAGAGGGTAGTAAAAGGATCAGTCAGCATCTGGATGAACTTTTTCTTAATCTCATCCATTTCTGAAAACAAATTATCTATAACTGCATCATACACATCGGCGTCTGTTATCTCATGCAGTTCGCTCTTGTTTCCCTTCTTTTCCTCTTGTTCAATATAAGCTTTGAAACCAGCTTGATATTTGGAATGAAAAGACAGAAATCTTTCATCTACTCCCTGAGCGTGATACAGTACAGCGTAATGGTAATAGTCTTTTTCCGCTATGGTGTGAGAAACGATATGCTGCTCACATATATTGATCGTACAGGCAGCGAGATTGTTTCTTGCTCTTTTTGCCAGATGAAGCTGCCCATTCCGTACCGTGACATACTTCTTATCGGCAATAACGAAATATCCATCAACGAAGACCATATGATTGGACTCAATCCATTGAGCCAGAATATCATTTTGGCTCATTAGTTCATATGCGTCTGCCGGAGTTATTGCAATGTGCTCTTTTCGTTGTAATTCTCCGAATACATCTTTATAATCCGGATAGTTAATCAGCTTCCCCTCAAGGCCGACCTCTGCAATTCTTATTTTCGCTGATGCTCGTGAAACCCTGAAAAAACTGGAGAGTTTATCGACCAAATCATCACATCCACTTAATGGGCCGCTCAAATATTCTTCAGCTTTTTGGACAAACATATCCAGTGGCATCAGCACGCGAGGTGCAAGGCGATGTGCCTGCCATTCCAGCCACTCCACCTCATTCTGCTTCGTTTGCTTTTTGGTAGGGGGCTCAAAATCTATCCCGGACTGGCAGCACATAATCGGGTATAGCTGTTCCTTTGCTTTCCGATTTTTAACTGCCAGTATTTCAAAATATCGTTTATCCTTTTCCCAATGAATCATCTCATGGATGAGGGTATTGCGCTTACATCCTTCTCCATATGCCCATTCGGAATCTGGATCAAATACAAGTGTGCCTGCCTTGTAGAACGTGGGTACATATTCGTCTTTCTCCCAATCATAGACATCTACATAGCCATCAAGCAGCAAACAGCAACCAAAAATATCCAGATTTCTGGAGAGGGATGCTGTTTTTACTGTAAGATTGGCTTCAGCAAGCATATCCTCGACGGGAAGCGCCATTGGGGTAGTCAAGGCGGTTTTACAGTGTTGTCCCAGAAACTTTGCGGCATAATCATCCAGCCGGTTAGCCCCAAGAATCAGGGCACCAGTTTTGGGATTGACGTCAAAAATATCGCTTGGTGTAAGCTGCTTAGCCATCGATTTCCTCGTCTCCGTCATTTATTGCGTCTAATGGCATCTCTTCAAGAAGCTGACGCGCTTCTCTCCAGTTGGGACAATACTTCTCCACCAAAGCATGAAAACGGTTTGTGTGATTTCTTTCCAACAGATGAACCAATTCATGCGTAAGCACGTACTCTAAACACTCCATTGGCTTTTTTACCAGCTGAAGATTGATGAGTATCTTTTTCTCCTCGATATTGCAGGAGCCCCATCTGGTCTTCATATACTTAATATTGCAGGCATTTGAACGAACACCGATACGATCTTCACATTGTGCGAGAATGGTAGGAAGTGTCCGTTTTAGCTCTGCGCGGTACCATTCCGTAAAGGCCTTTTCCCGGTTTTCCTCTGATGCTCCTTCGGGCACGGTCATAATTATTCTTGTGGGTGTCTTTTCAATATGATATCGACCGCCCTGGCGTTTGACCTGTAACATATAGGGCTTTCCCCAAAGATAACATGCTTCACCGGATACATACTCACGCTTGGTCTGCCGTGGCTGTGCCAGCATACGATCTCGCACTTTAACAATCTCAGGAATCTTACGGAGCACAAAATGACGAATAGACTCATCGCTGATCGCAGAAGGAGCTGTAACTGTCACAATCCCATCCGGTGGATTTACCCGGATATATAAGTTTTTTAGTTTGGCCTTCCTAGTGACTTCAACAGAAAGACCGCTGACAACTAAGGTTTCATTCTCTGTCATATTCAGCCTGCCTTTTTGCGAGATCAAAGATCGCATTTGTCTTTTCCATTGCCTCATCTGCTGGAACAGCAGCAGCAATAAGCGTTTTATAAATAGCTTGCTGAACGGCCTGACTGCGCTGCGGGTGCTCCTGCCAATGGGAGCGGACGCTTACCTGAATTGCATGATCTTCCTTAAATGTCAGGTCAGAATTGCCATCTAGGAAATCATAAAGCGCACGTCTGGCTTCACTGTCACGGATTCCTTCAGGATAAGCGTCATCCTGTTCAGGGTGTAGGATTGCTTGTGCCAATTCTACTACCTGGCGGAGGTATTCTTCGTAGCTCATCGCTTCGATTTTCCGCTGCTGGATAACATCTTCAAGCATCTCAGATAGCTTTCCAAAGTAGACTTCGTTGGAGCTCATCTTTTTGACGATCTCATGCTTAAGGTTATTCTCAATTGTCTCAGCTTTAGCTGTATCGTCTCCGGGGAGGTTTTTAACCAAATCAGCTGGCGTTGTAGTTTTACCCTCCAGCAGCAGCTCCACTAAAGACATGTCTGCCATTCTATTGACCAGCTTGGAATCATCAGCACGGATATATGTATCTAGGATATACCGCATATCAGCCTCATATGGCTTCTGGTCAATATAGTCGCAGCTGGCCAGCTTGATCATTTCTTTGATTCTGTTGTAACCAGAAATCTCTTCTCGTAGACCAGCAACCTGTTTTTCTGTATAGCCGTAATCAGATACCAGCTTGTTACAGCAACTGGCAAATGATCTGGTGAGAGACGCCGTCAGCGCGTAAAGCGTATCCCTTCGCGCTCTCCGCTCGTCTGTCTCGCTAAGAGCACCGCAGAAAAATTCAATATAGTCAGCGTCAGCCTGAGGAGCCGGAACACCGGCCAGCAGATCCTTTAGTGCTTCAAGGCTGCTGGTCATTTCAGACTTAGCTTCATCGTACCGATCTTTGATCAGGCCTTCTACATCCTCTGGATCAAAACCGTCAAACGCCTCTGTTGTATAATCATGGACAGCAGATTGAATGTTTCGGAAAAGATCCATATAGTCTACGATGTATCCATAATCCTTGTCTTCTCCATCCGGGCGATTAACACGACAAATAGACTGGAAAAGATCATGATCCCGCATACTCTTGTCGATGTACAGATATGTCGCACTGGGTGCGTCAAAACCAGTAAGCAGTTTATCGACAACGATGAGCAGCTTCATTTTCGCCGGAGACTTTCGGAACAGTTCTTTGACTTCGGCTTCGAATTCAGCTTGCTTTTTCCCGTTCAGCATCCGATCGTATATCTTCTTTTTGTATTCTTCCTCGCTTTCCTGGGAAAGATCAGACGTTGCGGTACGCACACTTGCTGTCGTAGGCTCATAGGAAGTGACAACTGCACACTTGGTAAAGCCGTGGGCTTGGAAAATCTCCCAGTACTTGCAGGCTTCGTAGATGCTGCCTGCCACAAGCATGGCGGTTCCACGATTGTTGGCGAGGCGAGGCTTGCCGACAGAATCATTCATATCAAAGATGATGTCGGCAGCGATTCGCTCCAGGCGTTCTTTGGAACTGTATAGCTTGCTAACGGTCGTCCAGCTTTGTTTCAATTGGAGTTTGGCGCGTTCCGTCAACCCCCTTGTCTTGATCTCAAACCATTGATCGATTTTGTCAGGGCTGGACAATTCTTGATTGACATCTCGAGCTTCATAGCGCAGGTCAAGGACGACGCCATCCTGGACGCCTTCATTGAACTTGTAAGTGTGGATGTAGGTTCCGAAAGTTTCCAGGCTGGTTTGCTTATCAGTTTTCAGCAGTGGAGTACCTGTAAAACCAATGAGGATTGCATTCGGCATCAGTTCCCGGACAGCAATATGCAGTTTGCCGGAATTAGTGCGATGACATTCATCAATAAATCCGATAATGTTGCCTTTTGCCTCATAGCCTCGAGGCAGGGCAGCGCGGAGCTCTTTCACGTACTGGTCAATATCAGCCTGTTTGCCTGCATTATGTCCATATTTATGGATCAGAGAACAGACTATAGAGGCTTCGTGTTTATTGAGAATATCTCGCAGGTCATCACAACTCCGGGCACGCTGCACGTGGCTTTCGCCAACGTTATGGAACACACCCTCGATCTGATCGTCCAACTCCTCACGGTCGGTGATAATAATGACCCTGCTATCATCGATGTGTTCACGAATCCATTTAGCCAGCCATACCATGATCAGCGATTTACCAGAGCCTTGAGTATTCCAGATGATGCCACCCTGGCCCTCCCGGATCCGTTTCTGTGCAGCCAGAATTGCGAAAAACTGATTATGCCTGGCTGTTTTCTTATACCCGGCATCGAAGATCATGAAATCGTGAATCAGCATGAGCAGCCGATCATGCTGACACAACGAAATAACACCATCGCGCAAGCGGTTTGTCTCTTTAGCCTGCATAGCGCGGATGCTGACTGATAAGTCGTCCGTAGCCCGCTGATCTTCTCGCCAGGAAAGATAGAACTTCTCGCCGGTTTCGATCACACCATACTTAAGACCTTCTGCTTCATTACCAGCCATTAGCAACTGCATGGTGCTGAAGAAGCTGCGGATATTCTCCTTTTTCTGGTTGGTCAGCATCTGCCGGATTCCTTCGCCGATGGAGACAATGGAGCTCTTCAGTTCAAACATCGCCACTGCAATGCCGTTCACATACAGCACCAGATCCGGGCGCTTCTTCGTAATCTGATCATAACGAAGGACAGATACCTCCTCCGCTAGATAAAAATCATTATTTGAGGTATCTGTCCAGTCAATATAGTGTACGGTAACGCGGTTTCCTCGATCGTCCCGAATACCCTGGTCGCCATAGCGAAGCTTCTCATAGACAGCTTGGTTAACCTGATATAGCTCATCCGTCTGATTGGCAGCAAGCATCGTCAGATCACTGATCGCTTTGTTGATCACATTATAATCATATCCCCGGGTAATCAGGTTTTTGCGCAGCAAGTCCTCCCGGATAGGCGTGTTGTTCACGTCACTCAGGTTGCCTAGGAAGATATAATGTAGGTCATTAATCAGCCATCCCTTGACCCGATCTTGCAATTTCCGTTCGCTATCGACAGACATATACACCCTCCTCACACACTGAGGCGTACCCGCCCGGTCAGCAGATCATCCATCACGCCTTCGCAGATCTGAATCATCTTTTCACGCTCAGCCTCAAGTGCTTTGATTTCCTCATCCATAGCGGTCAAGGCATCCGCGATGGCTTTTTGTTCCATAATGTCAGCAGGAACATGCAACTCCGTCATCTTAATTGACTTCTTTGAAACAGAAGAAACCTTGATGCCGGTTATATGAGGCAGAAGTTGATCATGATACACTTTTGAGTTCATGTAATAGCCAAGGAAGCCTGGGGCTGTTTCCATGTTGGGACGACATACGATTGTATGTAGGCCGGCCACAACAGGATACGATATTTTTCCGATTTGGATTGATTTTCCTACGGTTTCATCCTCAGCTGTGTCTGCAATGACAATATCATTTTCCTGCAATAACCAGCTTGCAGAATATGATACACCATCTTTCAGATAGGGTATGCCATCCTTCTCCCCAACAATATCACCATATTTAACAAGGACATCTCCATAATGGATGTTTCCAACGGTTCCGTGGTTTGTAAGTTTATCTCTAGCATAAGTGTTGTTTTTTTGAACAGTAAAGAAACGGCTGAATGGTATAGTTACCCATTTATCTTTGAAACCAGACAACCTAGTGTTTCCACTCATTAAGTCGTTCAGTGCGCCATCTCGGATGGCTTTTTTCTTTTCAATAAGTTCGTTGAGATTATCGATCAAAGAATCAAAATCCAATATAGCACTGACAATGGCAGCTTGTTCATCTGTAGATTCAGGAATATGGAGTTGGGTTTTTCGTATTGATGTCTTTGATACTGAGGATACTTTAATTCCGGTAATATAAGGCAACAACTGGTCATGGTATTCCTTTGAGTTCATATAGTAACCAAGATAACCACTTGCAGTTTGTACGAGGGGATGGCAAACAATAGTGTGGAGCCCACCTACCAGCGGACAAGACACATTACCAATCTGCACAACTTTACCAACTGTTTCATCTTCTGCAGTATCTGCAACGATAACATCATCTTTTGCTAATTGTACACCTGCGTAAGACTCGAATTCCGCTTTTATCCTAGGAATGGAATCATGCTCAGAAAGAACTGCTCCATATTTGGTGAGAACATCGCCATAATGTATATTTCCTATCCTGCCATGCTCCGTTAGTTTATCCCTTGACAGTATATTATTGGAAATAATCTGAAACATCTGGTCAAAGGAATAGGTGGCCCAATCCATTGGATAAGTTACCATTTGTAGCCCATCCTTTCCAGAGCTTTCCGGACGGCATCCTTCGATGCAGCAGTTCGGCTCTCGATTTCTCCCAAGGTGTGCTCATACCTCTTGGCTATCATAATCACACGAGAAGCAAACTCATTCAGAATGCGATCAATCTCACTATTGATATCTCCATACAAGCGGGCCATCCACTTTTCATCAAACAGCAGATGCTTGATCTCATCAATGGACAGATCCGCATACTTGGCAAGCACCAGGTCATCCAATGCTTTCTGCGCAGCCTTGATTTCTTTGCCCACTGCATCGCTGGCATCCAGCTTACCGCGATAGGCAATCAGCGCATCATATTCATCCTGATAGATTTCAGGCAGCGCAGCAGCTTCCATAGCAGACTTCAGTGCTGCTTTGATCTTGGCTTTTGCAAAAGTGCCATTCTTATTGCGGATACCAAATGTCTCAATGGAAGGTGCTTCCTGGGCGGCTTTCTCCATTGCTTCCACATCACCGGAATCAAAAGCTGCAGACAGCGCAAGCAGAGCGGTCATTTCAGGTGAAGTCTTCTTTGCTTCCAATTCCTTGATGCGCTTTGTCAGATTTCCCTTGGGCAGTTCTCCCTTTTCGGACAACGCCTCTTTCAGCAGACCGTCATCGCCGGACTCTTCCTCTCGCACTTCTTCCATATCTGCTGCGATCTGATCTCGCTTTTCTTCCAGTGCAGCGATGAAAGCGAGCTCATCAGCAAAATACACACGCTCGATGATCGCCCGAGGAATCAGAGCTCCGTCAAAGGACTTCACCTTGGTCTTGTCATCAACCAAGATTTCCTCACCGTTATCATCCTTTTGTTTCTTCTGAGCGTATATATACTCGATTTCACGGCCAGATTCGTAACCATAAGCCTTGATCGCGTACACATCATCCTGGAGTTTCTCGTTCCAGTAATTCATCAGGCAGTCATAGATATCGTAATGATCCAGGAAGAGAGAATCCGCATACACTTCCAGTATCAAAGACCCCAATTCACGAATGAAAGCTTTCGGATCAGTATCTTCGGAGATATTCAACAGTCGGCTTCTGACTTCATCGCGCCAGATTTCAAATGCATCAGTACCTTCTTTGTGTTTTTCTGCCTGGAGCTTCAAATCGCGCTCAAAAACGTCTTCGATCTCGTCGGACGGGATTGCCAAACGATAAATATCGTGTTCAGGGTCAGTGCAAGCGAAAATCGCATCCCTCAAATCCGCAGAAACTGCCCATAGCCGTTCCAGTGTAGCGATATCGTGCGCTGGAATGCCGCCTTGCAGGTGTGCAGCGATATTCTGCGGAAGAGAATCATCAATTCGCTGAATATACCGAGGCACATTCATGTTGCCGTCGTTTGCTTCCAGAATCTCGGTATAGGAAACAAGACGAGAATAGCCTTTGATCTCTTCCTGCGCGGTATAGACGCGAACAATCTTCTCAATGTCCTGCTCACGCAGACGATTCTTGTTGCCGTCTTTCTTGAAGCCGTTGCTGGCGTCAATGAAGAAGATTCCTTCCCGCGTTTCCGCATTCTCCTTATCGATGAATACCAAGCAAGCAGGAATACCCGTACCGTAGAACAAGTTGGCGGGCAGGCTGACGATTCCTTTGATATAGTGTGTGGCAAGCACTGCTTTACGGATGGTCTCTTCTGCATTTCCACGGAACAGAATACCGTGCGGCATGACAATGCCTGCTTTGCCATTCGGTTCCAGAGACTTAATGACATGAAGGAACCAGGCGTAATCACCGTTTTTCTCCGGCGGGATGCCGAAGCCCTCAAAACGATGATAGGGATCAGCATCCGCCTTCAGGCCATCACTCCAGGATTTATCGGAAAACGGTGGATTCATAACAACGAAATCGAAACGGGTAAGCTGCTCAAAGCGGTCTTTGAACTGAGGGTTGGTCAGGGTATTTCCGCGTTTGATTTCGCCGTTCCCCTTCTGATGAAGAATCAGATTCATCGTGGCAAGACCGGCAGTAGAATGGTCTTTTTCCTGGCCAGAGATTGTCACCAGGGAATTGCCGAACTCATCAAGAGGTGCTTCATCAGCAGCCCGGATCAGAAGACTGCCGCTACCACAGGCAGGATCATAAAGCTTCCATGCTTTATCGGGAATGGGCTCAATGTCGCCTATACCAATCAGTCGCGCAATAATACGGGAGACTTCACTCGGGGTATAGAATTGTCCTTTGCTTTTCCCGGATTCCTGGGCGAACTTCATCATGAAATACTCGTAAGCATCGCCGATGATGTCATCACCGCTGGCTCGATTGGTACGGAAGTCAATCGCAGGATTCTGGAACACACCAATCAGCCCGGATACTTTTTCGACCAGCTCACGTCCGGAGCCGAGTTCATCCGTGTTGTTGAAGCTCACTTCAGGCAGGGCACCCTGCAAATGGTTGTCCTCCAGGAAACGCTGGATAATCTTATCCACCCGTTCACCAATATCCGGTTTTCCTTTTGCCTGAGTAAGCGCGTCAAATGATGTCTCGGGCGTAACCTTGAACATTGCAAAAGGCTGTCCCTTGTATCGGTCAGACACATATTTGTGGAACAGTAAAACCAAAACATAGTCCTTATATCGTGCTGGCTCCACGCCACCCCGGAGCTTATTGCATGCTTCCCAGAGCATAGAGTAGAGTTCTGATTTCTTCACAGCCATATCCTCATGAATCTCCGTTTCTTTGACTTTCAGTACTCGTTGACATCGATGCCAGCCTTGAGCAGGCGTTCATAGCGTTCGTTTGAAATCATGATGACCATCGGCTTTCCGTGTTTTAGTACATAGCCGACAGTATCCTCCTCTGATACTTTGGTGATTATTTGGGAGGCATGTCCTCTAAGGAAATCGGACATATTGTAATGCTCCATAGGTTTAATGCTCGGCTTTTGCTCAGTCATAAGCTACCTCCCCGTAGGATCAAAAAGAAACAAGATAAGTATATCAAAAAGTAATTACTTTTGCAAGTACATTTGACGTCTGTAGACGTATTCGCCACGTTAAGAAATGAAATATAAAATTCCTTCAATTCTGAAAGTTGGGTTTTGCCTCCGAAAGGGGGCTTTTTCTATTATCTATGTACACAAGATGCCTTATTTTTCAACGCTCCTCAACCAACTTTTAGAGTTAGTCGCATTTGCTGACAATCCTGTATAGTTTGGCTATGCTCTTCACAGCGGCTGCCTTCCACCTAGTCGACGAGGTGAGTGAAGAAACGTAAGCCGCATTACAGGGAGCATTGTAGCTGAGTTCCTGCAGGACTCTCCTCAAGGATCAGTGTACCTACCTCGGAGCCCGGTCGCCCCGGCATCCAATAGGCTGAGATGGGTACAAGTACGCACACGGTTTATTGGAACGCGTGCATCACCGAACGGAGGATCGGCGATGACACGCAGACACGAAAAAGTGAATCTCGGTTTTCCGTTCACGACCATCGTGAAAGGACAATCGAGATGTCACAGACAAAAGTTGGCAATCAGAACAGCAACAACGGCACGAAGCTGGTCAAGCTGCCGCTTCGCGTCAACCAGGAGACCATCGAAGCTAATGGACAGGTTGGAAAAGTTCACTCCGTGCGTATCGGCTCCAAGCACTATCCTTGCATCTTCGTTGAGGTTTCCGAACACGGCGCCCATCAGTACATGCAGCTGGAATGGGCCGATGTCAAAGCGGAAGAGCGCTCGGAGCGCTGCCTGATCGAGGACGGACACGGCGGCTACATCATGTGCCCGGAACGGAATAAGTGCATCCACTGCCCGAAGGTCGGTTCCTTCAATTTCGATACCAACCGGCCTGCATCGTTGGATGCGCTATATGCTGAGACCGAATTCGAGCCTGCCAGCCAGCAGCCGGATCAGGTTGATGAAACATCTGATATCCTGGCGATGCTGGTAGAGGAGCTTGGGAGGATTAAGCCGAAATATGCTGAGATCTTCAAAGAGCTCTACAAAGGCAACGAGCGTCCGCTCTCTATCGCACGGGCTGTAGGCATCGGGAAAACGCAAGCATACACCGACGTACCCCGCGTGAGGGAACTGGCCGAGAAGCTCTATCGTGGCATGATGGCATAAAAAAACAGCCTGGCGGCGAATAACCGTCAGGCTTTTTCGTGCACACCCTTTGGCCTGCACACCCGTGTGCATACGGGCGCACCCCCGTGTGCAAAATGCCCTGCACACCCGTGTGCAAGCGGAAAATGCACACCACAGCCAAAAATGAAAAAAGCCCGAAAAGCCCATATTTCAAGGGACATTCAGGAATATGCACACTCATGCGTACCTCGCACGACCGTAGCTGCTGCGGAGAGCACATCGTTCACATCGATGGGGTCACAGGTTCGAGTCCTGTTGCGACCACCATGGCCCGGAAACCTTTGAAAATCAAGGGATTCCGGGTTTTCTTTTTACCCGTTTTTGAGACTGTTTTCAATGGCAAAAACGGCTTTAAGCCCGAAAGACACCCGCTTGAATAAACATACGCACCTCCAATCCCTTATGTTTCAAGGGATTGGAGGTGTTTTTGCGTCTACCGCCAGACATACTCTTCATTCCGCGATTGTGAATATCGCATTCAGTTTTTCGATGTCTGCCCGACGCTTTTGAATCATATCCCAGTTTTTTCTGAAATGGTCAGACAAAATAACTGACCAATCTTTTCTTTTTCGCATATGCTCCGCTGCGTCGCTCTGACCCACGAAATCTGTTCGTCAATCAAAAAAAGGGACTTTTTTTCAAACGATTCCAATCCATTTTGATTCACCTCATCCTTTCACAGTGCCCACGGTCAAGCCTTTTCGAAAGTATTTGGACAGGAAGGGAAATAAACACATCATCGGTAAAATCGCCACACAAGTGTTCACCATTTTAACGCTCGTGGAAGGCAGCAATTCTGCAGCAACGCTTCCTTCGCTATTGGATAGCAGAAACTGGGTGTCGGAAATCAAACGATACAGATAGTTTTGTATATTGTAATATCGAATATTGGTTACATAATACAAGCCATTAATCCAATCATTACCAATACGCCAATCCAGCGAACAGCCCCAGCGTAGCCAAAATCGGCTTTCCAAACGGAAGAATGATCGTACTGTACACACGCAAATGCCCCGCCCCATCGATATCCGCCGTTTCATACAATGCCGATGGAATAGACGTAACAAAAAAGGTTCGCATCATCAATACGCTCATCGCGTTCATCATCAGATTAGGCACCAGTTGAGCCCAAAACGTATTTTTTATATGAAAATATCCGTCCACATCAAATAGGAAGAAATCACACCGCCGTTAAACAGTACCGTAAAGAACACAACAAGCAACAAAAATTTCCAGCCCGGAAGCTGTTTATAGGAAAGGACATAACCATACATGGAACAAAGCAGCAAGTGAATCAGCTTCCCTAGATAGCGTCTACAAGAGATCAAGCTAAAACAGCCGGCCAAATAGAGATGCATCTGATATGAACAGCAGAAAGGAAAGAGGAAGAGTTTTTCGCATAGCGCGTGGCGATGCGTCTCCAGCGTTTTAACCACAGAAAGGCGTTCTCTACAAGATGTTTGATTTTGTAGAGATAGCGGTCATGATTGCGCTGTTCCTTTCGGCTCTTCTTGGACGGGATTACAACATTCATTCCGGCCGAAAGCGCGAAAGCAATGATTTCTGATGTGTCATAGCCACGATCGGCCAGAAGATTTTGGGCATCTATTTCCTCGATAAGGTGTACAGCCTCCTTGTAATCAGCTCGGGTGCCTTCTGTAATAATAGCTCTGACCGGCATACCAGACGAATCCACGACAAGGTGAATCTTGGTGTTGAGCCCCCTTTGTGCGGCTCATATCCTGATTGCCGCCCTTTTCTCCGGCGGCGTGAGGATGAACCTTGCAATGGCTTGCATCGATCATAAGCCATTCATAATCCATTCATAATCCGGGTCGTCTATCAATGCTTCGAGAATCTTCTCCCATATGCCTTTATCCCGCCATCGACGAAATCGCTGATGAACGGTTCCCCATTTCCCGTAGTCCGGCGGCAGATCACGCCATGGCGCTCCGGTACGAAGAATCCAAAACACTCCGTTGATAAATCTGCGGTTGGCTTCAACAATTCCTCCCCATTGCCCTCGCTGTCCCGGCAGCATTGGCTCTAAAATTGCCCACGCTTTGTCGCTGATATCATGCCGATGCTGTGATTTCTCCAGGGTGACACTCTCTTTGAGTTGATAGTGCTATATCACTTATCTCGCGTAGACACAATCTAGGAGCAGCTGGACGCGAAGAGGGAAACGGATCGTACGGCGCATGGGAAGAAGTCCCTGAAAAAGAATGACGACGAGGAGGATACACCGTCCGCACCGGCAAAGCAGAAAACGGCGACCGAATCAACCACCGACCCGGACTGCAGCGTGCTTCGGAAGGAAGAGCACAGAAAGCGCTTTGCCTACGAGGCGTATACTGCCTACGACAGGCGTGGCTATGTGCTGGAAAAAGAGGTCACGCCCGGCAACGTTCACGACAGCGTAGCCTTTGACACGGTCTTTAAGCGCCTGATCGAGCGCTATCCCGAGGTACAAGTTATCACCATCGACGTGGGCTGCAAAACGTCCTGGAGCTGCAAGCGAGTTTCGACAGCGGGAGAAGCCCGTCGCTGCAGTAAGCGGCCGGTGGTAAAGAAGGACGGCCTACCCATGAATAGTCTACGATGAATACTGCAATCATCCTCTACCCTCAAAACCAAATTTTTGCTATGCCACCATCAATCGCGGGGGCTACCGGGATCACAAAAGCAAGAGTTGCATTTACAAAATCTGTCCTGTCCGCGAACACTATACCCAGCATCAGCAAGGTACAAAGACCGTGACCCGCCATGTCTGGTATGACTACATAGAGTGTGCGGAGGACGTCCGGTATTCGCCCATGGGCAGGGAAACCTATGCGGAGACCATCCCTAATTTTGTGTAAATCTTCAATGTGGTGTAGAATGGAGACATAAGATTGAAGGATTCACTATGATAAGAAAGAAACGCACCCTGGAAGAAAATGAACGCAAAGCCAAGAAACGCGAACTGCTATAGATGGCGAACATCGGCAGCATGGACGACATCCAGAGCCTGTTCAAGGAGACGATTGCCGAATTCATGGAAAACGGCCTTGATGCGGAGTTGGACGACGAACTGTGCTACAGCAAGTACGACTATAAAAAAGATACAGACAACAGCCGGAATGGGCACAGCAGTAAAACGCTGCGCACCAGCTTCGGTGATGTGGAAGTGTCTGTATCTCAGGACAAAAAAAGAAAATTTGAGCCACAAGTGCTTAAGAAAAACCAGACCAGCATCAGTCAGGACATCGAAGAGAAGATTCTGTCCATGTACGCCAAAGGCATGACCGCCCATATTCTGGATATCTACGGCAGTGACATCTCAGATACGACCGTGAGTTAACGGGCCAGATTCTCCCCATCGCAAAAGAATGGCAGCAGCGGCCGCTGGAAAGCGTACACGCAGTCGTGTTTCTGGATGCCGTCCACTCCATTTCCGCAGCGAGGGGCAAATCGTGAAGAAGGCAGTCTATATCGCCATCGGCATTGATCTGGACGGCAGGAAGGATGCTCTTGGCATGTGGATCGGCGAAAATGAAAGCGCCAAATATTAGGCAACGGTACTTTACAGCCTGAAAAACTGGGGGATTGAGGATATTTTCATCGTCTGCACGGATGATTGTGTTTTCCGCTGCCATTGAAGCTGTATTTTCCAAAACGGAAATCCAGAACTGCATCATCCATTAGCTCCAAAATTCCAGCAAATATGTGTCCTACAAGGACATAAAGGCGCTCATGGCACATTTGAAAGCTGTCTACGCCGCAGTTGATGAAATTGCTGCGCTGGATGCTCTGGACACCTTTTCCAAACTCTGGGGCAAAAAATATCCGAAGAATGCTCAGTCCTGGCGGGAGAATTGGCCCAACCCGAGCCCCTACTTTAAGTACCCTCAAGAGGTACGCCGCCTGATTTATACGACCAATGCGATCGAGGGCTTTAACCGGCAGCTTCGGAAAGTGACCAAGGCAAAATCGGTCTTCCTTACGGATGACAGCCTGCTGAAAATGCTGTATCTGGCCATAATGGATATTACGAGGAAATGAACCGGTCGACGGCAGGATTGAAGCATGATTCACGCGCAGTTAACTGTATTTTTTGCCGACCGTATGCCGGACCGCATACAGGTATGTCAAGGGCCGAGATGAACGGAGGCTGCCGTCTCCGCCCTAGACACACCCTCGAAGCGCTGTTATTTTGTAAACAAGGCAGCAGTTTGCGACGCTCCCGCCCCGCATAAATTTGTCCTGTTTGCACCATATTTCGGTGTTTACACAGAATTTGGAATTGCCCCCCTATGCGCTGCGTTCGTAGACTATTGAGCGCGTCTTTGCCGACGTGAAGAAAAAACACGCCATAGCGAGAACTGCCCGCCAAAGTCGCAGAAACTCTCGTCCCATGTGTCCCCTTCTCTGGCTCTCTCCCTTTTAAGCTCTTGCTTCCTTTCTTTGTTCGTTCACTCTGTTTGGCAAACCTGCACGGAAAAAGATGTCTTTGGCACGGAGAGCACTTTCGTTTCCGCTGCTTTTTCAGCAGTCATTTTGATTCGCTTCGCTGATACAACATAATACGCAAAGGAAGTTTCTATGCTCAACCTTTCATTCTCATCACGGATTTTTTCATGCCTCAATATTCGGCAACAAGTCTATTTTGGGGATAGACTTCGGATCCTTTCAAAACAAGAAAATCATCAAAAATGATACGTCTTACCGGCATCGTTTTACGCTTTTGCAAGCCGCTGTTCAGTCGTTCCAACATCATTCGTGCACATTCTTCGCCCATGGTGCTGATCGGCTGAACGATTTCCGTAATTACAGCATTGCCAAACAAATCAAAATGGTCCAGAACACCGGTTGAGATAAACGCGATATCGTTCGGTATGGAAAGGCCAGCTTCGTTGATTGCTTTCAAAGCACCGATTGCCATTAAATTGTTAGCCGCATAGATTGCTGTGATATCCGGGCAGTTCTGAAGTAGCTTTTTGGTCAGGCGATAACCGCTTTCCTGCTTGAAGTCTCCATATACAATATATTCTTCCCGAATCGGCACATCATGTTTCTTCAGTGAATCGATATAGCCATTCAATCTGTCCAGGCCGGGCATGGAGGTAGTAGGACCGGCAATATGTGCAATATGTATATGCTTGTTCTCGAGCAGCTTTTCCGTAGCGGAAAATGCGGCGTAGTAGCTGTCCTGAAATACACCGTCAAGGCCGATGCCTTTAATGTCTCTGTCAATCAGAATGACCGGCACACCTTTTTTATGAAACGATTTCAGAATTTCGGAGTTGATGGGTGAAGCTTCGCTTACCGGTGAGATAAACAAGCCGTCAACCTGCAATTGTTCAAGCATATTCAAACATTGCAATTCATTCTCAGCGGACTCCTGTGAATTGCATATAAACAGGCTGATGCCCTTGCTTTTCAACACATCGCTAATGCTGCTGATGATTTCTTGAAAAAAAACATTCTGCATATCAGCGACAACAACGGCAATAAACGGGTTTTTATGCGATGTCGAGCTTCTTTTTTTGTAAATTTTCGGCTCGTAATGATGATCTTCTGCAATTTTCAGAATCATCGATTTAGTCTCCGGGCACACGGTGTCAGGCTGTCTGAAGGCACGTGATACAGTTGCGGTTGAAACATTTGCTATTTTGGCCAACTCGCCTATAGTCATTCTCTTATCCGACATATCCTTCACTTTCCTACAAAAATTACAATCCCATTATATTCAATGAAATACAGCTGTCAATGCAATATAATAACATTATTTATTCCATTTATGACAAATAATATTCTGCCAGACTAAAATGATAATTTATGTAAATATAATGTAAATCAACTAATTTACAGCTTGACAATGATGTGAAAGAACATAATAATAATCTTGACAATAAGCCTCGATTTCAGGCAAAGATAATGGAATTTGGTACGCCGACAGACCCGATAAAAAGGGGGGAACAAAAGGAGGCATCTAATTCATCGGTTCAGTTGCTTGAGATATACGGTTGTTAAAGTCTAAAAAAACACTTGAGGAGGATTATTATGAAAAAGTTCACTACCCTGCTTCTGGCTCTCGTAATGGTTCTGACATTGGCTGCGTCTTCTGTCGCATATGCCGATGATGTCAGGAATATCAACTGGTTTACCGTTCGTTCCGGCGGATGGCCCCTCATGCAGGAGATCATTGATGAATTCAACGAAATTCATCCAAACGTGCATGTGGAACTGATTCCCGGCCCTGTCGATCGTACCACGTACTATCAGCAGCTGAAATTGATGGCCGGCAGTGATGAGCTTCCCGACCTGTTCGACTCTGATGCCGACACGACTCTCATGCAAATGGCTTCTCTGGGCCTGTTGGTGGATGTCGATGAACTGCTTGCGGATATCAACTATGATCGCATGGTGCCCATTGGTCTGAACTACGCTCGTTTTTCCAATGGTAAGCTCTATACCATCGACTTTGAAAATAACCTGGAGTTCTTCTGGTATCGCAAGGACTTGTTTGCTCAGGCCGGTGTCGAAACGATTCCCTCTACCTGGGACGAATTCTTTGATGCTTGTGAAAAGCTGAAGGCCGCGAGCATTACCCCCATTGCCGTGTGTGCTGGATGGCCCGCTCTGCGTTGGATTTCCTTCTATCCTTTCCGTCTCACCGGCAACGAATTCATCGAAAGCCTGAAGACCGGCGAAACCAAGATGAACAGTGAGCTCGGCCTGCAGGCTGCAGAATTTTTCCAGAGGCTGGCCGGTAATTACTTCATGGCTGACTGGGCTACTTCCGATTACAATGGCGCTTTGGAAGCCTTCACCAGTGGCAGTGCTGCCATCCACAACACCGGCTCCTGGCAGTTCGGGAGCTTCCTAAATCCTGTTCCTGAGGAGGGCGAAGAGCCTGAGGAAGGCAAGATCCCCGGCGAAATTGCTGATGAATACGGCTATTTCATGCTGCCGATGCTGCCCAACTCCGTGAACGACGAGTATGCCATGTGTGCTCATGCCGGCACAGGTGTCAGCATCAGCGCCAGTTCTTATGATGATGATGTAAAAGAATTCATCACCTATATGCTGGATGCATATCCCGACAAGGCGTTCTGGGATTACAATGTATTCCCCTGCATGACGTTTGACGAGAACAAGGGCGAGCTGACCGATTTTCAGAAGGTTCAGATTGACATGAGTGAAAAGCTGAGCTCTTATATGTTCACCTGGGATGTGCGTCTCGATTCTGCCTCCAACGATGTCATGCTGAAGGAAATCCAGGTTCTTGGCATGGGTCTCGAAACTCCGGAAGAGTTTGCGAACCACATTGATGAAGCGATTGCTGAAAATGCCCCCAGATTCTTTGGAAAGTAATCCATAATTTCCGTCTTGGCTCAGTCGGCGAATGTACGGCTTCTCCGGCTGAGCCGTTCATTATCGGGAAAGCAGGTGCATTATGCATTTACACAAAAAAAGCGATCCATATTTGTTTCTTCTTCTGCCTCTGTTGGCGTATGTATCCATTGTTATTATCCCGATATTCACCACGCTGTATTACAGTTTGCAGGACTGGAACGGCCTGTTCCCCATGGAATATACGGGATTTACCAATTATGTCAAACTATTCCATGATTCCACACTGCGTCAGGTACTGGGAAATACCGCAATTTTTGCAGCGCTGGCGACATGCATGCAGATTGGCGTTGGTCTGCTTTACTCTATGCTTCTTGTTTCCATTCCCAAGGGACGGAATGTGATCCGCGTCCTGTTGTTTTGCCCAACTATCATCAGCAGCATGGCGGTTTCACAAACCTTCAAAAAGTTGCTTGATGTCGACCCGGACGGCGTATTGAATGTTCTGTTGACGTCTGTCGGCCTTCCCAGGGTTGCGTTTCTTTCCGATCCTTACATTACGCTTTATGTCGTTATTTTCATCGAATCATACCGTTATCTCGGTTTATATATGGTTGTTTTTTATGCAGCCTTTGTCGATATTGATCAAAGCGTCATTGAAGCCTCCATGATTGACGGCGCCAATCGCTTCCAGACTATGTTCAAAGTGCAACTGCCGATAATCAAGATCGTGATTCAGAATAATATCCTTCTTGCATTGATTGGAACATTTAAAGTGTTTGAAGGTCCTTACATCCTCACAAACGGAGGGCCGGGATATGCAAGTGAAGTCATTTCCACGTATATGTACAAGACGGCATTCAGTAAAATGAATTACGGATATGCCAGCGCGATCAGCGTCCTGATTGCATTCTTTTGCTTTACCATTTACTTTGCCGTTAAAAAAGTGCTGAACAGGAAGGAGAATATGTAATCATGAAACGCAGCAGACTCTCCTCTTTCTTTATATATGTTTTCCTGGTTTTGGCACTAATCTGTACGTTGTATCCGTTTGTCTGGGCTCTGTATTCCTCTTTCAAGCCGGCGGAAGAGTTTATGAAATGCCAGCCATACGAGCTACCTCATCAACCTACGCTGGAAAACTACAACAGCCTTCTGCATTCTGATTTCCCACTGTACTTCAAAAACAGCTTGATTGTTGCAGTAATCACGGTTTCCTGCATTACGCTGCTTGGGCCTATGGCAGCTTATCCGCTGACCAAAATGCAATTTAAAGGTCGCACGGTCATTACAAAGGTTTTCATGACCGGCATCATGATTCCTCTTACCGTGTCCATTGTTCCCATGTACAATTTGTTTTCAAAGCTCGGCCTTCGGAATACCTACTGGGCATTGATCATTCCGCAGATAGGCTTTTCCATTCCGACATCCATGTTTTTGTGTATGGGTTTTCTAGGCAGCTTGCCGGATTCACTGATTGAAGCAGCCTATATTGACGGTGCCAGCTCTTTTCATCTGTTTCTGAAAGTCGTGCTGCCTCTGCTCAAGACCACATTGATCACGGTAGCCACGCAGAGCTCGGTGTTTGTGTGGAATGAATACACCTACGCGAACACCTTTATCAGCAAAAAAGCCATGAGAACATTGCCCATCGGTTTGAACGAATTTGTTGATTATCATGGCTACCGCAATTGGGGCGGCACACTGGCCGCAATCTGTATTTCAATTCTTCCCGTAATGCTACTTTACTTTATTCTCAGCAAGCGCGTCATGGAAGGTATGATCGCGGGCGCTGTCAAAAATTAATCAGGAGGCAGCTATGAGTAAAAATTATCAGCCTACTTGGTACAGCGATGATGCAACGGTCGCAAAATTTCTGATGGGTGGAATCGGTACGGGCAATGTGTCCATCGGATCCCGCGGTCAGCTCTGCGATTGGGAAATCTTCAACCATTCCATGATTGGCGGAAAGCTTCCTTACACTTTTTTCGCCGTTCGCACGGAAGACGCGCAGCGTAGCGTCGGTATCAAAATTCTTGAATCTCGCCTAAAAGCGCCTTTTGAAAACTCTCACGGCTTGGATACATTTGACTGCGGCGGTATCGGACGTTTTGAAAGTGCCCGGATGTGCGGCAAAATCAGCCGTGCAGCAGTCGAGTTGAGAGATGACAGCTTCCCTGTACAGGCCTACATGGATGCATTTTCTCCGTTTATCCCCCTGAACGCAAAAGACTCCGGCATTCCGGGCTTTGTGTTGCGCTATCGCTTGAAAAATACTTCCGATCATCCCCAGCATGTTTCCGTTGTCGGTTCTTTGGGAAACGCCATCGGCTTTGCCGGCTACGGAAGATTCCGGCATATGCTCAATGAAGGCATCCCTCGCAATCAATATCGGGAGACGCCAGGCCTGAAAGGTATCTATATGGACAACCCTGAGTTGCCGGAACGCCATCTGACGAACGGGAGTATGGTGCTTGCAACAACGTCCCGTGATCATGTAACGGTAAAAGACACCTGGTTCCAGGGCGAATGGATCGATTGTGCGCATGAATTCTGGAATGATTTTGAATCGGACGGAATGCTTGAAAAGGCCCATACTTACAGGTTGCTCTCCGCCATCGACGGAAAGCCCACCAGCTTTACGATCGGATCGGTCTGTGTCGATTTTGATCTTCAGCCCGGCGAGGAACACGCTGTGGAGTACATTCTTTCCTGGTATATCCCCTTCCGCGTGGCGGGTTGGGAAGGTCACATGTTCCCAGCTGCCGATCCGTCCAAGACAGTTCGGAATTATTATGCAACAATCTTCTCGGACGCGTGGAATGTCTCAGCCTATTTGGCTGAGCAACTGAGTCGGCTGGAAGCTGAATCCGACGCTTTCAGCAACGCTTTCTATGCCACTGACATGCCGGATCTCATGCTGGATGCCGCGACGGCCAATATCACCGTGATGCGCAGTAATACGTGTTGGCGCATAGAAAACGGTCTGTTCCTTGGCTGGGAAGGCTGCTTCGATAATGCCGGCTGCTGTGAAGGCAATTGCAGTCATGTGTGGAACTATCAGCAGGCTGTCGCGTTCCTTTTCCCGGAACTGGAGCGAACCATGCGGTATGTCAACTTCATTCTGGAAACCGATGATGATGGTGAAATGGCCTACCGTGCCAATTCCATGTTCAGCAATCCGAGATATACGGTCCTTCCGCCGGCCGCGGACGGACAGATGGGCACCATTATTCAGCTTTACAGGGATTGGAAGCTTTCCGGCGACGATGATTTCCTTCGGCAAATGTGGGGCAAGGCGGTTCTTGCGCTGGATTATGCAGCCGTGAAATGGGATCAGGATCACGACGGCGTGTTTGAAGCGCAGCAGCACAATACCTATGATATTGAATTTTACGGCGCGACCTCCATGCTGAACAGCATCTATTACACTGCGCTGCTTGCTGCCGCAGAAATGGCGGACTATCTGGGTGACCATGAAAAAGCCGAAAAGTATCGCACCATCTATCAAAAAGGCTCCGCCAAAATGGATGCGATGCTCTTCAACGGTGAGTACTACGAGCAAAAGCTGCCGGGCGAAGGATACTTCAAATACCAATATGAAGCCGGCTGTTTGGCGGATCAGCTTCTTGGACAGGAACTTGCGCATATTGTCGGTCTCGGCTATGTACTGCCTGAAAATCATGTTCGGCAAGCGATTCAGTCTATTTTCAAATATAACTTTAAGGGCAGCTTCAATGATCACCTGAATGTGCAGCGCACTTACGCACTCAATGATGATAAAGGCTTGCTCTGCTGCACATGGCCTCGCGGCGGAAGACCGGAAATTCCGTTTATTTACAGTGATGAAGTCTGGACCGGAATTGAGTATCAGGTGGCTACTCATTTGATCTACGAAGGCTGCAAAGAAGAAGCGTTGGCTGTGGTCGAAGCGGTTCGCTCCCGTTATAATGGCATCAAACGAAACCCGTGGAACGAAGTGGAATGTGGTAACCATTATGTCCGCTCCATGTCCAGCTGGGGCTTGCTGCTCGCCGCTTCCGGCTTCGGCTTTGATCTAACCAAAGGGGAAATCTGGTTTAACCCCGCTTATGATTGCGATGACTATCACACCTTCTTCAGCACAGGCAAGTGCTGGGGCGTATATACGCAGAAAACAGACCCCGCTACCGGAACATCGGTAAAAAATATCGAGATTCTGTACGGTGACAAGAGCAGCGTAAAACTGAAGGAGTAACCTTGTCAGGAAAAAAGAGGTGGAATTTCATGAAGAAAATCGTTGTGTTTGGCAGTTATGTAACGGACTTGTATATCAAAACAGCTTGTTTTCCAAAAATCGGTGAAACGGTTCGCGGTCATGATTTCACGAATGGTCCGGGCGGAAAAGGCTCCAATCAGGCGGTGGCCGCGCACAGAGCCGATGGCGATGTAACGCTTGTCACAAAGCTGGGCAGAGACTCGTTTGGAAAGCTGGCGTTGGACTTCTATCGCGAAGAAGGCCTGAATACTGAACATGTGCTTTTGGACGATACCTGCGAAACCGGCTGTGCCTTTATTATGCTGAATGACATCAGCGCACAGAATCAGATTATCGTTAACAGCGGAGCGTGCGGAAATATCACCGAAGCAGAAACCGAAAAAGTATTTGCTTTGCTGGATGATGCGGATATCTTGCTTACACAGCTTGAAACCAATATTGAACCGGTTTTGAAGCTGTTGTCCTATGCAAAAGCGCATCATGTGCTCACGGTTCTGAATCCCGCTCCTGCAGCGCCGATTGATCTGGACGCCTACCAAAATGTGGATATTATCACGCCAAACGAAACGGAAACAGAACTGCTGACCGGAATTCATGTAGAAAATGCATCGGACGCGGAAAAGGCTGCCGCCGTATTTGCTGAACGCGGTGTGCAGAAAGTAATCATTACGCTCGGTGAAATGGGCGTATATGCGAACGATGGTGCTTCTTCCCAGTTGATTCCGGCATGGAAGAGCAGCACGGCTGTGGATACCACTGGCGCAGGCGATTGTTTCTCGGGCACATTCGCTGCGGCCTTGTCTGAAGGGATCGACTTCTTTGAAGCGGCAAGATTCGCGGTGTGTGCAGCCGGCATTTCGGTTACACGCAAAGGTACCGCGCCGGCCATGCCCTATTACGGCGAAATTTTGGATGCGTTCAATCAAAAATAACCCAATTGATCCGAATTGTTCTTAGGAAAGGAGCCGGAAGTGATGACCCAAAACGAAATCATCGGCAAAGTTGATCATACACTGCTGAAGCAGCAGTCCACTTGGGAAGAAATCAAGCAGCTTTGTGATCAAGCCATTCTGTACGGAGCAGCAAGCGTATGCATTCCACCGTGTTATGTCAAGCGAGCTCATGATTATGTACAAGGCAAAATGAAAATTTGCACGGTGATCGGTTTCCCGAACGGAAACTGTACGACCGCCGTGAAGGAATTTGAAACACAGGATGCGATCAAAAACGGTGCGGAAGAAATCGATATGGTGATCAATATCGGTCAATTGCGCGAGGGCAACACAGCATACGTGCTGGACGAAATCAAGAAGATCAAAAAAATCTGCGGTAGCTTGATTCTAAAGGTGATCATCGAAACGTGTCTCCTCACCGAAGAGGAGAAGGTGATCATGTGTCGACTTGTTACTGAAAGCAACGCCGACTACATCAAAACATCCACCGGCTTTTCTTCCGGAGGTGCCACATTTGAGGATATACGGCTGTTTAGGGAAAACGTGGGTCCGAAAGTCAAGATCAAGGCAGCCGGCGGCATTTCCTCCTTTGTCGATGCCGAGCGTTTCATTGAGTTGGGTGCAGAACGATTAGGCACCAGCAGGATTATCAAATTGGCAAGCGGGGAGAACTGACAATCACCGGTAACGGTGTCTATATGCAAACAGGCTGGAGTACATGGCGCAGACGTTTCTGTCGGAGAAACCTAAAACAGTATTCAGGGATCCGATACCATCGGCAAACAATTATTCTGGAAAGACAAAGAAAAAACCGGGATTATCTGCTTGCAGCAAATGATATGCACCCATTTTTCTGGACACCAGGTTAAAATAGAATCATTAGGTTTCCATCATGGATGCTTTCCCGAACTTAGCGAGAGGCATCCATTTTGTTTTAGCTTGGATTCTGCTGTTCTTGTAGTAGTCAATATACTCGGCAATAGCCTTTGAAAAGGCTTCAAAGGATGGATAGTCCTTTTCAAATCCGTAGAACATTTCATTCTTCAGTCTGCCGAAGAAGGTCTCCATCACGCAGTTGTCGTAGCAGTTACCCTTTCGTGACATGATTGAACAATTCCGTACTTCTGAAGTTCACTACGATAGAATGCGTGCTGGCACTGCCAGCCCCGATCTGAGTGCATGATCAAGCCTTGCACAGAGGGAAAGCGTTCAAACGCCCTATGCAGCATATTCTTTATCTGCTCCATATTGGGGCTGGTCGAGAGATTGTAAGAAATAATCTCATTCATGTTCATATCCAGAATCGGAGAAATATAGCATTTGCCCCATGACAGATCAAACTGCGAAACATCCGTTGTCCACTTTTGCAGAGGCCTCTCGGTACTGAAATCCCGATTGATAACGTTGTCAGCAGCCTTGCCGACATCGCCTTTGTAAGAATGGCACTTCTCCTTGGGACGTTTGCCGAACAGCGCAAGCTGTTTCATGATTTGCTGAACACGCTTGTGATTTACGCGAAAACCACGATTCAAAAGATCATGGTGTACTCGTCTTACGCCGTATCTTTTTCTGTTTTCATTGAAGATATCGACAATTTCAGACGATAACTCGGCATTTCGTTCTTTGACTCTATCCGTTTTGCCGAGTTCGTAATAATACGTTGATCTGAACAATCCGATTGCATCCAGCAAATCGTTCAGTCCGCATCCTTCTTTGCGCAGTTTTTGGACGAGCGCAGCTTTTTCGCCTTGAGTTGCGCC
>ERZ780226.753-NODE-753-length-28137-cov-4.951286_pt1 | contig 28137 bp, 16 predicted proteins | sample MGYA00511165_ERZ780226 | MGnify/ENA primary metagenome ERZ780226 (study PRJEB29588, sample SAMEA2152373) | human gut metagenome | biome: human gut; feature: human-associated habitat; material: faeces | place: Denmark | collected 2008/2010 ...
GGGCGGCTCGGCGGCTCAGGGCGCGGTGCAGGCCAGAGGCGTTACGCAAAGAGCGAAGCAGGGGCTGAAAGCCCTTGTCACGCGCAATAAGAAAACCTTTCTGCTGGGCGGCGCACTGTTCCTCATGATCGCTTTCGTCATGAACGGGCTGTCCTCCTGCACCCCTCTGGTGCAAGGCGCGCTGCAAGCCTTCGTCATCGCCACCTACCCCGCCGAGGACGAGGACATTCTGGCTGCTGAGCGGTATTACAAAGGGCTGGAAAACGAGCTGCAAAGCACCATTGACCGTTACGCTGCCGACCATCCCCAATATGACGAGTTTCAATATGAGCTGGACGACATCTGGCACGACCCACACGCGCTCATTTCGCTGGTATCCGCGCACGCAAACGGCGAATGGAAAATCAACGAAGTATATGGGTATATGGATCGCCTGTTTGCGAAGCAATATATGCTGACGCAGAAGGTGGAATCCGAAACCCGCTACCGCATGGAATGGGTGACGCACCATTACAAGGAGGTTGACGAGGACACCGGCGAAGTCACATGGATTCCCTACGAGGTAGAGGAGGAAGTGCCGTACACCTACCGCATTTGCATGGTGACGCTGGACAATTTCAACCTCTCCCACCTGCCCTTCTATGTGCTTAGCCGTGAGGGTGTGGGGCGTTACGCCATGTATATCTCCGTGCTGGGCAACCGGGAGGACTTGTTTCGAGGCAATCCCTATGCTTCTACGCTGCGAGAACCCGGCGAACATGACGTACCCGAAGAATATCTGGAGGACGAAACCTTCCGGCGCATTCTTGAGGAAGCGGAGAAGTACATCGGCTATCCCTATGTGTGGGGCGGCGACAGTCCCGAAACGTCCTTCGACTGCTCCGGCTTCGTATCGTATGTTTTCACGAACAGCGGCGTCAGGAATACGGGGCGCTTGGGCGCAACCAGCCTGTATGGAGCGTGCCGGAAAATCAGCGCGGAGGAAGCCAAACCGGGCGACATCATTTTCTTCGAGGGAACCATTTCGGGCGAGGACGGCATCACCCATTGCGGCATCTATGTGGGCGACGGGTACATGCTGCATTGCGGCTCGCCCATCGGCTACGCGGATTTGAGCGAATCCTACTGGCAGAACCATTTCTATGGCTATGGCAGACTCACAAATGATTAAATGTAAGAAAGGAAAAGTGAACATGGACAAGGCAAAGCTGGAAAAATACCGCGAGGAGCGCGGACGGTATCTTGAGAAAATCGCATCGTATCAGAAGCGCGTGCGGGCGCTGGATCAGAAGATCATGGAGGGCGAGAATCTGGAGATTCGGGCGCTGATGAAGGGCGAGGACGTCACGCTGGAGGAGCTTACGGCGCTGGTCAGGCAGATGCAGGAGCAGCGTCGGGATGGGAACAGGCGCGCCAAGCAGGGCGAGGGTGGCGGCGCAAGCCCGGATGAAGCCGCAAGCGTAAAGGAACGCGCCTCTTTCGACGAAGCGCCGGAGGAACGGGACATTTTTAGCGAAACGCTTCGCATTCCCGAAACAAGCCAGCCCGCGCAGAGCTATGAACAGCCCTACGCCCAACCCGCGTATGCGGCCACTTTCAATGATTTGGAGGACGATGAATGAGGAAGCATGAGAAGCTCGTTACCCGCCTGATGGCGCTGATTCTGCTCCTGCCGCTGCTGCTATGCGCGGCCTTTTCTTTTGCGGCGATAGCGGAAAGCGGCATCGTTGACCCGCAGACAGCCAAGGGGACGATCATTCTGGAGGATCCCGCACTAATCGCCAGCATCGAGGACGACTTGGGCGACGTGGTATCGGAGGAAAGCGACCCGCCCATATCGGATACGCCCGTGCAGAAACCGACCGACATACCCACCGACACCCCAACGCAGGAACCAACCGATACGCCAACCGACACGCCCACGCAAGAGCCGACCACCGCGCCCACTGACCCTCCCGCCGCGTCGTATGAAATCGTCATGGCGGTTCCCTCCGGCTGGTACTTGAACCGCGCCGCCATGGAGGTGACGGTCACGGACATCGGCGGCACGGGCTGGACGAACATCAAAATCACCATGGGCGGCAACACGCTCATCAACGGCCCGCTGCCCTCCGGCCACCTCTGGCTGGATTTGCTGGACAACTGCACCGTGGAAGTCATCGTGACAGACCCCTATTGCAAGGAACACAGCAAAAGCGAGGCGATCACCTGCTTTGACAAAACGCAGCCCGTCCTCAAGGCAAGCGTGAAGGGCGAATATCTGCATATCGAAACCACGGACGCGCAATCCGGCGTCGCCGCCGTGCAGGTGAACGGCACGACGTATACCGAGCTGGATAACGGCAAGCTGGATATCTCCCTGCGCGGGTACGCGGACGCTTACGAGCAGCTTCTGGTGCAGGCGGTAGACAAGGTGGGCAACGTAAGCAAGGCGATTGCGGTGGCGAACCCCTTCTTCCACAACGCGCCCGCTACCGCTACGGCAAAGCCCACGAACACCCCCAAGCCTACGAATACGCCCAAGCCCACCAAGCAGCCGTCTGGCGGCGGGAGCAACAACTCTGGCAACGGCTCCAATTCCGGCAGCAATTCCAATAGTGGGAACAGCGGAAGCCGCGCAACGCCTATGCCTACCCCAACGGCGACCATCCTTCCGACCGCCGCGCCCCTCTATCCCTATGCGACAACGACCGCATGGCCCGCCACGATTGCGACCGGCGCGCCGTTCAGCTGTGGCGGCAACTCCTTCACCCGCGATCTGCTGTACGACCAGTATACCAACAAGCAGTTCATCGCCATTGAAACCCGCAACGGGGATGTGTTCTATATGATCATTGACTACGATAAGCCGCTGGACGAGGACGGGGAGCGCTACGAAACCTATTTCCTCAACCTCGTGGACAGCCGCGACCTGCTGGACATCGTGGATGAAAGCCTGATCGAGCCGGAAATCGTGTACGTTACGCCGGAGCCGACCGCCATCCCCACGCAAGCGCCCGTTACAGCGAAGTCGGAAAGGGATAGCGGCAACGCCTCCATGCTTGGGCTGGTTGGGATTCTTGCCGTTGCCGGGGGCGGCGCATTATGGTATTTCAAGTTGCGCAAGCCCAGACAGAGCAAACCAGCTGGCTATGAGCAGGATTACGGCTTTGACGAGGAGGACGATGAGGACGAGGAAACCGTCAACGAGGACGAATAAAGCGAAACGGGGCGGGAGGCGTGTTCCCCCGCCTCTCCCGTCCCGCAAGTCGGTTATACCTGATGAGATCGAATCCAGTCCAGAACATCTTCATATTGGAATATGCCGGATGCAACGCCCAATCCCAAATGAATCACATCCTCATTACTGCATTCCATGCGGATTCCATTGACCTCCAGGAAAGTCAGCATGGCATACATGCCGATTCGCTTGTTCCCGTCAATGAAAGCATGATTGGCGATTAAGGAAAAGCCCAGACGGGCTGCCTTTTCCTCTTTGCCGGGATACAGGTCTTTTCCGTCAAAGCTGGCGTACATGCTTTCTACGGCGCTTTCAAGCAGACCCATGTCCCGCACGCCGTCCGACCCGCCTGTCTGGGCGATCATCAGCTGATGCAGCAGCAATATCCTTTCAACGCTGAGCCGAATCATTTTGCCAATTCCTCAAAGGCGGGCTTGTACTTCTTCATGATTCGCGCCGCAACCACGTCGATTTTCTCATCGTCCGTCATGTCCAGAAGCGGCGTGCGCTCCATGTCGATTAAAAGAAACTTTGGCTTGTTGTTCTTGAAAACGACCGCTTGACCGTTTGCTTCCGCAATGCGTACCACGCGAGAAAAGTTCTGATTGGCTTCCGTCATGGAAACGATGGCGTTGGTGTTAATCATCATGTTCATCCCTCCACAAACAGTATAGCACGGCAAGTAGGCTGTATTCAACCTATTTCGTCATTTTGGAAGGTGAAACATTGAATCGAAATGCAACAGGAGGATGTATGCGCAAAGAAAACAGGCTTCTCATTTTGGCGGTTGTTCTCCTCATTGTGGGCATAACCGCCATTTTCATTCCCGTGCTGACGATGGATGAGGAAATCCGTCAGGATGAGGAAGGGTATCAAGAATTGCGAATACAGGTCGAGAACAAGGCTGTTTCCATGGAAGAAACGCCGGAAGCATCCTCAAGGCCGCAGGCGAATGTCGTTCCGATAACGCCTTCTTCCGCTTCGCCAACACCTGAAACAGGCAAAACCGGCGTGGATTTGGCTGCCTGCAAAGCCCAAAACGAGGATTTCATCGCGTGGCTGCAAATCCCCGGAACGCCCGTGGACTACCCCGTGGTGTCCACCGACGACACAAAATACTATCTGAACCATACCTTCACGGGCAAGAAAAGCTACCTTGGCACGCTGTTTTCGCTCGGCAAGACGGACTATCAACTGCCCAGCCAAAATATTGCGATCTATGGGCATCATATACGAAGCAATGATGAGGTGATGTTCTCTCCCCTGCTCGCCTATAAGGACGAAAGCTATTATGACGGCCACGAGCTGATCTACATGGATTCCCTGTATCGCAACGGCATATACAGGATATTCGCAGTCATCAACATGCGAAACGGCGATTGGGAACCCTCAACGGCGGTCTTTGCAGACGATGCGGAGTTTCTGACCTTTGTGAATCAGGCAAGGGCGCAAGCCCTGTATGAAATCAATGTGGAAGTCAATGCGGACAATGAAATCCTGACCCTTATCACCTGTGACCGAAGCTACATCCCCGTCACGGGACGGCTGGTGGTCATGGCGGTAAAACAATCATTGAAATAAGGAGAAATGAGAATGCAAAAGAAAATCAGACGGTTTCTTGCGCTGATGATGGCGCTGATGATTGCGCTTATGATGTTGTTCCCCTTACTGGCGATAGCCACCGAACCCATTGCGGTTGACGTTTCGGAGAGCATTCGGCTCTCTCCATCGGATTCCCCTGCGCCCGAAGCGCCGGAGGAAACGATACCGGAGTCCGGGGCGGATGAAACGGAGGAAATACCGCTCCCGGAAGTGAATGGGGAGCCTCAACCAGACGTCTCCGCCCAACCTGACAGCGCTCCCGTAACGGGCGCTCCCGACGAAACGGAAGCGTCAGCCGAAAGTGATCCGTCGTTTGAGGGGGCGGGCGAAACCATCGTCAGCGAAGAAAACGCCGCGCCTGACGGTGAGGATGGCGCGCTGGGGATTTCCCTTTCCGAAACAGATTCCCCGCTTCCGGAAGCGGAGGGCGGCAGCCTTGCGGACGCTATCGCCGCCCGCGGCCATGCGTATGTCATAGCGGCGGGCGATGCGGATGTGTATTCTTCGTCTGCAATGCTCGACCTCGTTTTCACCGTCACGCAGGACAGCGCCATATTGTTGGCGACGGAAGTCACTCAACAGGGCAACGGAAACGCGGTCAGGATATGGCTCATCACCACCGGCAATGAAGCGATCTGCGGATACATCAGCGAAACGGCGCTGACCGGCGCTTGCCTTTCGGACGAGGAAGCGTATGCACTGACCGCCGCTCAGCCTGCGGGCATTGTAGCTTCGGATGCCGGGGAACTCATCGCCTTTGTCGTGGAAGGACAAAAGAGGAATGCGCCCGTTTCCGGTGAAAAAAACGTTCCAAACGCGATTTCTGCGGAACCGGCTGAATCATCTCTTGATTCGACTACAACGGAGGACCTTACGCCAGAGCTTCCTCCCGCCCAGGCGGGGGATTTCATCGCGGTCACGACCCAAACCGGGGCATATGAGGCCGTGGACGAGGACGGCTACGGAGATTGGTTCGCGGGCTGTTTTACGCGGGATGCCTCCGTACAGGTCGAAGCCGTTGAGCAGGACGGCATCGGACGTTGGTGGTACAAGGTGCGCTACCTGTACGGCGACGATTTCACGGACGGCACGCTCAAATGGACGGAAACCGGCTCGCTCTATGTGCTGGCCTCCGAAACGGCTGAAACCGCGGAACAAACCCTCACCGTCACGGATTACGCCTATGACGCTTCCCCCGATAGCGATATCATGCTCATGGCTTCGCCCATGAACGGCTTTTCGCTGAAAACCATCAACGCGGCGGTGCCGTCGCTGTACGTGGGGCAAAGCGGCGTGTACGGCAGCTCCGGCAAGGACAGCGATTATCTGCAAATCGCCAAAGCGCCTGACCATGGCACGGTATACGCCACACCGCATTACCTGAATGGGTACACGGTCTATTGCCTGGAGCACAGGTTGCCCGGCCCCGGCGAAAACATTTCTGGCGGCGGGCAGCAGCCCACCGGCCCCTACGTCATCGTGGATATCGACACCTACCGCTCCACACCCGGATACTCGTCCATCATCTTTCATGACAGCACCCTGCACGCCATTGGGTGGGTGCTTCGGCACAGCTATCCGTTCATGGTGCTTGACCGGTCTGATTCGGACAATGAAACCTGGTCGCGCGTGGCGGCGCAATTCGCCATCCGTCAGGTCATCCGCGAGTTGGAGGGGGCGCAATACGTCCGGGATTATTGGGATATGGACAATTTCTACCGCGCCAGCGGGCAAGCGCCCGTCGTCTATCTGGAATACGCCCGCTGGCTTGCGGAGAATGGCATCGCGCGTGCGGGTATGACGGGGAACATTACCGTATCGGGCAAAACGAGTAGCTATGCCAACGGGGTTCTGACCGGCACGGTCACGCTTTCAACGGACGCAGACCTCATCCGCATCCCCACATCCGCAGGGACGATAACGGGAAATACCGCTGGTTCGGATGGTTCCTACTACTATCTGCACAGCGGCGATACCATCACGGTATCCGCAACGGGCAACAGCCTGACGATTCCCGCGGAATCCGTTTCCTCGGCGGACGAGGAAGCCAATTTCCTGATCGGCGTGCCAGGCGTGGCCATTCAAAAGGTGCTGATTCCTCAATACGGCGCGCCCAACAAGCTCCAATCGGTGGCTATCACCTTCGACGTGCCGCAAGGCTCCATTGCCGCGACCAAGCAAAGCGCGGCTTCCGGGGCTACGCTGGCGGGCGCGGTCTTTGAGCTGCTGGACAGCCTGGGCGCGGTCATACAAACGCAGACCACCGAAGCGAATGGCATCGCCACGTTCGCCAATCTCAACCCCGGCGTGTATACGGTGCGGGAGGCAGTCGCGCCGGAGGGGTATCTGCTCAATGTGTCCAACACGCAGAGCATTACCGTCACGGCGGGAAACACATCCAATGTCGCGTTTTCCAATGATATCATGACGGGGAAAATCAGAATCGTGAAACGCGACCAGTTGACCGGCGAAGCCCTGGCAGGAGCGGAGTTTACCGTCACGCGCCTGTCCGCGCCGCCCTCCCACAACGGCGCTGGCGTGGGCGATGTGGTGGCCGTCCTCACCACCGGTGCGGATGGAACAGCGGAAACCGGCTGGCTGGACTGGGGCAAATACCGCGTGGAGGAAACCAAAGTCCCCGATCATTACGTGGACAACTACTTCTCCATTGAAATCGACGCATACGAAAACGGCGCGACCTATGAGATCACCGTGGAGAATGAACCCACCAAGGGCTTCATCCGGCTGACCAAAACCGACCGGCTGAATGGCAATCCCATCGAAGGCGTGCGGTTTGATATCTACTACAATGACGAATACGGCACAGGCTTAGCCACCACGATGGTAACGGACAAGGACGGTATCGCCATTTCAGAGCCTTTGCGCAAAGGAAAATACATCGTCCGGGAGCATGGCGAAACCATGGGCTATGTCTTTGAGGAAATCGCCCTGGACGCAACGGTGAAATCGGACGAAACAACGGAGCTGGCCGCGACCAACCAACCCGTCATGGTTCGGCTGAAGTTGTACAAGCGCGACGCGGAGGAATACGAGGGCGACATCGCCGATATTTCCACGCGAGGCGACGGCGAATTGACCGGCGCGGAGTTTCAGGCGCTGGCGGGAGAGAACATCACCGACCGTCAGGGAAACGTGCTTCATGCCAAAGGGGATGTAGTAATCGCGTCCGTCAAGACCTCCGGCGAAGACGCTTCCGTGACCACAGGCGAGTTGGGGCCGGGGCTGTATGAGATCGTGGAGCTTTCGCCACCCGTGGGCTATCGCCCAAGCAGCGGGCGCTTCTATGTGGACGCTCAAACCGCGGCGTTTCAGTCCACGGAGGCCGTCATCACCTACGATGGCCTTGTCACCAACAAAATCCTGTATGGCGTATTGGGCATCGTGAAATTCCTTGGGGATAATCTGGAGCATGTGGGTTCGGGCGTGGTGGAAACCCCGGAACAGGGCGCGGAGTTTGAAGTGTATATCAAAAGCGCGGGCTCCTACGAAAACGCCCGCGAGTTTGAGCGGGATTATTTGAAAACCAACCGATACGGCAAAGCCAAAACCAAAGCCCTGCCCTATGGCGTGTATGTGCTGCGCCAGGTTGTGGGCGCGGAAGGCCATGCGTTCATGGAACCCATTGAGTTCATGATTGACGGTACGGAGGATTTGCAGGACCCGCCCTCTTTGATTCTCAACAATCAGGCGGTTCGGTATCGGTTGCACATTGCAAAGATGGACGCGGAAACCAACCAACCTATCGCGCTTGCGAATACGGCCTTTCAGCTCAAGGACGGCGAGGGGAACATCGTAACGCAGACCGTCAGCTATCCCACGCAAATGGAGATAGACACCTTCCTGACCGACGATACCGGCTCCGTCACGCTGCCAGAAACCGTCGCATGGGGGCAATACTTCATCGAGGAAGTCCAATCGCCCGAAGGGTATCTACTGTCCACGGAGCCGGTGAGCGTGTTCATTGGCCGCGCGGGGGATGACGCGGATGAGGTGTACGAGGTGGTCGCGGAGATTCCCAACACGCCGGTCAAGGGAAAGATCATTCTTGAAAAAACAGGCTTGCAGCTTGCCGGGTTTGAAAGCGAAACGGACGTTTACGGAAATGTGCTCCAAAAGCCCGTGTATGAGGAGGCGTACCTGGCGGGCGCTGTGTTTGAGCTTCGCGCCGCCGGGGATGTCGTCGGGAAAGACGGAACGCTCTGGTATGGCGCGGATGAACTGGTCGAAACCCTGACCACCACGGCGAACGGGCTTGTACATAGCAAAGAGCTTCCATTGGGCAAATACTATCTGGCAGAGGTCCAAGCGCCCGCCGGGTATGTGCTTACAAGCGAACGGTACGAGGTTGAGCTAGCTTTTGCGGACAACCAGACCGCTGTGGTCGAGGTGGTTGTGGAGGCCGGGAACGATTATCTGGCTACTGAAATCACGGTTGAAAAGGTGAAGGAAGCCGTTCAAACCGAAACCCGCGAGGATGGGACGGTGTGGCAAACCATCACCAACGCACCCGGCGATGGGTTTGTATTCGGTCTGTACAGCGCGCAGGACTTTCACGCCGTTGGCGGCACGTTGATGGCCGATACGCTGGTGGCAACGGGCGCAACGGATGCGAACGGCATCCTGACCTTCTCCGGCAACTATCCCCATGGCCGGTACTACATTCGGGAACTGGCCGCACCGGAGGGCTGGCGGCTCACGTCCGAACGGTTTGATATCGTCCTTGATCCCGCAAACAAAGCGACGGGTGCTAACGTCATCCGCGCCAGCCTGACCGTTCATAACGAGCTGATCTACACGACCGTCACCCTCACCAAGACGGACATCACCGGGGAGAATCCCCTGCCCGGCGCGCTGATCGAGGTCAAAAACAGTGCGGATGAAATCGTCTATCGCGCCTGCACCGACGCGAATGGCCAGTTGCCGAACATCCCCGTCACGCCCGGCAGCTATACCTTCCGTGAAATCCTGGCCCCTGACGGGTATGCCCTGAACGAAGCCGTCATGCGCTTCACGGTGGACGCGGAGGGCAACGTCACGGGCGACACCTCCATTCGCGACGATTACACCCGCTTCTCTTTGCGCAAGCAGGATGAAAACGGACAGCCGCTTGCAGGCGTGGAATTTGGACTGCTGCAAGAGGATGGAACCGCGCTGTTCACCGCCGTATCGGATGAAAACGGTATGGTAACGTTTGAGAGGATTCCGTATGGTCACTACACCATCGTAGAAACGCAGCCGTTGCCCGGTTATCTGCTCAGCGTTACCGAAATCCGGCTGACTGTGGACGGAGAGTATGTCAATCCAACGGAAACCGTAGCGGTGGTAAACGTCCCCAACCACTACTCCTTCCTGAAGGTGGACAACGAAAGTCATCCGCTTTCCGGCGTGAAATTCGCATTGGAGGATGCGGATGGGAACGTGTTGCGCGAACTGGTATCCGGCGAGGATGGCGTGGTGCGTGTGAACGAGCTTAGAGGCGGCTCATATACCATCCGGGAAACCGAAGCGCTGGAAGGGTATATCCGAAGCGAGGAAGTCATCCGGCTGGTGATAGACGATGCTTATACCGTGCCGGAGGAAATGTACAGGCTCGTCAACTACCCAGGTATCCAGACCGGCGTGGATATCGCGATGACGCCCGTGATGTGGGCGGGCGCGGCATTGGTGGTGGCTGGGGCGCTGGTTGCTGTGTATATTATGACGGGCAAAAAGAAAGAGCATCGGCGCAAATCCTCTTACAATCAAAGAAAAAGATGATGAGCACGGGGCGGGAGATCATATCCTCCCGCCCCCATCTGCTGTAAATGCTATTTCATCTCCATTTTTGACAACTGCCTCTTTTGATCACGCCTGTGATAAATGACAGCCGTAACATGCACTATATGCTCGGACTCGTTAATCCAAAAATAGACCAGATAGTGTTTGACTGGCATCCTGTGTAGCCCCTGGCTTCTCCATGGCTCCTCGTCCGTCAAAACAATTCTGCCCGGCAAACGAGATAGCGAAGATATGGAGCTTTCCAGCTCATCGAACAGGCGCAGCGCGGCATCCGGGTCTTTCAATTCCAACGCAATATAGCGAGCAATCTCTCGAATTTGTTGCTTTGCCTGTTCCGTAATTTGAACCTGATAAACGCTTTCCATCTTACATGAGTTCCTGTCTTAGCTCTGAAAACACCTCTGCCACCGGACGAGAACGGTTAGCTTTGGCCTGTTCCAACCCGGTTTGCATCATTGCGTTGAACGTAGCGTCATCCATTTCATCGCGTGCAAGCGGACCGCCGGGCATGGCCAAAGAAAATGGAATGCTTCTTGTCATGATGATCTGCTTATAAAGCATGTTGATCACCACGGAAACGGGTACACCCAACTGCGACATGATGCTTTCCGCCTTCTCTTTCACGTCCGGCTCGACGCGCGCCAGCACATTCGCTGTCTTTGCCGCCATGGTTCTTCACCATCCTTTCGATCATATTATATCCAAAAGTATAACAAATAGCAATACGTTTTTACCCGCTCATGCTTTTAATGAAAGAATCAGGAGGTTCATACCCATGAAATTGATCGTTAGCGAAAAACCTTCGGTTTCCCGCGCCATCTCCGCTATTCTCGGCGCGACGCAAAAGAAAAACGGCTATCTGGAAGGGAACGGCTATCTCGTGTCCTGGTGCGTCGGCCATCTGGTCGAACTGGCTCCCGCGGCCAGCTATGACGAAAGCTACGCCAAGTGGCGCAAGGAGGATTTGCCCATCCTGCCCGACCCATGGCAGTACAAAATCAGCGAAGGAACCAAACAGCAATTTACGATTCTGAAACAGCTCATGCAAGACCCGCGCGTGGAAAGCCTGATCTGCGCCACGGACGCGGGGCGCGAGGGCGAGCTGATTTTTCGCCTCGTATATCTGCTGGCGGGCTGCAAGAAACCCGTTCAACGCCTGTGGATTTCCTCCATGGAGGACAGCGCCATCCGCGAGGGCTTCGAGCGCCTGAAGCCCGCCAGCGAATATGACGCGCTGTATCAGGCCGCCCTTTGCCGCGCGCAGGCGGACTGGCTGGTGGGCATCAACGCCACGCGGCATTTCTCCTTGCTGTATGGGCAAACGCTCCACATCGGCCGCGTCATGACCCCGACTTTGGCATTGCTTGTAGAGCGCGAGGCGCAAATCGCCGCGTTCCGGCCAACGCCTTTTTATCATGTCGCTTTGGAATGCGGCGTGATGACCGCCATGAGCGAACGCCTGACCGACCGTGCGGAAGCGGAGCGCATCGCGACCCTGTGCAACAACAGGGAGGCGCACATCGTAGCCCTGAAAACCAGAGAGAAAGCAGAAAACCCGCCCAAGCTTTACGACTTGACCGCGCTCCAGCGCGACGCCAACCGGCTGCTGGGCTACACTGCCCAGCAAACCCTGGACTACGCCCAAGCGCTGTATGAAAAGCGTCTTGCCACCTACCCCCGCACGGACAGCCGCTATCTGACGGAGGATATGGAGGGCAGCGCCCGCAAGCTGGCCGAAATCACCGCAAAGGCGCTGCCCTTTGCCAAAGGTCTTTCCATCGTCCGCGATATCCGGAGAATTATCGACAACGGAAAGGTCAGCGACCATCATGCCATTCTGCCCACCGTAAGCGTACAGGGCGCGGACATGGATTCCCTGCCTGCGGGCGAGCGCAGCGTCCTCACGCTGCTCATGGCGCGTCTGCTCTGCGCCGTTGGCCAGCCCTGCCGCACGCTGGAAACCAACGTGGCGCTGGAATGCGAGAGCGTCCGTTTCACAGCCAAAGGCAGGCAAAGCATAGAGCAAGGCTGGAAGGCGCTGGAGCAGGCCCTTCACTCCGCGCTTGGAAACAGGCCGGAAGCGAAGGAAAACGAGGAAGAGCATTTGCTTCCAGCCCTCAACGAAAAAATGACCTTCCTGCCCGTAACCGCATCCGTTCGGGAAGGGAAAACCACGCCGCCCAAGCGCTACACCGAGGCCACGCTTCTGGCGGCCATGGAAACGGCGGGCGCGGAGCAGATGCCCGACAATACCGAACGCAAGGGTCTTGGCACGCCCGCCACCCGCGCGGGAATCATTGAAAAGCTTGTGAAGGTTGGCTTCATCGAGCGGAAAAAAAGCAAGCAAAACGTCTTTCTCCTGCCTACGGGGAAGGGCGTTTCCCTGATTACGGCGCTGCCGGAGGAAATCCAATCCCCAGCGCTGACCGCCGAGTGGGAACAAAAGCTCAAGCGCGTGGAGCGGGGCGAGTTGGCGGCAAGCGGCTTCATGGAAGAAATCACGGGCATGGTACGCGAGCTGGTCGCCACCACCCATCCCGTCAAGGACGGCTATATGCTGTTTGCGGACGAACGAAAAGCCATAGGCGTATGCCCGCGCTGCGGCGCGGCGGTCATGGAGAACAGAAAGGGCTTTGTCTGCGCCAACAGGGAATGCCGCTTCGCGCTATGGAAGAACGACCGCTTTTTCACCGCCAAACACAAGGAACTGACCGTCGAAATTGCCGCCGTGCTGCTCAAGGAGGGGCACGTGCATATGAAGGGACTGTATTCCGAAAAGACGGGCAGCGCCTATGACGCGACCATCGTGCTAAACGATACGGGAGAGCAGTACGTTCATTTTCAACTGGAATTTGACCCGCAGGCGCTGAGCAAGCACGGATGCTGCAAAAAATAAACATATGGGAGGAAAACTGAAATGGATAACGAGAAGAAAACCATCCGCTTTATTGATAGCGATTACCGCACCCTGTTCACCATCCCCGACGGGGACAAGATCACCCTCACCTTCTCGGACGGTGAAACCGTGACGCGCTCATGCAAGTATCTGGACGAATACCACACGCAGGTAGGCAGCAATGTTTTTCACATCTGTGAGTTTGCCGAGTGCATGGAGCGAAACGGTACGGCCTACGCGCCGGAAAAGCCCCTCGCCTTGCCGGACATGTGCTTCAGTACCTTGCCCTCCACCGGCGAGCTGATCCGCATCGAGCGGGGAAGCAAGGGATATACCGTTTTGCCGTATTCCACCGCCAATACAAGGGAGAACCGTAAGCTGGCGGATGACCTGAACCAACGCAGGGGTGTGTACCCCCAGCAGGAGGCCGCGATGCTGGCGGGCGGCATGTTCGGCTGGCACACGCCCGCCGCGCGGATAGAGAACTATACCATGCGCGGCGAAGCCGTTCCCCTTTTGCAACAAAAACAAAACCGAAAAAAGCCGGACATTGGGTATGCGTCAAAGAGCGCTGTGACCGAAAATGAAAGGACATCGGAAAACGGTTTCCTCGATCATCCTGCCGACGCATACGCCATCTATCAGCTCAAAGACGGGAAAGAAACCCGCGACCTGCGCTTTGAACCGCTGGAACGCATTCAAGCGGCGGGCTTTGAGGTAAACCGCGCCAACTACAAGCTGGTTTATACCGCGCCCCTGCCCGAAAAGGCCGACTTTTCACAAAACGCGCTGCTGGAATCGCTGTACGAGCAATTCAACATTGACCATCCCAAGGATTTCATGGGGCATAGCCTTTCCATGAGCGATGTAATCGCTCTCAAGCAAAACGGCATGGTCACTTGCCACTATGTTGACCGCTTTGGGTTTGCTGAACTCCCGTCGTTTTTGCCGGACAATCCGCTTAAAAACGCGGAAATGTCCATGGAGGACGATTACGGCATGATCGACGGCATCCTCAACAACGGCAAAGCACCCGCCCTTGAGGATAAGACAGAAAAGCCATCTTTTTTGGAGCGTCTGAAAGCCAAGCGGCCCAAGCAGGAACAGGCGAAGAAAACGCCGGCAAGAGGCGCGGGTATGGAACGGTAACTCTGCGTGAACCAAACAACGGATGAAAGGATAGAAAGCCTATGTTTACAACCCCCGAAATCAACCTCATGGTCATCTTTAACCCCGGCGCGCGCCTCGGTCTTATGGAAGAACTGGGCAATATGCTGGGCTTCCTGTCCGACGATGAAACCGAGCTTCGCGATCTGGCCGTCGTGGTGATTCAAAAGCTCCAAAGCATCACGGACGAGGACTTTGCCGCCCTTGATCTCAACCCGGTCATGCTGACGCTGAAAGGAAGGTGACGCTATGCCCACTGCTAAGCTCGCAGCCTACGCCCAACTCGCGGAGGAAACCGCGGGGCGCATCACCCATAGCCATCAGGAATGGACGGGCTTCCTCAAAACCGCCGCCCGTTTGTACAAATACCCCTATCATGAGCAGCTCATGATTTACGCCCAGCGCCCGGAAGCCACCGCCTGCGCTGAATATGAAATTTGGAATAAGGCCATGCGGCGGTATGTACGCCGGGGCTCCAGGGGCATCGCTCTCATCGACACCGCGAGCGATATGCCAAAGCTGCGTTATGTGTTTGACATCGCGGATACAGGCGGCAGGGAAAATTCCCGCCGCCCCTTCCTGTGGGAGTTGACCGAGCAAAACACCCCCGCAGCCATGAACGCGCTGGAAAACGGCTACGACGTTCCCGCCTCCGAAGGCTTGGAGCGGCAGCTTCACGCCATCGCGTCGGAGCTTTCACAGGTTTACTGGATCGACCATCAGGGGGAGATTCTCGACATCGTTGACGGCAGTTATCTGGAAGGCTATGATGAATTTAACGTCGGGGCTTCCTTCCGCAAGGCAGTCTCCGTCAGCCTGGAATACGCGCTGCTCAGCCGGTGCGGGCTAAGCCCCAACGAACGCTTCATCCACGAGGACTTCCTTCCCATCTTCGACTGGAATACCCCGGAAGCCACGGCGACCCTTGGAACCGCCGTCAGCGAAATGAGCGAGGAAGTCCTGCGCGCCATTGAAATCAGCGTCCGCAACTATGAAAGGAGCATGGAAAATGAGCGAGCTGAGCTACAAGCGGAACGGGGACTACCTGATTCCCTACCTGACCACGGAGCAAACGGAGCGTCCCATCGGCAAGTACGGCAGGATGCGCCGGACGTTCCTGAAGGAACACCGTCCAATATTGTTCAATTCACTGGTCGTGACCGGCAAGCTGTTTCCGCACCTGCTGGAGATCGAGGACGCGGCGAACAGCCGGTTGGAGCAGATGATGCCCGACATGGCGAAAGCGGCGGGCGTGACCGAAGCGCTGAAAGCCGCAGACCCGATGAAGTGGGTCGGCCTGATGAACAATCTGAAAGCGCAGGCCGAGGAAATCATTCTGACGGAGTTGATTCACGCCTAGCACCGGAAACGGTTGAAGCGGAACGAGGAGAGCGTCATGACGCGGCTGCTTCACGGCAACCATCCAAACCCGAACAGGCATCTGAACTCACGCAAACCGCTTCAACCTCCAGCCAGCAGCAGGCAACCCAGCTATCCTTCTTCCCCACGGAAGCCACGCAAATCGCGCAAATTGACCGAGCGGAGAGCATCACGCCCTCCGCTCTTCTTTTTGCTGCCCAAAAGTTCTCCGTGGAGGAGTTCGAGCATGTTTTGCAAAGCGGCAGCAATCAGGACGGAAGCCGGATGCGAATCGCTACGGAGTTTTCCAAGGACAAGTCCAAAGCGGAACTGGCGGCGTTTTTGCAGTCTGAATACAGCGGCGGCAAAGGCTTCCTGACCCCCAAGGGCCGAGTGGCCGCCTGGTTTGACGCGGACGGTATCCGCCTTGCCCGCAGCGACGCCGCGCGGTTCAACCCTTCCGCACAGGTCATTCCATGGGTCGAGGCTGTGCGGCGCATCGACGCGCTGTTGGATCGCGGCGAGTACGCCACCATGGACGAGTTATACATGGCCGGTCAGCAGGAGCGCAGGGTGCTGGCGCAAGATCTGTTGTATCTCCGCAGGGATTTCAGCGAGGAAGGTAGAAAACCCGGCTTCCTGCAAACGCTGGACGCATACAACGAAATCGGCTTCCCAGAGGGCGTGGAAAAGCTGGGAGGCGCGTTGGAGCAAGCGGAGTTTCGCCATACGTTGAAGAAAGAAATGGAGGCTTTGGCGCAGGGCTATTCACAAAACCCCAACCTGCTTTCGTATCGGAATCATCAGCCGGTGCGACTGCTGGAACGGTTGGGCGAGCTGGATTGGCCGCGAAAGGAATACGAATCCACGCTGCTGGAATCTTCCGCTTTGCAGGGATTTATCACACGGGATGAAACAGATGCTGAGCTTGCCCGCGGAAGCGGCATAGAGAACGGGAGAAGCCGCATCGCCTCGTTCTTCTCGCAAGCCCATACGGATAAGGAAAAGGCGGATTTTCTTAAAAATGAATACGGGATAGGAGGTCATTCCCATGCGCTTTCGGGCGTTTCGGGAAGCCATGAAGAACATGACGCCAAAGGCATACGCCTGCAAAAACCGGGATGCGCGGATGTGCTGCTGAAATGGCCGGAGGTCGCCCGGCGCATCGACGCCCTGATCGCGCAGAGGAGGTACTTGCCGGAGAAAGAAAAGGCGGTTCCAAGCCGCGCAGCCATCACGAAGGAGGATATACGCTTTGCCATTCAGGAGTGGAACGGCGACATGGACAGCAAGCGCGCCGTTGTTCGCCGCTTGCGCGAAGGGGTTGCTTACGATGACGCGCCCGCTGTACTTCGGGAGGAATACGGCGACGACATGCCCGCGTTCCCGGTCAATACGGCGCATGGCTCGATTGACCTGCCGTGGGATGAGGTGCGGGAACCCCTTCTTGACCTGATTGCGGCGGAGCAATTCTTCACGGAGGACGAACAGGACGCGCTGGAAAACATCGACCCCATCGCCATCCGGGAACGGCTTGCGGAGCGCGGTATTGTGGACGGCAAGGTGGTTGACCCTGCGAAGTTGGCGCAAGACCCGTTCATCCAACAGGTTGAAGCGGATGTGGAGCGTTTCGCCGCTGACACCAGCATGGAAGCAAACGAGCGCTTTCATGTGGTCGAGCTGGACAGAGGACCGAAAATTGCCTACGGCATTTGGGACGACCTGCACAACGGCTATTATGTGGACGGCGAAGGCGTGACCGAGGCATTTGACAGCGAGTGGCAGGCGCAAAGCTATCTGGAGGAACTGCGGCGAACGGTTGATGAAAAAGTAAAGGAAGCCGCTGCACAAACGCCGCCTGTTGGCATGGCAACGGAGGAAGCGGGTTCTTCTGAAAGGACTCTTTCTCCCGAAGCACGCCCTTCCCCCAAACCAGCCCCTTCTCCCAAGCAGGCTCAACCGCCCTACCGCGTGGGCGATACGGTATATCTGGACAACACACCCTTTGAGATTACCGAAATCAGGGAGAGCAGCGTTCAACTTCTGGATCATGCGCTGGCCTATCCCATCTTCCGCGCGGAGAGCAAAGAAAACTTTGAAAACCTCCTGCGCCTTGACCCGCGCAATCAGGCGATCATTGACGCGCTTTCCACGCCGGATGGCGGCGCTTTATATGTTGACCGAAGCGTGGCGGTGGCTGAAAGCCATGACGCGCAAGGCGTAATGGAGCAGTCCCATCAGGAAGCCGGTTCCCCGGCACCGGCCAGCGGCAAGGAAGCGCCAACCCCTGACGAAACCGCCACACCCACGCCACCGCGAACGTGGGAAGAAGCCGTAGCCGTATACCCTGCGGAGCCGAACCATCTGCCCTTTGATGTAGTCGTCAACCAAATCCATGTGGGCGAGCCGGAGCATACGGCTCCATCCCAACCCGCGCCCCAAAACTTCCGCATCATGGACGATGACCTTGGCGCAGGCGGCGCAAAAACAAAATACGCCTGTAACGTCGCCGCCATCCGCACGCTGCAAGCCATTGAAGCGGAAAACCGCTACGCCACGCCTGATGAGCAGCAAACCCTGTCCCGCTATGTGGGCTGGGGCGGCATTCCGCAGGTGTTTGACGAGCAGAATGCAGGCTGGTCAAAGGAGTATGCGGAGCTGAAAGACCTGCTCACGGAGGACGAATACGCCTCCGCGCGCGCCTCCACGCTCAACGCGCATTACACCAGCCCCACGGTCATCAGGGCGATCTATGACACGGTGGAGCGTATGGGCTTCAGGACGGGAAACATCCTTGAACCGGCCTGCGGCGTGGGCAATTTCTTCGGCCTGCTGCCCGAAAGCATGGCGGGCAGTCACCTGTACGGCACAGAGCTGGACAGCATCACAGGCCGCATCGCGCAACGACTCTACCCCCATGCGGATATCGCCGTTGTGGGCTTTGAAACCACCGACCGCCGCGACTTCTACGACCTTGCCGTGGGCAACGTACCCTTTGGAAACTACAAGGTGCAGGACAGGCCGTATGACAAGCTCAATTTCAACATCCACGACTACTTCTTCGCCAAAGCCATCGACCAGGTGCGTCCGGGCGGCGTTATTGCTTTTATCACGTCCAAGGGGACGATGGACAAGCAAAGCCCCGACGTGCGAAAGTATCTGGCTCAGCGCGCCGAGCTGCTGGGTGCGGTGCGCCTGCCCAACAACGCTTTCAAGGCCAACGCGGGGACGGAGGTCACATCGGATATCCTGTTCCTCCAAAAGCGGGAGCATCCCATCGACATCGAGCTGGATTGGGTTCACCTGGGCATGACGGAGGACGGCATCCCCATCAACAACTATTTTGCGGAGCATCCTGAAATGGTGCTGGGCAAAATGGCCTGGGATGACAGCATGTACGGCAACCGGAAGGAAACCGCCTGCCTGCCCGTGGAGGGCGCGGAGCTGGGCGGGCAGCTTGCCAACGCCATGCAAAACATATATGGCCAGCTTACGCCGGTTGATCTGTCCGACCTGGGCGAGGGCGAAACGGTTGACACCTCTATCCCCGCCGACCCGGATGTGAAAAACTATTCGTATACCGTGGTAGACGGCGAGGTTTATTACCGGGAGAACTCCGTCATGGTCAAGCCCAATCTGAACGCCACCGCCACCGAGCGCGTCAAGGGCATGGTGCGGCTGCGGGATTGCGTGCGGGAGCTGATCGACCAGCAGATGGACGGCGCGCCGGACGAGATCATCCAGCGCACGCAGGCGCGGCTGAGCGCCCTCTATGACGCTTATACCGCGAAGCACGGGCTTCTCAACAGCCGGGGAAACGCCAACGCCTTTTCTTCCGACAGTTCCTACTACTTATTGTGTTCCCTTGAAATCATTGACGAAAACGGTCAGTTGGAGCGCAAAGCGGACATGTTCACCAGGCGCACCATTCGCCCCGCGCAGGCCGTGGAGCATGTGGATACCGCCTCGGAGGCGTTGGCCCTTTCCATTGCGGAAAAGGCTTGCGTAGACATGGCGTACATGGCCGAGGTATCAGGAAAAACCGAGGAAACGCTTGCCTCCGAGCTTCGCGGCGTTATCTTCCGTCTGCCGGAATCCGCAGGGAATGAGCCGCGCTATGCCCCTGCGGACGAATACCTGTCCGGCAACGTCCGCTCCAAGCTGTCGCTGGCACGGCAGGCCGCAGAGCGCGATGAAGCCTTCACGCCCAACGTGGCGGCTTTGGAGCAGGCCATGCCCAAGGAATTGGACGCTTCCGAGATCGAAGTCAGGCTTGGCGCAACATGGATCGAACCGCGCTACATCCAACAGTTTATGACCGAGTTTTTGGAGCCGCCCATGCAGGCTCGGTACAGGCTCAGGGTGAATTTCTCGACTGCCACCGCCGAATGGAACATTGCCAACAAGGGAACCGTTCCCTACAACAACGTGGCCGCTCATACCACCTACGGCACCGCTCGTGCCAGCGCTTACCGCATTCTGGAGGATACGCTGAATCTCCGGGACGTGCGCGTGTATGACACGGTGCAGGACGCAGACGGGAAAGAAAAGCGAGTGCTGAACAAGAACGAAACCACGCTGGCCCAGCAGAAGCAGCAGGCCATCAAGAACGCCTTCCGGGACTGGATCTGGCGGGACGCGGACCGGCGGCGGGAGCTGACGGAGCGTTACAACGTTCTGTTCAACTCCACCCGGCCCCGGGAATACAGCGGCGAGCATATCACCTTCACCGGCATGAACCCGGAGATCCGCCTGCGGCCCCATCAGCGGGACGCCATCGCTCATATCCTGTACGGCGGAAATACGCTGCTGGCCCACGAAGTGGGGGCAGGGAAGACGTTTGAAATGGTGGCCGCCGTTATGGAAAGCAAACGGCTGGGGTTATGCCAGAAAGCGCTGTTCGCCGTGCCCAATCATCTGACGGAGCAGTGGGCTTCTGAGTTTTTGCGCCTCTATCCCTCGGCCAACATCCTCGTTACCACCAAAAAGGACTTTGAAACCAAAAACCGCAAAAAATTCTGCGCCCGCATTGCCACCGGCGATTATGACGCGATCATCATGGGCCACAGCCAGTTTGAGAAAATCCCCGTGTCCCAGGAGCGGCAGGAACGGCTGCTGCAAGAACAAATTGACGAAATCGAGGAGGGCATTTCCGAGTTGAAAGCCTCCCGGGCCGAGCGTTTTACCATCAAGCAGATGGAACGGACGCGCCGCCAGCTCGAGGCAAAGCTGAAAAGGCTCAACGATACGGAACGCAAGGACGATGTGATTCCCTTTGAGCAGCTGGGCATAGACCGGCTGTATGTGGATGAGGCGCAGAACTACAAGAATCTGTTTCTGACCACCAAAATGCGGAACGTGGCCGGGCTTTCCACCTCCGAAGCGCAGAAGTCCTCGGACATGCTGATGAAATGCCGCTATCTGGACGAACTGACCGGCGGGCGGGGCGTGGTGTTTGCCACGGGCACCCCAGTCAGCAACAGCATGACGGAGCTGTTTGTGCGCCCGTAAGGGTATATATCAAAAACCGCCTTTAGCAAGCGGCAGGTAAAAATATCAGGAAAGGAAGGTGAAAATAGCAACCTGTCATCCCGCGACTTATCCGGACGGGGAAACCCAATGGGGAGTGCAGCATGTCGCTGACCGCATAAAGCGGCTGGTATGCAGCGGTGAATAAAGTTTCTAAATGACCGCTGTGTATGGGGATGAAAATTTGTGTATGAGGTTGAAAGCGAAACTGCCTAAACGATAGCCAGAGCTTGGACCCATCGTGTGTCTCCGTGCGAAAGGAACTGAAACGCACGGCATTCCGGCGGTTGTCATGTGTATAGGGACAACCGTGGGATATTCGGAATGAAGCGCCTCCGGATAGAGGGAAATGGCGAACATCGCAACCGACAACACAAAACGCTAATGTTTGATATATGCTACCGGGGATTACCTAAACCCACAGCCAGTGGGCAAGGTAACACAGCTTCCATAGTAGTCCGCTAACCCTGAACCGACAGGGAAAGCCGTAAAAACGGATGCAGGTAATTCTGCTACATGGCGAAGGGAAGCAGTTTGTTTCTTCAATACTAAATGAAAGGATGGTGCGTGAGGCACTATGAGAAATCCAACTGATGTGTTGAATAGTTTAAGCGATAAATCGAAGAATCCCGAGTACAGGTTTCAGCGTCTTTACCGAAATCTGTATAATCCCGACTTCTATCTGCTCGCCTACAAGAATATCTACGCAAACGGCGGCAGTATGACACCGGGAGTAAACGGCATCACCATCGACGGTATGAGCAGTCAGAGAATTGCAAAGCTGATAGAATCCCTGAAAGACCGCTCCTACCAGCCTAATCCTGCCCGCCGCACTTATATCGCCAAGAAAAACAACCCGGCGAAAAAGCGACCGCTTGGCATTCCATCCGGGGATGACAAGTTAGTGCAGGAAGTTATCCGAATGCTGCTGGAAAGCATCTACGAACCCAACTTTTCAGACGCTTCTCATGGATTCAGACCCCAAAAGAGCTGCCATACTGCGCTCACGAAGATTCAAAAGACCTTCACAGGCGCAAAATGGTTTGTCGAGGGAGACATTAAAGCGTGCTTTGACAGCTTTGACCACCATGTACTGATCGACATCCTGCGTAAAAGAATTGACGATGAGGCGTTCATCAGCCTCATGTGGAAATTCCTGAAAGCCGGATATATGGAGCAATGGCAATACCACATGACCTATTCCGGTACGCCGCAGGGGTCGGGAATGAGCCCAATTCTTGCAAATATCTACCTCAATGAGCTCGACAGATATATGGGGGAATACAAAGCAAGGTTCTACAAGCCGACACGCACGGCAAACCCCGCTCATCGTAATATGGCATCGAAGATATTCTACTACAAAGCCAAGAACGACAAGGTTTGGGATGACTTAAGCGTGGAGGAAAAGAAAGAGTGCGCCAGAACGCTCCGGCAGATGCGCTCCGAACAGCGAAAGCTTCCTACACATCCGGTGCAGGAGACAAGCTACAAGGCTATCCAGTATGTACGCTACGCAGACGATTTTATCGTGGGCGTAATTGGTAGTCATGAGGACGCAAAAAAGCTCAAACAAGACCTCACTGCGTTTCTGAAAGAGAAGCTTGGGCTTACCCTGTCCGCAGAAAAGACGAAGATTACAAATACTGCGGAAAACGCAAGATTTCTTGGCTACGATATATCCGTATCGCGCAGTCAGGACATCAAGCGTCTGAAAAACGGGAAACGCCAGCGGGTATACAGCGGTGTTGTTCAGCTCCGTATGCCGCTTGAAAAATGGACGGCTAAGCTGCTGGAATACGGCGCAATTCGCATTAAAAAGGATGAATCGGGTAAAGAGCGATGGAAAACCATGCCAAGAGGAAAACTCATTAACAGGACGGATATTGAGATACTCAGTCGCTACAATTCGGAGATACGAGGATTGTACAATTACTACGCAATAGCGGGCAATGTGTCAACCTTGAATCATTTCTCCAGCCGTATGAAATACAGTATGCTCAAGACCTTTGGTTCCAAATACCGCTGCAAGGTAAGGAAGATTAAGGAACGGTACGTCAAGAATGGCGAATTCACGGTTGCCTACAAGACCAAATCCGGCATGAAAGAATCTGTCTATTACCACGATGGCTTTAGAAAGAAAACGGAACCTGCATTGGGTCAAGTGGATATGCTGGACATCTACAAAAAGTATGACAAGCCCAACAGTCTGGCTATACGCCTCCACACTAACAAGTGTGAATTATGCGGGACGGACTGCGACGGACTTGAAATGCATCAGGTACGGCGGCTGAAAGATCTTAATGGGGAACAAGAATGGGAGCGTATCATGCTTCAGCGTCGGCGTAAAACGCTGGCGGTCTGCCCGTCCTGCCATATTGAGATTCACAATTCGATGAAGTCGTAAAACGATAACAAACGGAGAGCCGTGTGCATCGAGAGGTGCCCGCACGGTTCGGGAGGGAGTCGGTACTGCCGGCTTACCTCATACCATGATGCGCTACCTCCAGCACGATACCTTGCGGGAGAAGGGACTGTCGCACTTCGATTGCTGGGCGAGCACCTTCGGGGAAACGCAGACCGCCATAGAGCTTGCGCCGGAGGGTACGGGCTACCGGGCGCGCACCCGATTTGCGAAGTTTTTCAACCTTCCGGAGCTGATGAGCCTGTTTCGGGAGGCGGCGGACATCAAGACAGCGGATCAGCTGGATTTGCCCACCCCGGATGCGGTCTTTCACAACGTGGTGGCAGCGCCTACGGACATCCAGAAAGAGATGGTTCAACAGCTTTCCGAACGCGCGGCGGCGGTGCATGGGGGCAACGTCGATCCAAAGAAAGACAACATGCTGAAAATCACCTCGGACGGGCGCAAGCTAGGGCTGGATCAGCGAATCATCAACCCCATGATGCCCGACGAGGAGCAGAGCAAGGTCAACCAGTGCGTGGAAAATATCTTCCACATCTGGCGGGAGGGCGAAGCCGAAAAGCTCACGCAGCTTGTGTTTTCAGACATCTCCACACCCAAGGGCGACGGCAGCTTTACCGTGTACGAGGACATCCAGCGAAAGCTGATAGAGCGTGGCGTTCCCGAAAGTGAGATCGCGTTCATCCATGACGCGAATACGGAGGCGCGAAAAAAGGAGCTGTTTGCCAAGGTTCGCTCAGGACAGGTGCGCGTGCTCATGGGCAGCACCGCAAAAATGGGCGCTGGCACCAACGTTCAGGATCGCTTGATTGCCAGCCATGATTTGGATTGCCCATGGCGACCGGGCGATTTGGAGCAGCGCAAAGGCCGAATCGTGAGGCAGGGCAACAAAAACAAGGAAGTCCATATCTACCGCTATGTGACGGAAAGCACCTTCGACGCGTACTTGTGGGTGCGACACGAAGTCGCTTAATTGAACTGTTCGGCAGTGACCGAACCTGTTATTCCATTAACAGTAGCCTACCATCACCAAAGCAGTTGGTAATGACTGTGAGGAAGCATGATGGGAAATGGTAGCCCCGCCCGAAAGGGTTCAAGCCGAAACCGTGAGGTGGAAGCGATAAACTGTTAGCACAATACAGTTGGGGAGCCTGGCTCGTGTGGTATGGTTAATGTAATGTAAATCGCTGATAAACGTCGTTAAAGCAGGACAGGCCAAAGTTGCTGACAGGCCTGAACCAAAATGGTGTGCAGTCGGATGTTCCCTTCCATGAGTGGGAACACATGGACAGAATGACTGCCGGCGGAGAGGCGGAACCTAACCCACACTGTTTGATTAGGCGGAACGTGTCAAGCCCGTATTCCTCCGGCGTTGCCGGAAAGCTGACCGCAAGGGAAGCCGATGGGAATGCGGGCAAAGGATGATGGAAAAAGCGAACGCCGCCCTGTAATGGGGCTGGATAGGGATTGAAACATGATCCCGCGCGAAAGCGAGCTGACTTCCATCGGGTTTCTAATCACGAGAGAATTTACAGAACTTTTGAAGGAGGAAATTGCAAATGAACGCGCAAGCGTGTGCATCATCCGGCAAGGTGACGGATTGGAACGCCATTGATTGGAGAAAAGCCGAAGCCTATGTCAAAAAGCTGCAAATGCGTATCGTGAAGGCTCAAAGAGCAGGCCATTATAATAAGGTAAAATCCTTGCAATGGCTGCTGACACACTCTTTCTATGCCAAAGCAATGGCTGTGAAGCGTGTAACAAGTAATCAAGGCAAAAAGACTCCAGGTGTCGACCATGAACTTTGGCTTACACCGCAGGCAAAACTGAACGCAGTTGACCGACTTAAAAGGCGTGGCTACCAGCCTTCGCCGCTCAGGCGCATCTACATTCCGAAAAAGAATGGAAAGATGCGGCCTTTGAGCATCCCCACGATGAAAGATCGTGCCATGCAGACGTTGTACAATTATGCGTTGCAGCCCATCGCAGAAACCACGGCAGACCCCAATTCCTACGGATTCCGAATCGGCAGAGGAACACATGATGCGATTGAGCAGTGTTTTACCGATTTGAATAAGGGAAAATCCCCGGTATGGATTCTGGAAGGAGACATCAAGGGGTGTTTTGACCACATCAGCCATGAATGGCTGTTACAAAACATTCCGATGGATAAAGCGATACTGGGCAAATGGCTCAACTGTGGGTTCATAGAAACCCGCAAACTCTTTCCAACCACTGAGGGAACCCCGCAGGGCGGCACCATCTCTCCAACGCTCATGAATATGACGTTAGATGGACTGGAACACAAACTACGGGAACATTTTCCGCAGCGGAAGAAAATGAGTAACAGCACGCACTTCTACAAAGTGAACTACGTCCGCTACGCAGACGATTTTATCATCACGGGAGAAACAAAGGAACTCTTGCAGGATCAGGTGCTTCCTATCGTTCGTGCTTTTATGCAGGAGCGCGGGTTGCAGCTATCCGAAGAAAAAACGGTCATTACGCACATTGACAACGGTTTTGACTTTCTTGGACAGAATATCAGGAAATACAAAGGAAAACTCTTGATTAAACCATCCAGAAATGCAATCAAGACCTTCCTTGCCAAGGTGCGGAAAATCATCAAGGGGAGCAAATCGGCCACGCAGGAACAACTGATTCGCAGGCTGAACCCGGTTATCCGGGGATGGGTGAACTATCACCGATATGTTGTTTCCTCCGAAGTGTTCAGCTTCGTAGACTATCAAATCTACAAATGCCTGTGGCAATGGGCAAAGCGCAGACATAAACACAAGGGACATAAATGGATTGCCAAACGCTATTGGCATCATATAAATAACCGTGTGTGGACGTTTGCGGCAGTACTGAATCCCGGTAATAAAAACACCGGCGCAACATATCTTCAACTGGTCTATGCAACCAATACGAAGATTATCCGTTTCCATAAAATCGTCGCAGAGGCAAATCCTTTTGATGAACGATGGACTGGATACTACGAGGAACGCGAAGGTGAAAAGCTTCTCAACAGTACAAAAGGGCGTGAAAAACTGCTCGCTATATGGCGCGCACAAAAACACATGTGCCCAGTCTGCGGAGAGAAAATTACTGCCGACACAGGATTCAGAACGCATATTGTCACCTTGAACGAGTACAGCAGAAGAACCTCAATGGTTCATCCGCTTTGCCATCGTCAGCTACATGATGATGATTACTTGCTTTGAGCTGGGTGTCTCCTATAAAGAGATGCCTTACGAGAAGCTTGAGCCGTATGAGGGGAAACTCTCACGTACGGTTCTTAGGGGAGGGATTGGCAGCAATGCCGATCTCTTACCCGACCAGACCGTGGAGAATAAGCAGAAGTTTATCAGCCAGATCATGACCAGCAAAAGTCCGGTCCGCTCCTGCGACGATGTGGATGAAACGGCGCTCAGCTATGCGGAGATCAAGGCGCTGTGCGCGGGAAATCCGCTGATACGGGAAAAAATGGATCTGGACATAGAGGTAGCCAGATTGCGGCTGCTGAAAGCCTCTCACCAGAGTCAGAAATACCAGATGGAAGACCGGCTGCTGAAATACTTTCCCGAACAGCTGGAACGGGCCAGAGGCAATATCTCGGGTTTGCAGGCGGATCTTGCGCTGGCGGAGCGGACTGCGTCGCCCAAAGGCGAATTTGCGGGAATGGAAGTGCTGGGCAGGAGCTATGCCGAAAAGGAAGCGGCGGGGGCGGCGATTCTCAGCGCCTGCCAGAACCTGAAGGACATGCAGACGATTTCATTGGGGCAATATCGCGGCTTTACGATGGCGCTGACGCTGGAAAACTTCGGGAAGGACTACGTCCTGACTCTCAAAGGAGAAAGGAGCCACCGGGTCCTGCTGGGAACCGATCCCCGGGGAAATCTTCTGCGGATCGACCATGCGCTGGAACAGATTGCCGAGCGGCTGTCGCAGGAACAATCTGAACTGGAAAACCTGGAACGCCAGCGAGAAGCCGCAAAGATGGAAGCTGAGAAGCCCTTTCCGCAGGAAGCGGAGCTTTCCGAGAAACTGGAACGTCTTGCAGAACTTAATGCCTTGCTTAACATGGATGAAAAGGGCGATGATGCGATTGGCATGGATGACGAAGCCACGGAACCGGAAAAA
>ERZ780226.759-NODE-759-length-28024-cov-26.341378_pt1 | contig 28024 bp, 37 predicted proteins | sample MGYA00511165_ERZ780226 | MGnify/ENA primary metagenome ERZ780226 (study PRJEB29588, sample SAMEA2152373) | human gut metagenome | biome: human gut; feature: human-associated habitat; material: faeces | place: Denmark | collected 2008/2010 ...
ATTTTGCTACAAACCTTATACCCGCGGCGAAAGTCTGCCAAATAAGCACGGCTAACGGATACCGAGCGACCTTTTTATCGGTGCGCCGACAACCTTGCATTTATTATATATCGGTTGACCGATAAAGTCAAGACTTCTTTGCCGCGAAAAGCAATTTTTCAACGGGCAAAGGAGTCTTTTTATGTCTATTGCGGAAAGAATATTTGCACTTTTAGATCGGCAAGGAAAACGACAAAGCGATCTTGCGCGGTTTCTGCAAGTGCGCCCGACGACGGTTTCCGAGTGGGTACACGGCAAGCGCGAGCCTTCGGGCGTTCATTACGAACGCATTGCGGATTTTTTCGGCGTGTCCCTTGATTACCTTATTGCGGGACGCGAGCCGCCGCCCGCGGCGGTACAACAAATTATCGGGAATAGTAACAACAATAATACCGTCAACATATCAAGCGGCGGTGCGAGCGACCTATCGGAATACGACTGCGAATTGCTGAAGGTAAGCACACACCTCGATATGCGACGAAAAAATGCGTTACTTTCCTATGCGTATGAGTTGGAAAAATCTATAAAAACGGAGGATTGTTAAAAATGAAATGGTTTTACTCTTTGAAAAAGCCCTTGCGCATTGTGATCGCGGTTTGCGCGTGGTTGCCGCTCGTTGTCTTTGCCGCCGCCATAAGCGGCACGATCGGGGCGGACGGTGAAGGTATGCAACCGTGGCAAGCCGTTGTTACCCTGCTATTGCTTGCCGTCGGCGTATTCTTTACCGTGTTTTCGGTTATCGCAAGCAAGCGCGAAAAGGCGGCAAAGCCGTCCGAGAGCCACACACCGACGCACCCGCAACCGATATATACCGCCGCCCCGCCGCCTGTTACGGCGCGAGTTTCGCGCCCTGCCGTTCGGTATAATACCGCCCCCGCGTTTGTCTGCAAGTTGATAAAAAACGGCAATACGGAAATGCAAGATAATATCGAGTGTTGCAACGAAGGCGACGAAGTGATCGCCGATTACGACCCCGACGCGGATTTATACGTTTGCTCGCACGACGTCGGCGACATCGGATACTTCCCCGAAAAGTTCGGCAACCAATTGACGGGGCAATATTACATTAAGATAACCGACATTGCGGAAAACGAAAACGGCAAATATTCCGTCGAGGTTGCCGTCTATATGCAAGCCGACGGCGGCGTATCCCTGCCCGCTTTTACAAAGGTTGTCGGCGTATCGTTCGACGGTCGGCAAGCGTACATAAAGGAAAGCCGCGAGGGCGATCCGCTGATTATCAAACACACACCGACAAGCGAATACCCGAACGCCGCGGCGGTCGTAAACGCCCGCACGGGGCAAATGCTCGGACACATCAACAAAGATTTTGCCGCGTCCTTGCTTTCGTCGTTCGGCAATGGTTTCACGCTCGAAGGCGTTATCAAAGACATTACGGGCGGCACGCCCGACGCACCTCGCCTCGGTTGCAACATCGAAATAACGCGTTGCAAGTAAGTATCAAACAAATTGTAAAAGGGCTATCGCAAAACGCGGTAGCCCCTTTATTTTACTTAAAATGTTTTTCGCCGAGCGCGCTCGCCCACGCCTCAAACCATATCGAATTGTAAGGCGGCAACGCCGCACCGCGGCGGGCTTTGTATTCACGCCACCAATACCGAACGGCGGACGGTATGCTTATCACGAACGGCATAAACACGCCGAGCATAATGTTTTGCAACCCGTGTCCGCTTTCGTGCTGTTTCGTAGAAAGCGCGGCGTTGCGGTTTACGACAAAAACGCCGCCGAGGCTAAATCCTCCCCACCCCGTGCCAACTTCGAAATATACGAAGTAATGAAAGCGGCGCGGGCGGTGTCCTGTAACAAGGAGCGCAAGCGCGACGATCAAGCCCGCCGCCGTTATGAGTATGCCCCAAGTGCAAGACACGAGCCAAAAGCCTATACCTTTATGCACTCGCATTTGCCACCTCCGACGGCTTGTTTTTCAAGTCGTAAATCGCCGCCTCGATCTGCGTTATAATCCATTTGTCAAGGTCGCCGAAGTTGGATTGTATGTACTTTTGCACGTCGCCCGACAACTGCGCCTTCGTCGTTTCTAACGCGGCGGCAAGGGCGTTTTTCTGCGCGTCCTCCGTCCAAAAGTCCGTGCCTTTGATATTTTCCACATACGTTTGGTATGTCTGTTTTACGGCACTTGCAACCACCGTTACGGCGGAGTTGAGATACCCTTTAAGTTTGGTATCCTTTACCTTCGTGTTGATGTAGGTTGTGATCTTCGACACGACCCACGACGCAAGCGCGGTTACAATCGCGCTTATGACCGTAATTACGATCTCTTGCCAATTCATATTACACCTCCGTTTTATTGTTTTCGTTCGATACCGTCAATCCTGTGGTGCGCGGATTTGACGCTTGCCTCCAACGCGGCGATCTTTGGCGGGATTGTGGCGAGGTCTGCGTCCTCGACAATTTGCTCAATACGCGACAAGCGGATATTTTGCCCGTCAAGTTTCGTCGTGATTTGGTGATTGCCTTGCAAAAGACTTTCGTTTTGCAATTTAATCGTTTCGAGGCTCGCGTTTATGCGCGCCTCCTTTGCTCCGTCGTCGCGCTGTTTCTGCTTGCGCGAGGCTACAAACGCAACAATGCTTGTTATGCCCGATATGCCGCCGACAATGGATACAACAAGCGCGATTACTTCCGCCGTCATTGTGTGCCGTCCTCCAAAAATAATTTATCGTACAACGCGTCCATATTTACCGTCGTTCGGTATGCGTTGCAATGCTTTATGTGTCCTTTCCACGATATATACGATGTCTGTATGTCCCCGATCGTCATTTTCCCTTCGTCGAGCCACCGTTTGAACGTCCTCAATTTGTGCCGCATTTTCGTTATGCCTTTCCGCGCGGGTTTGATTATCACCCCGCCCGTATCGGTCAAAATAAAATGCCGCTTTAAGAAGTTCAATCCGCGGGAAAGTTTGACGATCTGCGTCTTTTTGGCATTGAGTTTGATACCCAACTCAGCGCAAATGCGTCGTATTTCCTGCAAACATTTTTGCAAATGTTCTTTGCTGTCGTGGATAAGGTATCCGTCGTCCATATATCGCCCGTAATGCTTTATGTGCAAAACTTCCTTGATGTAATGGTCGAGTCTGTTCGGGTACATCAACGCGGACACTTGCGAGATTTGACTACCCAAACCAAGCCCAACCTCGCCGAAGTCGTCAATAAACCCATTTACAAGCCGCGCAATTCGCGTATCGGTAAACGCCTTATCGACTATCCCTTTTAACGGCTCGTGTTGGATATTATCGAAGTAGCGTGAAAAATCGAATACCAACGCATAGCCGTTTGTGCCGTGTTTTCGGAAATGTCTTTGCAAGTGGCACACGAGCCGCCGCACCGCAAAATCAATCCCTTTGTGTTCTATACACGCGCCGTTGTCGTATATAAAAGATTTGCCGAAAATCGGCACGAGCGCGTTGTCGCAAAGACAACGTTGCACGACCCTTTCGGATATATGCACGCTCTTTATGTGCCGAGGTTTTCCGCGTTCCACAACATCAAACTCGTAAAAACCGCGGCTTTTGTATGTTCCGTTTTGCAAGGAGCGGAGCGTGTCGTTTATGTTTTGCAAGGCGTTCGCTTTATAGCGTTGTGTGCTTGCTTTCCACCCGACACCTCGGCAACACTTTTTGAAGGCGCAATAAAGGTTGTCAAACGTAAATACTTTGTCAAAGTCGCCGTATTGTTCGTTTCTCTCCCGCTTGCGCCGCAAGCGTTCCTCTTTTCTGCGTTGATAACGCGCCTCGTGCCGTTCCTTGCTGTTCATTTCGATATGATACCCCGTACAATCTTATTATCGTTGTGGCGTTCGGATTGCCCGTAGTACCGACCATTAAACCGCCATACCACAATAGACGGCAATGCAAGTAGCGTCCGATCGACTACATCGGGGTATTTATTTATCCTTGCGGAAAGGTTGCGCACCCCTTTTGCAAAGGCATTGATTTCGCCCGCGCGGGGTTACTTTGTCGAGCCTATATCTAATGCAAAAGCCGAAGGACACGCCGTTCGAATTGCTCGCGTTGTTGTTGTTGACATCACCCGACGGATTGACGTACCAAAAGTTGGTACTGTTACCCAAGTTCGGCGAGCGCAACCACCAATTGTTAGCAGAGCCGCCGCGACGATACTTTGCGGCGCGCAACCTATTCAAGCAAGGTTTTATAACGTTCCTTGTCCTTATTCTTTAACGCCGCAAGCAACTTTGCCTCCGTCGTTATAAGATCAATCCACGTTTGCCAAACCTTGCCGTTTATCGGTTTGTTGCTGTCGGTGTTGCGCACAAATTCGCGGGCAATATCCAATTGCGATATAAGGCATTGCAACTCGCAATTTGCGGTAATAAGGTAGTTCCTTCGCAATTGCACCTCGGCGGCGTTCGTCGGATAAACGCTGTTTGCCGCCTTGACGTTGTTATATACCGCTTTTGCGATCGCAACAATATCCTTCGTTATCAAAAACATATAGCGTTTCGGAAAGCGCGCACATTGCTTGATCGTGTACACTTCCAACTCGCGGGCGGTTTCGATAAACTGCATTGCGCTTTCGCCGCGTTTTGATTTTAACACCGACATTTTTTGTTACTCTTTCGGCTCTTCCGCCGCCGCGTCCTCTTGCTTGATTGCCGCCCACATTTCCTCGTTTTCAACCTCGACGTTTTCAAGATTGATCGTCGGGCTTGCGCCCTCTCCGAGGTAAATGTCGTCGCACGTTTTGATGTTGCGTGCATACCACCCCGCGGGCGAGCCGTCGGGCTTAAAAACGTAATGCGCCGCGTTCCCTTTGACGTGTATGCGCCCGTTTTCCGTGTACACCACCCCGTCAAGCGCGGTGGCGATCAACCCGTCGCCAAGCGCACGGGGCGCAAGCGGAATATCCTTAAATCCGTATGTCATAGTTCACCTCCTGTTATTGTGGGCTTTTCCGCGCCCATATAAGGGCGCGGATTGTCTGATGTTTTGATTAAACGCAAAAGCCGAAGGACACGCCGTACGAACTGCTCGCGATGCTGCCGAAGACATCACCCGACGGAGTGACGTACCAAAAGGTGGTACTGCCACCCAAGTACGGCGAGCGCAACCACCAATTGCTAGCAGAGCCGCCGCCGTTGGATAAGTATTTTATCCTATCGGCGGACGTTTTACCGTCTTTAACGGTTTTCCAATATTCGTATTGTTCGCCCTCGCTTGCGTACCCCGACGACGTTGTGCCGTCGATTTCCACTTTGGAAAAGAGGAAAAGTTTGTCGCTCGACGTTGTAATCGTCGTTGACGCGCTCCCCGACGTTGCTTTTTTATCGACGCTTTTTATTACCGCTTGCAAGTCGGACGGGAGTTGTCCCAAAAGCGTTTGCATTGTCGTCGTGCGCATTTCGCTATTATCCCAACCGCCCGCGTTGGTGTTTGACGAGTTCATACGGTATCGCGTTGCGAGAAGGTTTTTCATACCGACCGTGATCGGGGCTTTTCCGCCGCTCGTTAAGTCGTCGTGATTAAATCCGAGAATAACAAGCGTAATCACCTCGCCCGTCGATAACTCGACCGTTTTTTCGTCGCCAACGTTGAAATACTTTTGCGCGTCGCCCGCGGCGGCAATGCGGGATATATCGCCCCACGCGGCGGTGGCAAATGTAAACCGCGTTGTCGAAAATGCGGGGAGCGCATTCCACGCCGTTGTGCCGTCGCCCATTTTTGTTACCTTGCTCGTTGTGTCGTAACCAATTTCACCTTCTGCGAGTACATAATTTGTACTTTCCCACTCTGCCGCCGTCGCCCTGCGGTGTTTGATCGTTGCGGGTACTGTCTTGTTTGCCATTTTAACCTCCTTAATTAAACTCCGCCGCCGTTTATAATGATTGTATCCGTATAGCGCATAAGATCGTCGCTATCGGAAAGCCCCGTCGATGTTTTAACGATTTCCGACTTTGCCGCCTTTGCGTCAAGAGCGGTCTTTACACCGCCCGATGTTACGGGGTTGCTACTGTTTGCCGTCGGCGTTGTATCGAACGTGAGCGCGTCCTGCTTTGCGTTCCACGCCGCCTTTTCGGTATCTGTTACGGTGCGGTGTGTTGAGTCCGTTGTTGCGTCGGAAAGTTTACCCGACTTTGCGATCGTGGCGAGGTCTGCGTTATTTGCCTTTGCGTCAAGTGCAGTCTTTACGCCGCCCGACTTGACGGGATTTGCGCTCCCCGCCGTGGGCGCGTCGTCGAACGTGAGCGCGTTCTGCTTTTCGTTCCACGTCGCCTTTTCGGTATCGGTTACGACGCGGTGCGTTGCGTCCTCGGTTGCGTCGGAAAGTTTGCCCGACTTTGCGATCGTGGCAAGTTCCGACTCTTCGACAAACGCGCTTGTGTCGATAGAGCCGCCGAGCGCGTCCCATTCCGTGCCGTTCCACGCAAAGTTTGTTCCCGCGGGATAGTCGCCGTATGCCGCCACCACGTTGTACACGTCGCCTACATCGTGCGTTGTCGGAAGGTCGTTGTATGTAGCAACCGAGCCTTTATAGCGGTAAATCTGCGACGTTTTTTGATTGACGTAACTTTCGGTCGCAAACTTGTCCGTACCGTTTTCCCCGTCGTTCGTCAAGTCGCTTGTTTTGGTGGGGATTTCCTTTTCCGCCGCCGCGTTCCACGCCGCCTTTTCGGTATCTGTTACGGTGCGGTGTGTTGAGTCCGTTGTTGCGTCGGAAAGTTTACCCGACTTTGCGATCGTGGCGAGGTCTGCGTTATTTGCTTTTGCGTCGAGTGCGGTTTTTACGCCGCCCGATGTTACGGGGTTTGCACTCCCTGCCGTCGGCGTTGTGTCGAACGTAAGCGCGTTTTGCTTTGCGTTCCACGTTGCCTTTTCGGTATCCGTTACGGTGCGGTGTGTTGAGTCCTGCGTCAAGTCCGCAAGTTCGTCCGTTGTCGCGTATGGTAAATCGTTCCACGGCGTAGAGCCGTCGCCAATCTTAAATTTACGACGACCGTCCGCCGTTTCTTCAACACAAAACTCGCGGTTTTTCGGAGTCGGGTTTACACTCTCCCACGCCGCCGTTGTACCACCTCTCGCAAGAATTGTTACAATTTTTTCTTTGTCTGCCATTAAGGTTGACCTCCGTTTATTATTTTAATGTTTTCAATATCGCTCACACGCGCCGTTAAATCTTGCAATACGGACGGATATTTTTCCGTAATTGTTTCGTCCGCCTCGATCGCCCGCGATAATGTAACATTGATAATTTCCGTTTGCCACACAACACAATCCCCACTATCCTCCTTCTCAAATTGCAATTGCATTTCAAACGCGGGGTGTGATGTCGTTTTACGGCGTAAACGGTATATAAGACGCAATTTTGTTTCCGTTATTTCGACTGTAATTTTTCCGTCTTTGTCAATGTAATTTTCTTTGACGTTCTGTATTTTGATGTACGGCGTAAATTCCGATAAGTCGAGTCCGTCGGACGTTTTGCGCGGCACGCAAAATACAATCTTGTCAACAAGGTTGTTGCCTTGCACTCCGATGTGCAAATATTTTATCGGGCAAGACGTTCCGTTGAAAATAATATCCATATCAAACGTCGCCTCCCTCAATGGTGATCGTGTCCGTGGTTTCGACGACGTTATCGACGGGATACCGCGTCAACATCTCGCCGCCTCGTTCAACAATCGTCCCCTGCCCTTCGGCAATATCTTCCCGAAGTTCGTTGATTTCCGCGGTCATTTCTTCGTGTTCTTGCTGTACCGTCTGTGCCGCCGCCTCCGCCGTGCTTTTTGCGGTGTTCGCCGTTGATACCGCCGTGTCGGCTTTGCTGTCCGCCGCCTCCGCGGTTTCGACCGCTCCCGCCGCCGTATTGACCGCGGATTGTGCTTTTTTTTCCGCCTCCTGCGCGGTCGTTAAGGCGGTTTGCGCCGTTGAAAGTGCCGAGGTAACAATTTGGTTGATCTTTGCATAATCTTCCACCGCTCCTATAAGTTTTTGCAAATTTGTAATTGCACCGCCCGATATTGCAAAGGAATATATCGGGAGTTCATATACCTTGTTGACCGTTTCCGCCTCCGCGTCGTAAATGTCGTCTTTGGTAAGCGGTATCGCGTCAAGGCTCGTCCCGACATACGCGACAAACGAGCAATTTTCCTCGTCGGACGGGTGGTACGTTTCAATGCGCGCAACAACATACCCGACGTAGCCGTTTGTCATTTTCGGCGTTACTGTTTCCGCCGCCGTTACCTCGTTCATACGTCCTTGCACGACAAACGCGCCCGTGCCGATTTGGATTGACTGCCCGACGATCGTTGCGGCGAGTTCGTCGCCGTATCCCTTGTAATAGCCGTCCGCTTTGCTTTGGTCGATAAACCGCGACTTAACTTCGAGCGCATACAAATTTGCTTTGAAATTGAAAACGCCTTGATATGTTACGGGTTTTATCAATGTTGCCGTCCTCCTTAACCTTTAATGATCTCGGTTAAAAGAATTTTCTTAAATCCGAGTTTTATTTGCGTGTTTTCGCCGCTACCGTCAAGCGTCGTTATTTTCTCGCTTATCGGCAACGTTTTGTATAACTTGCCGCCGTAATACAACTTTACTTTCGTGTAAAGCGGGTACACGGAAAAGTCTATCGGGTCAATCGTGATGTTGTTGTCGATCACGATATTATCGACGTACCGCGCGTTGGCAAGTTCATACACGGCGTTAAACTGTGCGTCGGCAAGATATTCCGACTCAAACCATTTTGTTTTGACGGGGTAAATCCGCCCCGCAATATCGCCCTCCGCGTCCGACTGCACAATGTTGTTATCCTTGTCGCGGTAGTAATACTTTGTTGCAATCGTGGACGGGCGCGGCTTGTATTGCGGGATATATACGGGGTTGCCCTCGTCGTCAACAACGGGGTTGCCCTCGTCGTCCACTTCCTGCACGTCCGTATAAATGGTGTTTCCGTCCGCGTCCGTTTCGGGCGTTTCAACGTCGTATTTTATGGTTGCAACCGTCTTGTTTGTTGCTGACGATGTTGTCGTCAACTCGTGGATAAAGTCGCTTAAATCGACCGTTAAAACGGTTGTGCATTTTACAAACGTGAAAATGATTTTGCCCGCCGCGATGTCGTACCTCGTTTCGATGTTGTACTCGTAATATTTGAGGTAGCCCTTCAAAAACGTATAGGCGTTGACGAGTTGATATGTCCCTTGCAAATCGCCGTAAACGTCCGTCGTGTCCGTTTTGTCCGTCGGTATAACCACCTCGACGGGGATTTTACCGACTGCCGCGTCGGCAACATCGAATACCGCCGCCCGCACCTTCTCGAAAATCGCCGACAACTTGCCGTCAAAACTGTTTTGCGGCGTATAGTCGAGCAAAATTTCCGTGTCCCACAATGTTTTGAAGTCAAGCCCCTTGATCGTCCGCTTGTTGTATTCGGGCGTTACGGTATCGGCAAAACACGCGTATTTATAGTTGCCCGCGTCGTCGTTCACGACGGCGATCTTTGCGTCGTTTACGTCCTCGTCGCAAACGCCCTCGCCGCTGAAGGAGTCGCTGTCGTAAACGCGGGTCGTCAAATCATACGTTGCGTTGTCAACGTTCGTGATGTGATTTTGGTTTTCGTCGTATAACGCAATGTACACCGCACGCCTCCTTTAATCGAATAAATACCGCTTGATCGCAATATCTATTTCGCCCGTGTCCTCGTCCTCCATATTCGAGGTGATGTAGTAATCGCCTTGCGGAAGGTATAAAAACGATTGCTTTGTTTTGTCCGTCAACCCGTAGCCGTTGACCGTTTCGCCGTCCGTCGTAACGGTGATTTTTTTGTTTGTCGGCTCAATCACAATTACCGTGCCGTCGGTGTTGTTGGTTGAAAGCGATATTTCTCCGACAACGTTTGCGTCCGTATCCTCGATACGCAAATCAATGTTGTTTTTGATATTGCCCGAAATAGTAATTGTGATCGGCGCGTCGATAAAAAACTTGTTGGATATGAGCCGCCGTTTCACAAACACTTGCCCCGCAAACCCAAACGGAAAGCCAAGCGGGAAAGCCGTTGACTCTTCCGATGTGTGTTTTAAGGAAAACGACTCCTCGACGCGCTCATACCAATACGTTTGACGTTCAAACGTGAAAGTTTCGACAAAAAGCCCGTCCTCGGATATTTCGCTTTTCGTGTTCGACTGCAACACCACGTCGCAAAACTTGTCCGTTATACCGTCGTTGTACTCAAACAAAAATGCCGATGTGCCGCACGCCGCCAAGAATTGCAAAAGCCCCTTATAATTCGCGTAACCGTTCGTGCCGTCCGCATTGAAGTATATCTTCAACGTGATAGGCTCGAAAGACGGCGTAACATTAACAAGGTGCTTGCCTTTTTCGCTTTCCTTGTAGGACAATGAAAAAGCATTGCCAAGCCCCGACGGCTCCGCCGCGAGCGCGGAGGTGCCGTTCAAATCAAATGATTTTGACTTGTCGTATGTATGCAAAATAAATTTCCGCATTTACATCGCCTCCGCAAGTTTTACGTTTATTTCCCGCACGAGCGCGTCAACGTCCACCTCCTCGGCGTAGTTCTGTATCGTAACCGTTACATTTTGCGTCGTGTTGTTGGTGCTGTAATCGTTGTTTATGATGTCGCCCGACGTTCCGCCCGCGCCGATGTCGTCGTATATCGTGCCGCCGCCCGTTGTCGTTCCGCCGTCGGACGTTACGGGCGGGGTCGTGTCGATAATCGCGTTTACATCGTTCATATCGTCGATCGCGGTTGTATCAATGCGCAACTTGACCTCCGCAATGCGGTCGATGTGAACACCGAGCCAACCGAGCGCACCGTTTACACCGTCGATAAGCCCGTTTATAATGCCGATAACGAAATTAACCGCGTCCTCGATCGCGCCGACAACGATGTTGATTATGCTCACCACGCCCGAAAAAATCTTTGATACAATATTCCCGAACGTTTGAAAGAGCGGCGCAAGCCAACCGAGCAATTGCCCTATGACCTGTAAAGGCACTTGCAACGCCGACAACGCGACTTGTAACGGAATAAGCGCGACCTCGATTAACGGTTGCAACAATTGAAAAATCAAATTGAGCATATCGAAAAACGGCGAAAGCGCGCTTACAACCATATTGACGACAAGCGCAAGTATGTTTCCGACCAATTCAATAATCGGCGACAATAGCCCGATAAGCGTATTAAGCGTGTTCATTATCACGTCGAGGACGGGTTGCAACGCCGTACCCAAAAGCCCGACGAGATTGTTTATGCTTTCACGGAAAGCCTCGCATTGTGTGTAAAGCACAAGCAAGATCGCCGCGACCGCCGCAATTATCAAAATGATCGGGTGCGCCGCAAGCGCGGACAACCCCGCTTGAAGTTGAGGTATTGCCTGTATCAATCCCCCGACGGTCGTTACCAATTTACCAATGCCGAGCGTAAGCGGCGCAAGCGCGGCAACAACCAAAAGTGCCTTCGCGGCAAATTCCTGTTGCTCCAACGTAAGCGAATTAAACCACTCCGCAAGGGCTTGTAAGCGCGGCACGAGCGAGTTGTTGATTACGTTTGCAAGGGACTGTAAAAGCGGTTGCAACGACGCTCCGATTTGCAAGCCGACGTATTGCAACGACTGTTTTAACAAATTGATCGTGTCGTCAAGCGTAGCAAGCGCGGATACTTGCTCGTCGGTAAGACTGCTCATACCCGCAAACTCTTCCTTAAACTTTGCGATTTCTTCCGTCCCTGCGTTAAGATACGGCAACATTTGGTTTGCAATGCGGTCGCCGAAAATTTCGTTTGCATACGCCGCTTGCAACGTTTCGTCCTCCATACCCGCGAGCGCGTTCATTACGCCGTCGAACATTTCCTCGTAGGAGTCAAACTGCGACATTTCAAGCCCAAGCGCGGAAAGAGCCTCCGTCGCCGCGCTTGTCTTGCCCGACGAAAGATCGAGCATTGCCGCGCGGACACGAATTAACGCGCGGTTAAAATATTCCACATCAACGCCGAGTTGCGACGCGACGTACTGCCACTCTTGTATGGTTTCCGCGGATACGCCAAAACGGTTTGATAAGTCGTCGATTTCTGCGCCCGTTGCCGCCGCGCTTACGCCGAGCGCACCGAGTCCCGTTATAGCACCCGCCGCCGCGGCGGAAAACGGCGTTAAGGTACGCCCCACCGTCGATATTGCACCGCCAACCTCGGATACATTTTTTGCGATAGCGTCAAACTTGATCTTGTTGATTTTGTCGAGTTGCTCTTCAAGTTGTTTTGCGCGCAATTCCGTTTGCGCCAACTCGGTTTGCAATTTTTTGTATGCCGTGGTGTCCGCGTTGCCGCTTTGTTCCAAAAACGCCAAACGCGCCCGCAAGGTTTCCGCGGATTTGGCGGTTTCGTCAATCGCCTGTTGGGCTACCTTTTGCGCGCGCTCGAAAGTGGCACTATCAAATTTAAGTTTCAAACTCTTTTGGAGTGCGTTCAATTCGGATTGCGACGACTTTGCCTCGGAGCGCAATTCACGCATTTGTTTGTTAAACGTGGTTGCGTCCGCGGATATTTCAACCGTTAAGCCGCGTATGTTGTCCGCCATATTGTCCGCCTCCTTTTAAGAATTTGACCGCCTCCGCTTGCGATATATCGCGCACTTCGACGTTTCGCTTTTTGTTTTTGTCCGCCGCCCTTTGTCTTAACGCCGCTTTGATATTTGCAATATCAAGAGCATAAAGCAATATGCAAAGGTCGGTAAAATGCGTGTTGCGGATAAAGCAATCTTGTATTTTATGCTCGACGCACTTTTGCATTAACGTTATATACCGCGGCACAATCAAGTCGTTTTTGCGGTTGCGCGATTTCCTCGGATTGATTTTCTCGTACAACCGCAAAAGTTCTTGACTGTGCGCTATGAGTTTTTTGCCGTACCCGTGCTACCGTTCAAAACGACCTCAAAAACAAACTTGATCTTTTCGATAAGTTCGTTAAGATATTCGCCGTCGGCGAGGTCGAAAAGTTGACAAAACGATTTGAAATCGGGTATATCGTCCCCCTCCATAAAGCAATAAAGGGCTTTAAGGTTGGAAAGGATATACGCCTTGTTTTCAATCGCACCCGCCGCCTTCATTCGCTCGATGTATGCAAAAAGCGTTTCACTTTTGGCGTTGTGCGGGAAGTTCTGCTCCCACCGCTCCTCGGCAAACAACGACGTGTCGATTGCCACGTTGATGTTTTTCTTGTTTACGACAAGTTTGCCTTCCGCGTCAATTTGCTTTTCGACAACGGGCAACGTTGTTTTTATCATAGCCCGCCTCCCTTACTCCGTCGCGGGCATTTCGGGCAATACAACCTCGTCGCCGAACGTAGCAAACCCTTCGTCGGCGGGCGTTACGGTCATCTGCCAAACGATCACGTCCTGCCCTGTCTTTTCGTCCTTGTACACCGTACCGTCGGAATTTTTGAGCGGCACGCCCGCGATTTCAAGCGCGGTTTCAAACGACGACTCGTTGATGTCGTCCGTCGTCTGGTCGAACGACTCGGAAGGACGCGTCGGCGACGTTACGCCGTAGAGCCACGTTTTGGCAATAGGCATACCGCCCTCCTCGTCAATGCCGCACGTTTCAAAATAGATTGCGTGCGACACGAGGCGTTGCTGTTTGATGTCCGCAAGCCCGTTTGCCGTCTTGATCTTGCGCCCCATTGCGATCTCGTAATCGTTGCTTACGTTGTTCGTCCCCATTGTCCCCGTCTTGCCGCGCTCGTTGACAATCGAGCAAATGCGGCGACCGTCGCCGTAAATGACTTTGGTTGCGGAGTCGGGTTCTAACGCCATAGAGCGCGCCGTTCCGTATGCAACGGGGGTTGCGTAGCCGCCCTCGCCGTCGGGCAAAGCGTACTTGATGTTTTGCACATTAAAACGGACAAGTGTTTTTTTATCCATTATGGTTTACCTCCATTGTCAAGTGTTTTTTTGATAGCCGCGAATATTTGCGGCTCTGTGCTGTCAAAGCAACGGCGGATAAAGCCGTAATGCGGGCTTTTTTCGCTGTACTCCAACACGTTTGAAAGCGGCACGCCTTCCCGCGCCTCGCCTTTCGACCCGTCTTTCGTCTTGCGATGTACAACGCCTTTTGCAACGCGCGTATTGCCGATGTATCGGCGGTCTTTGTACTTCGTCTTGATTTTCCAAGAGCGCGCCATTTCGCCCGTGTCAATCGGCGTTGCGCTTTCCACCGCTGATTTGAAAACCTCCGCGCCCGCTTGTAACGCCTCTTGTCGCGTATCAAACATCGCGCTTTGGTATTCCGTCAATATCTGCTCTAACGCGTCGGGCAATTCTTCAAGCGAAAAACGGCTTGTTGTAATCTTATCCGCCACGTTTCACCGCCTCCACATACAAAAACTCGACGTTTATACCGCGATACGGATTGTCGATGTCGTAAATATCGCTCTCGCCGTTCGCAACGCAAAAATGTTTGTCGGTCTTAAACTCCGCGATAATCTGCTTTATGCGTTTTTCCGCGTCCACAAACCGAGCGTCGGTCTTTTCGTATGCGTAATAATAATTTACATCGACGTAATAACGAACGATTTGCGCGCACCCGTCGCCGTGTGCGCCACCCTTGCTTGATACGATACGATAAACAACGTACTCGTCTTGATTGACTTTGACGGTCGAGTTGCTAACCTTTCCAACCTCAACGCGGCGGATATGGTGCGATAAAATACCGTAAGGCAAAAGCACTTTATCCAACTTCGCTTGTACCGTCTGTCGTACACCCATTACCGCACCTCGTACTTCTTGACTTGAAATTCAAGCATTTTGTTTTGCTCGATATAGTTATCCGCCGCGGACGCAAGCCCGAACGTGTGCGCGTCGTCCGCTATGCCGTGTAAGTAAATGCGCACGTCCGACGTAATGAGTGCGTCATATACACGCTTTACAAACGGCATACGCACGCGGGCGGGGCGGATAACGCCGTCGGACTGCTGTTGTATCGCCGTCGCCCCATAAGAGCCGAGCCATTCGCAATAAAAACAATCCGTCATTATCGGCGCGCCGCTCTCGTCTGTCCCGATCTGCGCCTGTATGGGTTTCCACGATGTGGTTGCCCCTTTACCTTCCTCGTATTCCGTGCATTGCACGGCAAACTTTATGAGCGTTCTTTTGCGTTTTACGCGTTGATCTGCCATACGCTACCTCCGCAATTGCGAGATAAGCGCGACGATCATACCGTCCTTTTTGATAAGTTTTTCGTCGTCGCCCTTGTCCCGATAGTCCGCCCAAATGGATTTGACGGCATAGGCGCGTTGCGTCGTCAACCTTTCGTTTGGCACGCCGCTTTCGAGCATAAATTCCGCCGCCTCGTCGATGTAACCTTGCACCTCTTGTTTTTTGTGCGGGTCGCTGTCAAGATAGCCCAACTTGAAAAGTATTTTATCAACCTCTTGCATTGATAACCTCCGATCGTTTACCGATTATGTATCGCCACTTCGGCGACCCGCACGCAAAACTTGTTGTTACTGTCCGTCGTCGGTGCTTGCCGCCGCCTTCTGCACGCTTGCAAAGCCGTTCCACATCGCGGGCGAGCCGCCGACAAAGCCGACAACCTTAAACGCGATCACGCCTTCCTTAAACTTGTAGTCGGTGGACTTTTCGACATCGAGCACGGTGAAGTATGCGAGTTCATAGCCCTTCAGTTTGCCGTAAAGCATATAGGGCTTGCCCGCCTCCACATTGCCGAACGCCGCAAGGCGGCTCGTGCATACAAACGGAATACCGTTGATTGTACCCGAATTTCCGCGCACGACGATTTCGTATGCGCGCTTTTTGTCCGTGCCCTTGACTTTTGCAAACTCTTTGAGGGTGAGTTTGTTAAGGATAAGGGTTGCGTCGCCCTCGACCTCTTCGTCGCCGCCGTAGTCGAAAACGATGTTGTCGAGCGTGTTTTCGTCGATCGTGGCGATCGTCTTGCGCTGTGCCGCCTCGATCACCTTTGTGGGTGCGTTCACAATGCCGACGAGTTCGCCCGTGCCGTTGCCGTTGACGATCTGCGAAATGAGTTTTTTACGCCACGCGCCGACGACTGCCGCGTCCACTTCTGCCATATAGTTGGCGGAGGGGAGTTTTTCAACCTCTTCGTTGACCTCGGCATACGCAACGATTTTCACTTTGTTGATGTCGGCGTAATCGAAGGTAGGCTCGGCGGACGTTGTGGGGGCTTTCCCTTCTTCGGTGATTACACCCTCGCCGTAAGCCTTGACAAACGGCTTTTTGTAACTTTCCGCGCCCGCGCCTTCGAGGTGTACGACGTTGACGAGCGTGTCAAGCGTTCCGACCTGTTCAAACGCGGGGTTGAGCGTTCCGCTCGTAGCCACGCCGAGGGCGGTACTGCCCGACGCAACGGCGGCGCGCATTTCGATAGCGACCTTTTCACCGTTTTTGAGTGCTTTTGCGCGCTTTTCGGTTTCTTCTTTTTCCGCGGCGCGCTTTTCGTCGGTCTGCACCTTGCCTTGATCGAAAATCACGCCGCCCTTGTTGGGAAGTCTTGCGGCGCGAGCGTCTGCCTCTTCCGCCGCCTTTCTTTCCTCTTCGGCGCGCTTGTCGCTGTCGTCCTTTCTGATCTGCTCGATCGTGAAATTGATCTTGTCAACCTCGGAGCGGATTTCCGCAAAGCGTTCCGCCGTGGTTTCGGGTTTCTGCAATTCCACCAAGAGGGCGGCGCGCTTTTCCAAAAGTTCTTTGATGTTCATAACTGCTTTTGCTCCTCCAAAAATAAAAATTTTTCGATTTCAAGCCGTAAAGCCGCTTGCGCTTTTTGCCGCTCCTCTTTTTCGTTATCCAACGCGGCGGCGCGGGCGTTATCCAACGCCCTTTTTTCGTTATCCAACGCGCTCGCCGAGCGGGCATATATCGAGGTTTGCGGGTATGCGCCGTCGTTGACTGCGGACACCTCGAAAACCCTTGATATTTTTGTAATGCGTCTTGTCGGCATTTCGCTTTCAAGATCGCTCCACTCTGCGCCCGATACAACGATACCGAACGCAAAAGACATATCCTCGATGTCGCCGCGCGTAACCGCCGAGCATAGTTCGCGGGCGGTCGCGTTGTTTTCGATGTCGAGGGTTGTTTTGATGTGCATACCGACGTTATCGACGGAAATATCCATTGTCGAACGCTTGCCGCGCCTGTGTCGCGCAAGCGGTATCATTCCGTCGTCGTGGTTTACCATAAATTTGATGTCGGACAAGTCCGCGCCGTCGAGCGCGTGCGCGTCGATTACCTCGTAAAAGTAATTGCCGATCGCGGTGCGCTGTTCAAAGACAATCGGGCAACCCTCAATTATGCCTTTAAGCGGGTCAACCGTCGCCCCCTGCCCTTCACCCGCGCGCCGAAAGATTGTTGCGGGCGCGGTGATTTGTTCGATATACTTTTCGAGCATTATTCCTCCTCCTTCTTTCCCGCGGCGGGCTTTTTGCCTTGCGCGAGCGACGATATTTGATATTGATTTGCAATCGACACGTCAATATAGTTGAGGGATACGCGCGTCGGCTGTCCGTCGGGTTCATATCCAAGCAATTCGCGCCGTTCGTCGCGGGACAAAAGCGCGTCGTCTTTCGTCATTTCCGCGATCTCCTGCCTCCTGCTGAAGGATAGCGATTGCACCAATTTGTCGTAATACTTGATCGTGTGCCCGTATGCGAGTTGGCGCGGCGTAAAAAGCACAATCTTCATTGCCTCGGCAATTTCGATAAGCAACCCCTCCACCGCCGTTTGATAAAACGCCGTGTATTCGTCGTCCGTGTATTTGCCGAGGTAGATCGGCAATGATACGCCGAACGGCGACAATATCTCGTCGCGCAAAAACGTCAAGATGTTTTGCGGTATGTCCGTCGCGCTGATGTTGAGCGGGGTAAAATCGCTTTCATAGTCCGTTGCGACAATGCCGTACTTTGAGTTGAAAAGGTGATTTTCAAACTCCTCGCGGGTCAATTCCTTTTTGTCCGCGTCCGCAACGGTTTTCATTGTCAAAATGCCTTTAAGCGATAGCGACGCTTGCAACGTTTTCGGGATCGCCTCTTTGATAACGTGCATTGTCTGTAAGTTGCCGAGGAGTTCCTTGTATTCCCCGCCGCCGCTTACGCCGCCGCCCAAGTACGCGTTTTGACCGTAGCCGAGGCGGATATGGATTACGTCGCCGTAAGGCAAATCGAACGTAACGCCGTTGTTTGACAATTCAATGCGCATTTCGCCCGCGTCCGAATAGTATAACTTGACGTTGGCGGTTTCGATCGGGTAAAACCCGCGCGTTGCGCGCTTGACGTACCGCACTCCGTTTATCGTGATCGGCACCTCGTCATACTGCCAATAAATAAAGCAATTTCGATTTACAAGCGTAAGCCACGCAACCTTGTACAAAAAGTCTTTTATGCCGCAAAGCGGGTTTATGCGCGCCGACAACACCGTGTTAATGCTGTCGTCCTGCACCTCGATACGGTGCGGGTTTTGCCGTTCGATCACGGATTTTAAGTTGCACTTCGACACCTCCTCCGCGACGCGGTGTATCGCCGTTTTTACGATGTCGCTAACGTGTATGTTATTGCCGAACGAGGTAAACACGACATTGTTTGCATTGAAAAGCCGACGGCTATATGCGCTCGCCTTGTCCCAACCGAGCAAACCTTGTATCGCGTTTTTAAGTGTTGACAAGTCCTTTACCTCCTTTTGGCAAAATAAAAAGTGAGCCGATATTTCCGACAAGGCGCAACGCCTCTCGGTAGAATATCGACCCACTTGTTTTTGATATTAAATCAAAAATGGGGTACTCGTCGCAATGCGACGGATAGTACACACATATTCAATTTTACCTTCATTATACCCACTTCTCGGCACGAAGTCAATACCTTGCGCCGATAAATCGAAAAAATTTTACTTTTCGTCCGCCTTTTGGTCGCGTTTAATGGTAAATGTGTATTCGCGGCGGCATATCGGGCAAAAGTATGTAACGTTTATCACGCCGACGCGCGCGTCATACTTTCCGAGCAATTTGTTGTGTATCGGGCAACGCACCTCACGTTGATATTGATTGTTGGTTTGTTTTTTATCGTCCATATTTACGCTCCGATCCTTGAAAGAAATGCGCTTTTACATTCGCGCAATGCCGCGTATGCAATCACTTTCGACATCGTGCCGTCGATTTTATTGCCAATGTATCCGCTTATTTTTTCGGGCATTACAAAGCCTTTGTTGTCGTGCTTGACCGCCGTATTGCGGAAGTTCCAAGCGCATATTTCGTTGCGGTTGTAGTTGATATGACGCGCCCGCAAATCCTCCTCCACCGTCCGCGTCGGCGTGTTTAACCCTTCGTATGTCATTTTGATTTTTGTTAAAACATTTTCGCCAAAGCGTTGTTTTACTATCTTTGCAAACTCTTTTGCGTGCCACTCGTCATAACCCACACGGTACGGGCGGATTTTGTACGTTTGATACATTTCCCAAATATACTCGGCAACAACGTTGTCGTCGATTACGTTGCCTTTGACGATACGACAAAGCCCTTCCGCCGCCCATTGCTTATAGTCTTTCTTTTCCGTGTTCGTCGGGCTGTCGGTCGCTTGACCGTCGCCCGCCTTGACCTCGGTTACAAAATACATCGTGTAAAGATATTTCACGGGGTCGGCGGGGCGCATAAACAAAAACGTGCAAGCGCAAAGATCGTTTGTTTCTGCGAGGTCAACCCCCACAATGCACCAACACCCCGCAAAATCGGCAATATCAAACGTGCCGTCGCACTCGATAATATCCGCCTCGCGTAGCCACGCCCGCGAGGAAAGTTGCTTGATGTTAAATTCTTTCGCAAGCGTAAAGGCGCGTTGCGCGCCGTTGTTGCGCGCCTCTTCGACAAGATCGCGCAACTCGGATATTTTCTTGACAACGCCCAACATCGGGTTTGATTTCGCCCAACTGCGCTCGTCATTCCACACCTCCGCCTCGCTGTCCTGTGTGTAAAGCCACACAAGCCAACGGGGGCGATCGAGTTCCCCTTTTAAGACACGGCGCGCGTCGTGTAATCGTTCGTCAAGGTAGCCGTCCCGAACGATACCCTCCGTCGTGATTTCAAAATAAAGCGGCTCGTCCTGCGTCGTCAACGACGAACGGAGCGGCATTACCGTTGAGCGGTCTTTCATTTCGTGTACTTCGTCCACGATTACGATTTTTAAGTTGCGTCCCTCTTTTGCCCCCGACTTTGCGGACATCTTTTTGATCGCGCCCTTGTTCTGCGAGGAAAATTTGCCCGTCTTTTTTCGCTGTTTCGGGTTGCCGAAAAATATGCCCTTGATGTTCTTGCGCGTAACGCGCGACATCGCCCGCGACTCTTCGCGGAAGTTGTTTATGCAATCGAATATCAAACCCGCTTGCTCGTAGTCGTTGGAGGCGCACATTACCTTTTGCCCCGCCTCGCCACAAAACCACTCGGCAAGCGTCAACGCCGCCGTGAAAGGCGTTTTGCCGTTCTTTCTGGCGATAAGGAGCAACACCTCCTTAAACCGACGCACCCAACGCCCGCCGCCGAGCAATTCGTCGTCAAAGACGTAAAACCCGAACACCGCCTCCGCAACGGCTTTTTGGTTGAGCGTCAAAATAAACGGCTTGCCCGCAAACGGGCTTTCAAAGTGTTTGATCTCCCGTTCGATAAAGTCAATCCGTTTGTGCGCGCCTTCGAGTTCAAAGTGGTACACGTCGCCGTGATACACGATGTCTTGCACGAGGCTTTCAAGTTCGGTTTTTAATTCCCGCCCGATCACGATGTCGCCCGCGCGGCAAGCCTTGTAATACTCGATCAAGTAACTATGCCGTCCGCCGACGGTATCGTTTAACACCTGCCACCCCGAAATAGGCACAATATCGGGGTTTACCAAGAGCCACTCGGCGGCGTTATTCGTAGTCGTCAAGCCCGCCCTCGTCGTCGGGGGCAAGCGTCCCCAACATCTCTTTGTTTAACTTTTGCATTGACGAAGTATATTGTGCCATATACTTTACGCGCGTTTTTCCCGCCGCCGTTTCGCGTTGTACATACGGATTTTGCGGGTTGTAAATGATTGTCGGCAAGTCCTTTATTGACTCCAACACCGCAAACGTTTCCGCGACCTTGCGTATAAGCGAGTCGTTGATTTTCAACTTGATGTCGTCAACGCCCGCCGCCCGATAAAGCCCGACGAGGCGCGCGTATTCCGCGTCTGCTATATCTTGCTGTTTCTTTTTTGTTTTTCCTGCCATTTCGCGCCTCCTATTTTGTTTTGCAAACTTTTTGAGAAAAAAGTCAAAACTTCGGTGTGTATGTAAACGACTTGCGGCGTGGAGTCTTTTTGCCTTTTCAAAAATTTTTCAAGGACGGGGGGAGTAAAATTATTCGCGGTATCTTTCCCAATACGCATTTATCCACCCGATCACCGCGTCGCGGATACTTGACCGCTCGATGTCTTGATACGCGCGCTTGATACACTCCTCCTTCGACGTGTCAATGTGTACGAGTTCCGCGCCGTAGTCCTGCACAAACACATCGCGGTCAATCCTATCGGGATATGTGCCGATAATGTATGCGTCTTGCCACTTGCGGCGAGGTGTCGCCGTCCGCACCTCGTCAAGCAAATAATCGCGTACATTGAAGGCGACGCGCTTTGTTGCGTCTGGCTTATCGTATAGCCCGCAAATACATATCGCCCGATGTATCTTGTCGAGGTCAACAATCAAGTCGTTACGAGTCGCAACGCTGTTTACATACGTTGTTTTGCCCGCACACGGCGAGCCATAGACAAGATAAACGTGCTTTGCGCCGACCACATAACCAAAACGTTTATGCGCGGCGTTATGGCAATCGTGGCATAGTACCTCGATATTGTCGGGATTGAGCGTAACGTTCACGTCGTCGATATTGTCGAGCGTTAATTCCACTTTGTGGTGCGGGCGCAATTCGGATATATCGAACACGCCGCCGCATTTGGCGCATACGCCGCCGCTCTTTATCTTGCAAGCCTGCGCCAAGTCCAAGTAATCTTTGCGGCAATAAAACGCGTGTATCGGGTCGAGCGGCATTATATTCCCTCCGTACTGTCGGGCGGCAACTTGCCTTGTTCTGCAAGTTCCAACGCCTTTTTACGCAACGCCACGATCTGCGGGTCGCGGGCAAAATCGTCCGTAAAACGGTTGATAAGCAAAAATTGTATCATTCCCGCGTCGGGCTTTGCATAACGTGTGTATCGCTTTGTTTTCGTGCCGATAACAACGCCGCTTTTCGACACGATCTCCTCCGTGGTTTCCTCGGTGTATTCGTAGCCCATTGCCACTTTGTAAGCGTTGTTTATGAGTTCCGTCTTAAATTCTTGCTTTGCCTTACAAAGTGTTTCGGCAAGTTCGGGGTTTTCCTTTTTGTATTTCGCCCACGACGTTTTACCCACCCCGTAATATTCGCAAAGTTGTCCTTCGGTTACACCGCAACGAGCGTACCGCGCAATATCCGCCAAATAAGGTTTTACCTTATTTGCGTACTCGGACGGGCAACCCCGCTTTTTTTCGCCACCTTCAGAAGTGCCGCTGCCCGCGTTGTTTTTACGCGGGTTTTTCGGCTTTTTGTTTTCCGCGTCCTTTGACGCGTCGTTTTTTGACTGTTTCGGCATTATTTTCCCTCCCCTATATCGAGCAATAATTTCGTGATAATCAATATCGGCGTAAAGGCGAGCGCGACGATAAGCGGCACGCAACAACCTATCCACGAAAGGGCGGTTGCGGCGCACAATTTGCAAATTATAAAGATCGCCGAAAGCGGCACACACACGACGCATACCACGAGCGCAATAATGTACAAAAGCCCGATAATTCTTGTCATTTTCGTTTACCTCCCGTAAATCGCTTGATACTCAATACGACCCACCCGTCGGCAAGCCCCGTAAAGTCGCGCAAAATGTACGTTATTTTGCCCGTGAGCCGCCGCCCTGTATATTTCCCGTCTTTCCATTCACGCATAATCAACAAATCGCCCACGGCGTAATTTCGGTCATCGTAGCGCAATTCCCACGGCTTTATGCCGACGCGCGCCGCCTCGAAATATTCGGGCAAGCATTTGACTTCGATTATCTTTGCCATTGCCCGCCTCCGTACACAAATAGTTTTTCGACGCGATCGCGCTTTGCGCGGTTGTTGAGGTGTGTTTTTACGCTCCGCTCCCACACGCAAGTAAAATCGGGCGGCGCGGCGTATTCGCTGATAACGACGAAATGCCCTTCCGCGGCGCGTTCTCTGCACCATTGCCAAAATGCGGCGGTATCGAAATGTTTTGCGTATCCGACACCCTCCGCATAAGGCGGGTCGCAATAAATAAGCACTTTTTCACGCGTCGGAAAGCGCATTTGCCGATAGTCGCAACACCCGACCAATATGCCGTGCAAGTTCGGCAACTGTCTTTTGAAATTCGCCTTGCTTTCCTCGAAATAGTTGCGTGTCGTACCGTCCTTTGTCGTTGCAATCGCTCCGTAGCACCCGCCATACACGCGCGCGTTGTACGACGCAAACAAAAGCACCGCCGCCCGATACCAACCCGCATATTTTTCGGGCTTGTCCCGCACGTCGTAATATTCCTCACGCGTCGGTGTCGTCAATCCGTCCAAAAGTGTAGGATTTTCGCGGCAAGTTTCGACGAGTTCACAAACAAGCGGGTCAATATCGTTTCCGAGGCGGTTTTCACACTCGATCTTGTCGATTATGTTAAACCCGCCCACGAACGGCTCGACGTACTGCTTTATGCCGTACTCGTTTATGTACCCTTGCAAGATCGGCACGATGTCCGCCGCAATTTTCGCTTTACTCCCGATGTATTTCACGCTTTGCTTTGCCTCCCGTTTCTTTATGCTTTGCCATTTTGGCGTATATGTACGCGCCCGTAACGTACTCGCTTGTTTTGTGGGTAAAAGCTGTAAGGCGATACCCTTTGTACATCTGCTCAAACACCCCGTGCGGGTCGCTGTCGCCGCGTACAAGCCGATTTACCCGCCGCCGCGTAAACTTGTAGGCGGCAACCGTGATTTGCGGCTTTTGCAAGTTTTTCGATGTCTTATACCGCTTTGTGCCGCGAGGGTCTTTCATACAATACCGCACCATACCCTCGTACCCGCTTTCGTCCGCTTGCAAGCGGCGCGTCTGCTTGCGCGCTCCCCCTTTCCATAACCGCTCGGCGAGGTCGCGGTCGGGGAAGTTTGTTACGATGTGGTGATGTACCCGCTTTTTGCCTTTCTTTTCGTCGTCCTCAAACTCCGTCCAAAAAACGTATTTGAGCGGCGGAAAGCCGAGTCGTTTTCCGTGGTATCTTAACCGACGAAGGAAATTTGCAAATGTCTTGTCCGCCTCCGCAACGGATTTCGGCAATTTGCTCGTTTCGTATGTAAACGTGCCCCAAATGTCCTCGTCCGTAAAGTTGGTATTCACAAGCCGCACAATGTTCTTGACGGCGTTTTTGTAATTAAGGCGTTTTTGCGCCTCGCGGGTCGTCTTTTGCTTGCGCGCACGTTCGGTCGATCGCGCCGTGTCCCATACGGGATATATCTCACATTCCAAGACGTTGCCGCTCTTGATTGTCTTTGTCCGATAATGCACGATGTGGCGATCTTCAAGGGCTTGCAAGCGCGCCTCCCGCTCTTCCTCGATCGCAAATATTTCGTCGTAATCGTACCTTGTCGGGTCGATTGTGTGCTTTACCATTGTATGCCTCCTATTTTTGCGCAAAATAAAAGACAAAGTACGCAAGGGGTCTTGCCCCTTGCAAACCCCGCAAGGCTCAAGAATATAACACGCCGACGCGCCGTGCGCCGCTTGTCTATCCCTCTCAACGGGGCGCGCCTCTCGTTCGGGTGGCGTTTTGTGTTTATCCGTCGCATTGCCTTTGACCGTAGCACTTACGGCAAGCGGACAAGTCAAGCCCTTTGCTTACGCAAAAATTTTCTTGCGAAAATTCGAGGGGCGTTGACTTTGCTTGCCGACGTGCTTTTACACGGTCAAGGCGACGGAATAAAACACAAAACTTTAATCACCCGATCTTTTACCTTCGTCGTCAAGATAATACTTCATTACGAGGACGTAAAAGCACCGTTGTACCCTGCAAAAGTTTTGACAATCCACCTCCGATATGCTATAATACATATAGGTTTGGTTGATGTTTTTTCGTCAACTGCGGGCTATCGTCAAGTGCCAATTGCGATAGCCCTTTTACTTTGTCTTTTTATATGTAGTTTTACTCTTTGCCGCCCTGCGGCGCGTCTGCGCCGTCGGCGGCGTTTTCTTTTGCCACGATCGCCGATAACTTTGCGTCGAGTTCTTCGACGAGTCGGCGGACGCAATCGGTCTTGCTCAAATATCCCAACTTGCGCAACGCATTTTTTGAAAAAACACGCTCCGCGAGATCGCGCGGAATTTCAACGGTAAGGTTGTAAAAATCGTTGCTTGCCCGACGGCGGCGCGTCCTTTCTGTGGCGGTTGCAACCGCCTTTCCCGCCGTCTGTTCGGGCGGTACAAGTTGTATTTCCCGCACGTCGTACACATCAAGCACATCGCAACCGAGCGATTTGCATATACACGCAAGTGTGGGCGGAGTGGGTAAACATATATCGTTGACAATCTTACTTAAAAGCGATTTGTCAATGCGAGGGTCGGCGCAACGCACCTTATCCAACACCTCTTTTTGCATTATGCCTTTGTCGAACATTATTTTTTTGTACTTCGACATCGCATTACCTCCTTATGCCCGCCACGCGGGCGGGCGATTTATGATTGCGGGATTAAACGCAAAAGCCGAAGGACACGCCGCGCGAATTGCCCGCGGAGTTGCCGTTGACATCACCCGACGGAGAGACGTACCAAAAGTAGGTACTGTTACCCAAGTACGGCGAGCGCAACCACCAAATGCCAGCAGAGCCGCCGCGACGCTTTACGACGTTTGCCGCGTCCTTGAAGTATTCGTATTGTTCCCCCTCGCCGTCTGCCGTGTATGTACTGTCGCCGCAAACCTCGGCTTGCGAAAGCAAAAACAACTTGTCGTCGGTCGAGGTTACATCGTCAGAGCCGCCGCCCGTACCCGTCAATTTGACAACGGGCTTGATCGCGTCCCGCAATTCGGCGGGCAAGAGGGAAAGAAAACGCGGCATATAGACATTGCGCATTTTCGACTTTTTCCACCCGCCCGCGTTGGTGATATTTTCGTTCATTTCATACTCACCGTCGAGCAAATCTTTTAAGCCGAATGTGATACCCGCCGTCCTATCCGCCGCCCGTCCGTTTTCCGATAAAACATCGTGATTAAATCCGAGTATAACCGCCTTCACGCGTTCACCCGTATAAAGCACGATGTCCTTTGTGTCGCCGATTTTGAAATGTCTTTGCGCCTCGCCCGTGGCGGCGATTTCGGCGATCTCCTGCCACGTCATATTTTCGATATTCTTGCGGCGCGTTGCAATGCCGTATTGTTCCTCGAAAAGCGCGTCAATATCCTCGCGCAATTCGTCATAGCCCGCGCGAACGGCGGACGGAGCCGCCTCCGCGTGATTTGTAATAATCGCCGCAACCTCGTCGTATATGTTCTCTGCAACGCTGTCGGCATTGATCTTTGTGCGCTTGCTTGCCATTGAAATAAACCTCCGTATTGTAATGATTGACGGCGGATTTGCCTTGTCGTCGATATACTCGTCCGCCGATATTTTGCGGGTATCCTCGCCGTATTGCCCGACTTTTTCGGGCGCGTTTTCGTTGATGTAATCAAACGTCAACCCTTGCCGTTTGCACCACTCGACCGCATTTTCGAGATGTTCCCCGACGCGGCACGTCCATAAAATAACGATGTCGCCCGCCGCCTTGCGCTCTTTTACATATTCGATCACGGGCGTTACGGGCGCGCCGATGTCGGGATACTTGCACTCGCATAGCGTTCCGTCGAAATCGACGGCAACAACTCTTGCCATATCACACCTCGATTTTGCCGCCGTCCGAGTATGCGTACCCGATAATGATTACGCCCTTGTTGTTGAGCGTGAAAGATATTTTAAGGCGCGCCCAATTGATCGTTGCCTTGCCGATCGCGCCGTCAAGGACGGCAACGCCGCACCGCAACAAAAGATCGTGCGTGCCGTCGTCGAGGGTTACGTTGTGGGTTTCGCAATAACTCATAAGGTCGTCAAGGCGTTGGCGAAGGCGGGCGATATTTTCCTTGCGGCGTTCCGCCTTTTCCACCTCGTCTTGATACTGCCGCGCCTCGTAGCAATCGCAATGTAACGTTGCTGCCTCGTTCGCCGTTTCTTGACTGTCGTAATCCGCGTCGGGGAGCGTCTGTTTGCCGCAAAAACGGCACGTCGGGAAAAATACCGCTTTGCCTCCCGCCGCCGCGGCGGGCTGTTCGTCGATGTAATAATGATCGTCGTCAACGTACCCGTTGTACATCTTCATATTGTTACTCATTGTTTGCGCCTCCTTGTTTGTTTTGGTTTTCAATTTCAATCACGGTCATAATGCAATAGTTCGCCATATCAAGCAATGTGTCCGTGATACTCTCCGATTTTACGCGTTGCCGATCGGGCGGCAATTTTGCAAGGTTTTTAACCCGATTAAACTTGTCCGCAATGCGGGTAATTGCCGATATAATACCGAGGTCGGCAAATGTATCGCCGAACGAGTTGCCGTAATCCGCATTTTTCTTTTGGTATGTATCGGTCAATTGTGCGCACAACTGTTTGTGCCTTTCGATGTTTGCCATATCCGCCGCCTCCGTCAACTTGATTTCGGGTCGTTTTTTGCTTTGAACACCGCCTCGTGTGCCGTTCCGTATTCCTTGTTATACTCGGCGAGGCGTTTTAATTCGCGGGCGGTCATTTGCTCGGCTACACGGACGGCGAGGTTATAGTCGTCATAAATTCCGTATGCGCCGCGTCCTGCATTTTCGTCGAAAGGTCGGTTATAGTTTTTTGCAAAC
>ERZ780226.762-NODE-762-length-27924-cov-18.527073_pt1 | contig 27924 bp, 34 predicted proteins | sample MGYA00511165_ERZ780226 | MGnify/ENA primary metagenome ERZ780226 (study PRJEB29588, sample SAMEA2152373) | human gut metagenome | biome: human gut; feature: human-associated habitat; material: faeces | place: Denmark | collected 2008/2010 ...
GAGGTTCAGAAAGCCTACCGAGTTGAGAACATTAAAGAGGTGAGCGAAGTGAACGCTCTTACGAACCCCAAGGGGAAGTTTCGCTTCTCCATTCTATTAGTTACAGGCGAAAGGCTTTACTCCTCCTTATACGGAACAAAAGAAGAAGCCGAGATGGCACAGGTATCCGCCATCACCGTTCTGAATGCGATTGAACTGTACTTCGAACGTTTCAAACACGTACCGGAACACCACGCAACCCCTGTAATGTTTCAGGCTCCTGACGCAAAACAGAAGAAGTTGGTTCCGGGAAAGATATCGATGTTCGATACACCCGTTTACACAATTCAAATTTAATCACCTAAATAATTCAGACTTATGAAAGTAGTTTATAATTTCATCTATTCCGACTCTGACGGAAAGATTCAAGAATTCAAAATGCCTGTTAGTATAACCGAAGAAATCGATGCTGACACGATGTACGACCTCTGTCTATCGTATCTTGAAGTTGGTAAAGTAAAGGGCACACCGCTTCATGCAGTATCAACCTCCGGCAAGTATCCAAACTATTGCTTCACCTCAACTGCTTGTGATGCTGAATGCGAGACTTGCCGTTCGAAGAAACTTACCAATAAGAGCGCACAGGCTTATGAGCCTCAGTCTCTTGAAGGGAAAAAGATTTACATCTACGAAGGCAAGTTCGGAAAGGTTGGAGCGTTCAGCCGACGCATCATTCAAAAATCCTACCTTTTGCCCGCACCAGCACTTCTCACCGACAATCTGATTGGCGATTTCAAAGCAGCCATGAATAAGGAAAAGGACGGTATGGGCTGGGAACTGTTAGGAATCACTCTGGTTCATGAACTTGACCCACAGGGTATGACCGACAAGGAGATTGAACAGTACGTCAAGACTCCGGAAGGAAACCTGTTTCAGCCTGACTCCGAGGAAAAACTTCCTGAGGAGAAAATGATTTGGGCTCGCATCAGCGATGAGAACGAAGACCGCACCGCTTGGGTTCCGGCTCTGGTTCGTGGTGAACAGGTATTGAGCGCAGTCGGTGAACTTGACAGTCCGGACAATCCTGAGGACACCCGTGAATTCATCGACTGTCCTATTCCGGGATATCGTGTTGTGAAAGACGATACTGACCCGAAGGAACTTGGTTTGGCTCGTATAGCCTGTGCAGTATATCCGCTCGACAGAAATGACAAGCGTGAAGAACCGTTCCTGTACATCAACGAATTCATCATTCCGATAGGGTTGAGCAACAAAGAAGCCGTGAAATATCTTATGGCGTTGGCTCAGAAGTTCATCAAAGGGAATTGTGAGATTGAGCCTCTCTATTGGGAGTACCTGTCTTTCTTGAACGGTGAGAAATTAGCGACGGCTCACATTCTTGACCAGAGTATGAAGCCAGCCGACCTCGCTACTCCTCACTTCCTTGTTTCCTATACGGTCAACGAAGAGGAGGGTCGTGAATATACGTGTGTCGTTCGTTACCCTGAACGCATCACTTCGCCCATCATGATGATTCCGGCTGGTGCGTATGTGGCTCAGAAACTCAAGAAGTATTTCGGTGATAAAGCAAGTATCACACAAATGGATTACTTCGATGACGTGGTATCAAGCCTTGCGGTCATCTTATAAGGCTCTACACGGCAATCAAAGGTGTGCTCCGGACAATTTGTTCGGGGCATACTTATAACTTCCTAAATCGGCTATAATTGACGTCAATAGCATAAATAATTTCGTTTCAATCATTAAAAGTAAAATTATGAAGAAAGATTTTCTTACTATCACTCCCGAGTCTGGGGGGGTACGGCTTCAGTAAGTGCCGTTGCTGACCCTAATCTTCTTGCAAAAGAACGTTCTACAACCATCAATTCCTCCGCCACAGGGGGGGTCTGAGTAGAGCCGTAACTGCTATCCAAGACCCTGCTTTCGTTTACCACATCTTATCCAACCTGTGTAATTTTGAAGACTCCGTCAATTCTGGTTACAAAGTTGAGAACGGGATATTTGTTATCCCTCTTCAATGGCAGGACACTCATTTCAAATTAAAGGTATTCAATCCATTCTCCGTAATTACAAGCGTCACGGCAAAGTATTTTGATGAGTTTGGTATTGGAGAATCCTTAGGAGATGATACCTTTTCAAAGGATGGTCTTGTTTGGATTCCTAACTTCCTTGAAAGTTGGAAAAACGACCTTCCAACTGAACCACAAACTATGAAAGTTGAACTATACTTCAACGGAACATTGGCTGTTAGAATGTCCAAATAGTATGATATTCTGTTAAATCTTTGAGAATCCCGGAAGAAATTCCGGGATTTTCTTTGCAGTCTCATTTCTTTCCACTATCTTTGTACTGTCAAATTTAAACATCGATAGTCATGAAACATCAACTAACATTCAAAAGTGGTTCTTCCTATAAAGATTCTTGGGAAGTAACGAATCAAACTTTATGCGGTATGGAAAGCCAAGTCAAAGAACTGAAATCTTTACTTGATGAACTGTACGAAGCGAGAGAAGATATCCCGACAGCCTGTACATCTGAAAAGAACTCTGCGGACTATCAAATACGTCTCTTAAAGGAATCAGTTGATAACCTGAATAAGTTTATATCTATACATCGGGAGGCTCTCAATAAGAGCATCGTTCAAGCCTGTGAATGTTACGGTCAGACAGCTCCTGAATGGTTCACTTCTAAATAATTACGATTATGGCAAAGATAAAGTTTACATCAAAGAGAAGTGAGAAGCCGTCAAAACTTCAGCGTGCTGGCGGTGAACAAAGAAGTTCACAGATTTTCTACAAAGGAGAATCAATCATGTCCGTTACAGGAAATTCATCACTGTGCCTGTACTGTACCCCAAAGAATATTTGTTTGAGACTCAAGAACGCTGTCGACCATAGAGAAGCCGTAAACTGGGTCAAGGAACACGCTCAAGAACTGTGGGAGAAATATCCGTTTACTTTGAAACTTAAAGAAGAGGAGAAAGAATCATGATAGCACCTATCGTCATTAACCGTACAACGGTAAAAGGTGGAGCTGGTATGCCCACATCAGAATACGCACAACTTGTTTACAAGGGTGAGGAAATAGGCTTCATCAATGAGCAAGGGGTTTTTCTAAAAATGTACGACCCTAAAATCACGACAGGGGTGTTTCAGAATATCGGAGTCTTTGAAGGAAAGACCGTTGGTCAAAAGTGTCAGATGTTGGAAAAGCACTGGGACGCTATCTATGACCGTTATACAACGGTGGTGAGAGGAAAGTAATTTCACGACTATATTGATTTAATTGATTATTGACAGGGAATGGCTGGGTCTTGCACTCAGCCATTCTTGTTGAAACCTGTGAAGGAGTCTCCCTGTCGCAAGCTGCAGCAGCCAAAATCACCGTGTCCCCAACTTCGGTTTTCTACCAAATGACTTCGCCAAACACAGGTCAGTCGGCTGGAACAAAGATAACCGTTTCAAACTGTCCTACCCAGCCCACAGTTTCAATTTCAATTACTCAAAACAGTGATGGTGGAACAATAAAGTATGAAATGGGAAGCGCAGCAGCCACAACCCCTGTTTCGGCTGGAAACAATACATGGACTTTCACATTGTACCCCACATCTTGGTATCAAGCAACAGGTGGCGATGGTGGTGGACGTCCTGCTTTGGTTCCGGGATATTACTGTCAAGGAACTGCAACTGTACGCTTAAACAGTGGTAACACTGCAACAGTTCAAATCAGTGGAAACGTTTCAACGATGTAATAAATTGGGGAGTCCGGATTCCGGACTCCCTTTACTATACAATAGGTCCTCCTGAGTTTCCAATAGTTACTGTTTGTTCTCCTTTTTGAAGCACAAAACTATAAAGAGTAGTTAGTCCCCATGCGGTTGAACCACTACTCGAAACTCGAATATAAACTGTTTGCCCAGGACTCATGTTAGCTTCTTGCCAAGCACCTGAAACATTATTGACAGTTAAAGAGTTTCTCCATGAAATTGGTTTTGGAACCGTTCCCACACCTTTCTCCATTTCCTTATACGTGCTTGAGGAACCTGATGGAGTGGAACCCGAATTAAACAACCAAGCGTGAGCGATAGCCAAACGTGATTTAAAAGTAATGGTTCCAGATATCGCTGCTGCAGCTTGCGCCAGGGAGACTCTTTGGCTCTTACCACTCGTGGCTTGAGTATAGGTGGCAGTTCCCGTTCTCGTCAACGTCGAAGAGTTCGCAGCAGCGGTGACAGTTGAGCCACTACCAGAGAATCCCGTACCTGTTACGGCAACAGTATAGTTCACATTTTCCTGGGTCGATGTTTCGACTCCGTTTATAACTTTCTTTCGGTACGATGTCACCGTTACCGACTTACTTTCACCACCCACAACGAAACTCAGCGATGTCGGAGTCACGGAGAAGTAATAGTTCCAAGTTACTACTCCCGCAGCCTGACTTGCGCCAACAGTACGTGTCATCCCGCCACCAGCGACTGAAAGGCTCGTACTGCGTGCCGATTCAGTCTGATTAGCAGGAGCCGTGGCAGTCACAGTTGTGCTACCACTTCCTCCGGAGTCCGGAGTTGCTGTAATAAAATCTTTCTGCATAATTTTCAAAAATTAGTTATAACTAAATGAATTAAATTCACCGCAAATTTAGCGGTTTATATCTCGAAATCAAAATCCTTTGTCGATATCCTACAAAACGAGCCTTCCGGAGATAGGCATATAACCTCTGTATGGTCGTCAAAATACGATACAGTTAGGACAGGGAGATAAGTGTATCCATCAATATAGAACATCCCCTTAGAAGCTCCGTTAAGACCGTCAAACGTGGGAACCTGTATCCTGGGGGATACGACCTGTTTACCGCCACCGAAAACTCCGAAGTCCCTAACAGTCTGTTTCACCGTGACGAGTACCTGTTCAAGCTCGTGAATATACTTGCGTTTCATGTTCAAGTAGGAATTAAGAATCATGCTGACCTCAATCTTCCCTTCAATTCCGTACAGTTTCCTCGTTTCATTGCGGAGAACCTGAAGTTCTCCTGCGGAGAGTTCTTCAAAATCCTTTTCAAGAATGTCGAGCAACTGTTTGTTTCGCTTTTCTTCTTTCTTCATGTCTTCATTCTTTTATATGTAAAACGTTCTTTTTCCGACAATCAATTGATTTTCGAAGAAAAACAAAGAGCACTCCTGAAAGAAGTGCTCCTCGCAAATAGTAACGAAAGATTAACCCAGCAGAGTCCAGGCTTCTCGTACTTTGTTAAACTTTCCGTATGGGAGAGTAACATAGCCACCACGACCGAACCCTGTACCCCAGGAGTTCTTGATGATTAAGCCTGTTTCATCGTAACCAACGACAGCCACAGCATGACCACCCATGAACTCATCGCCATCCCAAAAGTCGTCATTATACGAAAATACATTCATTGCTATGAGTGCTGCCCCATTAGTAAGAACACTCTTTTTGAGAGCGTCCAGAGAGCCAATACGAGCGAATACTTCGACACGGTGTTCGCCTTTCAAAATTTCGAAAGCCTCACGAGGCATCATTCCGTCAATAGTCTTGTCAGAACGCTGGTCGTACAGGTATTCGAAGCCGATAGACGGTTCCCGACCTTTTGATTTGCAATAGAAATTGTACATTTCCGCAACGGTACAGGAAACGCAGCTCCCCTTGTTTCCTTGGTCATAGACACGGAGTTGTTCTTTCAGTTCATAGCTCTTCGGAAGTTCAATCTTCGGAGCTACATAAATGGCGTCATTCGGATTGACGCCACTTTCAATAAATCCAAGTCCTCTTGAAATCATTCTTTCCTAAATTTAAAGATTACGTTCTCTTTTCCAGCCGTTTCGGTAACAGAAAAGATAAATAAAGTGTCTTTCTTCTTTTCAGTCAAGACGTAAACAGTTGTCATCACGGAATCATTCCCGATGAAGTACGTTTTCCCCCACGAGTTTAAATTTGTAGGAACGCTCAAGCCGTGAACGGTGTTCAGGCTGTCAATCACCGAAAGAGGCTGTGGGGTTACTCGCTCGAAGAACACGGTCTTTCGAGTCGTCCCACAGCCTACAATCAGCAACGTCAGGAATAGGAATACAAGTTTCTTCATTATCCACCTATATTGAACCAATTCCCCAGCAAGAAACACAACCAAATCAGCAGACCACCTATCAAGGGTGGTAAACCGCCATTGAGAATAGCCTGTCCGACAGGAAGATTCTTCTTCATGTTTTGGTAGAAGAACAGCCCAATCACCACGAATGACACCGGAATCAGGCAAGTGATACCCATCCCAAGTGAAATTCCAAAGAACGCAGCTACCATCATTCCGATGATAACATACAAGTAATGAAAAGTTTTCATTTGAAACATTGTGAATGAATTTTAAGTTAAATCGAACTCTTTGCACACTTCCCCCATTTCCTCTTGAGTCAATGGTCGAACTTTTATTATATTGTACCTGTCAAGGTCTTCTTGCAAAATAGGGAAAGGCAACCGAGTGTTCCCCGTGGGGGTGATAAAGCATTTCTCAGCATCGTCACGATAGAAGAGGACGTCAGGTTTATCTGACTCAACGAAGATTTCATCTGTATAAGCATACATGACATCTTCCCACTCTTCTTCAAAGCCAATCTTGCCCACTCGGTTCAGCCCAGTCCCAGTATCTACTTTTGGAAGGAGAAAGTCGTCAACACTTTCGGCTGGCTTTTCCGGCTTGTATTTAGGACGCTTCTCAAATGTTATTTCATCGAGCTCTCCTTCCAAACGGTCTATTTCTTCCAACAGTTCCTTTTCCCTACGAGCATAGTCTGACAGTTCCTTTCTCTGTTCACGATTTTCACGCTCAAGAAAGAGGATACGCTTATTCAGACGGTCGTTTTCCGCTTGAATATTCAGAACCGATAATGTATCTTCTTTGCCCATAGATTATTTCTCTTTGTCAATTATAGTGAACACCACAGTATCAAAACGTTTTCGACCAACTCCTTTCTTTCTGTCGTTTGACACGAACTTATATTCAAAAGAAAGACGGCAGTCCTTACTTTCCATTTCTTTCTGTGCTGACTTCAGAACCCTGTCTTCTACATTCTGTGGAGTATAGGTTAGAGGGCAACATAGACGCTTCTTTAACTCCTCTATACCAATAGAAAATTCCCCTTTAGAGTACCATTGACTCAACATTAAAAAGAGACGCATAGAGTAGGAAGAAGAGAGCATCATCATTGACGGTTTATCAAACGATAAGAACCCCTGTCGTTTCCCGAACTCAAGAATCCATCGAACGCTGAAATGGGACAGATAAATAGAAAACAGGTTATCTTCATTCCATTCCATTCGATGGATAAAGTAAAAGACAGTTCGTGTGGCTTTACCGTTTTTCATCCAATCCCATGTAATGGGAATATCGAACATCTTTTTAATCTCATTGAGAACCCGAATTCCGTTTCGGTTCTTGTCGATGTCGGAAAGTTTCATCGTGATTTCAACTTCATGGTCATCGTTAAAGATACCGTACTTTTCGAGGTTTTCAAACTTTGTATTTGCCCAATCAATATCTTCTTTTAATAAAGGTTGGAGCTGGTCGGCAACAAGGCACAGACAGCGCATTTGCCAACATGAGTAGTCAGGAGTATCCTCGCTGACTCTTTTCGAACATTGTATTACATCTTTTCTCATAATCTTTTGATTTTATACTGTAATAACGGGAAATCTAAAATAAATACTCAATCAGTTCCAATGTATGGAAATAAGGGGTGGGAGCGTATAGATGTATGTTTTTGTTTGCGTATAGATGTATGTAAATAAGCGTACAAAAGTATGTTTTTCCGCTTTAGACGTATGTAAATGGAGCGTATAGATGTATGTTTTTGTTTCGGAAAATTGTGGCTCGAAAACCCCGATAGACATCCGTAGGACAAGAGAGCCTCGCGCGCAGGGGTAAATATGAGTACTATTGAAATAGTTAGAAATAGAGAAAAGAAATAGAGTCCCGAACGGAAATTTATGGATGTCATTTTCGACTTCGAAACACTCCTCACTGGCGTTCGGTGTTTTGACAGGCTTCGCCATCTTCGATGAGCTTCGCCCTGAGAGGCTACTGTCGTAGCCTTTATTCGTTAGGAGATACAGGAAATGAGAAAAACCTTTTCCAGTCGACACCGTTATACTGGTACAGTTCGGTTCTCGAGCTGTCTGTTTTATGACTTGATTTACATTTGATTTGACAAAAAGATTTTGATTTAGTCTGCATTTCTACTTTTTGGTGTTTAGGTTACTACTAAGGAAGTGTCTGGGGCATAAGGAGGGCGAGAGTCCTCCTTCTTTGCCCGTTTTTATTTTAAGGACAGTTGAACTCTCTCCTACCATGTTCAAAAATTTTGAATACTTTTGCTCACAAAGAAAATTTTAAACAAAGGAAGATTATGGAAAATAAAAACAAGAAAGTTTCTTTGGCGATGTTCGAGGAAACTGCCGCTAACAACGGTTATGAAGTGTTCACTCCTGAGGAAGTATCAAGTTACTACAAAGAAGGACTCATGAAGAGTCGTAGTGGCGAATTAAGCGACCAAGAAAAAGAGGCATTTGTCGCTGATGTAATGTATCTTCAAAAGGCTGTTTGCTCAAACGAACAGAACAAAGATGTCCTCCGCTATTATCGTAAGAAACAAGTTGCTTGGGAACAGGCTGCGGATGGAACAATCATGAAAGGCTTGGAAGGAGTATATCTTGACACTCCCGAAAACCGTCGCTTGAACCGTGTTGGTCAAGCCTACTCTCCTACTGCTGACTTCCTGAAGTCTTTGACAGGTGATGAGTCAAAAGACGACATCATCAAATCACTGGGTTCAGGTGTGTATGCTGATACTCCGGACAATCAACGTCTGGGTCGTGTCGGGAAACCGTATGTCAACCAAATCCCCAATGAATAATGGAAACGTTGCTCGAAAAATCGTTGAATAAACATGACTTCCCCGAAAAGGAAAGACAGGCTTTGGCAAAGGAAGGCGAAGCCATGAAGGATGGCTCGTTTCCTATTCGTAACGGGCAGGACTTAAAGGATGCTATACGCAGTGTCGGCAGGGCAAAAGACCCTGCTGCTGCGAAGCGTTGGATTAAGAAGCGTGCTAAGGAACTCGGGAAGGAATCCCTCCTACCTGAAGATTGGGAATAATTCAAGAGTTTTCTTCGGGAAACTCTTTGATGATTCAAGATTTCGTAATATATTTGCGGTATCAAATTAAATGGTTGAAAAGAATATGGTTACATTGACAGAAAGAACAATAATGAAATCTCGTTCGGGTGTTTATTCAGACACCGCTGAGAACCGTCGTAAACATCGTGTCGGACAGAAGTATGGTGCTGAGAAACAGTCCGACGATGGCGAAAAGACTGAGAAGAAGGAAACTGACCCTGCAAAGGAGCTCGAGGCTGTAAACAAGGTTATCGCTGCTATCAACGAGGGGAAACTGAATCTTCCGGCTGCGGAAGTGATGAAACTTTCGGAGAAGAAACAAAAACTCGAGGCTGCGAAGAAACAGGCTGAAAAGATTAATGCTGGTGTTAAGGCGAATGAAGAGAAGAAAAACGCAGAGGAAGCCAAGGAAACCAGTAAGAAGATAAACGAAGCCCAAAAGAAGAAGGCTGAAAAATTGAAAGGTGATACCCCAAAGGAAGAACCGAAGTCCGAACCCAAACAAAGTGAAGCTGAAGAGTCTTACACCCGTATCAAGTTTGATGACGTTCCTAACAGCGGGAAAATCAATCTGAAGAAATACCTATCAGAAAAGGTTCGCAAGGGGGTCGATGAGAAGTGGTCAAACATTAAGAACATTCCCACGGAAAACCTTAAGAAGATGGAGAAGGGTCTTGTGAATGACTTAAACAAGAACTTTGAAGCCATCAAGAAGTCTCAAAGAGCGGAGTTGCTTTACTCTATAATGAAAGTTAAGGGAGAATTGGAAAGTCGTGGTAAAGAGACCTCAAAAGAGGGAAGTAAGGAGAGCGGGAAACTGTCTGACTTGCAATCAAAAGTTCCAGGATACATGAACATGCCTGAATATAAGAAGTACATTTCAGCAAAATCAGATGTTGATAACTTTGGAAAGGTTCCATCGGGTGGGGATAAACGTCAAAGATACGATGAACTGAATGAACAACTTGTCGAGGCGACGAAAAAGTACAAGGAAGCTCTGAAGAAGAAATTGACGACTTAAAGATATCCTTCTTTAATCTCGGTATTTTTATTTGTAAATTTGTATCGTTAAATAATTGGTAAGAATTAAAACATAAAAGGAAATGAAGAAATATGTTTATTCGAAAGGTGCGGAAGCTGTAACGGTTGAGACCGATGGTCTTGGAACCATTAACAACTTCATGATAACAGGACTGATTGGAAAGAATTATTCCGGTCTTGTTTCGGCTGGCTTGAATTTCAAGATGGGCGACGAAGTGACTATTCCTACTATGCTGAACATGGCGAAGACCTGTGAATGTAAAGTAGAGTGCTACGAAGGCAACGAACTTATCATTGATGAGTCTGCTGACTTTACTTCTGGCGTGCCGGAAGAGGTAGGTACAATCTTTGGATTGCAGTTGGGTGTTGCTTACAACGAGGCAACCTATTACAGCGTGGTTCCGAAGTCGTACACTGACCAATATGATTATGCTGCTTCAAAGGGTTCTTTGCCTTGGCTGGTTGCGAAGTTCAAAAAGATTGCTGCCGATGCCGATGCTCAGGATGATTCTGAATATCAGGTACAGATATTTGCTGACGAACGCCAGCTTGAGTTCCGTGGAAACTCTGCCGACTTGGGTACGTTGAGCGAAGACAAGAAAACTCTGACCGCAAAGGCTTCCAATTCGCTGATGTTTGAAATTGTGAAGGATTTGGGTATCACCCGTCCGGCAATGGTTACTTGGTTCACTATCCGTTTCATCTACGGAGGCAGAACCTACGAGGCAAAAACATTCGTCACTCCTGGAACTATTTAATCATGGGAAAAGGAAGAAACCGTTCATCAAAAAACAGGAGTTCAGTGGGAGCCAATAATGCGGCTCCCATAGACGGTCTTGATGGACTGTCTCTTCAGGAACTCCAAGTGATGGCTCAGGCTGCTCCGATAGCTTTGCGCAACAGGCTTCAGAAGTCTCTAACTTCGGAGTCTTTTGAGGAAGTAATGAAGGCACAAGCGTTCATTGCCGAACAGCAAAAGAACGGTCGGAGAGTTCCGCAGCCAGAAATTAAATCAATCCTTTGGAATCCTTCTGAAATTGGCTTTAACGGAAAAGGCTATCGAGACCCGAACAACGGTATCTCGTTTGGCACGCTCAATCGTATGGGCGAAATCTTTATTGTTAAGGCTATCATCAATACTCGTATTGAACAGGTTCAGAACTTTTTAAAGTACAGTCTTGATGACCAGAAGCCAGGATACCAGATACGCTATAAGAAGAGTCTAGGCTCGGAAGGTTCTGAGGACAAGGAACTGAACGTAAAGGATAAGAAAATTGTCGACTACATTGTCAAGTTTCTCGAAGAGGGTGGCGAGAATGACAAATGGGAATGTGAGGATAACTTTCAAGAGTTTACTCGTAAAGTGTTGAGGGATTCCCTCGTGCTTGACCAAATGACGTTCGAGCTCGTTCGTGCGAGAAACATGAACCTAAAGAAGTATCGTGCCGTGGACGCTGCGCTTATTAGACAGCTTGACACGAATGACCCACGATATGCACAGATGTTTGAAAATTTCCGTTGGCATGGTTATCTGCCAAGATATGCTATGGTATGGGACGGTCAGATTATCAGACACCCTGTAACGAATGAGTATGTAGTTTTCTATCCGTGGGAACTTGGGTATGGTGTACGAAACAAGACGACCAACGTGTTGCGTAATGGCTATGGCTGTTCGGAACTGGAAACGCTGATTGAAATTGTTACGTGGATTTTGTGGGGAATGCAGTACAATGGTAACTTCTTCAAACAAGGTAGCCAGCCGAAAGGCTTTATCAATGTGAAGAACGGAAACATCGACCAAGGAACTCTGAACGAATTCCGTCAGGACTGGAAACAAACGATGAGCACCGTGTACAACTCTCACAAGATTCCTGTGATACAAGGTATAGACCTCGAGTGGATTGATTTACAGCAAACGAACCGTGATATGGAGTTCACTGAATGGATTAAGTTCCTATTGGTGATTGCCTGTGCTGTGTACCGTATGGACCCATCGGAACTCGGCTTTCAGTTTCAGGATGCTGCCCGTATATTCGGTCAAGAAGGACAGAAGGAACGTCTCGACCATTCTCGTCAAAAAGGTTTGACTCCGCTGTTGGTGTTCTATCAGAATGTGCTGAATAAGTATATCATCAGCGAGATTGATGACCGCTTGGAGCTTGTCTTTACAGGTATAGAGATAGAGGACGAGGCTGCTCAGGTTGAACTTGACAAGAAGAAATCTGAGGCTGGGTTCGTATCTCTTGAGGATATGTTTGAGAAGTATTCCGGAAGGAAGTTCAATCCCGAAAAAGATACTATCCTTAACACGGTGTATCAGTCGGCTCAAAGTAACAAGATGATGGGAGGAGAAGGAATGAACCAAATTGTCGATGACGAAGAGGGTAAAGATTCTCCTAAGACGGCTCAAGAGGCTATTGACCAAATGTTGGTTGAGAAGTCTATGGACAACCCTATTCTTGGAAAGGCTCTTGAATTTATTGACTCACAATTAGGAATAAGAAAATGAAACAGCCTGTATCCCCCAGAATCCAACATCACGTTGACCCGATGAGATATCCAAAGGTTCAAAAGCAGTATGAGAACCAGTCGAAGAATGCTTTCAACGCTGTACGGCTGTTTGGTGATATTGTTCAAACGATGGTTGATATTCAAAAGGAAAAGAAATAATGTTATTTTCGGAAGAAGAAATAAAGAAGATTTTGGACAACGTCGACCTCATGGTGGTCAAGATGGTTGCACAGGTGTTGGGGAAAGACTTCCTAACGAAGGAAGACCTGGACTTGCTCAAGCGTAAAGGGGTTGACTTGATTAAACTGATTCCTAAATTCCCTTCCCATTATCAGGCTTTTCTGTTTGGTCGTGTTTCGGCTGCTGTTGGGACGAATGCAACGGCTCAGATGAGTTACTCCGAGTTTACTGCGTTTCTTTCTAAAATGGGCTTATTTGAGCCCACAGCGAGGGAAATGGCGTTCTATAAGGTTGCAGCCAACAAGACTTATACTCATATCAAGGGATTTTCGGAGCGTATCAAGAATGATGTTCGTGCTTCAATTTCGGCAGAGGAACTCAGCTATTTACAGGCTCAAGAGGCTGCAAAGGCTGATGCCGTTCTGAAGAAGGAACTGTTGGACGGCACATTCGAGAAACGTTCAGTCAAGAAGATAACATCTAACTTGGCGAACCAAATGAATGATTGGAACCGTGATTGGGGACGTATTGTTGAGACGGAAAGTCAAGACATATACAATCTTGGTCGGGCGGAAATCATCATGGAAGAAGACCCTGACCCGTTGGTTTACTTCGATGTCTTTCCTGGAGCGTGCCGTCATTGCATACGGCTGTACCTGAAAGGGGGTATCGGAAGCGAGCCAAAGGTTTTTCACCTGTCAGAACTTATGGCGAACGGTACGAATTATGGTGTAAAGTCTAAGGACTGGAAAGCCACGATACACCCTGTTCACCCGTTCTGTCGGTGTGATTTAAGGTATCTCCCCAAAGGATATGTTTGGAATCCTGATACAAGACAGTTTGAGCCTCCTAAGAATTATCAACGCAAAGTTGAGCGGAAGAGCCGAGCAAAGATAACTATTGGAAACAAAGAATATTCAGTTTAAAACGAAAAGATATGAATTTAAAGAAGTTTTTTGGTATTCAGACAGCTCAAGAGAAAATTGAGGATTACCGTAATCTGAAATCGGAGCTCGGGAAACTTGACCTGCTTGGGCAAGAACTGTCCGATAAATTTTCAATTCAGAAGTCAGTAATTGACGGAGTTGATGGTTTGCCGGAACAGAAGAAATCCGAAGTATTTGAAAAGTACAGAGGATTCTTAAAAGAACATCAGAAGGAAGTTACGACAGCCGTAAACCAGAGGAACAAAATTCTGAAATCGTTAGAGGCTTATCGTAATGACCCAGAGGTTGGTGAAGCCTGTAAAGACATTGATACTCTTGACAATGCCGAGTTGGCGTATCGGGAAGGGAAGATGACTAAACAGGTGTATTTCGACATCGTGAAGTCAATTACAGGGGAGCCAACGAAATACGCTGATGTGGTTGCGTTGGACAAGTCTGGTAGAGTCCTCATATTACACCGAGTAGAAGAGTTCTGTCCTACTGGTAAGGTTTGTATCCCTGGAGGTCATGTCGACCCAGGAGAGGACTTTGAGACCGCTGCTTTACGGGAGCTGAAAGAGGAAACCAATCTTGACCCACTTCCTGATAGAGGAATAGTGTATCTTGGCGAGCACAAGAATGCTGATGCCCACATTAAATATTATCAGGTGTATGTCGACAGCGACCAGCCTGTAACAGTTGATGCAAGCGAGCATTGTTTTGCGGAGTTCATTGACCTTGGGGAAATGCCTTTGAAGCCGTTTATCTTCGACCAAGGACGTATCGTTCTTGACTTGATGATGAAACCACAGCAAATGGACGCTGCCCAACCGTTATTGAAAGCTCTTGAGGAGGGACGCATCACTCCCGAAGCCTTTGTTCCCGGATTTACTTCAATCCTGAAAAAGGCTATGGATATTGAAGCCGTGAAACCGCTTGAGCCTGAATCAATGGATGGGGATAAACGGAAACTTGTTGTTCCAGTTCGTGACCCGATGAAGTGTGTTGAAACTATTCTGAAAGGTATCAGCGGAATGCAGGAAGTAACTGTTGGGGAGAACGGACATCTGAAGTTCTTGAAGCCTCTAATTATTCATGATACAAGGTATAAGGAAGACCCAGCGACCAACCGCTTGACTGAATGCGAAATTGTGTTTACAGGCGACGACTCGGATATGTTACGTCTTCTCGAGGAAATGAAATATTCCTTGATGGTGGGGGCGATGAAAGTCCGGACACCCCATGAAGAATTTATGGCAGCGAATGAAAGAGGAACCGATTATGTTGGTGACCCAATATTTGTAACTTTCTGAAATGATTTGTAATTTTGTCTCAGAATTTTAAAAACGGATTCAATGAAGAAGCAAACCCCAAATGATTTCAACTTCTGGCTTCCTCTTGACATTATGAAGTCTGAGGAAGCTATGCAGTATCCTCGTGGTGATGAACGTCGCTACGAGAACATGGTCTTTGAGGGTATCGCAAGTGATGACAGCAAGGATTATCAAGGTGATTCTATGGAGCCAAACGGCTTCGAGATTCAATACTTCCTGAAACACGGCTTATTCAATCTTGACCACCTAACAGTTCGAGCAAAAGAGCTGAAGAGTAGGTTTTGGATTGGTGAACCGCTTGACGGGAAGATAGTTGATAATAAGTTTTGGGTGAAAGGGAAGCTGTGGAGCGAGTCTCCCGAGGCGAGAGCCTTTTGGGATAAGTGTATTGAAATGCGTGAAAGCGGTTCAACCCGAAAGCCTGGAATGTCTATTGAGGGCAAAGCACTCGAGCGAGACCCGAAAAATGAAAAGCATATCACGAAAGCAATTATCAATAACATTGCTCTGACGTTCACACCTGTGAATTTCAATTCGTATATCGATTTTGTGAAGGGGATTCAAATGCAAGATTTTATTCCTACGGGTGAAATTTTGAAGAGTCACCTACGAAAGAGTATCATGTTCGAACAGGTAGTTGGAAACAAGAGGATAATTATTGACTCAAAATTCCGCATTGTTCAAGAAGACATTTGACGACTCATTTTGGGGAAAAGAAATTTTGTAATATTTTTAAACCGAAAAATTCAAAAGATTATGGTACAATTAACAGATGAACAGAAAAATGACGACCTCGTTAAGTCCCTGCTTGGTAGTGGGTTCTCGGAAGAGGTGATTGCTGGTTGGATTGATTCCGGCTCAATCAAATTGGAGAAGTCGGTTCAGAGTGGTCCGGATGACCATGGTGAAGGCGACGGAGACGGTGAACACGAGAAGAAAGAAAAGGACAAGAAAGACCCTGATGACAAGGATGGTGACAAGAAAGACCCAGACGATGTTGAAAAGGGTTGCGGTGCTGACAAGGGTAAAGACAAAGACGACATCGCCAAGTCAATTTCTGCGGATATCATGAAGAGCATCGAAGACAACTTGCTTGGCAAGGTTACTCAGTCTCAGGATGAGTTCATGAAATCTATTCCCGGAGTAATTGAACAGGCTTTGACTCCTGTCGTTGACAAGATTGAAAAATCTTTGGACGGTATGCGTCAAGCGATTATTGCTTTTGGCGATACTGCTCCTGCATTTAAGACCGCTGGTCTGAATAAGGCTGTTATCGAAAAGAGTCTCGAAATGGGCGGTGGAGCGAAAGACGAGGATGACAAAACCATCCTGAGCGTATCTCGTGACCGTGCGGTTGTTCGTGAATTGATTACTAAATCAATCGACGAGGAAACCGACCCCGAAATTCAGAAGTCTTTGCGTGACAATACAACTGCCTATTTGCTCGACCCTGTATGTGGGGCAATCGGTCAAGACGCAGCCTTGTATATGTATAACAAGAAGAACGTTCGCCTCGTGAAATAATTTCGTACGAAACTTTAAATAATATACGAAAATGGATTTATTCAATTACAATGGAACGGAGGCTACAAATCCGTTGGAAAGTATGTCTTCGGATGAAATCTTGAAGGCGATGGAAGCAGGTCTGTTGACTGGTATGCAGTACAACGACCAATTGAATAACGGTGGTGGTTTGAAACCTGAATCTCTGGATTCTGTGCTGAAGAACCTCGAGAACCGTTTGGACCAGTTGGTATTCTGGAACGAACTGAGCCGTCAGAAAATTGACAATACTGTTCACCAGTACAATCAGCTCTACAAATATGGTCAGGAAGTAGGTATCTTCAATCAGGAAGGCGAAACTCCTACTGAGACTGACTCTGTTTACCGTCGTAAGTCAATCACCGTGAAATTCACTGGTGTGACTGGTCAGGTGACTCATCCGGGTATGATTGTCAAGACTGTCGTTGGTAGCCTGTACACAAAGGAAGTTGAAAACAAGACTATCCTGCTTCAGACTATCCTGGACAAAAAGGTAATCGACGCCAACTCGGCAAAAGTTCCTGAAGAGTTCGACGGTGTATTTGCTCAGCACATCGCTGGTATCAATGATATTACAGGTGGTCTTCTGGGTAAAACATCCGAACAGGTGCTGGACGCTTACTTCGGTGACGTTGCTGTACTGAACGCAAACGGTTCTGTACTGAACGACGCTTTGGTTGAGGACGCTGCTCAGGCAGTTGTAAACGACCGAAACGGTATCATCGACCGTATCGTTTCTTCTCCTATCGTGTTCAACAACTACGTGAAACTTTTCCACGAGTCAAAACGTGTTGTGGTCGGTATGGCTGGTGGCGTCGTTGGTGCTACTATGGGTCAGTCGGTAAACGATATCACTACTCAATTCGGTAAAGTGAACATCAAGGCAGACAAGTTCTTCGACTTCGCGAAACCGATTAAGTTGGGCGGTGGTAAGACTTCCGACAAAGCTCCTAATGCTCCTATCAAGGATTCAACAACTCCGGTTGCTGTGGCTGTTGATGCTAAGGGAGTATTCGGCTCTGTTCACGCTGGTAACTACTTCTATGCTGTTACAGCAAAGAACCGTTACGGAGAGTCTGAACCTGTATTGCTGAACGACACTGAACAGGCTGTTGGTGCTACTCAGTCAGTGACTCTGAAGTTCAAAGGTGCGCAGTCTTCTGCTTATCCTGAAACTTGCTACGTCATCTATCGTACTGAGAAAGACCCTGTTGATAAGGGTACTGCGGATTTCTATCCTATCTTCGAAGTCAGCACAACTGAGTTGGCTGCTGGATGGGACGGTGCTGCTCCGGGAGAGGTTCACGACCGCAACCGTTGGATTGCCGGAACCAAATCTGCTCTTGTTTACTTCAACGGAAGTGAAATGATTGAGTATTTGGAACTGGGTGGTACAATGAAACTGGATTACGCTATTGTTGGTCCGAGACGTTCGTTCTCTGTCCTGAACTATGGTACTCCGGTTGAGTATATGCCAGGAAAGATTGCTCGTATCATCAACATTGGTAAGATTGGTTTGCCGACTACCTAAAAAGACGACCGAGTAACGTTATAATGATGGGGATGGGGTGGTAAGTCCCATCCCCATTAATTTTATAAACAAATTAAAGAAACGATTATGAAACTTTTTAACAGAAAAGCAGGAAACAAGGTAATCAACATCAATGGCACGAACGTGAAGTTCGTTAATTGTGTTGCAGAGGTCGAGGACGAGTTCGGTAAGGAAGCTCTGAAGTTAGGTTTGCCCAACCTGTACGAACACGGCAAACAGCCTGTATTCGAAACTCCTAAGGAAGTTCAGATGAAGTCTGATTTCAATGACCGTGAAGAATGGTACAAAAAGGAAATTGCTCGTTTGACTAACATCAACACTTCCCAGAAGAAGAAGATTGAGGAACTCGAGCAGGAGGTAGTAAATTGGAAGGGTGAATACGAGAAAGAGCATGAGGCTCGTTTAAAGCTCGCTGAGGGAATTATTCCCGCACCCGAGACAGTTACACCCCCAGCACCTGAAAATCCCGTAGAAGACCCCGCAGCGACCACAGGCGACGAAAATCCTGCAGAGGGTGATGGCGGTGAAACTTTAACTCCGGAACAGGAAGAAGAGGCTCTTCGTAAAGAACTTTCTGGAATGAAGAAAGATGAATTGATAGCTTTTGGAACCGAGAGTGGCTTCGACATGGCTGCTATTGCTGAGAAAACGAAAGCTGAAATCATCGAATTTTTGGTAGCATCCTCTAAAGAGTAATTAAGATGGGACAGCTTGTTTTGACAATGAAGTATAGAAAGAACACGGGGATGATGTTTAATCCCACGGAGATTTTTTCTTTGTACCTGTACGGGATAACTATACAGGGTGGTGACGGGACTTCATTCAGCTCTGAGAGCATGAGGTTCTACATTCAGGCAGCACAGAAAGAGGTGGAGAACTTCTTCAACCTTAAACTGATGCGCCAGTTCATTGACCAAGAGAAGCTGACATTCTACCGAGCCGACTATTGGCAGGAATTTCCTATTCTGTTCACGAACTATCCCGTCAACAAGCCAATTTCGTTGACGGGACGGTTCAACAATCTTGAGCAAATCTCCTATCCGACACAATGGCTTACAACTCATCAGAACAGTTACGGTCTTTATAAGAGACGTGTATCAATCGTTCCGACGGGTTCGGCTGTTGCTACTGCCAATGCTGAGGTCATCTTGAGTGGTCTGACAACCCAATTGGGAAGCCAGCACTTCAGGATGATTCCGGATTATTGGGACTTCCAGTATATTACAGGCTTTGACCTCGACCATATGCCTATGGACTTAATCAATCTGACGGGGAAATTGGCTACGTTCGGACCACTTGGAATTGCTGGTGACTTGATATTGGGTGCGGGTATCGCTGCCCAGTCGATAGGTGTTGACGGGTTGAGTCAATCAATCAGTTCAACATCATCAGCAACCAACGCAGGATATGGGGCAAGGATTTTGCAATATCAAAAAGAGATTGCGGATTCTGTGAAGAAATTGAAATTAGTATATGATGAAATTCGTATGGTAGTTGTATAAATGAAGACAGGTAGTTTGTATATTGTGTATAACGATATCAACGATAAAGTTTACGTTGGTATAACTGTTCGTAAGGTTCATAGAAGATTTCATGAACATATTTATGCTGCGGAAGCGGAGAAGGATAATTTTCAGTTTCATAAGGCAATCAGAAAATATGGTTCGCAGAATTTTCACGTTGATTGCTTATTGAGTGGTATTCCAATCGAAAGACTTCCTTTGTTTGAAAAGGCTTGCATAAGTAGATTCAATTCCTATAAGTGTGGGTATAATTCAACTCCAGGCGGTGACGGTACGGGAAAGGAAGTGACGGACGAATTTAGACAAAAGATATCAGAACTTCACAAGGGTAAAACTCCTTGGAACAAAGGGGTTCCGATGCCTGATTGGTTGAAAGAGAAGTTGCTTACCACTCATATAGGAAAGAAACACTCTGAAGAAACTCGAAAGAAAATGTCGAAAGCAAGGGTCGGTAGAAAACCAATGCTGGGGAAACATCATTCAGAAGAAACTCGGAAAAGGATTTCTAAAGCGTTAAAGGGTAAACCTCAGCCTTGGAATTCTAAAACTTTATTAGAAAGGAGATACGCATCATGAATGGAAGACCTATATCAGAGGCTCCCGAGCAGTCCTTATATGGACAGCCTCAAGTGAGTTTTCGCCCAAATGACTTCAATTCGGTTATTTGGGCACACGGCTATGATATAATCTGTGAAAAGGCTATTCGTTGTCCATGTCAGGGAAGTTCAGGAGCTGCTCTTCCTGATTGTCAGAACTGTCACGGCTTTGGATATTTCTTCGTGAATCCTCGTAGGACGAAAGCTCTTGTAACAGGTTTGAACCGGAATACTCAATACGTTCAATGGGCTCCTGAATTGATGGGTACGGCTGCGATAACTGTTCGTGATGAGGATAAAGACTTCCTTTCCTACTTTGACAGAGTAACCGTTGAGGACGAATATGCTTCGTTTACGGAAATGTTGGTTGCGAGGTTGATGATAGGTGACGAGGTTGCTGTTTTCCTATCATACGCACCAATAGAGGATGGTATCGAGGCAGTGTACATCTTTAAGGATTCAACATCACCGTTGGTGAAGTTAGACCCATCGACGTATGAGGTTGTTCCGGAGAACCCGTATTGCCTACGATTTGCTCCTGGAAATGTCGAACCCGATATGGGAGTTTCCGTGCTGTACAAACATCGGGTGGAGTATCATATCATTGATATGCCTCACGAAATCCGAGCCTCGTTAGGTAAGGATAAGAAGAGCGGACAGTTTCAAATCCTCAAGATGCCGATACAGGGTGTGGGACGGAGAACTCACTTAATAGACATGCAGCGTCCTAATTACGATGGAAGTGGAATAATATATAACGACGACAATGATTCCGATACACGTTGATTTGAGCGAAATTGTAGCGGAGTTTGCTTTGACAGGCGACCAAGCTCAGGCACTCGGTGGTGAAATTATCAACCGAGTCGTGACGGAGTATGTAAATAAGTGGGAGAACCTTGTCAATAAAGAGTTGAAGAAAACTCGAAAACTGTATAAGCAAGCAATGTATGTCGACCGAGTGAGTGCGACGGAAGTTGTGTTTGGTTTACAGCCTGGACAGGATGGTTTGGCTTTGGCTCTTGAAGGGGGTAAAGCTCCGTTCGACGAGAAACCAGGATTCGCCAATTCTCCGAAGAAGAAAACTTCTTTGAGTGGAGGTTGGTACTTGACAATTCCTTTCCGCTATGCTACTCCTGACGCTGTTGCTGAATCTACAATTTTTCAAAATGCCTTGCCGAAAGAAATATACGACATTGCAAAAAGTAACGGTGGGCAGCCTGTAAAGAAGTCTCAACTCCCAGCACAGTACGCTCAATTGGGTCGTCGTAAGGAAATTCAAACAGCAAACGGAGTAATACCAGAGTACACCCATAAATCACCCCAATACCAAGGACTCGTGAGGATTGATGTTTCATCTACGGATAAAGAGAATCGAGGGGGATACTTTACATTCCGCAGGGTCAGCAATAACAGTGACCCGTTAAGTTGGATAAATCCGGGATTTGAACCTCGGAAGTTCATGGACAGGGCACTCGACGAGGCACAGGTGTTTGAGGTTGCTGACATGGCGATTGATGAATTTTTAAATCAATTATAAAGATGATTTTAATTGCGAGAATAAAACAGATAGTCGATGGGTTGCTTCAGTACATTCAGTATGATTACGAAAGTGTGCCGGAGCATGAGACCTTCCTCTACCATATGTTCTATGGGACGAGGGACGGCTCTTTTGACTTCTATGAGCAAGCAAAGAAACTGTTCCTGAGAACTAATACGAGTCCCCGAAAGATACAGGTAAAGATGGAATATCCAAAGGATAAAAGTCATCTTCCCTGTATTATCGTAAGGGAGCCAGGACGTTCTACGGATAAGCCAGCACCGCTTGGCGGTTATGGTGCACCCGTATTAGACACGTTTGGTGGGACTGAATATGAACGTGAGGGGTTCCGTCAACCAGCCTTGTCGAAGATTGATTTGATGTGCTTCAGTGAGAATATGCTTGAGTCAATTCTGATGGGGGAAGTTATATATGCGTTGCTCATTGGAGCCAGAAATACATTTGAAGAGGAGTTTGCTTACTTCGATTTCAGCACGAATGAATTGATAGCGGAAAACGCTTTGTTTCCACAGCCGATATTGGTCAAGAACGTATCAATAGAGGTCGAGGACATTGGTGATTATGCTTCTATCATTCGACCTGAAATTGTGAGGAGATTTATCATTGAGGATGCGATACCTGTTGGGTCAGACCCAGGATGGGTTCCGCCTCCTTTGGACAAATATTTTGAATTTTCAAATCCGTATGTATGGCTGGATTCACTGTTAGCAACAGGTGAGAACACTATCTATTCGAATACTGATTGGGTGTTATCAGTTGGTGACGAACTGTTCAAGTTTGGTTCGGGATATGTATGGCTTGATGAGATGAACAACAAAGGTGAACAGGAGATTGAAGCGAAGACCCCTTGGAGATTGGAGTAGTATTTCTCCCTAATTATTTGTATCTTTGTTGGTGATATAATTTAGTTTAATTTATAAAATCGTTTGTTATTATGGCAAAGGCAGCATGGTTGACCGTCAATCCCGTTTCGGGAAACGGTAATGCGACAGTTCAGAACACAGGTACAGTTCACACAGGTCGTGAACAACGTGAGACGACTGTAACAGGTGTGGCGGTTGGAGTTTCGCCGAATAAAACTTACAAGGTTATCCAGAAAGGAAAACCTGAGTTCGTTTCATTTACGAATGGAGCAGAAACAACTGTTGGAAAAGCAGGTGGAACTCTGACGATTACAGGTAAAACCAACTCTTCGAAGTTGAACTTCGAATTGGTTAACCTTGAGACTCGTGCGGTGGTTGTAGGAGGTCTTAAATTGACTCTTCCTTCGAAGTACACCGCTGGTGGAGTAGAAACCACCAATAATGTGGCTATCACTGGCGACCCTGGAGCACAGCAGGAGTTTGAGTTCAGTATCACTTTCACTGGAATTGCAGCAAATACGACAATTGACGAATTGACTGCAGCAATGAAAGTAACGACCGCTGGAGGTCAGTCGGCTCAGATTCAAATCAAGCAATCTGCTGGTGACCCTGTATTCTCATTCGGTCAGAAGACAATCACTCTTGAAGCCAGTGGTGCTGCCGTATCTCAGACTATCGTTTCTAATACTTCTTGGGAATTGTCCTAACACGTTTAGAAATAATGGGAAAGAAACGGTTAAAGAAAAGCAAAGTAGAGGCACAGCCGTCAGTCATGACGGCTGCTGTCCCTCTTTCAGTTGAAACGAATGAGGGGTTCGACAGGAGAATGACTGTAACAGGTAAAATCACCGAAGGGACTATCCCCTTGACATCTTCCTTTACGATTACTCAACTGGGTCTTCGGGAACCGTTCATTCCTTTTGATAGTGACGAGCCGTTCCAGGATAGTACTGGGGAGGACTTTGGTGTATTGAAAGAATAACCATTAAAATAAAAAGATATGGCGTACAAATCGAAATTTACAGGAGCAAAGGTCGACGAACTGCTGACAGCGGTTCAGACTCAGCAAGACAATCCGTCAAGCATTTTGAACAATCTGACGGAAAAGAACATTCTTGATAAACTCACTGGGCAAGGAATTATCGACAAGATTAATTCCGTATCAGGAAATATCGTTTTCAAGAAATATGTAGATTGCCAGTCAGGTGCTGGAAAAACTTCTTAATCATGGCAAATAATCCGTATGCGACATCGAAACAGGCTGCCGACAGCGTTGGGATAACTCCTGGCGATATTGGCGTGGCTGCTAACGATTACGTCCGCAAGAAGGAACTTATCGCGACCAATAAATTTGACGCTGATTCTTTGGCTTCCTACGGAAATAATGACTATGTGATGTTGAAAGACATTGCGAAGGGTGCGTTCCAAGTTACTCTTTCAGTCAATTCCGATGTCACAAGCCGAGGAACGGTTCAAATCAATAATGGTACTGCGGGAGCGACAGCAACAGCGGAAGTGAACGTTGGAGACCAAGTTACTGCGAAATGTAACTTGTTGAAGAGTGGTGACGTATTTGACGGATGGTACAGTGGTTCATCTAAGGTGAGTTCGAATGCGACCTATACATTTACGGCTCAGGAAGCAGTGAGTCTGGTTGCTAAGATTAATTATCTTGATGTTACACCGACCTCGTTGGATTACGACGCTGCTGGTGGAAGTAAGACATTCCAAGTTAGTACGAATGTGCCTTGGACTGTTAGTTAGTAACTATTTAAAAAGAATTTAAGGTATGGCGAAAGATTCTTGGTTGACCGTAAATCCTATGGCGGGAGAGGGAAACGCTACTCTGACGAATTCAGGCACAATCCATAAAGGACGCTTGGAACGCCAGACAGTCGTTACCGCTGTCGTCAAAGGAATTGAAGCGGCAAAATCGTACCAAGTAAAGCAAGAGCCAACTGCCGAATATATCACTCTGGACCAAACGTCATTTGACGTGGGGGAAGGTGCTTCGACGATAACTGTTTCTGGAAAAAGCAACTCACCGAAGATAACCTTTTCCCTTGGGACAGGGAATGATATCCCTATTGTTCTTCCTGCGAATTATACCGCTAATGGCTTATTGACTGTGAACGGGACGTCAATACCTGACGACCCAGGAGCGGTTGATGAGTTCGTTTTTTCAATGCAAATTCCAATCCCAAAGAATACTGTGGGGAAACGTACAGGAAAAGTTTCTGTAACGGGTTCGACATCTTCAGTGACTGGAACAGTAACTATCACGCAAGCCACATCGACTTGGACTGTTACTTATTCGAAAGGTGATTATATCAACACTATCAATAAGACGTCTGAGAAGATTAACTGGGGTGGGACAGCAACTGCGGTGGCTACATTGTTAGCGAATACGGCTCAATATACATATTCCTTCACAGGGTGGTATGAGGGTGACACGAAAATATCGTCCGACCTTTCATTGAGCGTATCTAATATCACAGCGAACAGAACATTCACGGCAATTGGTGCTCGGACGCTTAACAGATACACCCTTTCATTCACCATCACGCCCACTGGAGCGGGAACGGTATCTGGAGGAGGAACTTATGACTATGGTTCATCTGTTAAGTCAACTGCGACTCCTGCGACTGGGTACAATTTCACGAAGTGGGTTGACGAAACAGGTGGTGAGTCAACGACCAACCCGTATCCGGGATGGGAAATCACGAAGAACCGTACAATTCAAGCGGTCTTCACTATTAAGAGTTATGCTATCAATTTGGCTGCTCAATATCGTGTGGTTGAGTCAGGCGATTTCATATCAGGAACGACGGGTGGTACTGTTTCCGGAGGGGGAACTTTCAATCACGGGACATCTGTCACTGCGAAAGCAACTCCGGCAACTGGGTACAGTTTCGCTGGGTGGTATGAGGGGACTTCGAAAGTTTCGGATTCCGCTTCCTATACATTCACCGCAACAGGAGCTCGCAGCTTGACAGCACGGTTCCAGCGTCAATGGTTCACAGTAACATTCACTGCCGGAACAGGTGGTTCAGTATCACCGACAACGGCTCGAGTACAGTATGGTGGCGAAGCATCTTCAACTGCAACCGCTTCGACAGGATACACGTTCAGTGGGTGGAGCAATGGAACTAAGACAGCTAAATTGACCGTCACGAATGTTACGGCAAATGCGACTTATGCTGCATCGTTCAGAATCAATACCTATGTCATCACGTATGCGAAGGGCACGGGAATTGCTTCGGTTACTCCAGCGAGTGAAACGGTTAAACACGGTTCAAATGCAAAGGGTTCAACTGCGGCACTGACGACAGGTTACAATTTCGATGGATGGTACAACGGTGATACTCGTGTTAGCACGGCTCTTACTTATGGACCAACCAACGTTACTGGAAACATGACGCTCACTGCTAAGGGAGTTTTGAAAACATTTGCAATCACAGGAACGGCTCAATACCGTAATACGGATTCTACTGGCTCGTTTACGAGCGGAACGAATGGGGGTACAGTAACAGGCTCGGGAACATATAACTATGGCTCTAAAGCGACTTTAACGGCTGCTGCAAAGGCAGGTTATACATTCCAAGGTTGGTACGACGCTGGTGGCACACAAATCAGCACGTCCGCAACTTATGAGATAGCAAGTGTGACGGCTGCGGTAACAGTTTATGCTCGATTCCAAAAGAATTGGTTTACTGTAACTTATGCGAGAGGAACAGGTGTAAATGCTCTGACGAAGACGACTGAGCGAGTAGCGTATAATGGTTCAGTGACTTCAGATACTGCGGTTGCTTCTACTGGTTACAATACTCCGACTTGGACGAAGACTTCTGGAACAGGTACATTGACAGTTTCGGCTGGTAAGGCAACTCTATCAGCAATTCAGTCTAATTGTACATTGACTGCATCAGCGACAATCAACAAATATACAGTATCTTACACGAAGAATGCGAATATCGCTTCTATCAGTAAGACGAGTGAATCCGTAAATTACGGTGGAACTGCGACCTGTACAGCGACTCTTCCTGCTAATACTGCCCAATATACATACACGTTTGCGGGATGGTACGAAGGAAGCACTCGGGTTGGTACGGCTCTTGCGTTGAGCGTTACGAACATTACGGCTGCGAGAACTTTCGAAGCCAGAGGAACAGCCACAGTCAATAGGTACACAATCACCGTGAACAATGGTTCTGGTGGAGGAACTTATAACTATGGGACAAAGGTTACTCTGACAGCTTCTACGATAGAAGGAAAGACGTTCTCTAAGTGGTCTGATGGTGTAACAACTGCTTCTCGTGAGATTACTGTTACAGCGAATGCAACTTATACGGCTGAATATACGACGAACACTTATACCGTGACTTATGTCAAGGGAACAGGTATCGCCACAATCAGTAAGACTTCTGAAGTTGTAAGTTGGGGAGCTAATGCGACTGGCTGTACAGCCACAGTCACTGCGGGATATACATTTAACGGCTGGTACAATGGCGCAACCAGAGTTTCAACATCATTGACGTATGCTCCGACGGCTGTTAAGTCTAATTTGTCTCTTACAGCGAAAGCGACCATTAACTCATATACAGTCTCCCCGTCAGCGTATTATCGTAATACAGACGGCACAGGAAACTATACAGCCGGAACAACGGGTGGAACAGTTTCAGGTGGCGGAAGTGTAAATCACGGAGGAAGTATAACTGTCACGGCTTCGGCTGCTGCTGGTTATCAGTTTAATGGTTGGTATTCTGCTGGTGCATCAGGTGGTTCTTTGTTGAGTAGTTCAGCATCGTATGCGATTTCAGGTGTAACAGCCTCGATGACCGTATATGCTCGCTTCACGAAGAAATATTATACGATAACTTATTCGGCTGGTGATTACGTGGCAAGTCTGAGTAGAACGACAGAACGTGTGGCTCACGGAGCAAATGCGGCTGGTTCAACGATGACTGTAAACGGAACGACGGCTCAATACTCTTATGGTGTTAATGGATGGTATAGCGGTTCAACGAGGGTAACTTCTTCTGCGACTTATGCTCCTACGGGTGTAACTGCTAATGCAACGTACACAGCGAAAGGAACGAGAAGCCTGAGAAGTTATAC
>ERZ780226.771-NODE-771-length-27635-cov-3.371030_pt1 | contig 27635 bp, 25 predicted proteins | sample MGYA00511165_ERZ780226 | MGnify/ENA primary metagenome ERZ780226 (study PRJEB29588, sample SAMEA2152373) | human gut metagenome | biome: human gut; feature: human-associated habitat; material: faeces | place: Denmark | collected 2008/2010 ...
AGTTTCAATCTGTAAGATTATTACTTTTGAATTTCTATTTTGAGACAGCCTCTTCATCGTCTTGTAGGCAACGAAAGCTTTCGATGCATACCAGATACCTTTGTACTTGCCGCTCAGCCCCCAGGAGTTCTTCACCATGAAGTATTCCTTGCCCGTCTGGTCTTTGGCGATGCCGTAGATCACCATGCCGTGGTCGTCGGTCGTCTCCCAGTTGTCGAAGGCCGTCTGGCGCATTTCCTGCGTCACTTCCACTTCGGGCAAGGGGCGTGAAGTCAGTTCCTTGCGCTTGTCCGTAGCAGTCATGCCTGTCCAGCGGGCCATGTCACTGCCTGTCAGTTCGGCACCGCGGGCTGCGTCGGGCATCACGGCGATACCGTCGCGGGTGAAGCCCTGCTCGCTCACGTCGCTACCCCAGGCGAAGGTGTAGCCGGTGCGGATGGCGTTGTCCATTACGGCCATCAGTTCGTCGATGGGCAGGTTGTAGGACAGGCCGTTGCGCCAGTTGTCCTGGATTTCGAGAGCAAACTGGGTGTAGAACGGATGGTGTGTGTACGAAGTCAGCGAAACATAGTCGTCGGGGTTGATGCCCAGGCTTTCGGCGAAGCTCTTCGGCGTATATTCCTTGCCCTGGTAGGTGAAGGTTTCGGGGCATTTGCCCAAATAGGTGTCATAGATGGCACTGACGCCGTTCTTCCATACGGGGGTTAGCTTGCTGAAGTTGCTCTTGCCGATGGCTTTCACGTAGGCGCCGGCTACGGCGTCCAGTTCGTTGTGTACGGGCAGGGTGTCGCCGTACATGATGCCCGGCATGGCTTCCTGCGGTACGAGGCCGTAGTTTTTCATGCAGTACATGATGTCGTAGAAGCTTCCGCCCGGTGAGAAGGAAGCGTCGCCGTGGTAGCGCACGTAGTTGACGGCGCGGTCTACCATCGTGTGGTGTACGACGAACATCTCGGACAGGTCGTAAGTGCCTTTGCCCAGACGCAGCAGTTCGCTCTCGAGGAAGCCGAGGCTGGAGAAGCTCCAGCACGTGCTCGAGCGGTTCTGGTTCTTGATACTGGTGATGGGGTTCTCCTTAACGGTTGTAAACACGAAACCCTCTTCCTTGGGTTCGGTCTTCTTCTTGGCCGACATGTCGAAGGCCAGCAGGGCCAATGCGGCAATGAGGATAGTTTTTTTCATCATGATTAAATTATTAAGAATATTCTATTGCTGGTGGCAAAGATAGTGTTTTTCTTCCGAACCGCATCCTGTCTGCTGAAAAGATAGTGGGAATATGGGGAAGAAAAGCTATCTTTGGGCTTCAAATCGAGGTGGAATATGGAGAAAAAGATACAGATAGACCCTCAGACGGCCCTCGTGCTCGAGGGAGGTGGCATGCGGGGCGTGTTCACCTGCGGCGTGCTGGACAGCTTTATGGACCGCGGCATCCGCTTCCCTTACGTCATCGGGGTGAGTGCCGGAGCCTGCAACGGCCTGTCCTACATGTCGGGACAGCGCGGGAGGGCCAAGTTCAGCAACATCGACCTGCTGCAGAAATATCATTATATAGGCCTGAAGTATTTGTGGAAGAAGCGCAACATCATGGATTTCGACCTGCTCTTCCATGACTTCCCCGAACAGATTCTGCCTTACGACTACGAGGCCTACTTCAACAACCCGGCCCGTTACGTCATGGTGACGACCAACTGCCTGACGGGCGGGGCCAACTACCTGGAGGAGAAGCGGCGGAAGGAGCGGGTGATAGACATTGTCCGTGCATCGAGCAGCCTGCCTTTTGTGTGCCCCATTGTGCGGGTGGACGGCATACCGATGCTCGACGGCGGCATAGTGGACAGCATTCCGCTGGCCCATGCGCTGGCCGACGGCTGCACGAAGGCCGTCGTGGTGCTGACCCGCAACGCGGGATATCGCAAGAAGATTCAGGGTACGCGCGTCCCTTCCTTTATATATAAGAAATACCCGCTCCTTCAGCAGGCCATCAACCGCCGTAGTGTGGTCTACAACGAGCAGTTGGACCTGGTGGAACGGCTCGAGGCATCGGGGCAGGCGGTCGTTATTCGTCCCGAACAGCCTGTGCAGGTGGGCCGCATCGAGCGCGATGTGTGTAAGCTGACGGCGCTTTACGACGAAGGCTACCGTTGCGGCATGGAGCTGGAGTGCCTCTGAACGCGGCAGGGCTCATTTGTCATTTTGACACTTTGTCTTTTCTGTCGCCTGAGAATCGCTTGTTTCGGGCCGAAGGCGGGTGTGGGCGGAAAGAACGGAGTGATTTTCTGCAATCCGCTCATGGATAGTGTGATAGCGAAATCTTGACAGTTGAAATAGAAGAAAAAGAAGGGAAAAACTGGTTCATCAGACGTCTTTTCTGATAAATAACGGAGGTGGAGCGGCAGGAATTGCACTTTCTGACGACAGAATGCCTTGTTTTTGGCGGGAAGATGCCCACATTTTGCCTGTTGCATGCCTGCTTCTGGATGCAGGAAAGCAATGTTTTGGGGCAGAAAAAGCAATGTTTTCTTCCGCAAGATAGGATGTTGGGACGCTGGAGCGGCGCTGCTTGCCGCTTTCTGGTGGGAGGGCGTGTAAGCGGAAACTGCTGATTTCAGTAGGTTTTGTAAGCGGGGCAGGGAGAACGGTGTCATTCTGTCCGTGTGCAAACGGCGTTCTTCCTGCCCCGCTGAGGGTTACTTCCGCTGCATTACCCGTCGGAAGTCCTTGACTATCTGCTCGCCCATGTTGACGATGGTGCTGTCTACCTTGCGTATCTCGACCGGCGTGACGGCGTCCTTGTACTTCGCTTTGCCCATGCCGAACTTCATCTTGTCCAGATTGCCCCGTATGTTCAGTCCCAGTTTGAAGGGGATGGGCGACTTCAGGATGGAGATGTGGTAGTCGAAGTTCATGTCGAGGTCCTGCGTGCCGCCTACGGCCGCGCGGTAGCGGTCCATCTCGATGACGAAAGGATAGACGGTGACGTTGCCGTCCTTCACGCTGATGTTCACCGAGATGCTGTCTATCATGTTCTTTTCCTTGTTCTTGAAGAAGAATTTCTTGGAGATTTCCGCAAAGGTTTCTCCGTCCATCAGTACGAGGCTGTCGCCCTTGATATGGATAGCCGAACGCAGCGACGGAATCTTGATGTTGAGGCAGGAGTCGAGACGCGTTTCTGCCGTCACGTTGAAGTCTACCGTCCCCTGGAAGGAACGGAGCATGGGCACGATGCTGTCCAGCGAAGGGGCAAAGTCTACCAGCTTGGCGATGTTGATGTTGTGCAGGCGGAAGTCGAAGCCGGCATATCCGCGGCTGCGCTGGCTGGCCTGGTAGATGAGGGTGGTGCGCATCTCGGCATCCATCCCGCGCATGGACAGCTCCTTGAGGTGCACGGCCTGGTTGCGTACGTCTATGTCGCCGCGCACGTCTTCGAACAGCATCTTGCCGTAGCGCACGCGGCGCAGGCGGGTGGTCAGTTCGAAGTCCACGTTCTTGGGCACGACGAACAGCTGCAGGTTGGTGGAGGTCGTGTCTGCCTCGGCCTGCAGGGTGTCGGTGGGGAACGAGAGCGAACGGATCAGCTGGTTGCAGTTCAGGTTGTTCGACGTCAGCTCCAGCTTGGCCCGAAGGGGCTTGTGGCGGTGCATGGCGCCGTAGAGGTCGTAGACGGCTCCCGTGGCCGTCAGGTCCGAACGCCCGATGCGCATCGTGGCGTTGCGCAGGCTGATGGTGCGGTTGCCCACGGTGAGCGAGGTTTTCTGCAGGCGGATGGGCAGGGCACACATTGGCGTGGACACTCTCATGCGGTTAAAGCCTACGATGCCTTTGGGGATCCAGAAGGAGTCGCGCACCTGTTCGGCCGTCACGGCGATGCCGGCCTTATCCATTCCCAGCTTGGTGTCGCCCATGCGGCAGAACAGGGTGTCGGCTTTCAATGCCAGGCCCACCTTGGGACGGGCCGGATTGCGGTCGCCCGGCTCCAGCTTGACCGTGCCTGTCGACCGTCCGCAGAAGATGCCCAGCGAGTCGGCCAGCCGTGCTTTCAGCCTGTTCATCTCCAGCTTGCACTCGACGTTGGCGATGCGGGTGGTGTCCTGCGGGTTGGTGCTCTTGATAGTAGCGTTGAAGCTTTGGAGGGCCGACTCCAGTCCGGGGGCGCGCAGGTTCATGTCCTTTATCTGGATGCGGGCGCCCAGTCTGTCATTGCCGATAAAGGCCAGCGAGGCGTTGCTGGTAAATTCGAAGTTGCGGAGACTGTCTTTCAGCATCAGCCCGTCGGTCGAGAGTTTTCCGCCTATCTTGATACGTCCCAAATCTTTGTTCTTCAACGATGACAGGCGGCAGCGTAAGCGGACGTCGGCATCCATTTTGCCCTGTATGCTGATGCCTTTTTGCAGGGGGAAGGCTTGTGCCAGTGTGGTCAGGTCGACGGTGGAACGGGTGTGGAAGCTGATGTCGGGGTCGCCCAGCAGGTCGTCCACGCGGGCGTCGGCCAGGATGTCGGTATGGGCGCCCTTGAAGTGCAAGATTTTCAGGTCGGCGTAGGAGGGCTGTTTTTTCATCAGGTCGACCTGCCCGAAGAAGTCGGCGGTTATTTCATCGATGCCGTAAGGCATTCCCTTGTAGTGGGCCGAGGCCTGGTTGATGTTCACCGTCAGCGTGGCTAGAGGCATGCGCCGTTTGCCGTAGAGGCCTTTCAGCGTACCGTTGACGGTGACTTCGCCCTGGGCGTCGAGGCTTTCTTTCTTGAGGATGCTCTTGGGGATGAGGCCGATGACCGTCTCCAGCGAGGGAGCGTGCAGGCTGTATTGCAGGTCCACGTCGGCCGCGCGCTCCACGGTGTCGCGTCGCAGGGTACCTTTCAGGTCAAGTTCCAGTCCGTTGACGTCCAGCAGGGCGTTGTTCAGGGTCAGGGTCCGTTTGCGGCGATTCAGTTCCAGGTTGGTCTGCAGGCTGGTGGATACGCGGTTCACGAGCAGTTCGCCATCCTGCCAGAAGAGGATGTTGCGGTTGTTGAAATCCACTTTCAGCAGGGAGTGTCCCCGTTGCAGGCGGGCTTGCAGGCCGAGGTTGGCATCCCATAGGTTGGCGAAGACACGTGCCTGGCGGTCGTCGAAGGTGGCGATGGCATGGCGGAGGGCCACACGCCGGATGTCTATTCCGCCGGGAGCCAGACGGGTGGTGTCAGTGGTGGCCGTATCGGCCGGGGTAGTCGTCGTAGTGTCGGGCAGGATGTCCCAGTTGGCACGGCCCTCCTTGTCGATGTGGGCGTAGACACGTGCACTGTCCACCGTCAGTCGGTAGACGGTTATTTTCTTTTGGGTCAGATAGTCGATAGGGTTGACTACCAATACTGCCTTTTTGAAGGATACCAACGTGTCGCGGCGTTGCCACAGGGTGTCGCGCAGGGCTTTTGAAACCAGGGTACCGTCCTTCACTCTCAGCCCGAAGCGGGGGAAGGTGGAGAAGAACGTCAGGTCCACGCTGCCCAGCTCCACGCGGGCATTGAGGCTGCGGTTGGCGGTCTGTACCACGACGGGCGTCAGTTTTTCGGGCGTAAACACAAAGTGTATGGCCAGTGCGATGGCTGCTGCCAGGAGGATGATGAGGCAGCCGAGGCTGATGCCGGTTATCTTCAGTGTTTTTTTGACTTTCTTGTTCATGTTGTACTCCTTTATTTGCAGGTAAAGGTACTAAGAAAATTTTTACTTGTTCTTCACGCGGCCCTCTTTTTCATTTGTTCTGATATGAAAAAGAGGCTGTCTCAAAATAGAAATTCAAAAGTAATAATCTTACAGATTGAAACTTAGTAATAAAAAGCCTCCTGCTTTAGCCCTTATTTATTGCAATTATAAGACTAAAAGCAGGAGGTTTTTATGTTGTAGCTTATAAATTGTAAGTAAACTTATCTCTGTTTTTAATTTTGAGACAGCCTCTTTTTTTGTTTCAGCAGTTTAGAGAAGATGGTTCTCTGCAAAATATTTCCATAAAGGAGCGGCCATCAGTGCTTGGCGTATCTGGTCGCCCGTAAGCAGGGAACGTACTTCTTCTTTTGTCATCAGATGGATGCTGATGTCTTCTGTCGGTTCCAGGTGTTGGGTAGAGACGGGTTCTACGTCGGTTGCTACGAAACAATGGCACAAATTATTCATCGTACTGGTATTGGCCGAAATGGTCATGTAGTGTGTCCAATGTCCTCCTCCGTAGCCTGTTTCTTCGTATAGTTCGCGGCGTGCCGAGTCAACGGGTTCTTCACACGGTTCACATACTCCGGCACAGATTTCGTATCCCGTATACCGAAGTCCGTGTCGATATTGCCTTTCCATAATGAAGTGTCCGTCGCGGGTGATGGCGATGACATTGACCCAATCTGGATATTCCAATACATAGTATTCGGGATTTTCTACTCCATTGGGCAGGCGTACATGGTCTCGGCGTGCTGTCAGCCAAGGGCGGCGGATGAGGTATTCGCTATGAAGCACTTCCCATTCTTTATTGCTATTGTCCATAAACATAAAAGTTTGATGATGTAAAAAATGGCAGAATACCGAAAGCAATTTGTCAGTTCCGGCATTTCTGCCACTTCTTTTTATTTCAGTTCGTCTTATTCGAATGTACCGTAGCGGGTAGGCAATAGTTTGCGGTCGCCCAATGTATTGTCCACACGGGCTACGTTAATCCAGAATTTGTTCTCGCGGACCGCTTCGGTGGGGTAAGCAGCTTTCTGGCGTGTGTAGCTGTGATCCCATTGGTCAGCAACCACCTCATATTCGGGATGGGGTGCATTGAGCAGAACGTTGTCAGTCTTGTCGGCACGTCCGTCCTTTACTTCTTGTATCTCCTGCCAGATGTGAAGCATTACATCCACAAAATTGTCCAGTTCGGCCAGGCTTTCGCTTTCCGTAGGTTCTATCATCAGGGTACCGTGTACCGGGAAGGAAAGAGTGGGGGCGTGGTACCCATAATCCATCAGGCGCTTGGCGATGTCGTTTTCACTGATACCTGTCTCTTCATGTATCTTGCGGCACTCCAGAATCATTTCGTGGCCCACGAATCCTTGGGCTCCCCGATAGACAATGCCGTATGTGTCTTGCAGACAAGCTGCCAGATAGTTGGCGTTCAGAATGGCCGTGCGGGTGGCGCGTGTCAGTCCTTCGGTACCCATCATTCGGATGTAACCGTAGGTAATGGGCAGAATGCCGGCACTGCCGAACGGGGCGGCAGACACTTCGTTGGTCGAATTGCCGAACAAGGCATGTCCGGGCAGGAACGGAACAAGGTGTGGAGCAACGCAGATGGGACCTACACCGGGACCACCTCCGCCGTGAGGTGAAGCAAAGGTCTTGTGCAGGTTCAAGTGGCAGACGTCGGCACCGATGAAGCCCGGATTGGTGAGACCTACCTGGGCATTCATGTTGGCTCCGTCCATATAGACTTGTGCTCCGCAGGCATGGATAATCTTGCAAATCTCCACAATTTCGGTTTCAAAGATACCGTGAGTAGAAGGATAGGTGATCATCAAGGCAGCCAAAGAGTCCTTGTTCTCCTCTGCTTTCAGGCGGAGGTCATTCATGTCGACATTGCCGTGGTCGTCGCAGGCACAAGTTACGGTTGTGAATCCGGCCTGAACGGCACTGGCCGGGTTGGTGCCGTGGGCCGATGCAGGAATCAGTATCTTGTTGCGGTGTCCCTGTCCGATGGTTTCCAGGTAGGCACGGATGACACGCAGGCCTGTATATTCACCGGCTGCACCCGAGTTGGGTTGAAGGCTCACTCCGGCCATGCCTGTAATGACTTTCAGCTCTTCGCAAAGGTTATGGATCAGTTCTCTGTAGCCTGCTGCCTGGTCTTCGGGTACCAGCGGATGCAGGTTCATGAATTCCGGTCGGCTGAGCGGAAGCATTTCTGCTGCTGCGTTGAGCTTCATGGTGCACGAGCCCAGTGAAATCATGGAGTGGGCTAATGAAATGTCCTTACGGTCCAGGCGCTTGATGTAACGCATCATTTCAGTTTCCGTGTGATAGCGGCAGAATACTTCATGCGTCAGATAAGAACTTTGGCGCTTCAACTCTTTGGGCAATGTGCAGGCATTGGGAACATCGGAAATCTGCGGAGCCTCTACGCCGGCTGTAATGGCAAAGATGGCCAGCAGGGTATTGATGGCCGCTATGTCGGTCGTCTCGTCGATGCTCATACCTACATCGCCGTTGTCAAAGTAGCGTAAGTTCACTTCTTTGCTGAGGGCGATGGTACGTATCTGCTGAGCCGAGATGGTGCCTGGCAGTGCAAAGCGGAGGGTGTCGAAGTAGGTCGCGTTTACTTGAGTGTATCCCAATTTACCGATAGCTTTGGCGAGGAATGCAGCGATGCTGTGTATGCGGCTGGCAATGGTACGGATGCCTTCTTGTCCGTGATAGACGGCATAGAATCCGGCCATAGTGGCGAGCAGTGCCTGTGCGGTGCAGATGTTCGAAGTTGCCTTCTCACGTTTGATGTGTTGCTCGCGGGTTTGGAGTGCCATGCGGTAGCACAGTTTGCCGTATTTGTCTTTGGACCATCCGATGATGCGACCCGGCATGTTGCGCTTGTATTCGTCGCGGGTAGCGAAGTAAGCGGCGGAAGGACCTCCGTAGAACATCGGAGTGCCCAGCCGTTGGGTCGATCCGAAAACGATGTCTGCCCCCCATTCTCCCGGAGGTGTCAGCAGAGCCAGGCTCAGGATATCCGCTGCAACGGCCACCTTGCATCCCGCGGCATGGGCTTTCTCGACGAAAGTGCGATAATCCTCGATGCAGCCGTTGGCATTGGGGTACTGGAGTACACAGGCAAACATGTCGGGAGTAAACTCTGCTTCATTGTATTTGCCTGTACGGAGCACGATGCCTTGGGGGATGGCACGGGTCGTTATTACAGCCAACGTTTGTGGGAAGATGGCTTCATCCACAAATACCACATTGGCTCCGTCCTTCTGTTGCTGGCGCGAACGGAGGGCATGCATCATGGTGACTGCTTCGGCTGCCGCAGTTGCTTCGTCCAGCAGGGAGCAGTTTGCCAGGGGCATGCCGGTAAGGTCGGACACGGCGGTTTGGAAGTTCATCAGCGCCTCCAGACGTCCTTGTGAAACTTCAGTCTGATAGGGCGTATAGGAGGTATACCAAACGGGGTTTTCAAAAACATTGCGCTGGATGACGGCCGGTGTGATGGTCCCATACCATCCCATACCGATATAAGTGGTATAGAGCTTGTTTTTGGAGGCGATTTGCGCAATGTGTTGCGCAAATTCGTATTCGGTCATGGGCTGGGGCAGGTCAAGCGGCTTTTTCAGGCGTATGTTCGAAGGAATGGTTTTGTCAATCAGCTCATCGAGGCTGCCCACGCCTATTTTGCGGAGCATGATGTCCTCGTCCTTCGGGCTGATGCCGTTGTGACGGTTGGATAACAAGTCGTTTATCATGGTTGTATTATTTAATAGGATTTATACAATTGGTCGTCTTCGGGGAGAGGCCCGTCATTCCTTATATCTGAAGAACGGGTTTTCTGCCTTTTCGATGCCGATGGTTGTCGGTGCACCATGGCCCGGATAGACAATGGTATCATTGGGAAGGACAAAAAGGCGGCTGCAAATGTGGTCGATGAGGTCATCGAAATTGCCTCCGGCCAGGTCTGCCCGTCCGATGCTGCCCTGGAAGAGCACATCGCCCGAGAACATACAATGGTCGGCGGCACAGTAATAGACCAGGCTGCCAGGCGAATGTCCCGGCACATGGATACATTCCAGTTGGGTGTGGCCGAAGGTGACGATGTCTCCGTCGTGCAGGTATTTACCCAGCGGCACAGGCTGCTCTTGCAGTTGGAAACCGAACATCCGGCTTTGCTTGGGAGCGTTTTCTATCCAATATTCATCTGCCTGGTTGGCCTCGGCTTTCAGACCGAATTCTTTCAGCATAAAGGGGTTGCCGAAGATGTGGTCCAGATGGAGATGGGTGTTCAGCAGATGTTTCACTTCCAGGTGATTGTCCTTGATGAAGCCTTTCAGGGCTTGCTTTTCTTCCTCGTAGAAGCAGCCGGCGTCTATGACTGCCGCTTCGTTGGTTTCATCCCATAAAACATAACAGTTTACGGGAAACATATTGAATTCAAATCTTTTTATCTTCATGGCAGGTCTTTCTATGTGTATCTTGATTCCTGTATTCTTCTTTGCTTATACCACCGGTACATATACCACTTTCTTGGTCTGGAAGAACTCCTCGTCGAAATAGTCGCTGAGGTTCCAGATGGTAGCCTTGTGTCGGAAAGGCATGGTCTCGTTTGCCAGTTCTCCCCCTTTCAGGCAGATAAGCCCGTTGGGCAGGGCATTCTGTTGGTGGCTGGAGATGTTTTTGCGGATGATTTTCATCAGGTCGGCCAGCGGCATGACGGCGCGGCTCACCACGAAGTCGTATGTATCCTTCACTTCTTCGGCGCGGGTGTGGCTGAATGTGGCATTGCCGAGGCCGATGCTGTGGGCCACTTCGGTGGCTACGCGTACCTTCTTTCCGATGCTGTCTACCAGGTGGAAATGCACTTCTGGAAAGAGAATGGCCAGCGGAATGCCTGGAAAGCCTCCGCCTGTCCCCAAGTCCATGATGCGGCTTCCTGGCGTGAAGCGGATCACCTTGGCAATGCCCAGTGAGTGGAGCACGTGGTGCTCGTACAAGTTTCCGATGTCCTTGCGCGAGATGACGTTGATTTTGGCATTCCAGTCGGTGTAGAGCGCTTCCAGTGCAGCGAATTGTTGCTTCTGTACGTCGCTGAGTTCAGGGAAATATTTCAGGATAATGTCCATGTTCAGTTCTTCTTTAGAAATGTGGAGTGAGCGGGGTGTTCCTCATTTTTTTACGTTGTTCTGGAGGAAGGTCTCGTCGTTCAACAGATGGCTGAGGGCATCGTAGGGCAACGTAATCTGGATAGCTCCCATGACGTAGGGGGCAATCTCGTATATATTGTAGTGGAAAGTGATGCCGTCTGGATTGAGGCAGAAGTTCTCTGTCGGGACAAGCTCGCCGGTACTGGTATATCCCATGTCTTCCAGTTCTTCGTGGGTAGCTACGTGGTTGTCGGCCATCAGTTGGTTCCATAGCAGGTCGGTCAGCGCTTCCTTGTAATTGGGTACAAAGAGATCATCCAGCCGGATGGGAGTCAGCGTTGCCAGGTTCAGGTTCAGGTACGTGGTCATGTAGATGCCGTGGGCTCCTCCCGTGTATTCGTTATAGTCCATGCGATAGACCAGCAGGTCCTTGTGATAGAACTGCACGTGTCCTTCTATACCTTTATAATAAGAATACCACGCGCCTATGCTGGCGGTGTCTTCCTTGGATTCCTGCTGATACATCGGCTCCAGATCCTTGCGGTAGTTGGTTACATAGGCTTCCACATAGTTCTTTATCGCTTCGGCAGGTGTCTGGTTGATGTATTTTTCGCCCAGGCACAGGGAGAGCACGTAGCGGTTGACGCTGTCCTTCAAATTCTCGTTGTCCGAGCCGGTGATGCTGGTCAGGTTGATGCGGATGTTGCAGGACGGCTTGGCTGTATCTCCGAAGAGGTGCTCCGTGCGGTCTACCTGAAGGCTGTCGAATACGAACTTGCCCGTATCGGGCTGCATCTTGTTGTTGCACGAATAGAAAAAGCAGCTTGTTGCAAGCAAAACCATCAGCAGGATGACAGAATGTTTTTTCATATCAATTTTTGTTGTTAGAATATTAAAATAGAACTCAATCATTAGCGACAAATATAGGATTAATTCATGAACCCGAATAGAAATGGAAGAACTTTTTTCTTGCTTTCTTTACAGGGACGGCCGTCAGCTGTTCCTGTATTCTTGCGGGCTTACGCCGGTGTGGCGCTTGAAATATTTGCCGAAGAACGACGCGCTGGGAAAGTTGAGCGAATAGGCTATCTCCTGTACAGTCATGTCCGTAGACTTCAGTTTCGATTTGGCGTCTATCAGTATGATGTGGGCGATGATGTCGAGAATGTTCTTCCCCGTCACCTGCTTGATGGTGGTGCTCAGGTGCTGGAGGGAGATGCCCATCTTGTCGGCATAGAACTGTGCCCGCCGTTCGTGGGTATAGTTTTCGGTGACAAGCTGCACCAGTTTGCGGCAGATTTCTTCCTTGCGGCTTTGCGGATGGATTTCCATATGCGGGCTTTCGCTGTACAGCTTGTCGATGCCGTAGAGCATACCTTGCAGGATGTGGCGGTTCATCTCCGTATCCAGCGTGTAGGGGCCGGTCGTGACGCGGCCCAGCAGGGCGAAATAGTCTTGGAAATAGGAGGCCAGTGTCGGTTCGATGTGGAGCACGGGCGACCGCAGGATGGAGGAGAACGAGTGCAGGGTCGACTGTACGACGTTCACTTTCGCGATGCATTGTTCGGAGAAGCCCACGAAGCCGATGCGCACCTTCTCGTTCTGGGAATAGAACTGGATGATGGTGCCCGGCAGCAGCGCCACGAAGTCGCCCTGCTTGATTTCCGTATCCATCAGGTTGATGGATACGGTGATGGAGCCTTCGAGGCACAGGGCGAAGATGCAGGCCTTCAGCCGGCACGACTGCTTGTATATGTTCAGAATGTCCTCGGTCACATCCGTCCAGGCAATGATGTCTACCGGGAGGTCTACATGTGGAAAATCCATAATGGCAATGCTATATTTTGGTGCGACAAAGATAATCTTTTTCCCGAAATATTTTACCTTTGCAGGCATGAAAACATTGGTTGAAAATTGGGGAACGATTCCCTATGACGAGGCCTGGAAGAGACAGACCGAATATTTTGATGAGCTGGTTGAAGCCAAGAAGGCCGGCAGCGGGTATGTGAACCGTATCATCTTCTGCGAGCATCCGCACGTCTATACCCTGGGGCGGAGCGGCAAGGAGGGCAATATGCTTTTGGGGGAAGAGCAGCTCCGGCGGATAGGAGCCTCTTACTTCCACATCGACCGTGGGGGCGACATTACTTATCACGGCCCCGGCCAGCAGGTGTGCTATCCGATTGTGAATCTCGAAGACTTCGGTCTGGGGCTGAAGGAGTACGTCCACTTGCTCGAAGAGGCCGTCATCGGCGTATGCGCTTCCTATGGAATTAAAGCCGGCAGGGTAGACAAGGCGACGGGTGTCTGGCTCGAAGGCGATACTTCCCGTGCCCGCAAGATATGTGCCATCGGCGTGAGGAGCAGTCATTTCGTCACCATGCACGGCCTGGCGCTCAATGTCGATACCGATCTGCGCTATTTCAGCTACATCCATCCCTGCGGCTTTGTAGACAAGGGAGTGACTTCCCTGCAGAAGGAACTGGGACGCGAAGTGCCGATGGATGAAGTCCGCCTGCGTCTGGAAGACCGGTTGCTTTCACTTCTTTCGGCCCGTCTGTAGGTCTGTTCATGGCCGCCTGCGGGCTTTTTGCGTATTTTCTTGGAGGATAATTCCCGACGATACAAAAAAACTTATTAACTTTGCAGGTCACTTTTGGAAACAATAAAAACATTACGATATGAATATCTCTTATAACTGGTTGAAAGAGTACGTCGATTTCGACCTGACGCCGGACGAAGTTGCCGCCGCGCTTACCTCCATCGGACTGGAGACGGGCGGTGTGGAAGAAGTGCAGACCGTCAAGGGCGGACTGGAAGGACTGGTGATAGGCGAAGTGCTGACATGCGTCCCTCATCCGAATTCAGACCACATGCACGTCACCACCGTCAACCTCGGTTCGGGCGAACCCGTACAGATTGTCTGCGGCGCTCCCAATGTAGCTGCCGGACAGAAAGTGGTGGTCGCCACGCTGGGCACCAAGCTCTATGACGGAGAACAGTGCTTTACCATCAAGAAATCAAAGCTTCGCGGAGTGGAATCCAATGGAATGATTTGTGCGGAAGACGAGATAGGCATCGGCACCGACCATGCCGGCATCATCGTATTGCCCGCCGACGTAGTTCCCGGCACGCTGGCCAAGGATTACTATCAGGTGAAGAGCGACTATGTGCTCGAGGTGGACATCACGCCCAACCGTGCCGATGCCTGCTCGCACTACGGTGTGGCCCGCGACCTCTATGCCTGGCTGATCGAGAACGGCCGTAAGGCTACCCTGAAGCGTCCGTCGGTCGAGGCTTTCGCCGTAGACAACCACGACCTGGACATCAACGTCAAGGTCGAGAATACCGAGGCCTGTCCCCATTATGCAGGCGTTACCGTCAAGGGTGTCACCGTCAAGGAAAGTCCCTCCTGGTTGCAGGACAAGCTCCGCACCATCGGCGTGCGTCCTATTAATAATGTGGTCGATGTCACCAACTACATCGTTCACGCATTCGGCCAGCCTCTTCACTGCTTCGATGCCGATACCATCAAGGGTGGGGAAGTCATCGTAAAGACCATGCCCGAAGGTACGCCTTTCGTGACACTGGACGGCGTGGAGCGCAAGCTGAGCGAACGCGACCTGATGATTTGCAACCGCGAAGAGCCCATGTGTATTGCCGGTGTGTTCGGCGGATTGAACTCGGGTTCTACCGAGGCCACCAAGGACGTGTTCCTCGAGAGTGCCTATTTCCATCCCACTTGGGTGCGCAAGACGGCCCGTCGCCACGGCCTGAGCACCGATGCTTCCTTCCGTTTCGAACGCGGCATCGACCCCAACAGTGTCATCTATTGCCTGAAGCTGGCCGCCCTGATGGTCAAGGAACTGGCCGGTGGTACCATCTCGTCTGAAATCAAGGACGTATGTACCGGTCCTGTTGCCGATTTCCGCGTGGAACTTTCCTATGAGAAGGTTCATTCACTGGTCGGAAAGACCATCCCCGTCGATTCCATCAAGAGCATTGTAAAGAGCCTCGAGATGAAGATTGTCAGCGAGACGGCCGACGGCTTGACGCTGGACGTTCCTCCTTACCGCGTGGACGTACAGCGCGATTGCGATGTCATCGAAGACATCCTTCGCATTTATGGTTACAACAACGTGGAGATTCCCACCGCCTTGAAGTCCAGCCTGACGACGAAAGGTGCCTGCGACGAATCCAACAAGATACAGAACCTCGTGGCCGAGCAGCTGGTAGGCGCCGGCTTCAATGAAATCCTGAACAACTCCCTGACACGCGCCGCCTATTATGACGGACTCGAATCCTATCCGGCTTCCCGTCTGGTGATGCTGATGAATCCGTTGAGTGCCGACCTGAACGCCATGTGTCAGACCCTTCTCTTTGGCGGACTGGAAAGCATTGTGCGCAACGTCAACCGCAAGAATGCCGACCTGAAGTTCTTCGAGTTCGGCAACTGCTATCACTATACTGCCGAGAAGAAGAACGACGAGAGGCCCCTTGCCGCCTATTCGGAAGAATATCACATGGCCTTGTGGATGACCGGCAAGAAGGTTTCCAACTCTTGGGCCCATCCCGATGAAGACAGTTCGGTCTACGAGCTGAAGGCACATGTAGAAAATATTCTGTCCCGTATGGGGCTGCACATGCACGACCTCGTGGTAGGCAATTTGTCCGACGACATCTATGCGGCTGCCCTGTCGGTCAACACCCGCGGCGGCAAGCGTCTGGCTTCGTTCGGCGTTGTAAAGCGTAAGTTGCTCAAGGCGTTCGACATCGAGAACGATGTCTATTATGCCGACCTCAACTGGAACGAGCTCATGAAGGCCATCAAGAATATCAAGGTCAGCTATACGGAGATTTCCAAGTTCCCCGCCGTGAAGCGCGACTTGGCCCTGTTGATCGACAAGAAGGTCCAGTTTGCCGAAATCGAGAAAATCGCTTACGAGACCGAGAAGAAGCTCTTGAAGTCAGTCGAGCTGTTCGATGTCTACGAAGGCAAGAACCTCGAGGCCGGCAAGAAGAGTTATGCCGTCAGCTTCCTGTTGCAGGACGAGAACGCTACGCTCAACGAGAAGCAGATCGACAAAATCATGCAGAAGCTCATCACGAACCTGCAGAACAAGCTGGATGCCAAACTGAGATAATCCAGGCTGGATAGTAAAGAGAACAATTATTAAAAACAAAATAAAAACATTACTCCAATGGGAAGAGCGTTTGAATATAGAAAAGCTACCAAGCTGAAAAGATGGGGCCACATGGCCAAAACATTTACACGTCTGGGTAAACAAATCGCCATTGCCGTGAAGGCAGGCGGTCCCGAACCCGAAAACAATCCTACACTGCGTTCGGTCATCGCGACCTGCAAGCGCGAGAACATGCCGAAGGACAACATCGAGCGTGCCATCAAGAACGCCATGGGCAAGGACCAGAGCGATTACAAGGGCATGACTTACGAAGGCTACGGCCCCCACGGCATTGCTATCTTCGTAGATACACTGACTGACAATCCTACCCGTACCGTGGCCGATGTCCGTTCGGTTTTCAACAAGTTCGGCGGTAACCTGGGTACCATGGGCTCGCTGGCCTTCCTGTTCGACCACAAGTGCGTGTTCACTTTCAAGAAGAAGGACGGCATGGACATGGAAGAATTCATCCTCGACATGATCGACTTCGACGTGGATGAAGACTATGAGGAAGACGAGGAAGAAGGCACCATCACCATCTATGGTGACCCGAAGAGCTACGCTGCCATTCAGAAGCACCTCGAAGAGTGTGGTTTCGAAGATGTCGGCGGCGACTTCACCTACATCCCCAACGACCTGAAGGACATCGAGCCCGAGCATCGCGAAACCATCAACAAGATGATCGAGCGTCTGGAAGAGTTCGACGATGTACAGACGGTGTACACCAACATGAAGCCCGAAGAGGAAGCATAATGGCTGCGGTGACCTATCATTATAAGACGAAAGGTACCTGCAGTACCGACATCAACCTCGAGGTGGAAGACGGTGTCATCAAGGACATCGAATTCTGGAGCGGCTGTAACGGCAATCTGCAGGGCATCTGCCGGTTGGTGAAAGGTATGCCGGTGAAGGATGTCATTGCCCGTCTGGAGGGAATCCGTTGTGGCATGCGTCCCACCTCGTGTCCCGACCAGCTGTGTCAGGCGCTTCATGAAATGGGATACTGAACAATATAGCTCTATCTCTTGTTAAGCATGTAGGAAGAGGCTGTATCAGAATGAGAAAGTACTAACATTTTGTCATTCTGAACGAAGTGAAGAATCTCGTAATCAGTATAGTTTGTGTATTGAGATCCTTCACTGTGTTCAGGATGACATTGCGTTTTGATTATACTTTTCTGTTTTGATACAGTCTCTTTTTTATCGCGTGATTTTTAGACGAAAGGGATATGAAGAACATTCTGAAGGACCTCAGACGGAGGGACCACAAACGTTATCTGGGCGGACTCGATGTGTTCAAGTACATCGGGCCGGGCCTGCTTGTGACAGTCGGCTTTATCGATCCCGGCAATTGGGCTTCCAATTTTGCGGCCGGGTCAGAGTTCGGTTACGCCCTGTTGTGGGTAGTGACCCTCTCTACCGTCATGCTCATCATCCTGCAGCACAACGTGGCCCATTTGGGCATCGTCACCGGCCTCTGCCTCTCCGAAGCGGCTACCAAGTACACCCCCGCGTGGGTGTCCCGTCCCATTCTGGCTACAGCTGTGCTGGCCTCTATCTCCACCTCGCTGGCCGAGATACTGGGTGGAGCCATAGCCTTGCAGATGCTCTTCGGCGTCCCCATACCGTGGGGAGCGGTGCTCACTACAGCCTTTGTGCTGCTGATGCTCTTCACCAATTCCTATAAGAAGATCGAGCGGGCCATCATTGCCTTTGTCTCCATCATCGGGCTTTCGTTCATCTACGAACTCTTTCTGGTGAAGGTCGACTGGCCGTTGGCGGCCGCTTCGTGGGTCACCCCTTCGTTGCCCCAGGGCAGCATGCTCATCGTCATGAGCGTGTTGGGTGCGGTCGTCATGCCCCACAATCTGTTCCTCCATTCCGAGGTCATCCAGAGCCACGAGTACAATAAGCGGGACGACGCTTCCATCCGCCGTGTCTTGAAGTACGAGCTGTTCGACACCCTCTTCTCCATGCTCGTCGGCTGGGCCATCAACAGCGCCATGATTCTGCTGGCCGCCTCCACCTTCTTTCAGGCAGGCGTTCCCGTGGACGAACTCCAGCAGGCCAAGTCCCTGCTCGAACCCTTGTTGGGCAGTAATGCCGCCGTAGTCTTCGCCCTGGCTCTGCTCATGGCGGGCATCTCGTCTACCATCACCAGCGGTATGGCGGCCGGTTCCATCTTTGCCGGCATGTTCGGTGAGTCCTATCACATCAAGGACAGCCATTCGCAGGTGGGTGTCGTGCTTTCGTTGGGTGTGGCCCTGTTGCTGATCTTCTTCATCGGCGACCCCTTCAAGGGCTTGCTGGTTTCCCAGATGGTATTGAGTCTCCAGTTGCCCTTTACCGTCTTTCTCCAGGTGGGGCTGACGTCCTCCAGGCGTGTTATGGGCAAGTACGCCAACAGCCGGTGGAGCAGTGTGGTGCTCTATCTGATAGCCTCCGTCGTGACGGTGCTCAACGTCTGGCTGATTGTGTCAGAATTGTTATAAGACAAAAAGAAAAACAGATATGGAAGAAAATGAGAAAAGAATAGAAAAGGCCGTAGCCCTTTTCAAGAGTGGTTTCAATTGTGCCCAGTCGGTCGTGACAGCCTTTGCCGACCGCTATGGCTTTACCGAAGAGCAGGCCCTGCACATGTCCGCCTCGTTTGGCGGAGGCATCGGCCGTATGCGTATGACGTGTGGGGCTGCCTGTGGCCTGTTCATGCTGGCCGGGCTGGAGAAGTGCGCCCTCGAAGGCAGTGACCGCGAGAGCAAGGCTGCCAATTATGCCCTTGTGCAGCGGTTGGCCGAAGAATTTAAGAAGCGCAACGGTTCCCTGATTTGTGCCGAACTCCTGGGACTGAAGAAGCCCGAAGGAAGCTACATGCCCGAAGAACGTACCGCCGAATATTATGCCAAGCGTCCCTGTCCCCGCATGATTGAGGAGGCCGCTCGCATCTGGGTAGAACATCTGGAGGGAAAGAACGGCCTCTGATGATGCCTTGTATTGAGAATACCCACTCAGTCGTAATAGGCTATGTTCAGTTCGTCGCTCACGTTGAAGTCTTCGTGATAGCCGTCTTCGTACAAGTAGACGATGCGTAGGTTCCGATAGGCCGACGGCACTTTCAGTGTGTCCAGCAGGTGCCATTTCGGTTTGCCGAAGTCGTATGAACTTCTGTCAAGAATTAGGCGGTTCGATACATAGTCTAAGCGGTAGTAACCTCCTCCAATACATTGGTCGCCTGCCCGTAGCAGGTCTTTATGCTGGTAAACCATCCCTAGGCGGAAATACCCGTCCAGGGTGATGATGAATTTAGGTTGTGTCATGTCAATACTAAGGTTAGTCAGAATTTTTTTTGTTTGGCCTCATTTCTTGGAAATATTTTTTTCATCTTCTGTATTCATTTTGCTTATCTACAAAGATAGCGGTTTCGCGTAAATAAACAAGAAGATACGTCAATACAAAAAGTACTTCACCGTTTTTTCAGATACTGCGCCAGATTACACCAGTCGTTTATGGAAAAAGTCTGATACGGGATTTAAAATCCATATTGGCGTTCTTAACGTGACACTTTAGTCGTCTAAATAGGAATTCTATGCTGCTACGGAAACAGGTAGTCAGTGTCTGTTTACCTCTTTTTTCTTACATAGATACGAAAAAAATATTCAATAATGTGTTATGTAACATAAAAATAACTATATTTGCACACAAAATAAAAGCTGATTCCGCATAGGTGGAAGGCTTTTATGGCATGTCTAACTTAAATTTGAATGAAAATGTTGAAGGAAAAAGCTGGCGAAACTGCTGGAAAAATTTGGAACGCACTGAATGAAACGGAAGGCTTGACTGCTAAACAGATCAAGAAAGCAACAAAATTGATTGACAAGGACCTGTACCTGGGACTTGGCTGGTTATTGAGAGAAGACAAAATTTCTACTTCGGAAGTGGAAGGCGAACTGTTTGTGAAGCTGAACTAAGAAGAAATATTTATCTGACTATAAAAGGAATGCGTTGGCCGGGAAACCGCTGCCAGCGCATTCTTTTTTTGTGGCGATGCATATCAGGCAGAAGATGCGGATGATGCAGACAAGGTGAGGCCGATAGAGTAGAGGGCGGGACAAAACAGGACGCGGCTCGGGATAAAAAATATCTGAAACAAGTTTCAATATTTTGTTCTCCGCTCGCCTTTCACTATCTTTGCACCGCTTTTATTTATAACACTATCCAATGAAGAATATACGAAACTTTTGTATCATAGCCCACATTGACCACGGGAAATCTACGCTGGCAGACCGTCTGCTGGAATTTACACATACCATACAAATCACCGAAGGACAAATGCTGGACGATATGGACTTGGAACGCGAACGCGGTATCACCATCAAGAGCCATGCCATCCAGATGGAATATGAATACAAAGGCGAAAAATATATACTGAACCTCATCGACACGCCTGGACATGTGGACTTCTCGTACGAGGTGTCGCGCTCCATCGCGGCCTGCGAAGGGGCACTGCTCATCGTGGATGCCTCGCAGGGCGTGCAGGCACAGACCATCTCGAACCTCTACATGGCCATCGAGCACGACCTGGAGATAATCCCCGTCATCAACAAGTGTGACATGCCCAGTGCCATGCCCGACGAGGTGGAAGACGAAATCGTAGAACTGCTGGGCTGCAAGCGCGAAGAGATTATCCGTGCATCGGGCAAGACGGGCCTGGGCGTGGAAGAGATTCTGGCAGCCGTCATCGAGCGCATCCCCCATCCCGAAGGCGACGAGAACGCACCGCTCCAGGCCCTGATCTTCGACTCGGTGTTCAACTCCTTCCGCGGCATCATTGCCTACTTCAAGATAGAGAACGGCATCATCCGCAAGGGCGACAAGGTGAAGTTCTTCAATACGGGCAAGGAATACGAGGCCGACGAGGTGGGCGTGCTGAAGATGGACATGGTGCCGCGCGACGAATTGCGTACGGGCGACGTGGGCTATATCATCTCGGGCATCAAGACTTCGCGCGAGGTCAAGGTGGGCGACACCATCACCCACATTGCCAATCCGTGCAAGGAGGCCATTGCGGGTTTCGAGGAAGTGAAGCCGATGGTCTTTGCCGGTGTCTATCCCATCGAGGCCGAGGACTTCGAGGATCTCCGCTCTTCGCTGGAGAAGCTCCAGCTGAACGATGCCTCGCTCACCTTCCAGCCCGAATCGTCGCTGGCCCTGGGTTTCGGCTTCCGCTGCGGTTTCCTCGGCCTGCTCCATATGGAGATTGTGCAGGAGCGTCTGGACCGCGAGTTCGACATGAACGTTATCACCACCGTGCCCAATGTATCCTATAAAGTATTCGACAAGCAGGGCCATGTTATGGAGGTGCACAACCCTGGCAGCATGCCCGACATCACGATGATCGACCACATCGAGGAACCCTACATCCGCGCTTCGGTCATCACCAGTACCGACTACATCGGCCCCATCATGACCCTCTGTCTGGGCAAGCGCGGCGAGCTGGTGAAGCAGGAATACATTTCGGGCAACCGCGTGGAAATCTACTACGACATGCCGCTGGGCGAAATCGTCATCGACTTCTACGACAAGCTGAAGAGCATCTCCAAGGGGTATGCGTCCTTCGACTACCATGCCAACGGCTTCCGTCCGTCCAAGCTGGTGAAGCTCGACATCCTGCTCAACGGCGAACCGGTGGATGCACTCTCCACACTGACGCATTTCGACAACGCTTATGACCTGGGCCGCCGCATGTGCGAGAAGCTGAAGGAACTGATTCCGCGGCAGCAGTTCGAGATAGCCATCCAGGCTGCCATCGGTGCCAAAATCATTGCCCGCGAAACCATCAAGGCCGTGCGCAAGGACGTGACGGCCAAGTGCTACGGCGGTGAGCCGTAAGCGCAAGCTGCTCGAGAAGCAGAAGCGGGGCAAAAAGCGCATGAAGCAGATCGGCAATGTGGAAGTGCCGCAAAAGGCCTTCCTGGCAGTGCTGAAGCTGGATTGATATAAGCTACGAGCTACAAGCTACGAGCTACGAGTAATTATGAAGTAAAGTCACTCGTCACTTGTATCTCGTAGCTTGTAGCTCGTAGCTAAAAAGATTAACCCCGGGGAGGATGCTCTCTTTCCATAGGACTGTCTTGGTGTCCTCCTCCTTAATACTATTTATATATAATGAGAAAAGTTCTATCGTTTTCGGCCTTCCTGATGGCCGGACTGCTGGTCAGCCAGTACCTCCCCCTGTGGGCTGGAGGAAATTATGATGCGGTGAAGACCGTGTCGAATGTGTTGCTTTACGTCTGCCTCGGCTTCATCATGATCAATGTGGGCCGTGAGTTCGAAGTCGACAAGTCGCGATGGCGGGCGTATGCCAAAGACTACTTTATCGCCATGACCACCGCCGCCCTGTGCAACATCGGACTGGACATTCTATTCGTGGCGGTCTTCCGTTGGGGCGTGAACGGCGTTTCCATCGCCACGGTGATGTCCCAATGTCTCAGCAGCCTGATCTGCCTGCTAGCTCTGCGGAAAATGCCGGTCATTCGGATAACACGGGCCGATTTGAGACCCGATCCCCGAATGATGCGCAAATTGATGGCCCTGGGCGTGCCAATTGCCTTCCAAAACTTGATCATCTCTATCGGTGGGCTGGTGCTGCAGCGGGTGGTCAACGGTTTCGGCTTTATCTTCATGGCGGGCTTCAATGCGGCCACCCGGCTGACGGGCCTGATCGAGCTGGCGGGCAACTCCCTTGGCAGCGCAGTCAGCACCTTTGCCGGGCAAAATCTGGGGGCGAAAAAGCTGGATCGGGTGCGGCTGGGGCTGCGCCGTTCCGCCCAGATCGGCGTAGGCATGGCGCTGGCGATCGCGCTGCTGGTCGTCCTGTTCGGGCGCTCTGTCCTGTCCCTGTTCATCAACGACGATCCCGCGCTAGTGGAGCAGGTGCTCACCGTGGGCTGCCGCTATCTGTATGTGGCCAGCGCTGGGCTGTTCATGCTGTACCTGCTGTTCGTCTACCGCTCCACCCTGCAGGGGCTTGGCGACACCGTGACCCCCATGATCTCCGGCGTGGTGGAGCTGGTGATGCGTATCGGCAACGCTCTGCTGCTGCCCCTGCTCATCGGCGAATGGGGCGTGTATTTTGCTGAAATTTCCGCGTGGATCGGCGCGGCCATCTTCCTCATCTTTGGCTATTACCGCCGGATGCGCATTCTGTCCGCCCAATTCGGAGAATCGCCGTCTCCCGCCCCCGAAAAAGCCTGATTCTTTCATTTTTCATACGCAAAGGGGCCCGTTCGTGCAAACGGGCCCTGTTTTTACGGGCTTTTCATCGGCCGGATCCTGCGCCGCAACCGGCGTACCGAGCCATGCAAAAAGCTCCGCCGCTTCGTTTCCAAAGCGGGCGGGGCCATGGGATTTCCTTCAGGAATGGATTTTTTCCAGACTTTCGTCGCTCAGTTCGCTCATCAAAGCAAAGGCTGCCTTGACGCTTTCCTCGGGAGAAAGTCCAAACTGCCGTGCGAACAGCAGGGCCAGGTCATCCCGCCGGGTCTCCAGCGTTCGGGCCATAGCCCGGCCTTTCTCCGTCAGGAAGACGTCGCCGTACAGTTCCTTTTCAATCATTCCTTTTTCCACCAGCAGCTGCAGCGAGCGGTGGATGGTGGGCCGCTTCACCCCCAGCAGATGGGCCACGTCCTTCGAAGCGACGGCGTCGCAGGTTTCCGACAGGGCCAGTACTGCCAGCAGGCAGCGGATCAGCGAGACGGACATGGGGCTCCTCCTATCTTCCGCAAAGCGCAGATATAAAACGGGGATGCGGGAATCTTCCCGCATCCCCGGAGGTTTTGTCAGTGGCATCCGCCGCGGCAGTTACCGCAATCGCCGCCGCAGGAATGCTTTCCCTTCTTTTTATCCTTCACCATGCCGTACACGATCGCGCCCACGATCAGGAGAAGAACCAGAGCGACAATTGCCGTTGCCATGTTACATGCTCACTTTCTGAGTCAAATGCTCGTCGTCATAGGGATTCTTGCGAACCAGCAGGTAGATCATGCAGGCCAGCAGCGCAATGGCGATCACGGTCCAGAAGCTGAACGTGCCCTGGAAGAGCAGGCCGATGTTGTAGATCATCAGGGAGATCACATAAGCGAAGCCGCACTGATAGCCGATGGCCGCCCAAGTCCACTTGGCGTTGTTCATTTCCCGCTTGATGGCACCGATAGCCGCGAAGCAGGGAGCGCACAGCAGGTTGAACACCAGGAAGGAGTAACCAGCCAGACCGGTGAAGGCCTGCGCCAGGTTGGCGTACACGGAAGCGTCGCCGCCGCCGTACAGGATGCCCAGCGTACCAACGATGTTTTCCTTGGCCACCAGACCGGTGATGGAAGCCACAGCCGCCTGCCAGTTGCCCCAGCCCAGAGGCGTGAAGATCCAGGCGATCAGGTTGCCGATAGCGGCCAGAATGGAGTGGTCGATCTGATCCTCGCTCAGCATCTGGAAGGCGCCGTCCACCACGCCGAAGTAGGTGGTGAACCACACGAAGATCGTGGAGAGCAGGATGATGGTGCCGGCCTTCTTAATGAAGCTCCAGCCGCGCTCCCACATGCTGCGCAGCACATTGCCCAGCGTGGGCCAGTGATAAGCGGGCAGCTCCATGACGAAGGGAGCGGGATCACCGGCGAACAGCTTGGACTTCTTCAGCATGATACCAGAGATGATGATCGCGGCCATGCCGATGAAGTAGGCGGAAGTGGAGACCCAGGGGGAACCGCCGAACAGAGCGCCTGCGATCATGGCGATGAAGGGAACCTTCGCGCCGCAGGGGATGAAGGTGGTGGTCATGATCGTCATGCGGCGGTCACGCTCATTTTCAATGGTACGGGAAGCCATGATGCCGGGAATGCCGCAGCCGGTGCCGATCAGGATCGGGATAAAGGACTTACCGGACAGGCCGAACTTCCGGAACACACGGTCCAGAACGAAGGCGATACGGGCCATATAACCGCAGGCTTCCAGGAAAGCCAGCAGCAGGAACAGCACCAGCATCTGGGGCACAAAGCCCAGCACGGCGCCAACGCCAGCCACGATACCATCCAGGATCAGGCCCTTGAGCCAGTCCGCGCAGCCGATGCTGTCCAGACCGTTTTCGATCAGCACGGGAATGCCGGGCACCCATACGCCGTAAGCAGCGGGATCGGGCTCGTCAAAGCCGTTCTCTTCCATGTAGGAAACCGCGTCCTGATAGGTCATGGCCACGGTGGTGTCTTCGTCCGCATCCTCGGGAATGGCGGAAAAGTAAGCGGTCATTTCCGTTTCCTTCAGGGTTTCCTCGTCCTCCACCGTCACGGTGGCGGATTCCGCTTCCGGCGCGACGGCCTTCATCCGCTCCAGCGCGGCGGCAGAATCAAAGTCCTCGGCTTCGGTGTCGATCTCCACGCCGAAGGCCTCCAGCGCCTGACTGGCGGCGGTGTAGTTATCGGAAGCTTCTTCGTATTCGCCGCTGCCGATGCCGAACAGGTGCCAGCCGTCGCCGAAGAGGCCGTCGTTGGCCCAGTCGGTGGCCGAAGAGCCCACAGTCACCATGGCAATATAGTAGACCAGGAACATGACCACCGCGAAGATCGGCAGGCCCAGCCAGCGGTTGGTCACCACGCGGTCGATCTTATCGGACACGGACAGCTTGCCCGCGTTCTTTTTCTTGTAGCAGGCCTTGATCACGTCGGCGATGTAGACGTAACGCTCATTGGTAATGATGCTCTCCGCGTCATCGTCCAGCTCGGTCTCAGCGGCCTTGATGTCAGTCTCGATGTGATCCAGCACATCCTTGGAGATGTTCAGCTGCTCCAGCACCTTGCTGTCGCGCTCGAAGATCTTGATGGCGTACCAGCGCTGCTGCTCCTGAGGCAGATCGTGAAGCGCCGCTTCTTCAATATGAGCGATGGCGTGCTCCACAGGGCCGGAGAAGGTGTGCATCGGAACGGTCTTGGCCGTCTTGGCGGCATTGATGGCAGCCTCGGCAGCTTCCATGATGCCCTCGCCCTTCAGAGCGGAGATCTCCATCACCTTGCAGCCCAGCTGACGGGACAGCTCCGCGATGTTGATCTGATCGCCGTTCTTGCGGACAACGTCCATCATGTTGACGGCAACCACCACCGGGATGCCCAGCTCGGTCAGCTGCGTGGTCAGGTACAGGTTGCGCTCCAGGTTGGTGCCGTCGATCAGGTTCAGGATGGCGTCGGGGCGCTCGGTGATCAGGTAGTTACGGGATACGACCTCCTCCAGCGTGTAAGGAGAGAGAGAATAAATGCCGGGCAGGTCCATGATGACGACGTCGTCATGCTTCTTGAGACGTCCTTCCTTCTTTTCCACCGTAACGCCGGGCCAGTTACCAACGAACTGATTAGAACCGGTCAGGGCATTGAACAGCGTCGTTTTACCGCAGTTCGGGTTGCCCGCCAGGGCGATCTTAATGGCCATGAAAAAGTTCCTCCTTCTTCTTGAAACCGCTTACTTATGTGAATGGGTTATTTCACTTCGATGAGTTCGGCATCCGCCTTACGGACGCTGAGTTCATAGCCGCGAACCGTCAGCTCCATGGGGTCGCCCAGAGGAGCGACCTTGCGCACATAGACCTGAGTGCCCTTGGTCAGGCCCATGTCCATGATGCGGCGCTTCAGTGCGCCCTCGCCGTGCAGCTTTTCGATCACTGCGGTTTCACCGATCTTCACATCTCTCAGTGTTTTCATGTTCCCTCTCCTTCCTCTTGTTACACCATGATCCGCATGGCCATGGTCTTATCCAACGCGATCCGGCTTTCCTTGACGGAAAGGATCAGATTGCCGCCCAGTTCGCTCACGACGGAAACTTCCGCCCCGGGTACGAACCCAAGCTCGGCCAGATGCTGACGCACATCATCGCGGCCATTAATCTGCTTGATGATGTTCACGTCCCCCACATTTGCCATTCCCAACGGCATCATTTGTTTTCGCTCTCCCTTCCACGCGTCAAGCCAGCGTGTCAAGCTCTTGGTGGCCAGGGGAGCGGGTTAATCTCCTCTAACCGCTGGTTAGTTTAGCAGAACTAACTTTATGTGTCAACCCCCTTTTTTACATTTTTTCCGAAAATTTTTTCATTTTGTCTCTTCGTCTGAATTTTTCCGTTTTTTTCGTCCAAATGTCCCAAAAATGGAAGAACTGGTCTTGACAAGCGCCAAATCCCGTCCTATACTCCCATCGGTTAGAAACTTCTAACCATCATTTTTCATGATTCCGCCCGGCGGAACGTCTTCTCCGCCCCGCGCCGAAAGGAGACCTTTCCATGATCCAGACCACGCTCAAAATCAGCGGCATGGCGTGCGGCATGTGCGAGTCCCACGTCAACGACGCCATCCGCAACGCGTTTTCTGTTAAAAAGGTGACTTCCTCCCATTCCAAAGGAGAGACCGTCATTCTCAGCGAGCAGCCGCTGGACGAAGCCCTGCTCCGTTCCACCATCACCGCCACCGGCTACGAGCTCCAGTCCGTCCAGTCCGCCCCCTATGAAAAGAAATCCCTCTTCGGCTCCCTCTTCTCCAAGAAGAACTAACCAAGGGGCAGTGCCCCTTGACCCCGGACTGCGCGCCTTTGG
>ERZ780226.780-NODE-780-length-27475-cov-5.490007_pt1 | contig 27475 bp, 23 predicted proteins | sample MGYA00511165_ERZ780226 | MGnify/ENA primary metagenome ERZ780226 (study PRJEB29588, sample SAMEA2152373) | human gut metagenome | biome: human gut; feature: human-associated habitat; material: faeces | place: Denmark | collected 2008/2010 ...
CCCAAGTGCCCCGGCAAGCGCCTGTCCGACATCAGCCTCGCCGTCACCGTCGGCGGAATGAATATCTCCGAGTTCTGCGATCTCCCCGTAACGGAGTGTCTGCGCTTCCTTGACGCGCTCGAACCGCAGCTGACCGATATGCAGGCAATGATCGCCGGGCGCATCATCAAGGAGATCCGCAGCCGTCTCGGCTTTTTGCAGAGCGTCGGTCTGCAGTATCTCACGCTCTCGCGCGCCGCGGCGACGCTCTCCGGCGGCGAAGCGCAGCGCATCCGGCTGGCCACGCAGATCGGCTCCTCGCTCATGGGCGTGCTCTACATTCTCGATGAGCCGAGCATCGGCCTGCACCAGCGCGACAACGCAAAGCTGCTCAAAACGATGAAAAACCTGCGCGACATGGGCAACACGCTCATCGTCGTCGAGCACGACGAGGACACCATGCGCGCGGCGGACTATATCGTGGACATCGGCCCCGGCGCGGGCGTCCACGGCGGCGAGGTCGTGGCGCAGGGCAGCGTGGAGGATATCTGCGCCGAGCCGCGCAGCATCACCGGCGATTATTTAAGCGGCCGCAAGCGTATCCCGCTGCCCGGCACACGCCGGAAGGGGAACGGCCAGGCCATCACCGTGCGCGGAGCAACGGAGAACAATCTTAAAAATATCGACGTCCGCTTCCCGCTCGGCGAGTTTATCTGCGTGACCGGTGTGTCCGGCTCGGGCAAGTCCTCGCTCGTGAACGAGGTGCTGTATAAAACGCTTGCCGCCGAAAAGATGCGCACGAAGGCGCGCCCCGGCAAGTGTGCGGGCGTGGACGGTCTTGAATACGTCGATAAGGTCATCGCCATCGACCAGACGCCCATCGGCCGCACGCCGCGGAGCAATCCCGCGACGTATACCGGCCTCTTTAATGATATCCGCGATGTTTTCGCCTCGACGAAGGATGCCGCGCTCCGCGGCTACGGCCCGGGCCGGTTCTCCTTCAACGTTCGCGGCGGACGGTGCGAGGCCTGCTCCGGCGACGGCCTTTTGAAGATCGAAATGCACTTCCTGCCGGACGTGTTCGTTCCGTGCGATGTGTGCAAGGGCAAGCGCTACAACCGCGAAACGCTCGAGGTGCGCTACAAGGGCAAAAACATTGCCGAAGTGCTCGATATGACCGTGGAGGAAGCGCTCACGTTCTTTGAAAATCAGCCGAAGCTCGTACCGAAGCTCCGCACGCTCATGGATGTCGGTCTCGGGTATGTGCGTCTTGGCCAGTCCTCACCGACGCTCTCCGGCGGCGAGGCGCAGCGCGTCAAGCTCGCCACGGAGCTCTCCCGCCGGGACACCGGCCGCACCGTATACATCCTCGATGAGCCGACGACCGGCCTGCATATGGCGGACGTCCACAAGCTCGTGGAGGTTTTGCAGCGGCTCGTGGACGCGGGCAACACCGTGATCGTCATCGAGCACAATCTGGACGTGATCCAGTGCGCCGACCATATCATCGATCTCGGCCCCGAGGGCGGCGACGGCGGTGGGGAGCTCGTCTTTGCCGGCACGCCGGAGGAATGCGCCGCGTGCCCCGCCAGCTTCACGGGAGAATTTCTGAAACCGGCATTGGAGCGCTACCGGAAGTGAACCTTTCCCGCGTATCTCTCATAGGATATGCCGGAGGGATGGCGGTATGGGAAAATGGATATTGGCATTTCTGATCGCGGCGGCGGTGCTCTTTCTGTGCTGGAAGCTGCGCGGCGTGATGCTCACGCCCGTGTGCCGCGGGAAGGGGCAGAGCCTTGAGCTCATTTTGCGCGTCTCCGGCGCGTCGCCGGAGCTGGAAGCGACGGTGGACGGTCTGCTGTGGCTCATCAACGACGGCGTGCTTTTTGGAAGGATCGTGCTGCTGGACGACGGCATGGACGAGGAAACAAGAGAAATCGCCCGGCATTTATCGCTGGGACAGGGGAATGTAACACTATGGACGAAGCAAACGAACTCCGCGGCTCCCTGCAGCTCATCGGAACCGTAAAAAGCGTGATCTTCCAGAACGAGGAGAACGGCTACACCGTTCTGCGTCTGGATGTCGGCGGCGACGAGCCGGTGACGGTCGTGGGCTGTCTGCCGTTCGCCGCGCCCGGCGAGGGCCTCACGGTCGAGGGCGCGTGGGAGCGCCACCCGAGCCACGGCGAGCAGTTTAAGGCGTCCTCAGCCATGCGCTCGCTGCCGGTGGGGGAGAAGCATATCTATGAATATCTCGCCTCCGGCGCGGTGCGCGGCATCGGCCCGGCGACGGCGGCGGTGCTCGTGAACCGCTTCGGCTCGCACACGCTGGAGATCTTGTCCGACAGCCCCGAAAAGCTCGCCGAGATCAAGGGCATCAGCGCGCGCCGCGCGCGGGACATTTCCGAAACGTTCCGCCGTCAGACCGGCATGCGGCTTCTGATGGAATTTCTTGCCGCGAACGGCCTCAAGCCCGAATATGCCATGCGGCTCTATAAGCTCTACGGCGACGGGGCGCTTGAGCTCGTGAAGTCCAACCCCTACGTCATCGCGTCCGACCGCATCGGCGGACAGTTTGACGAGGCGGACGCGCTCGCGCTCTCGCTCGGCTTTGAGGAGGACAGTCCCCCGCGCATCGCCGCGGCGCTCATTTTTGAAATGGTACATAATCTCAATAACGGCCACAGCTTCCTCCCGCGCGAAAAGCTCGTTGCGGCAACGGCGCAGCTCATCGGTGTGGAGGGCGAGGCCGCGGAGGAATGTCTGGACGTTCTCGCCGACGAGGGCGAGATCGTGCAGGAGGTCGTGGCAGGGGTGAACGCGGTGTATCTCCGGCGGCTGTACGAGGCCGAGACCTGCACCGCCGCGGCGCTCCGCGCCATGGCACAGGACACCGTTCCGGCAAAGAAAAACGTGGACGAGCGTATCGCGGAGCTGGAGCGAGAGACCGGCATGCGCTATGCCGCGCAGCAGAAGGAGGCCATCCGCCTCGCCTGCGAGCGGCGGCTGCTCGCCGTCACCGGCGGCCCCGGCACCGGCAAAACGACGATCATTCAGGCCATACTGCGCCTGTACGACGATATGCAGCTCGACTGCCTTCTCGCCGCGCCTACCGGCCGCGCCGCCAAGCGCATGACCGAGCTCACCGGCCGGGAGGCCTACACCATCCACCGTCTGCTCGGCGCGGCATGGGCCGCCGAGGGGGACGAGCTCACGTTCCGCAAAAACGAGAGCGATCCGCTCCGCTGCGGCGCGGTCATTCTCGACGAATGCTCGATGGTTGACATAACACTGATTCAGGCGCTGTTAAAGGCGCTGCCGAAGGGCTGCCGTCTCGTACTCGTTGGCGACGCCGACCAGCTGCCGAGCGTCGGGCCGGGGAGCTTTTTTCTCGATGTGCTCCGTTCGCACGCGGTTGCGGCGGTGCGCCTGACGGAGATCTTCCGCCAGAGCGGGGAGAGCCGCATCATCCGCAACGCGCACAGCATCAACCGCGGCGAAACGCCGGAGCTGCGTGAAAATAAGGGCGATTTCTTCTTTTTGCAGCGTCCCTCGGGCGAGCGTCTGGCCGCGACCGTGGCCGAGCTTTGCAGCGAGCGGCTGCCGCGCGGCATGGGTATCCCGTCCGGCGATATTCAGGTCCTGACGCCGACGCGCAAGGGCGAATCCGGCACCTTCGCGCTCAACGAGCGCTTACAGCAGGTACTCAATCCGCCCGCGCCCGGAAAAAAAGAAAAAATTTTTGGCGAAACTGTGTTCCGGGAGGGCGATCGGGTGATGCAAATCCGGAACAACTATGATATAGTATGGTGTAAAGGCGGCGATACCGCGGCGATCATAGCCGGAGAAATGGCTCCCGGCTCCGCTCCCGAGACCGGCACGGGCATCTTTAACGGCGATCTTGGGACGATATTGCGTATCGACACCGAAAACGAGCTTATCTGGATCGACTTTGACGAAAAGCTCGCATGGTATGGCTTTGAACAGCTCGGCGAGCTGGATCATGCCTTCGCCGTCACGGTGCACAAGGCGCAGGGCAGCGAGTACCGCGCCGTTGTTCTGGCAGCGGGACGAGCCCCGGCACGGCTTTTGAGCCGCGATCTTCTCTATACCGCCGTCACGCGCGCGAGAGAGCTTCTCGTCGTTGTCGGCGAAACGGCGATCGTGCAGGCCATGATCGAAAACGGCCGCAAAACGCGCCGGTACAGCGGGCTGCGCGCCCGTCTGGCCGGAGAGGTCTGATATGAGCTTCAAAGACTTCGTTCTCGACTTTTTCTTCCCGCCGCGCTGCGCTTTCTGCGGCGCGATCCTGGAGAAGAGCGGGGACAGCGTGTGCGAAACCTGCCGCAAAGCGCTGCCGCGCACGGCGGATACCGAGCGAAAATGCGACTTTGTCCGCGCCTATACCGCGCCCTTTTACTATGAACCGCCGGTGCGGCAGGGCATTCTCGCCTACAAGTTTCGCAATGCTCCGTCGCGCGGAAAGGTTTTCGGCCGGATCCTCGGCGAGGATCTGCTCCGCCGCGGCGCTGACGATTTTGATCTCATCTCGTGGGTGCCCCTGAGCGCGAAGCGCTATCACCGCCGCGGGTACGATCAGGCGCAGCTTCTCGCGGAAGCGGCGGCGGAGGTCCTTGGAACAAAGGCTGTGCCGCTGCTGCGCAAAGCGTGCGACGTTTCGCCGCAGTCCCGGCTGCGTACTCCGGAGGAGCGCCGGGCGAACATCTCCGGCTGCTATGTTGTCCGAAGTGCGGACGCAGTGCGCGGTAAGAGGATCCTGCTTATCGACGATGTCATCACCACCGGCTCCACGCTTTCCGAATGTGCGCGCATGCTGCTGACCGCCGGGGCTGTGAGCGTCCGCGGCGCGGCGCTTGCCTGCCACCGGGAAGAATAACAGAAGAATTTAATCGCTTTTGATTTGAAGGGAATTTGACTATGCCTATTCTGTCCTCCATCATCGAAAAAGATATTGCCATCGATCTCGGCACCGATACGACCATCCTCTATGTCGCCGGTATCGGCATTCGCCTGCGCGAGCCGACGGTCGTTACGATCGACCGTACGACCGGCCGCGTGCTCAAGGTCGGCGAGGATGCGCGGAAAATGCTCGGCCGCACGCCGGGGAACCTTGTATCCGTCCATCCCATCGCCGCGGGCGTTATCTCCGATTACGACATGACCTGCGAAATGCTGCGCGAATTCATCCGCCGCGTGACGAGTTTCAGCCTGTTCCGTTCGCGCGTGCTCGTGTGCGTGCCGGGCAGCATCACCGGCGTGGAGGAGCGCGCCATTGTGAACGCCGTCATCGAGGCGGGCGGACGAAAAGTGTATCTTGTCCCCTCGGCGGTCGCCACGGCGGTCGGCGCGGGTGTGGACGTGAACCGCGCGGACGGCCATATGATCATCGATATCGGCGGCGGCACAACGGAAGCGGCGGTCGTATCGCTCAACGGCGTGGTGGAGTCGGAATCCATCAAAACGGCGGGCGCGGCGTTTGACGAGGCGATCGTCAAATACGTCCGGCGCAAGCACAACCTGCTCATCGGCATCCGCACGGCGGAGGAGCTCAAAAAGAGCATCGGCTGCGTCAAGGAACGCCCCGAGGTCAGCTATGAGGAGGTCAAGGGCCGCTGCCTGATGACCGGTCTTCCGCGCACCATTACGCTCAACTCCGACGAAATGGTCGAAGCGCTCGCCGAGCCGACGGAGACCATCCTCGAGACCGTCCATATGGTGCTCGAGCGCACGCCGCCGGAGCTGGTGGCGGATATCTCGGAAAACGGCATCGTCATGTCCGGCGGCGGCAGCCTCCTGTACGGCATTGACCGCCTCGTCACCGAGCGCACCGGCATCGAAGCGCACGTCGCGGACGACGCGCTCTCCTGCACGGCCTACGGCGCGGGCCGTATGCTCAGCCGTCTCGACTCCATGACCGACGGCATGCAGAATTTCGCCCGCCAGCGCCAGCTCGATAAAACCGGCAACTGAGGTAATTTTTCGACGCACAAAGACCCATCCGAAGATGGGTCTTTTCCTTTTCTCTATGCGGATTATTTCCGGTCATTTCCAAGGCGGAAAAACCCCGATCTGACAGCGCCGAACGACCGCCTTTACTCTCCCGGCAGACTATGCTTGTCCTATATTCTATGGGGGGTAAACGTATGTCATTGGGAGATAAGACCGTGCTGCTGCGAAATCCGTGGAAAGGGGAGACGCTGCGCATCAACCGTCCCGCGGCGGTCAAGGCCGCCTCGCTCGGCACGCATTTCGCGCTGGGCTTTGTGACGGGGTGCGTGCGGGTGTTCGGCTCGTGCGCGCCGTTCGGCGTGGCAATGGCAGCGCGCTCGGGCGGCGGTCTCGGCGGGCTCGCGTGCGTCCTCGGTGCGGCGGCCGGGTATCTTGTCTCCGGCTCGCTCGCATGGGGGCTGCGGTATATGGCGGCGCTCGTGCTCGTGTTTACAACGGCCTTCCTCCTGCGTGAAACAGCGATCGCGCACCGGGCGTGGTTTATGCCCGCCGTCGCCGCCGCCGTGATGGGCGCTACCGGCGCTCTGAACGCCTTTGATAAGCTTTTGCAGCTCTCCGTAGCGGTCGATCTCGCTACCGAGGTTGTGCTCACGGGGCTTTCGGCGTATCTCTTCCATATGGCGCTCACCGCCGAGCGGCTGCGGCTGGAGCGGGAGGAGCTGCGGCGGGAAGCGGGCGGCGTGCTGATCCTCTGCTGTGCGCTGATGGCGCTCGCGCGCGTCACGATCATGGACGTTCTCTGTCTTGGCCGTGTGGCGGCAGTGCTGTGCGTTATGGTCTCCTCGTTCGGCGCGGGCGCGGCGGAGGGCGCGCTCATCGGCGTCATCACCGGGCTGTCGATGGATCTCGCGTCCCCCGCAACGCCGATCTTCACGATCTGCTACGGCTTCGCGGGACTGATGTCGGGCGTTCTTAAGCGGCAGGGACGGCTCGTGTTTCTGCTGGTCTTCCTCGCATCAAACACGCTCGCCGTGTTCTGGAACTGGGAGGCGAACCCCTGCCTCCCGGCACTGTACGAGGCATTCTGCGCTTCCGTGATCTTCTTTGTGCTTCCGGCCAAGACGATGACGTTCATCGTCTCCATGGTGCAGCGTCCCGCTCTCGGCGAGGGCGAGAGCGGCATGCGCAGGTACACCGCCGCTCGGACGCGCGCTCTTGCGGACGCGTTCCGCGAACTGTACGAAACGGTGCGCCGCAGCGCAGAGAGCAAGGAAAACGACGCCGACATTGCCACCGTGTACGACCGCGCTGCGGAGGAGGTCTGCGTCCGCTGCCCGCGAAAGGAAAAGTGCTGGCAGGAAAACTACATGGATACGCTCACGCTCCTGAACGACGCCACCGCTGCTATGCGCCGTCGGGGGCATTTGGAGCTCGCCGATCTTCCGGCGCGCTTTCGGGAGCAGTGCAAAAGCTCTGCGCCATTCACCGCAGCGGTCAATTCCGAGCTCCGTGCGCTCATCTACCGGCGGCAGCTCCGCTCGCGGCTGCGGGAAAACCGCATGGCGGCTTACGGACAGTACCGGTATCTCGCCGGGGTGCTCGACGCGATCAGCGAGGATCTGCGCTGCGCGAACGGCTCGGACACGATCGCCGAGCGGCGTCTTGTGCGTTATCTCAACTCGCTTGATATCGACGCGGAGGTATCCGTCTTCCGCGACCCGACGGGGCGGCTCCGCGCCGTGATCGAGAGTGCGAGACTTCCGATCCTCTTTCGGGAAGCGGACTATATGCAGGAGGTATCCGATGCGCTGGGCGTCCGCATGTGCCGCCCGGCGTCGTTCAACCAGAACGATACGCGCCTTGTTCTGCTGGAAGCCGAACCTCTTGCCGTGTCGGTCGGCGTGGCGGCGGTGAAGAAGGAGGGAGAACCGGTCTCCGGCGACCGGGGGACGTATTTCAAAACCGAGCAGGGCGTGCTGTGTGTGCTGCTCTCGGATGGTATGGGCAGCGGCGAGCAGGCGGCGAAGGAATCCATCTCGGCGGTGCGCATTTTAGAGCGCTTCCTCCGCTCCGGCGTAGAACCCGCCACGGCGATGAAGATATTGAACTCCGTAATGCTTTTAAAAAGCAGCGAGAGCTGGGGCTATGCCGCCATTGACCTCATGTGCATCGACCTCTTCACCGGTCAGGCGGGGTTTTATAAATACGGCGCCGCGCCTTCGTACATCCGCAGCGGCCGCAATGTCCGCCGCGTCAAGGGCATGACGATGGCGGCGGGCGTGCTCGCGGGAGAGGGCGAGCCGCCGGACGTCGTGCGGCTGCACATCCGGCCCGGCGCGCTCGCTGTTATCGCAAGCGACGGCGTTGTGACGCGGGAGGATGATACGTGGCTGCGGCGTATTCTGCTCGACGACGACGGCACGGATATGCGTGCTCTGGCCCGCAGCGTCGTCCACGAGGCGGGCGAGCGCTACGGCTACAAGGATGACATGACCGTCCTTGCCATCCGGCTGGAGGAGCGCAAATGAGCGGAAGGGAGCGTCTGCGGCGCGGCTGGCTGCGGTTTGGAAAAGTGGACCGGAAACCGAATAAGGATGGCAAAAACCGGTTATGCTTGGAGAAGAACCGCTGCCGGGAGGAGGAAGAGTTCCCCGTGGTCAAAGGAATCTCCAAAAGAGTCATCGTCGTAAAATCGCCGGACCCGAAAATATTCGAGCAGGCCATATTCATCATCCGCGAGGATTTTGCCGGTCAGTCCGGCGTGAGCGAAAAGGACGTGCTGCGCGAAGCGCGCGCCGCGGCGAACAGCTATCTCGGCGGCGGAAAACGAACAACCGGCAAGCTCTTTGCCCGGCTGCGAGCGCCGCTCTATGCCGCGGCGGGCGCCATCGCCGGGGTGATCGCGTGGTTTGCCCTGCATCTGGCGCATCTCTGAAAAATCGGAGCCGGTCGATTATGACCGGCTCCGATTTTTTCGGTTGCGCGATGCGCGGCGGGATGATAAGATAAACGCATAATACATAAAAGGAGTACAGCCATGTACGAAAACCATATTGCCGATATCACTCTCGCGCCGGAGGGCGAAAAGAAGATCCGCTGGGTGGCGGGACATATGCCGGTGCTCGCAGCCATCGCGGAGGACTTCCGCGAGACGAAGCCTCTCGCCGGGCTGCGCGTGGCGCTCTCGGTGCATCTGGAAGCGAAAACCGCGTGGCTCTGCCGCGTCATGGAAATGGGCGGCGCGGAAATGCACGTCACGGGCAGCAACCCGCTCTCCACGCAGGACGACGTTGCCGCGGCCCTCGCCGCGGGCGGGATGCACGTCTGCGCCGTCCACGGCGCGACCGCGGAGCAGTACCAGAGTGCGATCGACGCCGTGCTCGAAACGGCGCCCAACATCATTATCGACGACGGCGGCGATCTCGTCCACCGGATGCACACGAAGTATCCGGAGCTTATCTCTCAGGTCATCGGCGGCTGCGAGGAGACGACGACCGGTATATTGCGCCTGCTGGCGATGGACCGCGCCGGGGAGCTGCGCTTTCCGATGATGCTCGTCAACGACGCGGACTGCAAGCACCTTTTCGATAACCGCTACGGCACCGGCCAGAGCGTCTGGGACGGCATCATGCGCACGACGAACCTCATCGTCGCGGGCAAGGAGGTCGTGGTCTGCGGCTACGGCTGGTGCGGCAAGGGCGTGGCGATGCGCGCGCACGGTCTCGGTGCACGGGTCATCGTCACGGAGGTCGACCCCGTGCGCGCGATCGAAGCGCACATGGACGGCTTCACCGTCCTCCCGATGGACGAGGCGGCCAAGCGCGGCGACATTTTCGTTACCGTCACGGGCTGCGACGATGTGATCTCCGCGCGTCACTTCCCCATGATGAAGGACGGCGCGATCCTCTCCAATGCCGGCCACTTCGATGTGGAGGTCAATGTGGCGGCGCTGCGCGAAATGGCCGCGGAGCACTACGAGGCGCGCCATAACATCGAGGGCTACGTCCTCCCGAACGGGAAAACGCTCTTCGTGCTGGCGGAGGGGCGGCTCGTGAATCTCGCCTCCGGCGACGGCCATCCGGCGGAGATCATGGATATGAGCTTTGCGGTGCAGGCTATGAGCGCCAAATATCTCGCCGACCGCCGCGCGGAGCTTCACCCCGGCGTCATCCGCGTCCCGCACGAGATCGACGACGCCATCGCCCGCAAAAAGCTCTCCACGCTCGGCATCACCATTGATACGCTCACCGACGAGCAGAAAAAGTATCTTGGTGTTTAAATTATGTAAACCAAGACAGTGCCCTGGTTTTTGCAGGGCGCTGTCTTTTAAGTTTATAAATTTACATAATTAGATTTACATAATTTTCAACTTCCGGCATTTGGAAATCGCCTCACGCTGCTTCTGCTGCGCGGCGAGAAGATACCAGCGCTTGGCCTCGTCCATGTTCTTCGCAACGCCTTCGCCGTTTTCATAAAGTGTGGCGAGATTGTACTGCCCGTCGCGGTCACCGTGCTCGGCGGCGCGCTGCGTCCAGTAAAGCGCCTTGGCGAGATCCTTTTCCACGCCGAGCCCGCGGTAGTAGAAGTACCCGACCTGGCATTCAGCGAGGGGATAGCCCTTTTCGGCAAGTTCCAGATGACCGGCGAAGCACTTGTCGTACTGTTCCGTGTCCCAGTATTTTTCGATCAGCTCGTCGCACCGGTCCAGCTCCGGGCAGGGCTTGTAATAACTTGATGCCATGCGATTACCCCCTTACCGGAACAGGGGCACAAGCCCGACGACCAGAATTATAATGATAAGGATCGGCAGAATGTACCGGAAGTAAACTTTGAATTTCGGGGACATTTTGATGCCCGTGCCTTTGTTGCACTCGGCAAGATATTTATCAAAGCCCCAGCCGCGCTTGCTCACGCAGAACAGCAGATAGACAAGCGAGCCGATCGGCAGCAGCAGGGAGCTGACGAGAAAGTCCTCAAAATCGAGAATGTCCTTGCCGGGCATCGGGTGGAAGCCGCTCCAGACGTTGTGGCCGAGAACGCACGGGATGCTGGCAAGAAAGAGCACTGCGCCGACGATGTCGACGGACTTTTTGCGGCTCCAGCCCCAGTTATCGCACGCGCTCGCGATCAGATTTTCAAAGACCGCCGTCACGGTGGAGAAGCTCGCAAACGTCATAAAGAGGAAGAAGAGCGAGCCCCACACGCGGCCGCCGGGCATGTCGAGGAAGATTTTGGGCAGCGTCATAAAAATGAGCGCGGGGCCATGGTCCAGCTCCACATTGTAGCTGAAGCAGGCGGGGAAGATGATGAGACCGGCCATGATCGCCACGAATGTGTCCAGCGCGCAGATGCGCACCGCTTCGCCGGTGAGAGTGTGGTCGTCATGCATGTAGCTGCCGAAGATCTCCATGGCGGCAATGCCGAGACTGAGCGTAAAGAACGCCTGATTCATGGCGTTCGTGATGACGTTGAAAATGCCGACGGAGCGGATCGTGTCCATGTTCGGGCGCAGATAGAAATCAATGCCCTTGGCCGCGCCGGAGAGCGTCAGACTGTGCACGGCAAGCACGACGATGAGCGCCAGGAGGCACACCATCATGATCTTCGTGACCTTTTCGAGCCCCTTCTGCACGCCGCCGGAGCACACAAGCAGGCCGCCCGCCACGGTGATCGCCATGAAAATGCCCATTTCCACGGGGTTGCCGAGCATGTTGGCAAACACGCTGTCAGACGTTTCCACTGTGACGGTCGTGAACGCGCCGGAGACGAACTTGAAGAAGTAGGCGAGCATCCAGCCGGAGACGGTGGTATAGTACATCATCAGCAGCAGACAGCCGATGACGCACGCCCAGCCGTGCCAGTGCCATTTGCTCCCGGCGGGCTCAAGAGCTTTGTAGCCGAGAACGGCGCTCTTCCGGCTCGCGCGGCCGACGGCCAGCTCCATCGTCATCACGGGGATGCCCATAATGATGAGGAACAGCAGATAAAAGAGGACGAAATACCCGCCGCCGTTCTGGCCGGCCAGATACGGGAACTTCCATACGTTTCCGATGCCGATGGCGCACCCGGCGCTCACAAGAATGAACCCGATGCGCGAATTGAAGTTTTCTCTCTTCATTTTCTTTCCAACTCTCTTGGTAGTATGTAGAATGTCAGTATCATACCACGCAGATCGATTTAAAGCAATAAAAGGATAAAAGATTTGTCATAACTTTCGCTATCTATCGCAGACGGGGATAATGGTGTGGTTGTGTACAATGTGGGGGATATGAAGAGAAGAGGCTCCCCCGCCATAAAGTATGGCTCTTCCGGTTCCGTTACCGAAACCGGCGCTCAACAGGGGAAATCCTCTTCTACGGCTACTATACGCCGGACGGAGGGGAATGGTCAAGAAAAATCTTCCGGCCGGGCGAGTGCGGAGAATGTGGGGAAAATAGAAAGAAGAAGCCCTCCCAGTTTTAATGGCTCTTCCAATTCCGTTGACGAAACTGGCGCTCGTAGGGGAAAGTCTTCTTCTACGGTTACTATACGCCAGACGGAGGGGAATAGTCAAGAAAAATCTTCCGGCAGGGCGAGAGACACCGCTGCCCGCCGCCGGATGAGCGCCGAAGAGCGAAAAAATACGCCGCCCAAGCTGGGCGACGCGGATACTGTGTTTGTGGATGAGAACGGCGTATCTATGACGTATGATTCCAACGATGCGGCGCAGTTCAACCCGGAAGGAAAAACACAGGACGAACTTCTCCGCGATATCATGGACTCGGCAGAACCTCTCGATCGGCGATATCTGTATTTTGGCCGGTTTACTGACAGCTTCCGAACCGCGATGGAAAAAGCGGGCGTAGAGGTGAAAAACTTGCCGGTCATCATGAGCTACCGGGACGCCTACCTGGCTATGGAAAGCCGCGAGAACGGGAGATATCAGGGGGGGAATATCAACTACCATAATCTTGGCATCGAGGGCATGAAAAGAGCGATGGAGAATATCGGGAATCCAGATGCGGTTATAAAGTCGAAAAAGGACGGGAAAATCGAACTGTTCCTTGACTTTGTGGACTACAAAGGCAATCGAGGACTGGCCATTGTGCAACTGGACTCGAATGCCCAGCACTCACAGGAATTCATACGAGCAAATATAGTTACCTCCATTTACGGAAGAAGCCGCGGAGATGCATATCTTGAGAAAGCGAAAAGCGAGGGGCGGCTGGTATACGGCAAAGAAGAAGGTCCTGCGCAAGGCATGGCTCAAGTACAGTACAAGAGCGATATCAACGCAAAACCTTCTTCTACGAATACTATACGCCAGACGGAGGGGAATAGTCAAGAAAAATCTTCCGGCAGGGCGAGTGTGGAGGTATCCGGGATCAACAACCGCACGGCAACGGAGCTGCACGGCGCGGATACTGTGTTTGCGGACGGCAGTATCTCGGTATTGAGCGAGGAAGCACGGTGCGAAATCTTAAAAGACCGGACGATCCGCCCGGGAGCGTTGAGTATGACAAACTCGGAGATACGGATACAGCGGCCATCTACGACGGTCTCAGCGCTGCGCAAATGGCGCAGGCGAAAAAGGCCATCCGAGCCATTGCGAAGAAGCTGGGGCTGAATCAGGTCGATCTGAAAAACAGCAGGATCGAATTTCCGTTCCGATTTTCCAACGCGAATGCAGGCGTAAGTGCGCAGCATCAGAGCGAGTACGGCGGTCTTTATATGACGGTTGCAATGATAAAAATAAAGGAATCCGACGTCGTAAAAAAGCTCCAAGCCGGCGAAAGCGCCGCGGCCACTTCTCTGCTATCGGATTCTAACATCAGCATACAGAATATCTTCCAGAGTGTCAAGGCAGGAGACGGACGATTTCTGAAGTATGCACCGGACGCCTTTCTGAACGATGCGCAGAAAGCCGCAAAACGGAGGGCGATTCAACGTCAAACGGAGGAGTACGCTTCGTACAAGGTTGAGGAAAACGGCAGGGCGAGCGTTGAGGTAGAAAACCGGAACACCGAAACGAGCGAAGATGACGCCAGACGGGATTTCTCGTCTGCGGGCGAGCCGCCTCGGGTCCACCTTGCCGCGGATAGCTTTTGCAGCATCACGCACGCGTTGATGCCGCAAAAGCAGCGGCTGCGGAGAAACCGTTCTGCCTTCTTCTGCCCCCGGCAGCGGTAGACCGCTTTCCCCTCGGTTCAAATCCCGTCAAGAAAGGCATATACCAAAAAAGATTCCCTGCCCCATAGGGCAGGGAATCTTTTTTGGTACGCCAGACGGGATTTGAACCCACGACCTTTGGCTCCGGAGGCCAACACTCTATCCAGCTGAGCTACTGGCGCATTTATCAGCTTAATTATTATAGCAAGCCGGAACGGAAAAGTAAAGAGGAATTTTCCCATGGTTTTCGACAATGGCGCGAAACAGGAAAGAATAGAATTGACCGGCTGCTTTTCAGGGCAGCCGGTCTCGCATGGGGGATCAACAAAGAGAAAAGGATGGAGATGGATCGATATATAACAACCGGGAAAGGGGAGCCCCGGTGTGTTACCAGATTTATTTTACAAGCTCGCGGCCCAGTTCGCGGCAGGCTTCAAGCTCGATGTCGCCGGGGGTCTCGCAGCAGATGACGCTCTCGCACACGAGAGAGATGTTCGCGCCGCGGCAGTCCTGTTCCCAGGTGCGCATCCATTCGCCGTCGCCCCAGCCGTAGGAGCCGAAGAGCGCCGCGCTCTTGCCGACAAACTGCTTCTTGCAGGAGGAGAACATCGGCTCGAAAACGTCCTCTTCGAGAACTTCGGAGCCCATGGCCGGGCAGCCGAGCGCCACGGCGTCAAGCCCGGCGAGATCGGCGGCGCTCACGGCGTCCGCACTGAGAAGGGAGACCTCGGCTCCGGCGCCTTTCATGCCCTCGGCAACGGCGTTTGCCATGGCCTCGGTGTTGCCGGTGCCGCTCCAGTAAATAACAGCTGCTTTTTTCATAACAGAATCTTCCTTTCCGGCGCATCACACCGCGACGGCGAGCTCGGCGATACCGCAGCCGGCTTCGTACCGTTCGCAATAGATGTCCGTGCATTTTTTATATTTGGCAAAAAGCTCTTTCGCTTTCTTCTCGTCGCCGTAGACCTTCCACAGGCCGCTGAGCTTGTAGTTGGCGGCGCGATTTTCGATAAAGCCCTTTACATCCTCGGGGGGATAGCTGAGAAACAGCCCGATCTCGTGCGGGAACTCTTCGCCGCTGCGCAGCTTGCGCGTGAGCGCCGCAAGACATTTTCCGCAGCTTTCGCAGGGGTAACCCTCCTGCCGGAGCAGCTCGGCAGCTTCACTGTTTTGCAGATCGCGGGAAAGCTCCGCCGGGCGGAACAGATAAAGGAGAACGTTCTTTTCGGAATAACGCAGCGGCAGCAGGCAAAGCCCTTTCGGAGCAAAGCAGCGGTTAAGCTGCCGCAAAGATTCTTCCACGCTTTTGCGGGAAGTATACGCACAGGTGAACAGGCTTCCCGTCTTGATCCCCGCCAGTGTGGGTGCGCCCAGTCGGACGATCACTTCTTCAGACATTCGTGAGTCCTCCTTCCGGGCCGCACCACACAAAGGGGTGAGAGATAATGTGACATGGTGGAAAAGCATACATTCGGGGAAGCGTTTCCCTGTTTGCAAGGTTATCATACGCTAACCGCGATGCCGCATCCGCTCCAAAATGAGCGAACACGGCTCCAAAATGTTGTTTTTGTGTTGGAATTTGGATCAGACCGGCGCGCAGCTGTCGGCGGTCGCGCCGCTGCGGTAGGCGTTGGGGGATACGCCGATGACGCTGCGGAACGCACGGGCAAATTTGCTGGCGTTGTCGTATCCGAACTGCCCGGCGATATCGAGCACCGTCCGGTCAGTGGAACGGAGAAGCTCCGCCGCGGCGTGCATTTTCTGAGCGCGCAGAAACGCCGCCGGAGACATGCCGTAAACGCCCTGGAAGCTCTGCAATATCTGCGTGGCCGAGGCGTGGAACTTTGCGGAGAGCTCCGCCGTTGTGGGGCGCTCCTCCGTGGCGGAGAGCAGATACTCGCTCACGGCGGAGGCAAGGCGCACCTGCGCGCCGGAATAGGCCGGGCGCCGCCGCTCGGTCGGTAGCGCGCTGAGAAAGAGCAGCAGCTCCAAAACCTTCACTTTAAAATACCCCTTGCGGATCTCCTCCGGCACGGAGTACAGCTCCGAAAAAATATGCTCCACGCTCGCGGACGAGCGGGCGGCAAAGTAGCCACCGTTCGCGCAGAACTTTTCCATCAGCGCCGCCGGGCGGACGTTCACGTCCGAGAGCAGCCACGAAAGACACTCCGGCGCCTGCGCCGGGTCGATCGTTACGGTGATGCCGTGGTAATGCCCGGTGGGGAAGCGCGCGGCCTCGTCGGAGGCGTCGCTGCGTGAAACGGCCAGATCCCCCGGCGCGAGAAAATAATATTCGTTCCCTAGCTGCTGCTCGAGCCGCCCCTCGCGGCAGTGGCTGATGCGCATGAGCGAGATCCCCGGCGTGTGTTCGAGCCGGCACTCGTGCGCGTGTATGTCGCAGTACGCGATCTCTATGCCCGGAAATACCGGATAGGCAGTCACAACGGCCTCGCCGTCCGCGCTCTCCGGATGCCGGACGAACCGCCCGTCCGCCTCCGCCGCGGCGCAGCCGGTGCAGGCGTTCTTTTTCTCTTTCATGGGTTTCAATACATCTCCTGTTAGCTGATGCTAACCATAAAATAGCACGATTGGACTGAAAATGCAAGAGCGGCGTCTTGACGGCGGGTGGCGCGGCGGATATTTCGCCGCTTTCTCCCGTATTTCCTTGACTTTTTTACAGCAAAGCTTTAAAATAATAAAACTTTGTGAAAACAGGAAAACGAGCAGGTTTTCCGGTCGAGAGGGAATCGATGAAGAAAAAGAATGTAAAGAGCTTTTCGACCCGCTGGGGGTTCATCCTCGCGTCGGTCGGCTCGGCCGTCGGCATGGCGAACGTCTGGGGCTTTCCGAATAAAATGGGCAGCAATGGCGGAGGCGCGTTTCTGCTCATTTATATTCTGTTCGTACTGATCTTCAGCTATGTCGGTCTCCCGGCGGAGTTCGCCATGGGCCGCCGCGCCGCCACCGGTACGCTCGGCGCTTACGAAAACGCCTGGGCCACCCGCGGCAAAGGGGCAGGGAAGACGGGCGCGGTGCTCGGCTGGCTGCCGCTCGCGGGCTCGCTCTGCATCGCGATCGGATACGCCGTTATCGTGACTTATGTTCTCAAGGCACTCGTGGATTCCGTTGCCGGTACGCTTATGACCGCGGATGCCGCGGCGTGGTTTTCGGATTTTTCCTCGCGGGACTTTTCCGTGATCCCGTATCATATCATTGTCGTCGCCGGAACGCTTTTGACGCTCTTCCTCGGCGCGCACAGCATCGAAAAGACGAACCGGATCATGATGCCGGTATTCTTCCTCATCTTTGTCGTTCTCGCGGTGCGCGTGGCGTTTCTGCCGGGCGCGGCGGAGGGATACAAGTTCATGTTCACACCGCGCTGGGAGATGCTCTGCGACCCGATGATCTGGATCTGGGCGATGGGACAGGCGTTTTTCTCCCTGTCTGTCACGGGCAGCGGCATGATCGTTTACGGCGCGTACCTCTCGAAAGAAGAGGACGTTGTCGGCGTGGCGCAGCACACGGCGCTCTTTGACACGATCGCCGCCGTGGTCGCGGCACTCGTCATCATCCCCGCGTGCTTCTCCTATGGGCTGGATGTCGGCGCGGGCCCGAGCCTCCTTTTTGTGACGCTCCCGACCATTTTGCAGGACATTCCGCTCGGCCGCCTTTTTGCGATCATTCTCTATGTCGCCATGATCTTCGCGGGCGTCAGCTCGCTGCAGAACATGTTTGAAGCGGTGGCGGAATCGCTGCTGCACAAATTCCCGAAGCTCAGCCGTAAGGCGGTGCTCGCGCTGCTTGGCGTCATCTGCCTCGGCTGCGGCATCGGCATGGAGACGATCTCCAAATGGGGCCCGTGGATGGATCTCGTGTCCATTTACATCATCCCCATCGGCGCGACACTCGGCGCGGTCTCGTGGTTCTATGTGATGAAAAAGGACGAGCTTCTCTCCGCCATCAACACCGGAGCGGGACGCGAGCGCGGCGCGGTCTGGTACGCCGTCGGGCGGTATGTGTATGTTCCCCTTGCCGTGATCCTCTGCTGCGTGGCGCTCTTCCGCCATGTGGCGTTCTGAAAAGCGAATAAATGCAAACCGTCCGGAGACGCTGCCTGCCGTCCCCGGACGGTTTCTTTCTGACAAGCATGCTTCGGCAGGAGTTTCAGGATTTTGTTAAATATTTTCTTTCGGTTGAAATAACGCCGCTTTCCATGTAAAATGAAAGGAGTAATTTCTTTCCGGAGGAACGCCATGATCAGCCTTTGCAGCGATTGGGAATTCACCCGCGAGTGGAGCGCCGGCTTTGCCCACGGCGAGGGACGCTTTTCGCTTGTCGATCTCCCGCACACGGCAGGGGAAGTGCCGCTGCACTATGCAAAGCCGGAGGACTATGCCGGCATCTGCGGTTACCGGCGAGGCCTCTCCGTGCCGCTCGAGTATCGCGGCAAGCGCCTCTTTCTGCAGTTTGACGGCGCGGCGCATTTTGCCGAGGTATATTTGAACGGCGAGAAGCTCGCCGAGCATGCCTGCGGCTACACGGCCTTTCGCGTGGAGATCACGTCCGCCGTGCGCTACGGCATGGAAAACCGCCTCGCCGTGCGGCTCGACACGACCGAAAATCCCGCCGTGCCGCCGTTCGGCTTCGTGCTGGACTATCTCGCTTACGGCGGGCTGTACCGCGAGGTATGGCTCGATGTCCGCGGCGCGGACGTGATCGAGGACGTGTTCGTCACAACGCCGACGCTTACGCGCGCCGAGATCGCCCTTACCGTCTCCGGCAGCGGCGCCTGCCGGCGCGTCACGCTGCTCGACGCCGCGGGCGCGGTCTGCGCCATGGCGGAGGGTGACGATAATAAATATTATGTAAACTACTCAAACGCCCGTCCGTGGACGCTGGACGAGCCGAATCTCTACTCGATCCGCGCCGAGCTGCTTGACGCGAGCGGCGCCGTGACCGACGAAAAGACGGTCCGCTTCGGCTTTCGCACGGCGGAATTTTGCCGCAGCGGGTTTTATCTCAACGGCGAGCGCGTGTTCCTCCGCGGCCTGAACCGTCACCAGTGCTATCCCTACATGGGCTACGCCGCGCCCGAAGCGCTCCAGCGCGAGGACGCGCGGATATTGAAGGAAGAGCTCTGCTGCACGGCGGTGCGCACGTCGCACTATCCGCAGAGCCGGCACTTTATCGATGCGTGCGACGAGCTGGGGCTGCTCGTGTTCACCGAGCTTCCCGGCTGGCAGCACATCGGCGACGCGGCGTGGAAGCGCCGGTCGGTGGAAAATGTGCGCGAGATGGTGACGCAGTACCGCAATCATCCGTCCATCGTCCTCTGGGGCGTTCGCATCAACGAAAGTCTGGACGACGATGATTTCTACCGCGAGACGAATGCCCTGGCACATTCGCTCGACCCCTCCCGTCAGACCTCCGGCGTGCGCTATCTTGAAAAGAGCCATCTTTTGGAGGACGTATACGCGTATAACGACTTTTCGCACGACGGCACGGCACCCGGTGCAAAGAAGCGCAGCGCCGTGACGCCGGATATGGATAAGCCCTATCTCATTTCCGAGTGCAACGGCCACATGTTCCCGACGAAGTCCTTCGACCCGTGGGAAAAGCGGCAGGAGCACGCGCTGCGCCATGCGCGCGTGCAGAATGCCGCCGCGTCCGACGGCGAGATCTCCGGCTGCTTCGGCTGGGTGATGTTTGATTATCCGACGCACAAGGACTTCGGCTCGGGCGACCGCGTGTGCTACCACGGCGTGATGGACGCCTTCCGCAACCCGAAGCTCGCCGCGGCGCTCTATGCCTCACAGGGGGACAAGACGCCGGTGCTCGAGATCGGCTCGCCGATGGATATCGGCGATTATCCCGCGGGAAACATCGGTGATATCTGGGCGTTTACGAACGCCGAGGAGGTCGCGCTTTATAAGAATGACCGGTTCGTCGCGTCGTTCCGCACAAAGGGCTGGGACGGTCTGCCGCACGGCCCTGTGGCGATCGACGATACGATCGGCGAGCTGCTCGAAACGCAGGAGCATTTCCCGCACGACAAGGCGGAGCTGCTGCGAAAGTGCCTTGTTTCCGCCGGAAAGAACGGTCTGGCCGGGATGCCGGTCGCGGACAAGGCGCGCATGGCGTGGGCCATGGCGCGCTACAAGCTCACGATGGACGACGGCGTGGCGCTCTTCGGAAAGTACGTCGGCAACTGGGGCGGCGCGGCGACGCGCTGGCGCTTTGATGCCCGTACCGGCGGCAAGACCGTTGCGAGCGTGACGCGCGCCTCGGGCGCGGCGCTGCACATGGAGGTGCGCGTGAGCAAGACGGCGCTTTGCGAAGGGGATACCTGGGACGCCGCCGCGGTGCGCGTCCGCATTCTCGATGAGCACGGCACCCCGGCCCCCTATGCGCAGCTCCCGGTGCGGTTCTCGCTTACGGGCGCGGCGGCGCTCATCGGGCCCGACACCGTGACTGCCGAGGGAGGCATGACCGGTACCTATGTGCGCACTACGGGCGAGAGCGGGGAGGCCGTTCTCCGCATTTCCGCCGCCGGTTTGCCGGAGGAAGAGGTGCGCTTCTCGATACAAGGACAAAACGTCGAACAGGAGTGAAGAATATGGAACTCTTATGGCGCGTGGAACTGGAAAACGGAGCGACTGTCACCGGCAGCACGCTGATGCAGCCGGGAGAGAACCGCATCGTCTGCGAGCTGCCGGACGATACGCTTAAAAGCGTGACCGGCGCGATGCTCTGGGATACGGAGCCGGGCGAGCGCATTTTCATCAACGGCTTTCAGAGCTGGACGTACTCGCCGGAGTGCGGTGTGAAGGACCGCACGCCCTCCTTTGCGAGCCCGCTCGCGCGCTTCAAGCCGCTGGGACTGGAGCGCTACGGCGATTACTATTTCACCGATTACCCGGAAACGCCGGGCGTGACGCACGGCGAATCCTATGCCTACTGGCGGCGCGGCGATCATTTCCGGCTGCTCGGCTCGCTCGATGAATCGAGCGGCTACACCATGATCCGCTATGACGCCAACGCCGGGAAGCTCACGCTCTCGCGCGACTGCTGCGGCGTGCGCTGCAACGGAGAGTTCCATGTTTTTGATCTCTTCTATGCCGAGGGCGCGGAGAAGGAGGTCTACGACGGCTGGTTTGCCGCCATGGGCCTGCCGAAAAAGCCCGCAGAGCGCATTGCCGGGTATTCGAGCTGGTACAACCGCTATCAGGATATCGACGAGAAATGCATCCTCTCCGATCTCTCCGGCTGCGCCGGGGTGCTCTCCGAGGGCGATGTATTCCAGATCGACGACGGCTGGGAGCCCGCCGTGGGCGACTGGCTGACGACGGACGCGAAGAAATTCCCGAAGGGATTGCGCGGCACGGCGGACAAGATCCATGAAAATGGCTTTCGCGCGGGGCTCTGGCTCTCGCCGTTCGTCTGCCAGAAGGATTCGGAGATCTTCCGGCGGCACAAGGACTGGCTGCTGCGCGTAGACGGCAAGCCGTGGTACTGCGGCATGAACTGGGGCGGCTTCTATGCGATCGATTTTGACCATCCGCAGGCCGCGCAGTACCTGCGCGACGTGTTCCGCCGCGTGTTCACCGACTGGGGCTTTGATCTTGTGAAGCTCGATTTCCTCTATGCCGCCGCGCCGGTCAATCTCCCGACGGAGAGCCGCGCAAAGCGCATGCGCCGCGCGATGGGTTTCCTGCGCGAGATGTGCGGCGAGCATCTCATCATCGGCTGCGGCGCACCGCTCATGCCTGCGTTCGGGCTCGTGGACTACTGCCGCATCGGGTGCGATGTGGGGCTCGACTGGGACGGCTCGTTCATTATGAAAATGGCGCACCGCGAGCGCATCTCCACAAAGCATTCGCTGGAAAATACGCTCTTCCGCCGCGGTTTGAACGGCCGCGCTTTCGGGAACGATCCGGATGTGTTCTTCCTCCGCAGCGACAATCTCAAGCTCTCCGGCGGGCAGAAAACGATGCTTGCGCGCGCCGACGCGCTGCTCGGGAGCGTGTTCTTCACCTCCGACGACATGAACGCCTATGACGAGGAAAAGCGCGAGACCTACCGCGAGCTGCGCCGGTTGCTGGACGCGGAAAACGTGCGTGTACGCATGGACGGCATGCCGCGCATTGAATATACGCTCGACGGCGAGGAGCAGCGTCTCGCGCTGCCGTTCCTTACAGCCGATACGTGATACCCTGAAAGGAGGGAATTTTATGGAAGAAAGACGGGAAACGAATCCCCGCGTAAACTTCCTTATCAACATTGCGTACTGGGCGGTGATCGTTGCGATCATCTTCCTGGTGTTCAAGTACCTCATCAACATAATGATGCCGATCTTCCTCGCGTTCATTTTCGCGGCGGTCGTGCGTCCGATCTCCCGCGCGCTGAGCCGGGAAACGCGCTATGTCCGCGGCAAGGACGGGAACAAGGTCCTCGTGAAGCGGAAATTCCATATGAACCGCAATGTGGCCGGCATCATCAGCGTGCTTGTGCTGTTCATCGTCGTCGGCGGCCTTCTGACGCTCATCGTCGTCCGCCTGACCGATACGATCGTGGATTTCGTGTCGTTCGCGCCGACGTTTTATGAACAGAGCGTCCTCCCCGGCATCACAAAGCTCTATAACTGGGTGCTGGAGGTAGGCGAACGGTTCGATGTGTCCATCATGGACGCTATTGAGCAGGCTCTGCCCGGCATGATCTCCAATCTCGGCAGCGCGGTCACCAACCTCTCCGGCAAGATCGTCAGCGGCATCACCGGCATTGCGAGCCGTCTGCCGAGCATATTGCTCAACAGCATCATCTGCCTGATCGCCACGGTCTTTATTTCCGTGGACTTTGACCGCATCAGGCTCTTCATTCGGAAAAACCTGCCCGAAAAACCGCTGCGCGTTGCGGTGAATGTCAAGAACTCGTTCCTTGAGATGATCTGGCAGTTCATCAAGTCCTATGCCATTATCTTCTGCATCACCGTGGCGGAGATCACCGTCGGCCTTCTGATCGTCGGCGTGGGGAACCCGCTGCTTTTCGGTATCCTCATCGGCATTTTTGATGCGCTGCCCATCGTCGGCAGCGGCATGATCCTTCTTCCGTGGTCGATCATCACGCTTCTCACCGGCAACACGATGCGCGGTCTCGGCATCCTCATCATCTATGCCGTCGTTGTAATCGCGCGCCAGATCATTGAGCCGAAGATCGTCGGCAAGCACGTCGGTCTGCGCCCGATCGTAACGCTCACGTGCATGTACGCCGGTTCCAAGCTCTTCGGCGGTCTTATCGGTCTTTTTGGTCTGCCGATCACCGCCGCCATTATCATGGATCTCAACTCGAGCGGTATTTTCCATATCTTCAACTCCGTGGGGGATGACCTGAACGACGGGGACGAAACGGGAACCGGCGAAGCGGAAACAGGCGAAGCCGGGACGAACGAATCCGGAACGGACGGAGAGAAAAACGCATGACGATCAATATTTTAGCCATTGGCGACGTTGTCGGGCAGACCGGCCTCACCTTTCTCAAGGAGCATTTAAAGCCGCTCCAGAAGCTCAAGGGCGTTTCCTTCACCGTTGTGAACGGGGAAAACGCCAACGTTGTCGGCATCACGCCCGCGCAGGCGGACGCCATTCTCGCCGCCGGAGCGGACGTTGTGACGCTCGGCAACCACACATGGACGCGCTGGGAACTGCAGCCGTATCTCGACGAGAAGGCGCGCATCCTGCGCCCGGCCAATTACGCCCCGCAGTGCCCCGGCCGGGGCGACGCGACGTATACAACGCCGTTCGGCCCCATCCGCGTCATCAATCTTCTGGGGCGGTTTTCTCTCGATACGAACACCGATAACCCGTTCCCGACGGTGGACGCGCTGCTCGCGGAAAATCAGACGCGCATGGTGCTCGTTGATATGCACGCCGAGGCGACGAGCGAAAAGCTCGCCATGGGCTGGTTTCTCGATGGGCGCGTCTCCGCCGTGTGGGGCACGCATACGCATGTCCAGACCTCGGACGCGCGGGTTTTACCGCGCGGCACGGGATACATTTCCGATCTCGGCATGACGGGGCCGAGCGAATCGGTGCTCGGCATCGCGCCGGAGCAGTCCATCCGCAAATTCCTCGGCGATCCCCCGCGCCGGTATGAGCAGGCGAAGGGCCCCGGAAAGCTCGAGGGCGCGGTCTTCACTGTCGATACCGAAACCGGCGCATGCACCGCGGTCGAAGCGATCCGCATAACGCCATGATCCGGATCATTCATGCTGCCGATCTGCATCTCGATTCCCCCTTTGAATCGCTCGACGCGGAAAAGGCGTCTGTCCGCCGCAGCGAGCAGAGAGCACTTTTGGAGCGCATCGCGGCGGAGGTAAATCAGCGAAATGCCGATCTCCTGTTCCTTGCCGGAGATCTTCTGGACAGCGGCAGCGCCTACGCCGAGACCGGCGAGGCGCTGCTTGCCGCGCTCGGAAAGGTGCGCGTCCCCGTTTTTATCGCGCCGGGAAACCATGACTGGTACTCCCGGCGCTCGCCGTATGCGCTCCTGCCCTTCCCGGATAACGTCCATATCTTCCGCACGCCCCATTTGGAGAGCATTTGCCTGCCAGAGCTCGGCGCGCGCGTCTGGGGAGCGGGGTATACGTCGCCCTCGTGCGAGGCGCTTCTGCGCGGCTTTCATGCCCCGGCGGAGGAGGGCGTAACGCAGCTTCTCGTGCTGCATGCCGAGCCGGGCCGCGCCGGCTCGCCGTACTGCCCGGTGACGGAGGAGGAGCTCTCGCAAAGCGGCATACGATATGCCGCGCTCGGTCATATCCATCTGGGGAGCGGGCTGCGCCGTGCCGGAAGCTGCTTTTATGCCTGGCCGGGCTGTCCGGAGGGGCGCGGCTTTGACGAGTGCGGCGAAAAGGGAATTTTGCAGATCGATATTGACGGCGAAACGGTGAAAGCCGGTTTCATCCCGACCGCTGCGCGCCGGTACGAAAAGCTGCGCGTAGAGCCGGGGGCGGATGCTCTCGCCGCGATCCGCGCCGCGCTGCCAAAAGACACGGCGGACGATGTATATAAGATCATCCTGACCGGCGAGAGTCTCGCCGCGCCGGATCTTGCCTATCTCCGGCAGGCGCTGGAACGGGATTTCTTCGCGCTCACGTTCTCGGACGAAACGGTACCGCCGCGCGATCTCTGGCGGCGCGCCGGGGAGGACAGCCTCGCTGGGCGGTTTCTGCGCCGGATGCAGCGGCGTATTGAAGCCGCGCAGACCGAGGAGGAAAAGAAAATGCTCCTGCGCGCTGTGCGCTGCGGCATTGCCGCGCTTGAGGGTTGGGAGGTGCGGCTGTGATCGTGCGAAAAATGACGGCGAGCTTCGGCGTGCTGCAAAACCGCACACTTGAGTTGTCACCGGGGCTGAATATCATTGAAGCGCCCAACGAATACGGAAAAACAACGTGGTGCGCGTTTCTGCGCGCCATGCTCTACGGCATCGACACTGCCCAGCGCGGCCGCGCCGGAAAAAAGCCGGACAAGGTGCTGTACGCTCCGTGGAGCGGTTCCCCGATGGCGGGGACGATGGAGATCACGTTCGGCGGGAAGGAGATTACCCTTTCGCGCTCGACGCGCATTCCCTCGGCGCCCATGCGTGTCTTTTCCGCTGCGTATTCCCGCTCCGGTCAACCGGTTCTCGATCTTACCGGGGAAAATGCCGGAGAAACGCTCACCGGCGCGTCACTGCCGGTATTTGAGCGCACGGCGTTCATCGGCCCGGCGGGGCTCAGCGTGCAGCAGGGCGCGGAGCTTGAAAAGAAGATCGCCTCGCTTGTCACGGCAGGGGAGGAGAGCGGCTCGTTTTCGGAGGCGGAGGCGCGGCTGCGGTGGTACCTCATTTGGCAGAAACCCTGTCCATGAAACACCGGAATGCGAAAAATGCGTCGGTTATCTCGACCATCGGTGTAGCGCTGGCTATGATTCGCGATACGGTAGAGCGTACCATTGCCAATCCAACTCAGGAGGACATTCTGGCTGTGCGGCGTGAGGCGGAAGAACGAGCCATTCATTCCGGTGCGTCACCGGAGACCGTAGAGGTATCGGTGGAGGTTGATGCGACGAAAAACATGGTAAGAGCTATTGCTATCGGTACGACAGAGCTTCGTTCCAAGGATCTGACTAATCGAAAACTGACAGAGGAGGAGATTCGCAAAAAGGTAGCAGAGCACTTGAATACAGACATAAAGAATGTCTATACGGTGGCAGGCAACGGAATGATGTATGCAATGCAATATAAGATGGAGAGAAAAAAACTCTTTGGCCTGATTAAATCAGTGAGCAAGCCTACAGCGATTGCGGATGAAGAAGGTGTTATTCGTCTTCAGAAAAAGAATGGAAAAGTGTACATGACAGATGGAAAAAACTGGGAGAACGCATTGCTTCGGGCAGTAGACAATATGACGGATTACAATGACGGAGGCAAAACGTTGCCCAATACCTATCTGATATTTGGAAAGCGAATCCTGGATCTATCCGGACTTTTGGACGAAGCACAGATGAAGTCTCTGGCAGAGGTAGAACTTGCAGCAGTCCGGGAGGATGATCAGCTGATGATTCTGACCTCAGCACGAACAGACTAAAGGAGAACTATATGAAGCAATATCCTTTTCCTGATAAAGAGAGCAGTATGCAGATTTTGCTGACAGATTATATGATTCATAAGATACCAAAAGATAAGATAAGGGATGTTTTTGAAATGGCCTGGGCAGTTGGGAAAGCTCAGGCAGAGCAGTTCCTGGAGCAGTACCGGGAGAATGAGCTTCCTGCTATGCTGGACATCCTGAAAAAGGATCAGGTAAAAATTACTTGTGAAGATGTCGATAATGTGCTGGGAAAATACCGGTATTTCTGTGAATATTTGTCCGGGAAAAATCAGCTGACCATATATAAGAAATCAGTGAAACTCTGGAGTGAGCACAATGAAATGTCTTATGAGAATGGGCTGAACCTGATTCTTTATCATGAGTATTTTCATTATCTGGAGCAGAATCAGATTGGTATGCTATCGGCAAGATATCAGGTCCCTATTCTGAAAATTGGGCCAATCTGCGTTGGAAAAACGGGGGTTCCGGCACTGAGCGAGATAGGAGCGAATGCATTTGCATGGGTATGTTGGGAAAAGGGGTTGAAAGAGAAGGAGGAAAATCATGCAGTATACGAAGCAGATTGACAGAATTATAGAGACAGATGTGCTGGTGATCGGAGGCGGTTCTGCCGGGTTTGGAGCAGCGGTGGCTGCTGCACGGAACGGAGCGAAAACTTTGTTAATTGAGCGGGAGCAGATGCTGGGCGGAATGGCGACCGGAGGTCTGGTGGGTCCATTTATGACCTGCTATAAC
>ERZ780226.793-NODE-793-length-27318-cov-4.150497_pt1 | contig 27318 bp, 32 predicted proteins | sample MGYA00511165_ERZ780226 | MGnify/ENA primary metagenome ERZ780226 (study PRJEB29588, sample SAMEA2152373) | human gut metagenome | biome: human gut; feature: human-associated habitat; material: faeces | place: Denmark | collected 2008/2010 ...
GCGGGGATGGTGTCGGAGCGGGACTCCGAATCCAGCATCAGGGACTGACAGGACACAGAGGACTTGGCGCCCTTGGCGGTTTTTTCCACCACCACGCTGCTGCGGAAGGTGCTGATACCGCCGCTCTTGCTGATTGAACGGGTATTCATAAATGAACTTGTGTCCTTTCCGATATGAACCACCTTTGCGCCTGTGTCGAGGTTCTGTCCGCTTCCCGCAAAGGTCACACCGGTAAATTCCATTCTAGAGTTGTCGCCCTTTAATATGCTCATCGGATACAGACAGCCGACGTGCGACCCGAACGAACCCGAGACCCACTCTATCGTTCCGCCCTCTTCAACAAGAGCACGCTTCGTATTCAGATTATACATATTCTTTGACCAGTTCTCTATTGTGGAATAGCGAAGCTTCGCATTCTTTTTAACAAAAAGCTCTACACAGCCGGCGTGGAGATTGGCCACGTTATACTTCGGCGCTGAACATCCCTCGATAAAGTGAAGGCTTGCCCCTTCATCGACTATAATCAGAGTATGCTCAAACTGACCCGCTCCCTTGGCGTTCAGCCTGAAATACGACTGAAGCGGAATCGAAAGATGCACGCCCTTCGGCACGTACACAAACGAGCCACCCGACCACACCGCGCCGTGAAGTGCGGCGAACTTATGGTCATGCGGGGTGACAAGCTTCATAAAATACTTCTTCACCATATCGGCGTACTCGCCCTTCATTGCGCTCTCTATATCCATATAGACAACGCCCTCAGCGGCAACCTCATCACGCACGTTATGGTACACAAGCTCTGAATCATATTGCGCCCCCACTCCGGCAAGAGACTTGCGCTCTGCCTGGGGGATTCCGAGACGGTCAAAGGTATCTTTTATATCTTGCGGAACGTCCTTCCAGTTATTCTTCATATCGGTTTTCGGGCGGACATAGGTCGCTATATGGTCAATATCCAATCCATCAAGTGATGGCCCCCAATTCGGAACGGGAGTCTCGTTATAAATCTGAAGCGATTCCAGTCTGAACTGCTGCATCCAGACGGGATCCTCCTTCTCTTTTGACAGCTTATCGATTATCTCGGGGGTCAGACCCTCTTTCATACGATAAGCGTCATCTTCTTTATCGCGTATATCATAAATGCTGCGGTCTATATCCGCAACCTGACTTTTCTCTTTCATATCTCTCACCTGTTTTATCGATTTAGTCTTAATTGATTGCCGCAAAGCCGTTTTCGTTTATTTCATCAACCAGCTCCGCTCCGCCGTTTCTGACAATCACGCCGTTTTCCATAACGTGTGCTGCATCAACGGTCAATGCTTCAAGAATTCTCGTGCTGTGGGTTATAATCAAAAGCGAACCCTTTACCTTCTCGCGGAAGATTTTTACACCGTTTGAAACGGTGCGAACCGCGTCAACATCAAGGCCCGAATCCGTCTCGTCAAGAATGGCAAGCTTCGGTTCAAGCATAAGCATTTGAAGAATTTCCGCTTTCTTTTTTTCACCGCCCGAGAATCCTACGTTAAGGTCACGGTCGGCATATGCCGCGTCCATATCCAAAAGCTTCATCGTCTCGTTCAGTCTTTTCTTAAAATCCCACAGACGGAGTCGGCTTCCCGTCTTTTGCTCAAGCGCACTTCTGATGAATGAGCTGAGTGTGACACCCGGAACCTCCAACGGATTTTGGAATGACAGAAAGATTCCTTTCTTCGCCCTCTCATTCACCGGCATCCCGGTAATATTCTCACCGTCAAATATTATCTCGCCGCCGGTCACCGTATATGCCGGGTTTCCGGTAACGGCATAGCCGAGAGTGGACTTACCCGTTCCGTTAGGCCCCATAAGAACGTGTGTTTCATCACGGTCTACACTTAAATTCACACCGTGCAGGATTTCCTTGTCTCCGACACTTACATAAAGATTTTTTACTTCTAACAGATTATTATTTTTCATAGTTCATATCCTTCTTTTCTATCTTTTCAGCACCCGTTCCGCAATGACAGTCGGGTGTATTTTCTTTCGCCTCAAGCAGGTCTTTAAGAGTATAGCTGTTCACATATGAGTTAATTTGTTCCTCAAGCCCCTCCCAAAACGGAAGTGTATAGCACGTGCATACGCCGCTGCACTTCTTGCTGTCTTTAGCAAGGCACGCAACCGGAACCAGCTCGCCCTCAACAGCCTGTAAAATTTCGCCGGCGGTATAATTGTCCGGCGGACGCATCAGCCTATAGCCGCCATCCTTCCCGATTGAGCTTTTAACCAGATTATTTTTACACAGCACGGTCATAATGCTCTCGAGGTACTTTCTTGAAATGTTCTGGCGGTCAGCAATATCTTTAAGACGAATATTCTCATCGCTGTGCTGCTCGGCCATATCAAGCATCACTCTCAGAGCATAACGCCCCTTTGAAGAAATCATCATATTAGCATCTCCGCTCCTTTCCGGCGCTCTTTTCTCTCTTATCACCAGTATTATATCATAAACTCCTATAATGTCAATAGGAATTTGCAACAAAATTCCGCCATTAAAAAAGCGGTGATTGCATAATACAATCACCACCACATTATTCAGCCTTTTTCAGTATTTTCTCTGCGCTTCTCGAATGAGGCCTGAGATACCGACCGAGCATATAAAGTCCGTCTTTGTCGCCCGGATTTATATGATTCACCTTTTCTTCGCACGAAAGAGTCACCTTAAATCCAAGCTGTTTAAGCGGCTCATACGAAGCCTCACAAACACTTCCGAACGGATAGGCGAAAAGCTCAGGCCTATAGCCGAGGTGCTGATTTATCTCGTCCTGAAGCTTTCCTATATCCGAATATATATATTCGGCATATGCCGCCTCTGACTCGCCCTTCTTCTTTTTTGTTCCGTTCCGACCCTTGTCGGTCGTATGGGAATTATAGCTGTGATTCTGAATCTCAACCAGGCCTGAGTCTATCATCTCTTGTGCCTCGTTCCATGTTATGTGAGAATAGCTGACATTTTCTTCGTTATTCTCGCTGTACAAATCCGTATACCTTCCGATTATTGATATTACGGCCTTCATATTATACTCTTTAAGAAGCGGAAAGGCAATCTTATAGTTATTATAATACCCATCGTCAAAGGTTATCATAATCGGCTTTTCGGGCAGAGGTGTTCCGTTTTCAGCAAAGTCAATCAGCTCGGCCGAGCTGACTGTGGTGTATCCGCTGTTTTTGATATATTCAAAATCCGCTCTCAGATCCTGTTCAGAAACGATAAACTTCGCCGCTTTTCCCGCTTTTTCGCACACCGAATGATACATAAGGATAGGAAGGGCAACGCTTCCTTCCTCCGCCTCAGCCGTGACCGCACGGGCATCGGATATTCCCTCACAGATTTTCGCCGCCGAAATTATTGTTGCAAATATGAGAACATAACAAAGTATCGTCTTAAGTTTAATCACATACATAAAGATCACCTCTTTTCACATTATATGTGAAAAGAGGTGATTTCAGACTGTCAACCGACTATTATCTTCTGAACGAATCCTCTCTTTTTTTCTTGCCCTTGCCGTTGGGGTTTTGAGAAAATACGATCCTTGCGCTGAAGAATTCAAGCATACTGAAGCGTTTTAAGCCGACCGCATAACCCACGATTATAAATAGGGGCTGAACGAATATAACCGCTATGTATGCGGCTATACTTCCCGACGGAATAAATGCGGCAAAATAAAAATACCATATTCGATATATTAAATCAGGCGTACTCGTTATCCTGCACCCGGTTACAAAGAAGTCATATTCGCCCGTCATAAACGGCATATTTATCCTCCATATATCCGGGTTAATTATTCTGAAAACCAAAAGCGCCAGCGGAAGCACCGCCGCAATAGCCGAAGCCTTAACCGGGAGAGTCATATCGGGATGAAATCCCGGAATATTTCTCGCATCACGGCGGCCGTAGTTCCACGCATAGGAATATATGATTCCGAAGTATATAAGCCCCGTCAAAAGAGAAAAGATAAACGGTGTCTTCTCAGCAACCGAAAACAGCGGCACCACCAAAAATGCCGAAATGAATATTGCAATAATATCTTTTAAGTATACTGACATTCCAAACTTAAACGCCTTCATAAAATTACCTCTATTCCAAATCATAAATCTTCATAAAATATCAAAAAAGTCTGAACAAGAAATCATCTTGCTCAGACCATGGAGCGGAAGACGAGATTCGAACTCGCGACGTTCACCTTGGCAAGGTGACGCTCTACCACTGAGCCACTCCCGCATATCGCTGACTACTTAAAGAAGTATACCACAAACATTCGTATATGTCAAGAGAAATTTTAATTTTTTCGGCAACTTTTTAAATTTTCATTAATTAGAGCCATTCCCCTTAAAAAATAAAAGCTGCCACACCCCTTATTCTTGTTAAAACAGAAAAACCGATCTCACAAAAGTTAAGTCTGGCTTTTGTGAGTCGGTTCGGTTTCCGGCATCGATTTTCCTGTATATTAAATTGTCAGCTAAGATTAGTCCTCAGCAACAGCGTATTTAGCGGCAAGCTCATTTACTGTTCCGTCAGCAATCATCTTTTCGATAGACTTGTTAATCTTGTTCAAAAGCTCGGTGTTGCCCTTTGCAACAGCAACAGCATACTTCTCATCCTCGAAAGCTTCAGAATCTTCAACAGCCTTGATTCCGTCATTATCCTTAATATACTTTTCAGCAGTAGCCTTGTCGATAACAACAACGTCTGTTTTTCCGTTCATAAGCTCCATAATAGCGTCTGTGCCCTTCTTGAAAGCTTCATACTTATAGCCCATATCCTTAACAACTGTCTCGCCGGTATAACCCTGAATAACAGCAATCTTCTTGTCAGCCATATCAGAAGCCTTTGTGATAGGCGAATCATTCTTAACTATCATAACCTGAGTCGCTGTATAATAAGGCTCTGAGAAATCAACCGCTTCTTTTCTCTCATCGGTAACAGTCATACCTGCGATTACCGCATCAAGCTGACCGTTCTGAAGTGCAACGAGAAGTGAGTCAAATTCCATATTGTTAATCTCAGCCTTCATTCCGTTATCTTCAGCAATCTGCTTTGCCATTGCCATATCGATACCGTCAAATTCGCCGATAACGCCGCCCTTGTTTGAAACAAATTCAAACGGAGGGAATTCAGCGTTTGTGCCGAACTTAATAGTTTTTGTCTCTGTCGATGTCTGAGCCGCATCCGTGCTCTTGCCGGCGGTTTCATCCTTCTTCTGTGCACCGCAAGCCGTAAGCGCCATAGCAGCGATTACAACAGCAGTTACCATTGCCAATGTTTTTGTAAATTTCTTCATTATGATTACTCCTTTGAAAATTTTTTTATATTACAACGGCTTACTCCCTCTATCGGTATTAACCCTTGTAAAATCTAAGTTTACTGTTCCGCCTCCCCCGGCGGTGTGTTTTACAGAACCTTGCTTAAAAAGCTCTTGGTTCTTTCGTTTTTGGGCGCGTTGAAAATCTCTTCGGGCGTTCCCTTTTCGGCGATAACACCGTCATCCATAAACAGAATCCGCGTACCTACCTCACGCGCAAATCCCATCTCGTGTGTGACAACAACCATCGTCATTCCCGACTTCGCAAGTTCCTTCATAACGTCAAGAACCTCACCGACCATCTCGGGGTCGAGCGCCGAGGTCGGCTCGTCAAACAGCATAATCTCAGGCTGCATGGCAAGCGCCCTTGCTATAGCAACCCTCTGCTTTTGTCCTCCCGAAAGCTGAGCCGGATACGAATCCGCCTTTTCGGATAATCCGACTTTTTTAAGAAGTTCTTCACCCTTTTTGATTGCCTCGGGTTTAGTCATCTTTTTAAGAAGCACCGGCGCAAGAGTAATATTTTCCATAATTGTGAGATGCGGAAAGAGGTTAAAATGCTGAAAAACCATTCCCATCTTTTGTCTTATCTTATTGACATCCGCTTTAGGACTGTTAATAAGCTCATCATCGATATAAATTTCACCGTCTGTCGGGGTTTCAAGAAGGTTAAGGCAGCGAAGGAACGTACTCTTACCCGAACCCGACGGTCCGATAACAACAACAACCTCACCGTGGGAGATATGCTCGTTTATGCCCTTCAGTACCTCAAGGTCACCAAAGGATTTATGAAGATTTTCTATTCTTATCAAGCTGCTCCCTCCTCTATCTTATATCCGACTTTCTGAGAGCCTTTTCGATATAACCCAGAATAATCGTAAGAACCTTTATTATAACAAAATATATTACCGCGGTGCCGATAAGCGGCATAAACGCAACAAACGTGGCGCTTTTGATAAAGTCGCCCGCCTTCTGAATATCCATAAGTCCGACATATCCGACTATCGCGGTCTCTTTTATCAAAACGATGAATTCGTTGCAAAGCGCGGGAAAGATATTCTTGACCGCCTGAGGAACAACGATTCTCGACATTGTCTGAAAGCCATTAAGCCCGAGTGACCTTCCGGCCTCTGTCTGACCCTTGTCAATAGACAAAATTCCGGCTCTTATAATCTCCGAAACATAGGCGCCCGAGTTAATTCCGAACGCAATCGCCGCAATAATCCACTTTGACCATGTAACCGACGCAAATACAACAAAATATATAATCATAAGCTGTGTAACAGACGGCGTGCCTCTGATGACATCGGTATAAATCTTGCCTATTACATTCAATATCTTACGCTTTGAAAGATTGCACATAGCAATAACAAGACCGATAAGAATACCTATGATAACAGCAAGAATCGAAACCTTTATTGTTACTCCGATACCGCTGAGCAAGAGGTTATATCTGTCATCCTTTATAAAGCACTTATAGAAGGTCGCCGAAAAGTTCGCCGCCCAATTTGAAAAAATCCCCATATGTACTCATCCTCGCAAGTTTTTATGCGTCCCGAACCAATCAAAACAAATCCGAAACAGCATATAAAACATCATATCATAAAAAGAAGTATATTGCAAGAAAAATTTACTTTTTTCTTAACATATTATTAACATTCTTTTAAAACTGTATCACTATCCTATAATCTTCTGTTCAATTTTTCTACATTTGCACGTTTAAACTCACCGAAAGTTCCGTTGTCAAGCGAAGCTCTGATTTCAGCAAGAAGGTTATTGTAAAAATACAGATTGTGTATAACGCTGAGCCGCATAGCAAGCATTTCCTTTGCCTTAAACAGGTGTCTGATATATGCCCGTGAAAAGCTTTGACAGGTGGGGCAGTCACAATGCTCGTCAAGCGGCCGCTCGTCACGCTCATACTTGGCATTTAAAATATTTAACACGCCCTCAGATGTAAAAATTGTTCCGTGCCTTGCGTTACGGCTCGGCATAACACAGTCAAAAAAGTCAACACCTCTGTCAACCGCCTCTAAAATATTCACCGGCGTTCCCACACCCATTAAATACCTTGGCTTGTCTTTCGGCATATACGGCTCGACAACCTCGATAATTCTGTACATCTCTTCGGTGCTCTCGCCTACGGCAAGCCCGCCTATCGCATAGCCGTCAGCATTGAGGTCGGCTATTCTCTTCATATTATCGATGCGGAGGTCATCGTATGTTCCGCCCTGATTAATGCCGAAAAGAAGCTGGTTTTTATTGATGGTTCGCTCCAGACCGTTCAGCCGTTTCATCTCGGCGACACAGCGTTCAAGCCAGCGCGCAGTTCTCTGTGACGAATCTCTTGCATAGTCCTTTTCACAGGGGTTTTCTATACACTCATCAAACGCCATCGCTATTGTCGAAGCAAGGTTCGACTGAATCCGCATACTCTCCTCGGGACCCATAAAAATTTTCCTCCCGTCGATATGAGATGAAAAATATACACCCTCTTCTTTTATATTTCGAAGCTTAGCGAGCGAAAATACCTGAAAGCCGCCGCTGTCGGTTAAAATCGGCCTGTCCCAGTTCATAAACTTATGAAGTCCGCCCATATCGTATACTACATCGTCACCAGGGCGAAGATGGAGATGATATGTGTTTGACAACTCTACCTGACAGCCGATTTTTTTTAAGTCAGGGGCAGAAATCGCACCCTTTATAGCCGCCGCCGTTCCGACATTCATAAAAACCGGCGTTTGAATTGTTCCGTGAACAGTTTTAAATTCACCGCGCCTTGCGCTTCCCTCTTTTTTTATCAGTTTAAACATTTATTCTTTGCTTCTCCTTCTATATACATTGCGTCGCCGAAGCTGAAAAATCTGTATTTTTCCCGAACGGCAATCTTATATGCATTAAATATTATATCCTTGGTCGAAAACGCCGACACAAGCATCATCAGAGTTGATTCCGGCAGGTGGAAGTTTGTGATAAGACAATCAACCGCCTTAAATTTATACCCCGGATAGATGAAAATGCTTGTCTCGCCCGTTTGAGCGCGAAGCCTTCCGTCCTCATCAGCAACGGTTTCAAGCGTTCTGACCGAGGTCGTTCCGACTGCAATAATTCTTCCGCCTCTCTCCCGTGCACGGTTAATCTTTTCCGCCGTCTCGGCGGTAATCTGATAGAACTCGGTGTGCATAAGATGATCCTCGACATTCTCAACCGAAACAGGCCTGAACGTTCCGAGACCGACGTGAAGCGTTAAATATGCAAGTTCAACGCCCTTTTCCCTGATTTTTTCAAGAAGCTCCTTCGTGAAGTGAAGTCCGGCAGTTGGTGCCGCGGCCGATCCCTCTATTTTAGAATAGACCGTCTGATACCGTTCCCGGTCGGTCAGCTTTTCTTTTATATACGGCGGAAGCGGCATTTCGCCGAGCTTGTCAAGAAGCTCTTCCCACACGCCGTCATACTCAAAACGCACAATTCTGTTCCCGTCCTCAATTATCTCAAGAACCTCGGCGCGGAGCAGACCGCCGCCGAATTCAAAGCGGCTTCCGACCTTCGCTTTCTTTCCGGGGCGGAGAATAACCTCCCACTTATCAAGCTCAAGCCGCTTTAAAAGCAGGAATTCAATCTTTCCGCCGCTTCCCTCTTTCGTTCCGTAAAGCCGCGCCGGAATAACCCTCGTGTTATTCATAACAAGACAGTCTCCCTTGCGGAGCCTGTCAACTATATCATAAAAATGCTTGTGTTCAATCTCGCCGTTTTCACGGTTCACCACCATAAGCCGCGATGATGCCCTGTCCGCAAGTGGCGTCTGAGCAATCAGCTCCTGCGGGAGGTCATAATAAAAATCCTTTGTTGTCATAGCTTAATCTATCTCCAATTTTAGTATTAATATGCGTTTTCGAGATTCGTCCCGGGGAAGTAGTGCAGGAGAATATCTACATATTTATATCCTGCCTCCGCCATACCCTTTGCGCCGTACTGGCTCATTCCGATTCCGTGGCCCCAGCCCTTACCCTCAAAGGTGAAGGCCGTGTTTTTTCCTCCGCCGCCGGTTGTTGTTATATCATACGTCTTTTGATAAACACCGTTGGTGACAAAAAGCTGTTTCGCTTCAAGCGTCGCCCTTCCGGCCGCGGTAAGCATAACAATCTCGTTTACCTTCTTACCGGCTGTCGCGTTTCCATCCGTAGTGTTTACCGTCGGAACGTTCTCGCCCGCCTCGCCGTTTCCCGTGACGGAAAACATCTGACTTTTAGTGACGGTATTAAACACCGTCCTGCACGCCTCGCGCTCAAAGACCTTTGTTCCTTTCGTTCCCCTGACCTCAAGTTTTAAAACTCTTCCGTTTTCGGAATATTCCGTCGCTTTTATCGAGGTCACATTACCGACATCATAGCCTTTATTCCTCATAATCGTGGTGGCCTCGTCGGCCGTGAGCGAGCCTGTCCAGATTCCGTTCGGAATATTCGCCGTATCTTCATAATTATTATCAACGCTCACGAGGTACGGAACGGAATTTCCCCAGACATTTTTAACATCCTCGGTTCTCGGCCCCGCCGATGAACTATAATACAACTCGGCGAGCTTTCCGTTATATGTAAGGACTTGATTCGATGTTTCTTCCACCGGAGCGTATGATTTTTCAGTCTCGAATCTTGTTCCCGAATACGCCTGACAATGCACGTTACAACATAGGTCAAAGCCGCTGTCGGAATGTTTGTTTAAGTTATTCGCCGCATAATTTCTTGCACAGACAGCCTGTGCCTTTAAAGCCTCGGGATTCCACGACGGACTCATCTCCCTCGAAATCACCCCATAGAGATAGTTGTTCATAAACACGACATTCACTATAACATTCTTTCCGTTCACCGTTTTAAAGTCAAGGCCGCCGCGATATTCCTCGCCGTCTATTTTAAATCGTCTGTCCATACCGCCGACAGTTGGGAAGATTCCCATTCCCTCGGCCGCGTTATCAGTCTTAAATACCACAGAGCCATTGCTCTTTGCAACAATGCCGCCTTCAAAGCTGACTGTCATCTCGGTCAAAGAGGTCTTTTTCGCCTGCGAAAAATCCGTACCCGAATATGTTCCGAAATAAAAACCGTTTTCGGAACTGACCATAACCGAATTTTTTGAATTCGTTCCATAGAATAAACCTATTCTAAGATATGACGGAATCGAATAGTCGGCATAAGCCGGAACCGAAACCGCAGTAAACACAAGTATCAAAGCCGCCGCAAAACACAGCAGCCTTCTCACAGAATACGCCTTCATAGAAACAATACCTTCTTTCTGCGCTGTTTCCTTAATAATAACACATTATTCGTGTGATTTCCAGTCTTTTTTTCAAAAAGAAAAAAACTTTTTGTTAAATTTCAATTACAAATTTATTTTTTTGTCTATATTGTCTAAAATATGCTTATAAATAATTACATTTCCACCAAAATAACATTTGACATCTCGGGCTTGTTGGCATATAATAAATTATGTATAGTATTTTACTAAAAAGAGCTAAATTTCATTTAAAAGTAACAATTAGGAGGAGTTTTCAGTGAAACAGTATAACGTAGGTATCATAGGCGCAACAGGAATGGTGGGTCAGCGTTTTATAACTTTGCTTTCCGGCCATCCCTGGTTCAATTTAAAGCTTCTTGCTGCATCCCCCAGAAGCGCAGGCAAGCCGTATACAGAGGCGGTAGGCAAACGCTGGGCGATGAAAACACCTATTCCCGAAGAGGTCGGCAAGATGGTTGTATATGACGCAACCGCTGATATTGATAAAATCGCATCTCAGGTTGATTTTGTGTTCTGTGCCGTTGATATGAAGAAGGACGAAATCCGCGCCCTTGAGGAGGCATATGCCAAGGCGGAATGTCCTGTTGTTTCTAACAACTCCGCCCATAGACATACGCCTGATGTTCCGATGATTATACCCGAAATCAATCCGGATCATGCCGAAATCATAAGTGCTCAAAGAAAGCGTCTCGGCACAAAGCGCGGCTTTGTTGCGGTTAAATCAAACTGCTCGCTTCAGAGCTATGTTCCCGCGCTTCACCCGCTTATGAAGTTTGGTGTTAAAGCCGCTCTCGCCTGCACCTATCAGGCCATCTCGGGCGCCGGAAAGACCTTTGAAACATGGCCTGAAATGCTTGATAACGTCATTCCTTATATCGGCGGCGAGGAGGAAAAGAGCGAAATCGAACCCCTTAAAATCTGGGGACATATCGACGGTGACAAGATTGTCGACGCAACAGAGCCGGCAATCACAACTCAGTGCCTGCGCGTTCCCGTTTCCGACGGACATATGGCGGCGGTATTTGTTAAGTTTGAAAACAAACCGACTATAGAAGAAATTAAAACCGCATGGAAGGAATTCCGCGGCATTCCGCAGGAGCTTGAGCTTCCGCACGCACCGAAACAGTTCCTTAACTATTTTGAAGACCCGAACCGTCCTCAGACAAAGCTTGACCGCGACTTAGAAGGCGGAATGGCTGTTTCTCTCGGCCGGCTTCGTGAGGATTCTCAGTATGACTATAAGTTCGTTTGCCTCTCACACAACACCCTGCGCGGTGCGGCCGGCGGCGCTGTTCTTATGGCTGAGTTGCTTGCAGCTAAGGGTTATTTTGACTAATATTTAGGCTTATATAAACATTTTCTGTATTATAAGGAGGAATAACAGCACTATGAAAGAACCATTGTTTACCGGCTCATGCGTTGCGCTTGTCACACCCTTTACTTCAAACGGAGTAGACTTTGATAAGCTCTCTGAGCTGATTGAATATCATATTTCAAACAAGACCGATGCGATAGCTGTATGTGCCACCACAGGCGAGGCTCCTACCCTTCCGGATGACGAACACAAGGAAATTTTACGCTTTGCCGTTGAAAAGGCAGGCGGGCGTATTCCTATCATCGCGGGAACGGGCAGCAACGACACAGCTCACGCGGTTGAATTCACCGAATATGCCGACAAGATAGGTGCTGACGGTATGCTTGTCGTCACACCGTATTACAATAAAACGACTCAGCACGGTTTATACCTTCATATGAAGGCTATTGCCGAAAGTACATCCAAACCGATTATTCTCTATAACGTGCCGAGCAGAACCGGCCTTAAAATGTCTGTCGATACGCTTAAGAAGCTTGATAAGATTCCGAATATAAACGCGATTAAGGAAGCAAGCGGCGATATAGCGTTTATGGCCGAGGTCGCGGCTGAAACCGAACTCGTTATCTATTCGGGAAACGATGATTGTATAGTTCCCTGCCTTTCGCTCGGCGGAAAGGGTGTAATCTCGGTTCTTGCCAACATACTTCCGAGAGAAACTCATGATATGTGCGAAAAATACTTAAGCGGAGATGTCGAAGGCTCAAGGGATATGTTTCTTAAATACTTTGAACTTGCTAAGGCTCTTTTTATCGAGGTCAATCCGATTCCTGTCAAGACCGCTATGAATCTTATGGGCTTCCACGTGGGCGGATTAAGACTTCCGCTCTGTGATATGCAGCCGGAAAACCTCGCAAAGCTCGAAAAGGTTCTGATTAAGTACGGTCTGCTCAGCGGGATTAGCGACTGACACTACATATTTATAGGATAAGGGTGATACAAATGACAAACATTTTATTATGTGGTGCCGGCGGAAAAATGGGTCACGCGGTTGCGCGCTCGGCAAAGGATTTTGAGGGGGCATCAATAGCCGCCGGGTATGATATAAGGATTCCGAGTGACGTTGACTTTCCGGTTTATACCTCACTTTCGGATATAAAAGAGAAAATCGATGTTATAATCGATTTTTCTCACCCGTCTCTGACGGACGGAATCCTCGACTATGCGGCGGAAAATAAAATCCCTGCCGTTATTTGTACGACCGGTCTCTCGGGTGAGCAGGTTGCTCACCTTAACCGAACCTCTGAGACCACCGCCGTTTTCTATTCGGCCAATATGTCGCTCGGCGTGAACCTTCTTATTGATTTGGTTCAGCGTGCCGCAAAGGTTCTTGAGGACAATTTTGATATAGAAATTATTGAAAAACACCATAACCAAAAGCTCGATGCGCCAAGCGGAACGGCTCTTGCCATTGCGGATGCAATTTCGGACGCGGTTTCATATGAGCCTGAATACACCTATGACAGACACAGTGTCCGCAAAAAGCGTGACAAGTCGGAAATAGGAATTCTTTCGATGCGAGGCGGCACAATAGTCGGCGAACACTCGGTTTACTTCGCAGGCTGTGATGAGGTTATCGAAATCAAGCACGCCGCGACATCAAAGGAAGTCTTTGCTGTCGGCGCGGTTAAAGCGGCCGTCTTTTTGAAAGGTGCAAGGCCGGGACTGTATTCTATGAAAAATCTTATAGAGGCTTAATTATACAACAAATTCAGAAGGGAGATTAACTATGATTAAAACAATAACAAACATTGATTATCTTGAAGATGTCGCTCTTGTGACCGTCAACAATATTCCAAACAGCTCTAAAAACGTTTCGCTTATACTCAACGAGATTGCGGCAAGGGACGTAACTGTCGATATGATTTGTCAAACTGCGCCGTACAAGGATAAAATCAATCTCTCGTTTACCGTTCCTCAGGATAGCCTTGCTGAAGTAATAGCGGCAACAACCGCATTCCGTAAGGTCAGCAAGGATATTTCGACCGATGTAAACGGTAATAACACAAAGATTATACTTATCGGTGAAGGTATGCGGAACACTTCGGGTGTAGCGGCTGAGCTTTTCGATATTTTAGCTCAGGCTGATATTCCGGTTAAGCTTATCACAACCGGCGAAACTGAAATTTCGTGCCTCCTTGATATAAAGGACATAGATAAAGCAAAGAATCTGTTAAATAAATAAATTATCATCAAAGCCAAAGCCCCGCCGAAAAACGGCGGGGCTTATTAAGTGTTTAGCACAGAGAAATCAATTTCAAAGCTTTTATACTGATTCAAAGATAGGCCGCTGACAACTCAAAGCAGCGGAAATATCACCTTAAAGTCCGAAAACCAAGTGAGACACAACGCCGAATATGATTCCGAGAAGTGCCCCGGCACATACCTCAAGCGGAGTATGCCCCAAAAGCTCTTTCAGTCTGATTTGTTTTTCAATGGGGTCGCTCTCGTCCCATGCATCAATAATCATATTTATCATCCGTGCCTGCTGACCGGCCGCACGGCGGATTCCCGATGCGTCATACATCACAACAAGTGCAAGGGCACAGCATATAACAAAAGCCGATGAATCAAACCCGTCGTGGATTCCCACACAGGTCGCAAGCGATGTGACAATGGTCGAATGTGACGAAGGCATTCCGCCCGGCCCCATAAACCGCGTCATATCGAGGCGCTTATCCTTTATGCAGACAAGCATACCCTTAAGCAGACACGAGAACATCCAAGCAAACAAGACTGTAAAAAATATTTTATTACTCAACAATTCCTTCAAATACATACAAAACGCTCCTAATACTTCCTGCTGAGCAGATAGTCCGCCAGCGAATCCAAAAACTTCCCCTTTTCTCCGAGCGGCTTTAATTTCTCCTTTGCCTCGCCTGTTGTTTCTGAAAGATACCTCTTTGCGCCGTCCAGGCCGAACATAGTCACAAAGGTGTTCTTTCCCTCATCTGCATCGCTTCCTATCGGCTTCCCCAATAGCTTTTCATCTCCTGTCACGTCAAGAATATCATCCTTTATCTGAAACGCAAGGCCGAGACTTTGTGCATAACTGTCGAGGATTTCTTCCGTTTTCTCATTTTGATTAACTCCGCCGCAAAGACAGCCGCATCTGACAGCGGCTCTGATCAGTGCGCCGGTCTTATGGTTATGAAGGTATATAAGCTCATCAGGCGTCACATTGTCGCGTTCCTCACACTGAAGGTCAACCACCTGACCGCCTATCATCCCATAAACCCCCGACGCCGCCGACAAGCAGCGGATTATCGCCAAAAGCTCTCCGTCAGACAGCGTTTTAAACTCTGTCACATCAGACAGAATTTCAAACGCGGAATTCAAAAGTCCGTCACCCGCCAAAAGCGCCATATCCTCACCGAAAACTGTGTGACAGGTTGCCCTTCCGTGTCTTAATTCATCATCATCCATACACGGAAGGTCATCGTGTATAAGCGAATAATTATGTACACATTCAACAGCAAGAGCCACTCTCGCCGCATCCTCGGCGTTCGCGCCGCAAAGCTCCGCCGCCGCTTGAACCAGTATCGGACGTATTCTCTTTCCACCGCCGCAAATCGCATATCTCATCGCTTCAAGCACCGTTTTCTGAGGAAGTTCCTCAATCATAAACTGTCTGTCAATCTGATTTTCGACCGCATCAAGATATTTCTTATACTGTTCTTTAAACTCCATAACAATCTCCCCGCCGCCGCAATGTGACAGCTCTAAAATTAAAATTCTACTCCGCTGACGGACTGAAGTCCTGTTCTTCAATTTTCCCCGTCTCGCGGTTCTTCATTAAAACGGTAATCTTCTGCTCCGCCGCGTCAAGCGCACTTGTACATTCACGCGTGAGACCCACGCCCTTTTCAAACAATGCAATCATATCGTCAAGGCTGATGTTTGTATCCTCAAGTGCCTTTACAACTCTTTCAAGCTCACCTAAATTTTTCTCAAAATTGTTTTTATCGCTCACTTATTACTCCGCCTTTCATACTACCCTTGCCGAAAAGTCGCCGTCGGCAACAGTCACATTTATCATATCGCCGCTGTTTACCTGTGAAACGGAACGTACCACCCTTCCCGAATCATCCTTGGTCAGGGAATATCCTCTGCCCAATGTGCCGAGAGGACTCAATCCGTTCAGCTTCGCGGCCGCCTCAGCAAGCTCCTGCCGCTTTGTTCTGAGGGCCGCCTTACACGCCGTTTCAAACATATGTGAAAGGCTGTCGAGGTACTGACGTTCATCATTTATCTTAGATACCGGATTCTTAAACACCGGCCTGTCACTGCAGCGTTCAACTCTCATTCTTCCGCGTTCTATGACCTGCATAGCCTGACGGTAAAGCATCCGATACACATTATTGAATTTCTCATTAAGCTCAATCTGTGACGGAACCACCAATTCCGCCGCGGCGGAAGGTGTCGGCGCTCTTAAATCCGCAACAAAATCGGATATGGTAAAGTCAATTTCGTGACCGACCGCCGAAACTATAGGAATCCTGCTATTATATATTGCGCGGGCAACAACCTCTTCGTTAAACGACCATAAATCTTCAATCGAGCCGCCGCCCCTTCCTACTATCAGGACGTCAGCAAGCTTTGTCGCATTAAAATATTCTATTGCGGAAACGATGCTTGCCGCCGAGTTCTCGCCCTGAACAAGAACCGGGTACAGCACCACATCAGAGTACGAAAACCGCCGCGACAGGACGTTTATAATATCCCTTATTGCCGCTCCTGTCGGGGCGGTGACAACGCCCACCTTCTTTGGGTATTTAGGAAGCGGCTTCTTGTGCTTCGGGTCGAAAAGTCCCTCCGCCGCCAGCTTCTTTTTAAGCTGTTCAAACGCGGCATAAAGGTCGCCCTGACCCTCCTGCTGCATATCATCGATATAGAGCTGATACTGCCCGTCGCGTTCATAGACCGCGACCCTTCCGTGAGCTATCACCTTCATACCGTTTTGCGGTCTGAAGTTAAGCCTTGCCGCCGCAGAACGAAACATAACCGCACGCATAACACCGCTCTCATCCTTCAGCGACATGTACATATGCCCCGAGGAATGAGCCTTGAAGTTTGACAACTCGCCCTTGACCAAAACATCTGATAAAATATCGTCTCTTGAAATTACTTCTTTTATGTATAGGTTTATCTGTGTGACAGATAAAGCCTTTCTTTCATTAACCATAATAATCCTCAAAATCCCGTAAAGGCCGGAAACAGCGGTTTTTTTATCTTATTTCGTCCTTAATCTTGCCCAAAACGCCGTTAATAAACGGCGCAGCCTCATCGCCGTCATACTCTTTGGCAAGACCGATAGCCTCGTTCACCGAAACAGCCGCCGGAATATCCTCCATATAAAGCATCTCATATGTGCCGAGTCTAAGTACCGCAAGGCTGACCGATGAAATTCTGTCAACGCCAACGCTTCCGGCGTACTTTTCGATAAGGGCATCAATCTCATCCGCCTTTTCCATAACGCCGCGGACAGCCCCCTCGATATAATCACGCTGTCCGCCGGCCTTGTTCCGGTCAAAAAAATCGTTCATCAGCGTCTCGGTTTCTTCAGGCTGAAAATTATACTGAAAAATCAGAATAAATGCCTGTTTTCTTGCTTCTCTCCTGTTCATATTCCGCCCGTCCTTATTCCTCTGTTGTTTCAGCCGTATCGCTTGCTTCGGTCTCGCTTGTTTCATTTTCGACTGATGAATTTGATGCGTTTTCAGCCGCTTCATCGGTATCTTCCGCCTTATTTTCATCGAAAGACTCAGCCTTTTCATCTGCCGTCGGAGCGGTAATACTCTCAACCGAAACGTTCACCGCACTGACCGAAAGCCCGGTCATAGCCTCTACATCACCTTTGACCTTGCTTTGAACATTCCACGAAACATCGGGAATCTTAGCGCCGTATTCAACCATAATGGCGAGGTCAAGTGTAACCGAATCGCCGTCTTTTGTGATTTTAACACCCTTTGATGTATTCTTCATACCGATAAGCTCGGCGAAGTTCCCCGCAACACCCGACACCATCGAAGCAACGCCCTTAACCTCAGACGCAGCCATAGAGGCGATAACCGCAATAACCTCATCGGCAATATTAACACTTCCGTTATTTTCAACAACTTCCGGATTAACTGAACTTTCCATACTAAAATCCTCCTTATATATAAAACGCTGTACTTTTACAGTATTTTGACGTTATTTTTTACATTCTTTATTATTATAGCATATCCGCTTTCATATTACAACAATTTTATTCTAATTTATTCTATTTTTTTAAAAAAGCCGCCCGTGCAAGGGCAATACTGCCCCGCCCGAACGGCCTGTTTTATCTTTTGGATTGTTTTACCTATTGAAGCGAATTTATTTTTATATTCTTAACGGGGACGTTGGTTTCCGAAACGATGATGTCCTTAATCTGTGCCACTTTTGCACCGTCAACCTCACCGCCCTGAACGGTTACCGACACACCGCTCTCGCTGATGTACGCAAAGCAGTCGGCATAACCCTTCGCCTTAACCTGGGTTTCGATGTTCCGCTCCTTCTCTGATGCCTCGGTTGCCTGTTTTATCTTATCCTCTGCCGCCTTTCGGTTCTCCTGTGAGGCGTCTGAATTTTTCGCCATCTTTCCCCATTCCTCGGCTGAGCTGCTTCGCGCCGAATCGCGTTCCTGTCTGAGCTTTGACATCTGTTCGGTTCCGCCGCCCGCCTGATTATTCTTATCCTCCGCCTTTTCGTCCTGCTTTGCATTCTTCTGTTCCTCTGTCGGAAGGGTCTCGTTTGCGGTCGGAATCGCCGCATTCAGGTTTCCCTGCTCTATTGTCCACCTATAATATCCCGCTGTGATTACCAATGCCACAAGACCGAGAAGAAGTATTTGCCTTCCCCCAAACCTAATCTTTCTTTTCTGACTACTCATAATATATGTCCTTTCCTCCCACCTGAATTTTAATTCCCGCCCTGCCCGTGGGCATACAGAGCTTATATATCTTTGTCAATAAGTAACCTTTATCCTATGCGCGGCAATCCCATAAAGAGCCTTTACCGCGTCGTATATTTCAAGTCTGACCTTCTCGTCCGCCGCGCCGCTCGCCACCACTAAAACTCCCGATATTTCGGGTGTCCTTTCCTCCACCACATACGGCTCACCGCTTCGGCTTCCGCCGGTCACAACCGTGCTTTCGCTTTCCTCACTGTAATCCGCCGCGGAATTCTCACCGCCGTTCTTTGACAGCTTGCTCTTGCTGTCGCGTGCCAAAACCTTCTCACCTCCGCCGCTTGTACTTATATAAACCGAGACATCTCCCGCCCCGTTGATTCTTTTCAAGGTCATTTCAAGCTTCTTCTCCTGTTCCTTTGTGTATTCATAGGCGGTTTCCGATGTGTCGGCCGAAGCCTTGCTCTTTTCCTTATCTCCGCCGGCAAGGCTCGTCACCGCAAGAATGATTACCGCCGCTATAATAAGCCATATAATAATCATGTTCGGTTTCTTCTTTTCACCGCCATCCGGCGAAGTATATACCGCGCTGTTTACTATTTCTCTGATTCCCATAAATACGCTTCCCCTTTATCCGCCTTGTCTCAAATATTTTATGTCTATTTTCTCATCAGATAATCCATAATCCTTCTTTAATATATCAACCGCGCCTTGGTTCAGCCTTTTTCCGCCGTTTGAGTCAGCTATTATATAAACCCTCTCGATATTGCCGAAGGTTTCTTCGGCTTCCGACACCTCACAACGAATTTCAACCTCAATTCCCGAAGATTTTTCAATCTCACCTTTGATTTTTTCACAGAGCTTTCGCTTATACAGTGAGAGAACCTCGCTCTTTTGTCTGTCCTCCATATTCTCATACTGAGTGTATGCCTTATCCTGCGGAAGTTCGGCATCTATGTCAAATTTATTCTTTACAAACGGCGAAAGAAGCGAAAGAATCAGCATAAGTCCGATGGCGAGATGAACGTATTTTTTATATGAACTGTTCGGAAGAATCATCTCACAGATTGAACCGAAAACTATGATTCTGGCAACAGACATCGTCCACGCCTTTAAAAATCCCGTCATTTACCGCTACCTCCCCAGAACCGCGGCGCTGCTTCCGGCGTTTATCATAATCGTTGTAACTATTATGAACATTACCGTAACCGCCGCAATCATAGAAAACAGCACAGACACCGAATCACCGAGCCTCGAAATACAGGTTATCAGCTTCGGCTCGGACACAGGCTCGGCCACCGCGGCGGTGATTCTGAACAGAATCAAAAGGGCGCCGAGCTTTAAGACCGGCCTGAGTGCAATCAGCACCAAACAGATTATTCCTAAAATTCCCACCGAGTTTTTGATAACCACGCTGCAATTCATAACCGTTTCGACCGACTCGGCGAGGATTCCGCCGACCATCGGGATTAGGTTTGAAGCGGCGAACTTACTCAGCTTTATAGCAAGGCCGTCCGCCCCGGCGGACGCAATGCTCTTAAGTCCGGCGAGGCTTACAAACACCGTCAGCATTATCGAAAGACCCCACTTGACCGCGCTGTTTAAAAGCTTTACCATTTTATCGGTTTTAAACTTATCCGACATTCCGTTTACTATGTTAAGCGCTGTCGAAATCATAACCGCGGGGATAAACACCACCTCTATTACCCAAACGGCAACCTCAACTATCGCCAGAATTGTCGGTTCGAGCGTTGCCGCCGAAACCGCCGCACCTCCGGTGAGAAGCGCCGTCACAATCACGGGAACAATAAATCGCATAAACACGGCGATATTCTCAATCGTCTGTGTGGCACAAACCGCCGCTTCATAGAATGCGGCTGAGGCTATCCCCGATATAACGGTATAGCACGCATAAAACGCACAGTCGGCAACGGCCGCACCGCCAAAGCCGGATTTCAGTCCGCTCAGGTATGAGCTGAGCACCGACATTGCCAGAACAAGCGCCATCAGCCTTGCCCCGTCATACACCTCGCCTAAGAGGAGCTTTAAAATATACTGCACAAGCTCACGCGGCGAAACCGAAAAATCCCCCGAATTCAGTTGTTTTAATATATCCCTTGCGTTAAAATCGGGAACAATATCGCTGAACGCACCGGAGGCTCCAAGCTGGGTTTCAAACATTTCGCCGTATATGTCAGAATAATCGCTAAGCACCGATTCGGTATCGGTGCTTTCGCCTTCGGCGTACACATCCCAAAAAGGTATTGTCATAATTACCGCAATAATAAGAATTATAAGTTTGTATCTCATAAAAATACCGCCGTTTTTCTAAAAGCTTATTATCTTGCTCGTCAGTTCAAGAAGGCCGTAAATAATCGGCATAGAGAGGGTGATAATCACCACCTTTCCGCCAAGCTCAATCTTTCCGGCAATCGACGATTCGCCCGCGTCCTTGCAAATATCCGACGCAAACTGACATATATACGCCACGCCGATTATCTTTATCACAATTTTGACATACGCGGTATCTATCCCCGATTCCTCCGCTATGTTCTGAAACATAGTCAAAACCGAGGACAGATACGGCACGCATAATAGCAGTATTGCCGCCGCACTCAGAACCGGTACGGCTATAGCAAGTTCAGGGCGGTACTGTTTCACCGTCAGGGCGAGAACCGTTCCGCATATTCCTATCCCTATAATCTTAAAAACAAGCATAGCTAAAGTCCGAACAGCGACTTTATCGTATTAAAAAGCTCGCTGATTTCACGAAGCACCACCAAGAGTACCACTACCAAGCCGGCGATAGTCGTCATCATTGCCTGATCCTCTCTTCCCGCTCTGACAAGAAGAACGTTAAGCACAGCAACCAAAATTCCTATCGCCGCCACCTTAAATATTAAGTCAACTCCGTCCATTTTTCCTCCATCGCTTTCTCTTTCTCTGTTTCAAAAAAGCATTACCGCCGCAAACATTCCGCCGAGGAAGCCAACACCGCGCCATAGCCTTCCGCGCCTGTCGCGTTCCGCCGCCGCTATGTCCTGCGCAAGTTTCAGCTTTGCACAGGCGGCCTTTATATTGTCAATTTCGCTTTCTGTATCGCCTGCGCCGAGATTCTCTGAAAAGCTTCTGAGGATTTCCATATCCTCGGCGGACAGGCAGAGCGAGCCTCGGTTTCTTCTGAGTGAACGCTCAAACGCAACAGACGGCGAAACATCCTTCATCTCATCAGCGGCGTCTAAGAACATTCGGCTCACCGTTCCGCCGCGCGACTTTGCCGCACCTGAGACGGCCTGTGCCACGGGAAGCTTTAAAAAGCCTATGTTAAAGCTTATCTGTGTAAGCACAAGACAGAGCTGTTCAAGCTGAGCCGCCCTTACCGAAAAGACCGATGCGGCAAGCGAGCCGATGTATCCGCCGCCGAGAACGACTATCCCTGCCGCCGCAACTCTTATCGCCGCGTTCAAAGTGAAATCGCCTCGGTATACGTAACGGATTCGGGCGTGGAGAAGTCGCGTCTTATCAGTATCGCGCTGTCGAATATCTTGTCCTCAAACATCGGCTGAAGAACCTTTCTCGACAGAGCCTCCTCCACGCTGCTTCCGTGGGTGGTGGCAATAATTTTAACGCCCGTTCCCGCGGCAACCCGAAGGGCTTCAACATCCGCCTCTGACGCGATTTCATCGCTGGCTATCACCTTAGGCGACATCGTGCGGAGGAGAAGCTCAACCGCGGCGGCCTTCGGCGCTCCGTCAACCACGTCGGTCTGGGCACCTATATCGTTACAGGGAACTCCGCGGTACATTGCGGCAAGTTCGCCGCGGTCATCCGCCACGCCGCACTTAAACCCCCGGTCGGAAACCTGGCGGATAATATCGCGCAGGAGCGTTGTCTTTCCCATTTGCGGCGGAGCAATGAGAAGCGTGCTTTTCACATTCTCGCCGTCTATAATCTTATCGATTATTCCGTCGGCAAGGCCGATAAGCTGATGTGCTATCCGGAAGTTAAGCGAGCTGATTTCGCGGAAGGTTTTTATTTCCTTGCCATCGCAGACAGCTTTTCCGCAAATCCCGACGCGATGTCCGCCGCGGATTGTAATAAATCCTTGCCTAATTTCTTCAAGGTGGGCATAAACCGAGTTTTCACAAACCCGTCCGAACGCCGTTTGTACTTCTTCTGATGAAACCGTATAAGCATCACTTTCATAATTGGTTATTCCTCCCGCAGGTGTGACAAAACAACTCTCTCCCCATATTCCGACCGTCAGCGGTGCGCCGCACCGAAGGCGAACTTCTTCAACGTCAAACCACTCGCCGGAACCGATTTTTGAAAGAAGCTCGGCTATATTCACCGGCATATACGGAAGTATTTCCGAAATCCTTTGTTTTTTCACTTCCTCATTCTTCCTTTCATTGTGTATTAAGGTCTATGACCTATATGTAAATATTGTTATGATACTTTGTCCGAAAATAGAACGGATAAGCTAAAATTTTATTGCACAAGCATCTTATATGTGATATAATATGTGCTGAAATCTCAGTCCCGCCGCTCTTTTTTATATAGTCAACGGCGGCGAACCCGAAAAAATTAAGGAGAACTTTAGCTATGAAGCTTTACGGAATGATATTCGATATGGACGGAACGCTCTTTGACACCGAGCGGCAATATATAGAAACCTATCACAAGATCGCAGACGAGCGCGGTCTTGACCTCCCGCGGGAATTCACCCTATCCTGTATGGGCCTCCCGCGCGAAAAGGTCTGTCGGAAATACAAAAACAGATTCGGAGAAGACTTTGACTTTTATGAATTCAGAGGTGAGATGTTTAAACGTGTGCACAAGCTGTGGGACGATAATGGAATCCCGTTAAAACAGGGTGCGGTCGGTCTTCTTGACTCTTGCAGAGCCGCCGGAATTCCCTGTGCGGTCGCAACCTCAACGGCGAGAGATGCGGCTGTTTCAATGCTTAAACGCACCGATATTTTGAAATACTTCGCCGCTGTTGTCGGCGGTGATGAAATAAAAAACGGCAAGCCAAACCCCGATATTTTCATCGAGGCGGCACGCCGTATAGATGTTCCGCCGGAAAAGTGCGGCGGTGTCGAGGATTCCCGCAACGGAATCCTGGGAATCCGCGCGGCGGGAATGACCTCGTTTCTCATTTATGACCTTTTAAAACCCGACGGCGAAATGCTTTCCGCCGCCGACTATGTCTTTGACAGTCTCGACAAAATCCGAGACTATATAATATAGTTGTCGGTCCTGTCCTTTCGCATAAGGTCAGAAATTCTCTTGCTGTCTAAAAAGTTATTTATCAAATCGTTGAGTTCGCCCCACATTCCCACTGTGCGGCATTCGGCCCTGCGTTCACAGGCGGCGGCATTTGGTTTAAGGCACGAAACGGGTGCAAGAGTGCCTTCGGTGATGCGAAGTATCTCGCCGACCGTATATTGCTCAGGCTCTTTTTTAAGTCTATAGCCGCCGCCCTTTCCGTGAATGCCGATTACCAGATTATTTTTTGAAAGAAGCGCCATAATCTGTTCAAGATACTTGGGCGAGATACCCTGACGTGACGCTATCTTCTTTATCGGGATATATCCCTCGTCCTCGTTTTCCGCAAGGTCAACGAGAACCCTTATCGCGTACCTTCCGCGTGTTGAAATCAGCATTTTAATCTCCATTCCGCCGTCCTGCGCCGACAAAGCGATAAATTAAGTCTCCTATCCGCAGGATTTGTATGATAAGAGCGCTGTTAATCAGCGAAAAGCGGTGTTGACATATATCTGTCACCGGTATCCGGAAGAAGAACAACAATATTCTTTCCCGCATTTTCGGGGCGTTTAGCAAGCTGAACAGCCGCATATACAGCCGCACCCGATGAGATTCCGACCAGAACGCCCTCGTTCTTTCCTATCAGCTTACCTGTCTCGAATGCGTCCTCGTTGCTTACCGGGATAATCTCGTCATAAATCTTTGTATTAAGCGTATCCGGAACAAATCCCGCACCTATTCCCTGAATCTTATGCGGACCGGGAACGCCGGTAGAAAGCACCGCCGAAGTAGCAGGCTCAACGGCAACAACCTTAACATCCGGGTTCTTTGACTTTAGGAATTCGCCTACGCCGGTGATGGTTCCGCCTGTGCCTACGCCCGCAACAAATATATCGACCTTTCCGTCTGTGTCCTCATAGATTTCGGGGCCGGTTGTGTCAAAGTGCGCCTTTGGATTTGCCGGATTCTCAAACTGACCCGGGATAAAGCTGTCGGGCGTCTCAGCGGCAAGTTCCTTAGCCTTTGCAATGGCTCCCGACATACCCTTTGAGCCATCGGACAAAACAAGTTCCGCTCCGTATGCCTTCATAAGCTGGCGGCGCTCAACCGACATTGTCTCAGGCATAACGATAATCACACGGTATCCCTCCGCCGCCGCAACAGCGGCAAGGCCTATACCTGTGTTGCCCGAGGTCGGCTCTATGATAACCGAATTCGGTTTGAGCTTTCCCTCTGCCTTTGCGGTGTCAAGCATTGCCTTGGCTATACGGTCCTTAACCGAACCCGCCGGGTTAAAGTATTCAAGCTTCGCTATAACCTTTGCGTTTAAGCCGAATTTCTTCTCGATATGTGTGAGTTCAAGAAGCGGGGTCTTTCCTATAAGTTGTGATGCTGATGTATAAACTTTTGACATAATAATTATCTTCCTTTTTCTTAATATTTTAATTACTAACTTATTTTATTGCCTCAAATCCGTGTTCAAGGTCTGATATAATATCGTCGATATGCTCAGTTCCTATCGAAAGTCTTATTGTGTTAGGCTTGATTCCTCCGCTCAAAAGCTCTTCTTCGGACAGCTGAGAGTGAGTCGTTGAAGCAGGGTGAATAACAAGCGATTTAACGTCCGCAACATTGGCGAGGAGCGAGAATAACTCAAGGCTCTCGGTGAACTTCTTCGCCTCTTCGGCCCCGCCCTTTATCTCGAATGTGAATATCGAACCCGCACCGTTCGGGAAATATTTGTTATAAAGTTCCTTCTGACGTCCGTCCGACAGGACAGGGTGATTAACCTTTTCAACCTGAGGATGATTTTTAAGGAAGTCAACAACCTTAAGCGCGTTCTCAACGTGACGTTCAACACGAAGCGACAGAGTTTCAAGTCCCTGAATCAGGAGGAACGAGTTAAACGGCGAAATCGTTGCGCCTTGGTCTCTCATCAGGGTTGTGCGAAGCTTCATAATATATGCTATGTTTCCGCAAGCCTCCGCAAATACCACGCCGTGATATGATGGATTCGGCTTTGAAATTCCCGGGAACTTATCGTTCTGTGTCCAGTCAAACTTTCCGCCGTCAACTATCACGCCGCCCATTACCGAGCCGTGACCGCCGATAAACTTTGTTGCCGAATGTACAACTATATCCGCCCCGTGTTCAATCGGTCTGAGAAGGAACGGCGTAGCAAAAGTGTTATCGACTATAAGCGGGATTCCGTGCTTATGTGCAATCTCAGCAACAGCCTCAATATCCAGAATATCCGAATTCGGATTTCCCAGAGTCTCAGCGTACAGAGCCTTTGTGTTAGGCTTGATTGCCTTTTCAAAGTTTTCGGGGTCTGACTCATCGATAAATGTAACGTCAAGTCCCTGTTCCTTTAAGGTATTGGCAAAAAGGTTATATGTTCCGCCGTATAGGTTAGATGCCGAAACGATATGATCCCCCGCAGTCGCGATATTTTGTATTGCGTATGTAATAGCCGCCGAACCCGATGCGGTTGCAAGAGCCGCCGCACCGCCTTCCAAAGCGGCAACACGTTTTTCAAACACATCAGAGGTCGGATTCATAAGTCTTGTGTATATGTTTCCGCCTTCGGTAAGGCCGAACCGTCCCGCCGCCTGAGCCGAATCCTTAAATACATACGAAGTTGTCGCATATATAGGAACAGCCCTCGCGTCTGTCGCCGGGTCAGGAGCTTCCTGACCAACGTGTACCTGAAGTGTTTCAAACTTATAGTTCTTTGACATTATCATTCTCTCCTTTTAAAATAAATGAATTTTATATAATGTGAATTTTTATCTCGTTGATTCGTTTTACCTACTTACCAACTATGTTAATGGTATTATAACACTACCTACCCACTATGTCAATAGGTTTTTAGAAATTTTTTTATTTTTATGATAAAAAATGCAAAACTCAAAAAAATTTTAAAAATAATTGATAAATTTGCATAAACTACTTGATTTTTTATAAAAAGTAGTTTAAAATTATAAAGACTGTAATATAAATTTAATATATGCTTGTCATTATTAAATTTATATGGAGGAATTCTTTAATGAGTTACAAAAGTTACAGTCGAAAAAAATCAACAAAAAAAACTTCGGGCATTATATCGGCTGGGG